>Ga0315298_1006400_pt1 | contig 16102 bp, 30 predicted proteins | sample WHS_1_MG_FD_203077 | JGI IMG/M metagenome (GOLD analysis project Ga0315298, IMG submission 203077) | Extremophilic microbial mat communities from Washburn Hot Springs, YNP, Wyoming, USA - WHS_1_MG | ecosystem: Environmental > Aquatic > Thermal springs > Hot (42-90C) | place: USA: Wyoming... | reverse complement strand
CTCAGTTTTATTTCAGGACTACTGATGTAACTGGAGTGATAAAGTTACCTGAGGGAGTTGAGATGGTTATGCCTGGGGACAATGTGAATCTTATGGTTGAACTGATAGCTCCGATAGCAATGGAGGAAGGGCTCAGGTTTGCGATAAGGGAGGGTGGAAGGACAGTTGGTGCTGGTGTTGTTACAGAGGTGCTGGAGTAATGGATCAAAGAATTAGAATAAAATTAAAGGCGTATGATCACAGAGTACTTGACCAGTCTGTAAAGGAAATTGTTGATACTGTTAAAAAGACTGGTGCAAGGATTTCTGGTCCTGTGCCTTTACCAACAAGGATAAGCAGATATACAGTTTTGAGATCAACAAATCAGGATAAAAAATCAAGAGAGCAGTTTGAAATTAGAGTGCATAAGAGATTGATTGATATATATGATCCAACCCCTGAAACAGTGGAAGCTCTGATGAAGTTGGAGCTTTCTGCGGGGGTAGATGTGGAGATCAAGCTATGAAGGGAATTTTAGGAAGAAAAGTAGGAATGACTCAGATATTTGATGAAGAAGGCAGACTTATTCCGGTTACTATAATAGAGGCTGGTCCATGCTGGGTTGTCCAGGTGAAAAATAAAGAAAAGGATGGTTATGAGGCTATCCAGCTCGGATTCAGAGAAGTAAAAAAAGAGAAAAATATTCCTAAGCCTCTGCTTGGTATTTTTAAAAAGGCAGGAGTTCCTGTTTGCAGGATATTAAAGGAATTTAGAATGACAGGATACAATGTGGGAGACAGACTTACAGTAGAAATATTTTCAAAGGGAGATGTGGTAAGCGTATCTGGCATTTCAAAGGGTAAAGGATTCCAGGGTGTTATGAAAAGGCATGGTTTTGCAGGCGGCCCTGACAGTCACGGCTCCATGTTTAATAGGGCTCCTGGATCTATTGGTGCAAGCTCTTTTCCTTCAAGAGTATGGAGGGGTAAAAGAATGGCAGGTCATACAGGAAATGAGACAGTTACGGTGAAAAACTTAGCTGTTATTGATGTTATCCCGGAACAGAATTTACTAATTATAAAAGGTTCTGTTCCAGGTGGTGAAAATGGAATACTGGAGATATGGAAGGTAGAAGCATGATAGAGATTGAGATAAGGGATGTCAATAATAATATTGTTGGTAAAAAGGAGGTTCCAGAAATTGTTTTTAATAATCCTGCTTCAGAATCAGTAGTCCATACAGTTGTTGTTTCTTACATGGCTAATCAGAGGCAGGGAACGCATTCCACAAAAACAAGAGCTGAAGTTTCAGGTGGTGGGAGAAAACCGTGGAGACAGAAACATACAGGCAGAGCAAGGCATGGAAGTATAAGATCTCCGTTGTGGAGAAAAGGCGGTGTGGTATTTGGTCCTAAACCAAGAGATTACTACATTCAACTTCCAAAGCAGATGAAGGATACAGCCTTATTTAAGGCACTTACCATGAAATACAAAGACAGTGAGATATTATTGCTTGATAGTTTGTCACTTGAAAGAATAAAGACAAAAGATATGGTAGCAATTTTAAAGAACCTGCAATTGCAGAGAAAATCAGTGCTTGTAGTTCTTCCAGATAAGGATGGCAATATTCTTCTTTCATCAAGGAATATTCCCTATGTGAGTGTAGTAAGAGCAGAAGATTTAAATGCTTACCATGTTGTCAGTTTTGATAAGGTAGTATTTACAGTTGCTGGACTTGACAGGTTGCTGAGTATCAAGGAGGTTTGCTAATGGATATTTATGAGGTAATTAAAAGACCAATTTTCACAGAAAAAGCTATGAATCTTAAAGAAAATGAAAATAAGGTGGTTGTTGAGGTTCATCCTGATGCAAACAAGCTTCAGATCAAGAAGGCATTTGAAAAAATATTCAAGGTAAAGGTTGACAATGTTGCAGTTATTAATGTAAAGCCAACAAGAAAAAAAGTGGGATTTTATTACAGAAAAACAAAAGGAATGAAAAAGGCAATAATTACTCTGAAACCTGGAGAAAAATTAGATCTTGTAGAGGGAGTATAAATGGGTATAAAAAGATGTAAACCAACATCATCAGGAAGAAGATTTGTAACTTATCCTGATTTTAGTGAAATAACAAAGGATGAGGCTTATAAACCTCTGACCATTTGGATAAAAAAGACCAGAGGAAGAAATAATCAGGGCAGAATTACATCATGGCTTAAGGGTGGTGGTAACAGAAGACTTTACAGAATTATTGATTTTAAAAGAGACAAATATGGAGTGCCTGCAAAGGTTGCAAGCATAGAGTATGATCCAAATAGAACAGCAAGAATAGCTCTTCTGAAATATATTGATGGAGAATACAGATATATTCTTGCTCCAGATGGACTAAAAGTCGGAGATACTCTAATGAGTGGTTCTGGCGCAGATGTAAAGGTGGGGAATGCTTTACCACTTAAAGAGATACCTCTTGGAACAATGATACATAATATAGAACTTTATCCTGGTGGAGGTGCTAAGCTTGTAAGAAGTGCTGGAGCTGCTGCTCAGCTTCTGGCAAAAGAGGATAAATATGCTCATGTGAAATTACCTTCAGGAGAGGTTAGACTTATAAGCGTTAATTGTCTGGCAACCATTGGACAGGTAAGCAATCTTGAACATGAAAATATAATTATCGGAAAAGCTGGCAGGTCAAGACATCTCGGGAGACGCCCTTCAGTCAGGGGTGTTGCCATGAATCCTGTTGATCATCCACTGGGTGGAGGAGAAGGCAAGTCATCAGGTGGAAGACCTGCTTGCACACCATGGGGTAAGCCTGAAGGAGTCAAGACAAGAAAAAACAAGAAAACTGATAAATTTATAATAAAGAGGCGGAAATAAAGGAGGATTGAAAAGTGCCAAGGTCTCTTAAAAAAGGTCCGTTTGTTGATGAGAAACTTATGGAAAAGGTAAGAAAAGCGCTTGAGTCAGGAGATAAAAAGCCAATAAAAACATGGTCAAGGAGATCTACAATTATTCCGGAATTTATAGGGCTTACATTTGCTGTTCATAATGGTAAAAAGTTTATCCCGGTATATATTACAGAGAATATGATAGGACATAAATTAGGAGAATTTGCTCCTACAAGAACTTTTAAAGGTCATGCAGGCTCTGAAGAAAAGAAAAAGGCAAAGGGGAAATAAGAAATGGAAGCAAGAGCTTGTTTAAGATATGCTCGTATAACTCCCACTAAAGCAAGAAGGGTTATTGACCTGATTAGGGGCAAAAAAGCTGGTCAGGCTCTTTTGATGTTGAAATACATGCCTCACAGGGGTGCACGCATAGTTGAAAAAGTTTTACGTTCAGCACTTGCCAATGCAGAACAAAAGAATCCAAGAATAGATATTGACAGTCTTGTAATTACAAAGGCATATGTGGATCAGGGCTCTATAATGAAAAGAATTGAAGAAAGAGCAATGGGAAGGGCTAATATTATTAAAAAGAAAACCTCACATATTACAATATATGTTGGGCTTGAAGAAAAATAAAATGGAGGTGATGAGTTGGGGCAAAAAACAAACCCTATAGGTAACAGATTAGGCATAATAAGATCCTGGGAAAGCAGATGGTTTTCCAGAAAAGGATATGCCCAGCAGTTGATAGAAGACCTTAATCTGAGAAAGATGTTGAAGGAGAGGCTTTATCATGCTGGCATATCAAGGATTGATATAGAAAGAATAGGAGAAAAAATTAAAGTTTTAATATTTGCAGCAAGACCGGGAATCATTATAGGGAAAAAAGGTGCAGAGGTAGATAAACTTAAAAAAGAAATTGAAGAAAAAACAGGCAAACCCACAAACATTGAAATAAAGGAAGTAAGAAGACCGGAACTTGATGCTCAGTTGGTTGCTGAAAATATAGCACTTCAGATAGAAAAGAGAGTTGCCTATCGTAGAGCAATGAAGAGAGCTGTTGCTTCTTCTATAAGATTTGGTGCAAAGGGTATAAAGGTTTCTTGTGCTGGAAGGCTTGCAGGAGCAGAGATAGCAAGAACAGAGTGGTACAGGGAGGGAAGAGTTCCGCTCAGCACTTTTAGGGCTGATATTGATTACGGATTTGCAGAGGCAAAGACCACATATGGAGTGATAGGTGTTAAGGTATGGATATTCAAAGGAGAACTCCAGCCTGGACAGTACATGAATTATGCTTATTAATCTTTTAGAGAGGAATGAATTATGTTAGCTCCAAAGAAAGTTAAATATCGTAAAATGCAAAAAGGCAGGATGAAAGGGATTGCTTACAGAGGTGGAACTGTTTCATTTGGGCAGTATGGTCTTAAAGCAGTTGAGCCTGCCTGGATTACTGCAAGACAGATTGAAGCTGCAAGGGTTGCAATTATGAGACATGCAAGAAAGGGTTGCAAGCTCTGGATAAGAATTTTCCCTGATAAACCAATTACCCGCAAACCAGCTGAAACAAGAATGGGTAAAGGAAAAGGAAATCCTGAGTTCTGGGTTGCTGTGGTTAAGCCGGGCAGGATACTTTTTGAGATAGCAGGTGTATCAGAGGATGTTGCAAGGGAGGCATTTGAAATAGCATCCTATAAACTTCCTGTGAAGACAAAATTTGTAAAAAGGCAGGAGACCCTGGCATGAAGGCTGAAAAATTAAGAGATCTTTCAATAGAAGAATTAAGGGAAAAGGAAGGACAGTTAAGGAAGGAACTGTTTAATTTAAGATTTCAACTTGCAAAGGGAGAACTACAGAATGTGAAAAGACTGAAGGCGGTAAAGAAGGATATAGCAAGAATATTAACAATCTTAACAGAGAAACAGAAGGGTATAAGGAGTTAAAAATATGCCAAAGAAGATATTAAGAGGCAGTGTTATCAGTGATAAGATGGATAAAACAGTAGTTGTTTCTGTTGAAAGAATTTTTCAGCATCCTCTTTATAAAAAGATAATTAAGACAAGAAAGAAATACAAAGCACATGATGAAGAAAACAGATGCCGAATCGGTGATGTTGTTGAAATAATTGAAAGTAGACCTATAAGCAAAACAAAAAAATGGAAGGTTTTAAGAATAGTTAAGGAGGTTGGAGATTAATGATTCAACCAAGAAGTATTCTTGAGGTTGCTGACAATTCAGGTGCGAAAAGGGTTCAGTGTATAAGGGTTCTTGAAGGTTCTAATAGAAAATATGCTGGTTTGGGAGATATTATCGTGGTAAGCGTAAAGGAAGCCCTGCCTGATAGCAATATAAAGAAAGGCTCGGTGATAAAAGCTGTAGTTGTTAGACTGAGAAAAAGTGTGAGAAGACCTGATGGCTCTTATATAAGATTTGATCAGAATGCTGTGGTGCTTGTAAATAATCAACTTGAGCCAATTGGCACAAGAATATTCGGTCCTGTTGCAAGAGAACTGAGATGGAAAGAGTTCACAAAGATAGTATCTCTTGCACCTGAAGTTATATAAATGGGAGGTAGCTGAGGTGAGTCTGAGAATAAAAAAAGGAGATACAGTGCTGATTTTGTCAGGTAAGGATAAGGACAAAAAGGGAAGAATTCTTGTAGTGATGCCAAAAAAGGAAAAGGTTATTGTTGAGGGAGTCAATATTATAAAAAAGCATCAGAAACCATCCCGTAAATATCCACAGGGTGGAATTATAGAAAAGGAGCATCCAATTCATATTTCAAAGGTTCTTTTAATATGCCCTAAATGTGACAAACCTACACGGATTGGTGCAAGATTTCTGGAGGATGGTAGAAAGGTCAGGATTTGCAAAAAGTGTGGGGAGGTTATTGACTGATGACAGCGGATAAGAAATACATACCAAGGCTTAAAGAGAAATACCAGAAAGAAATAATACCAGCTTTAATGAAAAAGTTTAATTATAAGAATATAATGCAGGTTCCAAAGCTTGAAAAAATTATGGTTCATGTAACTTTGGGAGAGGCTGTTCAGAATATAAAACTTCTTGATGCAGCAGAAAAGCAAATTGCTTTAATAACAGGGCAGAAACCACTTATAACAAAGGCTAAAAGAGCTCTGGCAGCTTTTAAATTAAAGAAAGGTATGCCAATAGGATGTAAGGTTACACTAAGAAGAGATAGAATGTATGAATTTTTAGACAGATTAATTTCTTTGGCATTGCCAAGAATAAGAGATTTTAGAGGACTTTCTTCAAAATCTTTTGATGGAAGGGGAAATTATTCTTTTGGAATAAAGGAGCAGTTTATATTTCCTGAGATAGATTATGACAGGGTTGAGATGATACACGGACTTGACATAACTATCTGTACAACAGCTAAGTCTGATGAAGAAGCACTGTCTTTATTGAAAGAATTCGGGATGCCATTTAAATAAGGAGGGAACGTGGCAAGGAAGAGCAAGATAGAAAGGTCAAAATATCCACCAAAATTTAAGGTTCGTGTAAGGAACAGATGTAGAATATGTGGACGCCCGCGAGGATATTTAAGAGATTTCGGTCTTTGCAGAATTTGTTTCAGATTCTTAGCCAATTCAGGGAAAATCCCTGGAGTGGTAAAGGCAAGCTGGTAAAGGAGTGGGGCTATGGTAACTGACCCAATTGCAGACATGCTGACAAGAATTAGAAATGCAGTGAAATTAAAAGCTGATAAGATTGATATTCCTGCTTCAAGGATGAAGATTGAAATTGCCAAGATACTTAAGGAAGAGGGTTTTATTAAATCTTACAAGATTATTAAAGATAAAAAACAGGGTTTAATAAGAATTAACCTTAAATATACAACTGACGGAGTTTCTGTTATTTCAAATTTAAAAAGAGTAAGTAAACCCGGCAGAAGAATATATGTTGGCAAAGATGAAATTCCTTATGTTATGGGAGGTCTTGGGATAGCTATATTGACCACATCTCAGGGTGTTATGACAGATAGAGAATGCCGACAAAAAGGTGTCGGCGGTGAAGTAATATGTTATGTTTGGTAAGAGGTGACAGAATGTCAAGAATAGGAAGAAAACCGATTCAATTACCTGATAATGTGGATGTGAAAATTGAAGGCAGACAGGTTATTGTTAAAGGACCAAAGGGACAGTTAAGTTATATTTTACCTGATGGAATAGGAATATCCATTGAAAATAAAACTATTGTTGTTACAAGGGTTACTGATAAACAGAAAGCATTGCATGGACTTGCAAGGAGCCTGATTTCAAATATGGTTACAGGTGTATCTCAGGGATTTACAAAATCTCTTCAGATTTATGGTATTGGTTACAGAGCTCAGATAAGCGGTAACAGGCTTATCCTGAACATAGGATATTCTCATCCTGTTGAGTTTAAACTACCAGAAGGTATTAAAGCTACAGTTGATGAAAAGCAGACTACAATTACGCTTTATGGGATAGATAAACACCTTCTGGGACAGGTGGCTGCAAAACTGAGAGGTATCAGACCTCCTGACCCATATAAAGGTAAAGGAATTAGATATGCAGATGAGGTTTTAAAACTGAAACCAGGCAAGACAGGAAAGAAATAAGGAGGAAAGCTTTGCGGGATAAGAGAAAAATTAAGGAAAGAAGACACAGAAGGGTTAGAAAAAAAGTTTTTGGAACCCCGGAAAGACCAAGACTGTGTGTCTTCAAAAGTCTTAATCACATATATGCACAGATAATAGATGATACAAAGGGACATACACTTGTTGCTGCATCTACGCTTGATAAAGAATTAAGGGGATTACCCGGGCAAAAGGGAAACAAGGAATTTGCAAAAAAAGTGGGAGAATTAATTGCTGAGCGGGCAATTCAGATGGGCATTAACAAAGTGGTTTTTGATAGAGCAGGTTACAAGTATCATGGATGTGTTAAAGCCCTTGCAGATGCTGCAAGACAAAAAGGTTTACAATTTTAGGAGGTGTGATGAAACAGGAAACAATAAAAGCAGATGAACTTAATCTGAAAGACAAGGTAGTGTATATAAATAGAGTTGCCAAGGTTGTGAAAGGTGGTAGAAGATTTTCCTTCAGTGCGCTGGTTGTTGTGGGTAATGAAGCAGGCATTGTTGGAGCAGGAAAGGGTAAGGCAGCAGAAGTTCCTGATGCGATAAGAAAGGCTATAGATAAGGCAAAAAAGAGTCTTATAAGTTTTCCACTGAATGAAACAACGATCCCTCATCGTGTTGAGTATAAATATGGTGCTACAAAAATAGTAATAAACCCAGCACCAAAAGGAACTGGAATAATTGCCGGTGGTCCTGCCAGAGCAGTTTTTGAAGTTGCCGGAGTTCAGGATGTTACAGCAAAGGTTCTTGGAAGCCATAACCCTTTTAATTCTGTTAAAGCAACAATAGGTGCATTACTCAGCTTAAAGGATCCTTCCACTATTGTTAAGCTCAGAGCAAAGCCTTCTGAACTTGAGTCAACAGAAGAAAATCAATCCCAGCAGGAGGAAAAGGTTTTATGAAAATTAGTGATTTAAAACCAGCTTCAGGCAGTAAAAAGAAACCCAAGAGAATAGGTAGAGGGCTTGGTTCAGGACATGGCAGATACGCCACTAAAGGAATCAAAGGGCAGAAATCCCGTTCTGGAGGTGCTAAAGGTGCGGGATTTGAGGGTGGCCAGATGCCTCTTCAAAGGAGGGTTCCAAAGAGAGGATTTTCAAATGCATCTTTCAGGAAGGAATATGCAATAGTAAATCTTGAAGATTTAAATAAGATTATTGATGAAGCAGATATTATTACACCTGAAATTCTTCTTCAGAAAGGAATAATTAAAAAAATAAAAGATGGTTTAAAGATACTTGGAAAAGGTGAAATAAAAAAACCTGTTACAGTAAAAACTCATGCCATAAGTAAATCCGCATCGCAGAAGATATCATCCATAGGAGGGAAGGTAGAGGTTCTTTAGTGGGAGTAGTAAGCGCCTTCAGAAACATTTTTAAAATCCCTGAACTAAGAGCAAGAGTATTGTTTACCCTTGCCATGCTTGCTGTATTCAGAATTGGTTCGCATATTCCAACTCCAGGGATAGATGGTGAGGCACTGAGTAAGTTTCTTGCGGAACGCGGTGGCGCTGTAATGGGCTTTTTTGATATTTTTACTGGAGGTGCTCTTTCAAAAGTTACAATTTTTGCTCTTGGTGTAATGCCCTATATAAGTGCTTCAATTATTTTTCAACTTTTAACAGTAGTAATTCCTTCCCTTGCTAAGCTTGCTAAAGAAGGTGAAGAAGGAAGAAAAAAGATTGTTAGATACACAAGATATGCGAGTGTAATAATAGCCGCAATTCAGGGATTTGGTATAGCCATCGGTCTTGAAAGCATGGGTGGAGGACAGTTTATCCAGCAGCCAGGCTGGTCATTCAGATTCATGACAATGATAACTCTCTCAGCTGGAACAGCGTTTTTGATGTGGCTTGGTGAGCAGATAACAGAAAGAGGTATTGGTAATGGTATTTCTTTAATAATCTTTGCAGGAATTGTTGCAAGATTTCCCAATGCAATTTTTTATACCTACACGCTTGTCAGAACAGGTGAGCTATCAATATTCTTTTTGTTAACACTGGTATTTGTCATGGTAGCAGTTGTAGCCGGAATAATATTTATTGAAAGAGGTCAGAGAAGAATTCCAATTCAATATGCAAAAAGGGTTGTTGGAAGAAAGATGTATGGAGGATATACCACATATCTTCCCTTGAAGATAAATTCTGCAGGTGTTATTCCGCCTATATTTGCTTCTTCAGTGCTTATGTTTCCCGCAACTGTTGCAGGATTTATAGCTATTCCATGGGTTCAGGCACTGGCAAAACAGATGGCACCTGGCAGCTTACTTCATATTGTAATTTATGTTGGCTTGATAATATTTTTTACATATTTTTATACTGCGGTAATTTATAATCCTCAGGAAATTGCTGAAAATCTTCAGAAACACGGTGGATACATTACAGGAGTAAGACCCGGACAGAAGACATCAGAGTATATCTATAGAGTGCTTTCCCGCCTTACATTCATTGGTGCTCTTTATTTAAGTGCAGTCTGTGTTTTGCCTGAGATTCTAATTGCTAAATTCAAAGTCCCATTTTATTTTGGTGGCACATCCCTTCTTATTGCTGTTGGAGTAGCTCTTGACACAGTTTCTCAGATTGAAACCCACATGATAAGCAGATCCTATGAGGGATTTTTCAAAAAATTCAGAATAAAAGGCAGGAAGGATTAACAGAGGTGTGATTATAATAAAAACTCCTGAAGAGTTAAAAAAAATAAGAAAATCCTGCCAGATTGTTGCTATGGTGATTGAAGAGTTAAAAATATTTTTAAAGGAAGGGTTAACAACAAAACAGATAGAGTTATTTATTGAAAATTTAATACTCAAAATGAAAGGTTTACCGGCATTTAAGGGATACAGAGGCTATCCTGCGAGTGCCTGTATTTCTATAAATGAACAGGTTGTTCACGGTATTCCTTCTGAGAAAGTATTCATAAAGGAAGGCGATATAGTGAGTGTGGATGTAGGGGTTATATATGACGGATTTTATGGAGATGCAGCTTATACATATCCTGTTGGCATGATTAGCACAGATGCTGAAAGACTTCTTAAAGTTACAGAGGAGGCGCTTTACAAAGGTATTCAGAATGCAAAGGCTGGCAAAAGAGTTGGGGATATATCCAGTGCCATACAGAAACATGTTGAGAGCAACGGCTTTTCCGTTGTGAGGGCATTTGTAGGTCATGGAGTGGGAAGGCTTTTGCATGAAGACCCCCAGATTCCGAATTTTGGTAGGGAGGGAATCGGTCCAAAATTGAGAAAAGGCATGACCATTGCTATAGAACCAATGGTAAATGCAGGAACACATGAAGTAAAGGTTTTGCCGGATGGCTGGACAGCTGTTACAAAGGATGGTTCTCTTTCTGCTCATTTTGAGCATACTGTTGCAGTTACTGATAATGAGCCAGAAATCTTGACTAAATTGTAAAAATATAGATATATTAACAAGTTATATGCCAAAAGAAGAACATATAGAGATGCAGGGCACCATTGAGGAAGCCTTGCCAAATGCGATGTTCAGAGTAAGACTTGAAAATGGACATTTAATTTTAGCATATGTATCTGGAAAGATGAGGATGCATTTTATAAAAATTTTGCCTGGTGATAAGGTTCTGGTTGAGATATCTCCCTATGATCTTACCAAGGGAAGGATAGTTTATAGATTTAAATAAGGGGGTGTCAATTTGAAGGTAAGAGCTTCAGTAAAAAAGGTTTGTTCAAAGTGTAAGATAATTAAAAGAAAAGGAGTTGTAAGAATTATCTGTGAAAACCCGAAGCATAAACAGAGACAGGGTTAGAAAGGAGTGCATAAATGGCAAGAATAGCAGGAGTTGATTTACCAAAAAATGAGAGAATAGAGATAGGGTTAACAAGAATTTTTGGAATAGGTAAAAGTCTCTCAAATAAGATTTTGAAGGACACAGGTGTGGAGCCCAACAAAAGAGTGAAAGATCTTACAGATGAAGAGATAGTAAAAATCAGAAATGAAATAGAAAGGAATTATAAGGTTGAGGGAGAACTTAGAAAAGAAATATCAATGAATATAAAGAGGCTTGTAGATATAGGATGTTACAGAGGGTTAAGACACATGTCCCAGTTACCTGTCAGAGGACAAAGAACACGCACAAATGCAAGAACTCGTAAGGGTCCAAGAAGAAAAATAATGAAGAAAAAATAATTAAGGAGGTTATATAGGACAGTGGCACAGAAAAGAAAAGGTGTAAAAAAGGTTAAGAAAAATGTTCCTTATGGAGTGGCTCATGTTAAAACCACATTTAACAATACAATTGTTACAATTACAGATCCCAATGGAAATGTTGTTGCATGGGCATCAGCTGGCAGTTGTGGATTTAAGGGTTCAAGGAAAGGTACTCCATATGCAGCTCAGATAGCAGCTGAAACAGTAGCAAAGAGAGCCATAGATATGGGTATGAAGCAGATAGATGTTTTAATCAAAGGACCCGGTGCAGGTAGAGAGACTGCGATAAGAGCCTTACAGGCAGCAGGACTTGAGATCAATTTAATCAAAGATGTAACACCTGTACCTCACAATGGCTGCAGACCTCCTAAAAGAAGGAGGGTTTAAATGGCAAGGTATATAGGCTCGCTTTGCAGGCTTTGTAGAAGAGAAGGGATGAAGCTATTCCTTAAGGGAACAAGATGTTATACAGAAAAATGTGCTTTTGAGAGAAGAAAATATCCACCCGGACAGCATGGACACAATAAAAGCAAGCTTTCAGACTACGGACTTCAGCTTAGGGAAAAACAGAAAGTTAAAAGAATGTATGGGATTATGGAAAGACAATTTAAAAATTATTTTGAAAAAGCAACCAAAATGAAAGGTGTTACAGGTGAGAATCTGCTCAAGTTGCTTGAAAGAAGACTTGATAATGTTGTTTACAGAATGGGATTTGCCATAAACAGAAGACAGGCAAGGCAGCTGGTAAGACATGGATTTATAAATGTAAATGGTAGGAGGATTGACATTCCTTCTTATCTTGTAAAACCGGCAGATATAATTGAAGTTACACAAGCGGGCAAGGAATCAGAAATAATTAAAGAAAGTCTTGCTCTTGCAGAACAGAGAGGTTTTTCTTCCTGGCTGGAGGTAAATGTTGAAGAAATGAAAGGCAAGTTTTTAAGGCTTCCTGAAAGAGATGAGATAGAGCTTCCTGTGCAAGAGCAGTTAATAGTTGAGTTTTATTCTAAATAAATTTATATAAACAGGAGGCAGTCAATGAGTTTATATAGAGAATTTCAAATGCCAAAAAAAATTGAGTTTGATAAAGAAAGTTTAACAGAAACTTATGGAAAACTTATAATAGAACCACTTGAAAGAGGATACGGGATAACAATAGGAAATTCCTTAAGAAGGGTGCTTCTTTCTTCTCTTGAAGGTGTGGCTGTTTATGCAATAAGAATAAATGGAGTTCTTCATGAGTTTACTTCAATAAAGGGAGTAAAGGAAGATGTCCTGGATATAATTTTGAATGTTAAAAAATTAAGATTTAAATATAACACACAGGATGCTGACAAAAAGATAGCCTCAATTAAAATAAAAGGCTCCAGGGATGTTACAGCAGAACTTATACAGACAGATGGAACATATGAGGTTTTAAATAAAGATCAGTATATATGCTGTCTTGACCAGGATGCGGAGTTAGAAATGTATTTATATTTGAGAAAAGGAAGAGGATATGTTCCTTCAGAGGAGATTAAAGATGAAGAATTACCTGTTGACGCAATTACAGTAGATGCTATATTTAGTCCGATTAAAAAGGTAAATTTCAGAGTGGAAAAGACAAGAGTTGGAGAGTTTACTGATTATGATAAACTTATTCTTGAACTATGGACTGATGGCAGTATAACACCTGAAAAGGCAATTAGTGATGCTTCAAGTATTTTGATCAAACACTTTGAATATTTAGTATTTTTTAAAGATCTTGAAACTCAAAATAAAGAGAAAGGAAAAAGGGTTGATAATATTGAAGAAACTTCAAATTTTGATTTATTGAATGAAAATATTTTAAAACCAATTGAAGAACTTGAGTTAACTGTGAGGGCTTATAACTGTTTAAAAAGTGCTGGTATAAACACCATTGCAGAACTTATTCAGAAAAGCGAAGGAGAACTTTTGAAAACAAAAAATTTTGGTAAAAGATCTCTTGAGGAAATAAAAGAGGTATTAACAAAACAGGGATTGAAATTGCTGGGCATGAAAATAGATCCTGAAATAATTGAGAGATTAAAAGAAAAAGCTCACAGGAGGTAACTGAATGACACATAGAGTGGATGGAAGACATTTTGGCAGAACAGCTAATCAGAGAAAGGCTCTTTTAAGAGGGCTTTTAGCTTCTCTTATTAAATATGAAAGAATTGAAACAACTCTGGCAAAAGCAAAGGCTGTAAAAGAGATGGCTGATAGACTTGTTACCTTTGGGAAAAAAGGTGATCTTCATTCAAGAAGAATCGCACTTTCCTATTTACCAGATAAAGAGCTTGTCAGGAAGCTTTTTACAGAGATTGCTCCCCGTTTTGCTGATAGAAATGGCGGTTATTTGAGGGTGGTGCGAAAGGGATTCAGAATAAAAGATAGTGCTCCAATGGCTATACTGGAGTTTGTTGATTATCAGAAACCTGAAAAGCCTGAAAAACAAGAGAAAAAATCAGAGTAATTTGACAAAAAGCCTTAAAATTTGATAATTTTAATTGATTCCTGGGTAGCTCAGCCGGCAGAGCGGGTGGCTGTTAACCACTTGGTCGGGGGTTCGAATCCCTCCCCAGGAGTTTAAATTTTTTATAGGAGGATGGAATGCCAAGAGCAAAAGGTGGATTTAAAACAAGAAGATATCATAAAAAAGTTCTTTCAATGGCTAAGGGCTATTATAGTGCAAGGCATCGTTGCTATAAAGTAGCTGCAAAGGCTGTAGAGAAAGCATTAGAGCATTCCTACAGAGATAGAAGACTTAAAAAGAGAGATTTCAGAGCCCTCTGGATTACAAGAATCAATGCTGCAGTTAGAATGTTTGGTTTAACATACAATCAATTTATTAACGCACTTAAGAAAGCAGATATTACACTTAACAGAAAGACCCTTGCTGACATTGCATACAGTGATATTAATGCATTCAGAGAACTTGTAGAAAAGGTAAAACCATTTGTAAAAGCAGCGTAAATGCAAGATTTCTTAAAAAAAGCCTTTCTTGAAGAAATAGAAACAGTTTCTTCAATACAGGAACTTTTTAATCTGAAAGCTAAATATATTGGCAAAAAAGGCATAATAACAGAAAAGATAAGAAATCTTGGAAGTCTTGCTCCTGATGAAAGAAAAACACAGGGTAAGATTCTTAATGAGCTAAAGAATTTTATTGAAGAAAAAGTTAAAAATAAAGAATTGGAGCTAAAGCAAAGAGAGATATCAGAAGCTTTAAAAAAAGATTTCATAGACATAACCCTGCCTGGAAAGGATTATTATTTTGGTGGTAGCCACCCTGTAAATAAAACACTTCTTGAAATTATAGATATATTCAGAGAAATCGGATTTACCGTTGAAGAAGGTCCTGAGATTGAGCTTGACTACTACAACTTTGAAGCCCTGAACATTCCCAAGAACCATCCAGCAAGAGACATGCAGGCTACATTTTATGTGAGTGAAGATGTGGTTTTGAGAACTCACACCTCACCAGTTCAGGTAAGGGTTATGGAAAAGAAAAAACCTCCTTTAAGGTTCATCTCTCCAGGAAAAGTTTATCGCTGTGATTCAGATGTGACACATACACCTATGTTTCATCAGGTTGAAGGACTCATGGTAGATGAAGAAGTATCATTTTCCCACTTAAAAGGAGTGCTTGTTTATTTCTTACAGAGGCTTTTTGGGGAAAACATACCTGTAAGATTCAGACCAAGCTTTTTCCCTTTTACAGAGCCTTCCACTGAGATAGATATTGGATGCATTATTTGCGGAGCAAAAGGATGTAGAGTATGTAAAGGCACCGGATGGCTTGAGGTTCTTGGTGCTGGAATGGTTCATCCAAATGTTTTTAAATTTGCTGGTTATCCAGAAGGGGTATATACAGGTTTTGCCTTTGGAATGGGTGTTGAAAGGCTTACAATGCTGAAATACGGAATAGATGATATAAGATTATTTTTTGAGAATGATATAAGATTTTTGAGGCAGTTCTGATGAGAGTTCCTTTAAGCTGGCTTAAGGAATATATTGATGGAGAAATTGAAATAAATCGTGTTGCAGATGCACTTACAATGGCAGGGCTTGAAGTTGGAGCAGTTGAGGAGATAAAGGGAGATAAAGTCCTTGACATTGAAATAACTCCAAACAGGTCAGATTGCTTGAGCATTCTTGGAATTGCAAGGGAAGTTAAAGCAATATTTGGTTTAAAACTTAAGAAGCCCGCCTTTAAAATTCAAAATGAACTAAAAGACGATAAATTTATCATATCCATAGTTAACCCAGAACTTTGTTACAGATATGCAGGAAGAATAGTAAAGGGATTAAAAATAGCAGAATCACCAGATTGGCTTAAGGACAGGCTTGAAAAATCAGGAATTCGTTCAATAAACAATGTTGTTGATGTAACAAACTATGTTTTGCTTGAGTATGGACATCCACTTCATG
>Ga0315298_1006397_pt1 | contig 16104 bp, 12 predicted proteins | sample WHS_1_MG_FD_203077 | JGI IMG/M metagenome (GOLD analysis project Ga0315298, IMG submission 203077) | Extremophilic microbial mat communities from Washburn Hot Springs, YNP, Wyoming, USA - WHS_1_MG | ecosystem: Environmental > Aquatic > Thermal springs > Hot (42-90C) | place: USA: Wyoming... | reverse complement strand
ATGCGGTTCTCATGACGGTGAATGAGACATGCAGGATGCGCGGGATGAGCTTCATGGACTTCGGGAGAAGATATCTAGAAGCTAGAGTAGATGGTTCCGGTTTGCCGGAAAGGTGAACAGTTACAAAGAGTTAAATTCTCCTCCATTTTCAGCTGTTTGAGCAGCCTTGAAAGGTCCATGGCCCCCTGAGGATCGAGCGCGGTCCAAGGCTCGTCTAGGATTAATAGATCCGGTTGCTTCACCAGCCCGACGCCGACCAAGAGCCTCTGTGCCATCCCAGCGGAAAAATTGCCCACCGCCAAATCGGCCGTGTTGCTCAGCCCGATTTTAGCCAATACCTCATCTATCACCTTGTCGTCGATCTTCTTACCGCTCAGGTTGGCGAAGTACCGGAGATTTTGCCTGGCAGAAAATAATTCATACAGCTTTGCACTCTCGGCGATCAGCCCAACGTGTTTCTTCGCCTTGAGCGGATATCTAAGGGCGTCGATCCCGGCGATCTTAATGGATCCATCGTCGGGCTGGATGAAGTCGAGCATCAGATCTATCGTCGTCGTCTTTCCGGCACCGTTGGGGCCAAAGAGGGCAAAGGTTTCTCCCTTGTAGATCTCCAGATTGAGCCCGTTGATTACCCTCTTGCCGTTCTCGAAAGTCTTCACGAGGTTTTTTATTTCCACCATCAGCTCGGGCATCCTGTCACCTTCTCCTGAACTTCACCATTATTCCGGCGACAATAATTACCGCGAAAATTATGGCAAACATCCATAGGATTTGACTGCTGCCGGTCTCTTCCACCCTGACCTCAAAGCTTTTGCTGGCGCTGTAGCTGCCGCTGGTAGCAGTGATGGTGAACTCGTACCTGCCCGGAGCGGCGTCATCGGACAGGACAACTATCACATCAACGTTTGTCTTCTCCCCGGCATCGATTGATGATATTTTATCCGGGTTTATGAATATCGACCAACCGTATGGCAGGTCCTTTACATTCAGCTCCACGTCTTCAGCCGGCTGGGTGCCGGTGTTTGATACCATTGCCGTCGTGTGTATTTCCTCGCCCGCCTTCACGCGCGCAAACTGGTTTTCCAGAGAAAGGCCCAGCGCCGGGGCACCCTCAGGGATTAGGTAAAGTCTCAGGGTTGATGCTCCGAGATTGTCGAGTGAAGCACCGTTCTTGTATGCCTCCATCTGGTTCTCGTTGAGCGCGAAGACATCAAAGCCTATCTCCTTGCCGACCTCAAATCCCGAAGGACTGGAGGGTAGGTACAGATACAGAGTCAGCGTTTTCGACTCCTCTTTCTCGAGCGCCACGCTTAGGATCTTCTGGCTGCCGATGTAAAAGCCCGGGGTAATAGAAGACGGAAGTCCTCGGACGATGAAATCAACATGCCCCGCTTCCCCCTCGTTTGTCAAAGTCACTTGATATGAGGCGGTCCCATCTAGTTCTGCTTGAACAGACGGCGTAGATGAGGATAGGGATACTCTAAAGGGCTTTGTGACTTCCGGGAGGTAGATCGTCTCCTGTCCCTTCACCTTTGTGATCTCCACCCCCTTTTCCACATAGTACTCAAAGACCACGTTCACGCTTCTGTAGTTTTCTGGCAGTTTGAATGTCAAAGTTGAGGCGTTGGAGCCCCAGTTCCCATCCATCGCGCCAACGTTGTAGAGGGGGTAGCCGACTATGACTCCTGCGCTGTCCCTCAGGGATACGTACACCTTCGTTGAGTTGTCGCCTATGTTCATCAGCTGAATTTCCAAGTTTTCTCCATCGTATTTGTAGTCCCAAAGGATCACATCTGCCGATGCCTTCGCGGGGGGAACTCGGGAGATCAAAGTTGTGAACAGAGCAACCGCGATCAAAATCTTGGCAGTTCGAGAGAGGCATGCGTTCAACTTCTCTCCCTCACATATTTTTTAAGAAAATTATGAACATCCCTTAAACCAGTTATTGAGAGCTTTGCATTCGCCCAACGCTTCGTCGCGATCGCTTCGGCTAGTTCCCGCAATACACTGGTCCTGCTAGTTTCAGGCACCATTTCATCCCCAGCCCTGCGGTACCTGCCAGAGTTGCTCCCGTGGCGATTTTTGAGGTGGAAAATCTGGCCTTCCCCAGGGCACCCAACTTAGCGGAAACTCCGGCCTCCACTCTGATACTTGGTCCAGAAGCCTGCCCGCGCAATCGAGGTGCGCGAACGCCGCCTTGAGTATAAGGACAGCCTTTTCGACATTGCCGGCGTTGTTCTCAGCAATGGCATTATTTCTGAGCTTGACTGCAAGTTCTATCTGGCTTTCCACTGCCTGTCGGCCAGGCGTGTTCTCCGGCGTCCCTTGCAGCTTTGTTTGTGTTTCAGCTAGTCTGGCGTTGAATTCCACCAGTCTATCGCTGAAAACCCCAGCCGCATTTTCAAAACTTGGCCTCCACCTGCCGTTGTCACCCCATGGCCCCCATTTGCCGCCGGCATGGATATTTGCATCGATCCCTGCGTCAATCAACAGGTTGTCGATGTCGAAGTACCTGTTCAGCTCCCTAGACAATTGGCCTTTGAAATGACCGACCATCATCCGGAGTTGTTCCATTATAAGCCGCAGCCTGGCTAAGATGTTCTCCCGCAATTCAGGGGTGCCGTTGAGGTACTGTTCTTCCAAACTCTTCAATATCTTGATTACATTTTCCAAGGCCTCCATGTATCCCGGGGCGTTTTCCATAAATTTCCTGGATTTGATGGAGAACTCGTTGGCAAGCTTTAACTCCACGAGCCCCATGCCCGGCATTTGCTCCTGCATCCACTGTACGACTTCCTTTTTGGCTTCAGCGTCTGCAGGCGCGACGCTTTTCATCTTTTCCCTGAACTCTTCCAGTATCACCGAGTATTCTAGGCCCTTTCCTTTGTTCACCATCTGGAGATATTCCTCCCACCTCATTTTCATCTGTTCTTCATCGCTGGCCATTCGAATTCTTTCGCCAAGTCGCTTCAGCCCGTAGAGCGGCGAGTCCGGAGGAGCACCGATGGCATCGACGATCATCGGGGTAGCCATGGCTCCGCCGATAGATGCTGCCACAATTACCAGCACGACCGCCGCCGCAATGCCCGCCTTTCCGAGTCCGGTCATTTTATCCCACCGTACTGAAATCCTCGAACTTGGAGTTCAAAGATTTCCGAGGGATGTTGTTCAAATTGGTATTTAATTAATTCTTTCGAACCGTTCATTTTCTTTTTGGAAAAAGCGAAAATTTATTTTAAATAATTTTTGGGGATTATTTATTCCTTATTATCGTTCATAATTCTTTTAATTTTCCTTTTTTGTCTAAATTACTCCTTTAAATTCTTGATTTATTTTGGAAGTCGAAAACGATATCGGCTTCGGGAACAATTTATAAAAATCAAGGCTCGAAGCCTTTATACCTACTTTGGCGTAATTCTGACCGATGACCATTAGGGAGGCTTTCGGCATCGTGGCGCTGGTGATAGTACTACAGCTGTTTATAGGGTTGCTGTTATACGGTCCACTCCAGCCCACATCGAGCCTTGATATTTATATGATTCTGGCGGCCGTCGGCATAATGGCATCGGTTGCCGGCGGAATAGCGGCAGTATTGACGTTTGCCTTCAGAAAATATGCCTCTGAACGGGCTATGCGCGTTGCCCTGATGGCCCTCACCGAGGATGAGCGCCGCGTGCTCGAGGCGATTCTGCGTTCGAACGGTAAGGCATATCAGGACAAGCTCAGGCGAGAACTTGATATGTCAAAATCCAAGCTAAGCGCGCTGGTGAAAACCCTCGAGCGAAAGCATGTCATTACAAAGGAGCGCTATTTCAGGACCAATATACTGAAGGTGAACGAGGAGTTTACCGGACGATGATTTCCATCATTTGCTCCTGCCAACGTTGATTGAGTTAAATTGTTCGGGACGGTGCCAATTTCGGCGCATAACTTTTTAACCGATGATTTTTATCTCACTGGCGAGGAGGGCTCTTTCTTTATCGGTGAAGATGCCCAAGTCCACGGGCAATAGAAAGACCGCACCGCTTTCAATGAAATTGAAGCGCTTTTCCTGCAGGAATTTGTATATCATGTCAAATCCGAAACGGCTCATCAGGTATTCAAGGCCGTCTAGCAGCACGATTGAATCCCGATTGTTTTTAATGAACTCCGAGATCCTCATACTGATGTTCTGAAGGCTGTCGATGGTTTCAAAACCCTTTAGCGGCACGGAGGACAACAGGATGATATCTTTCCTGGGAATCCCATAGTCCGCCAGCTTCTCGGGCGCTTCCCTGGTGAAGCAGAGGCCAGGAACGCCGAGCAGCATGAGCTGGGATGTTACATGGTATGCCGCCCGATGCGAGCGGTGCAGGTAGCACTCACCATGTGAGATTTCATTGGTCTTGTATATGAATTCCAGCTGTCGTTTTTCAAAATTCTTGCGTGTAATGATCAACGCCAAAGCGTTGGCAGTTGCCCTAAGAAATTCCTCCTCCGTTTCCTCTTGACGGTGCCCCTCTTTTAGATAGATGCTGAGCACACCAACGCTCTTATCATCAGACAAAATTGGGACGCAGTAGTGGCCGTGTGGCGTTATCCCTTCGTATCTTGTCTGATGGTTTTCATCCACATGGTCAGCGAATATTATCTTCTTGGCCGCTGCTGCTTTGCCGCATAGGCACGTGCCCACCGGGACCGTGGCACACGATTTCTGTATCGTTTCTGGCATCCCGCTCTGGGCCTTCATTACCAAGACATTTTGTTCCTCATCGAAGAGGAATATGCTGCCACGTGACTCAAAGCCCAACCAAGAAATAGAAAGAATGATTTTGAGGGCACGCTTCAATATCTCTTCTAAGGGAAAAGTCAGCGGGATGCTGAGCAGAGAAACGATTGCGGTCTGAATATCGTTGCTGCGTCTGAGCTGCGATTCCATCTGCTGGCGCTCGGTGATGTCTTCAATGGCCAGAAGAACCATCGGTTCCCCGTTCGCTTTCGTCCGCATCTGGCGGGCGTTCAGCAACATAATCCTTTTACCAATAACGGGAAAATCATGCACGACCACGTATTCCTTGAAGGAGATATTCTTCTCCGCGACGTCGTTTAACAGCTTCCGTAGCTCAGGGATGTCCCACTGCCGGTTGCCCAGATCGTACAGCGAGTATCTTTCTGTTTCTTCAGGGCTCACTTTGAAGCACTCGTAAAAGGCGCGGTTGGCCGAAATCACCCTCATGTCGGCGTCGAGCACCACGAGGGGCTCGTGCACGGTTTCCACGATGGCCTCCGCATACGCGCGCGCCTGCTGGAGTAACTGCATCGCTTTCGTGCGTTCGGTGATGTCCCGGGCCACAATCTGAATACCCCTCAGTTCACCGTTTTCGAAGATCGGGGAGGTTTTCAGTTCAAAGGGGATTATCCTGCCGTCTTTAACTCTGACATCGACAGTATAGGGGGGCAAGCTTTTGGCCCCCTCTTTCCACATTTTTATCCTGTCCCTGGCGGTCTTGTAAGAATCCGGAGTGAGGATATCCCTGATATTCATTTTCATGACTTCCTCTAACGTGTACCCCGTTTCTTCCTCCACGTTTTTGCTGATGTAGGTGCAGTTTCCCTCCAGGTCAATGCGGAGAAGTATGTCAGAAATGTTTTCCGCGAGGCTTCTGTATTCCATTTCGGACTTCCTGAGATTTTCCATCATTTTTTTGATCTCGGTGATGTCCTTCCCCACCACGGTGACGGCCTTGACTGCGCCGGTCTTATCGTCCTTGATCGGGCTTATGGTTCTCAGGAAGAACCTGCCCAGCCGCTGGCTGTAGTGCTCCTGCTGCACAGCCCTGCCCGTCTCGAAAACCTCCCTCACCTTGGCGGTGAACTCCTGCGTTTCCTCGGCGGTGTGGAGCTCTGCAAAGGTTCTGCCCAAAACCTTCTCCCGGGGCAGGTTGAGCCTCCTCAACAGCTCCCCGTTTGCGGAAAGATATCTCAGGTCTCCGTCCAGCATGTAGACCGAGTCAGCTGAGTACTCCACCAGGGAACGGTACTTCTCCTCGCTCTCCCTCAGCTTCTCCTCAGCCTGCCTGTGCTCTCTTTCACGCTCCGCCCTCTGGATTATGTTGCTCTTGACTTTCTCAACAAGGTCCCTAGTTATCTCGCCACCCATCATCGAGAGGAAGTCATCCGGCGGCATATAGAACTGGTTCTCGTACAGGGAGCCGTGAATGATGATCCTGGGATGGGTATATATTATGTTGAGCAGGGTTTTGGGGGGAAATTTTTTCTCGTTATATAGACAGATCGCGGAGGTCTTGCTCCCGGGAAGGAAGTAGTTCAACTTAGCCTCGTACTCCACGAGCTTTTCCGCACCCGGCTGTTTTCTCAGGTCCCAAGTCATCTCCCCCGAGACCCTCAGCCCCAGGTACCCCTCCTCGATGGCCCTTTTCTCGTTCTGTTTCAGTATCTCCACCATCCTGTCGGGATCGAAATAGCCGCCCTTGAGGTAGGTTTCTTGGCCTGAGAGCAGCACGAACTGTTTTGAAGCGAGGTGTTTCTCAAGGTCGATGTTCATTCTTCTGAAGGCCTGAATCGCCTCCTCTTCGGTGCTCTCGTCCAGAATCCAGATACATTTCTCTTTATTTTGCAGGCCGGCGCGGAAGAACGGGACGACGATGGAGTATTCCTCTTCCTTATCGCTGTAAAAACCACAGAGGTGTTCTCCAGGTCCAATCCTTTCGAACCCGGTTTCCTGAACCGGCGGGGCTGCCTCAACCGGCTTTCGCCTAGGCTTCTTAGCGCCCTGCCCCCTTCCCTTGGTCTGCTTCGCCACGGATTTACTATACCCGAGCAATTTAAAATTTACCGCTTGATGTTTCCCTAGTTATAGGTTTTGGCAACCAAAGAGGCGCGAACAATGGTTCCTTGATATTAAAAAAAGAATCCGGCGGAAGGTGGAACAGAAACACCCGAATAGAAAAGTGCTGCTCTCGGGTGGTGAAGCCATCATTTCTGAACCCTAGGTGATGGAGCCGGGGGCCGGATTTGAACCGACGAATAGCGGGTGCCCGCGGTTTCCTCTGCAGCCCACCGCTTTACCAGGCTTAGCAACCCCGGCTCATCTAATATTTCTGGTTTCCCTTTTAAAGTAGTTCCTGGAGGAAAAACCCATTCTTTCACCACACCAAATATTTTTGGTCGCAGAATTTCATTTCATCGATACATTTTGCTGACAGCGCTGTTCCACCCAAGTAAAGATGGGAGTGCTCAGGACAGATAGCTGAACATGCTAGCCAGCGAAGTTTGAATTCATGTTCTGGAGCACATCCTGAAATTGATTTAAGAGTTCAATTCGCGCTTCTTATCTCAATCATTGGTAGGAGTATTTTTGATAGGTCTCTTTTTTGAGAAAAAGGATAAACATTCATTTCCGGAACTCAAAATGTGATTTATACTAAAAAATATGTGCCACACAGCGATCCAGAAATATCGGGGACTGTCTTGATCAAAATAAAAGAGTTTACGATCAACCTGAAAATGAAGACGGGTTAGGATCCTTGTGGATAGGTTCTGGCCAAGTGGACTATCTAAGAATAAGGCCAAGATTGATTTGTGGCCGAAAGAAATCTCACCCAGTGAAAAATTAAGAAAGTGGTTTTCTCACGATCTTAAATGGATGGAATTCAGGAAAAATACTATGATGAATTAAAAACAAGAAAGAGTTGATTCAAGAAATTAAACAGATAGAAAAACGAACGATTACGCTTTTATATTCCGCCAAGGACATAACAATGCTACTTCACTTTTGGAAATACTTAAAAACTACTGAAGATATTTTACGGCGCCCCAAACAGACCAACTGCGAGAACTTGGGTTAATCGCAGCTCGTGAAAACTGTCGGAGGTATTAAATAAAACTCTTCAAAAAGTGTAAAAATTTGGCTAAGAATATCGGTTAGTTTGTCTTAAGGTCGCAGGATCAACTGATTTATGGACAAAAAACGCTTCTTCATTTTTTCAGGCGAGGTCGCTATATCTTTTCAGGCGAAATCTTTTTTCCATTTCACTGTCTCTGAGCAAATCAGTTATCCCCTTGCCTTCCTTTTCAGCCTCCCGGGCAAATTCCCGATGTCTGTGTAAAAAGACAGCTAGTTCCTCGCTCGAGAAATTAAACCCCTTGAGCCTCAAGATGATGGACTCATCCAAGGGAGTCAAACAAATGTCTTCCAAAATTATTACTTTTACATCAAACTTCTCACTGAGCCTATCGGCAACGTATGGGGCGTGAAGCCTGCCGACCAAAATATGTAGGCTCGATAGGCTCTCAGCAAATGTACCGACCCTCTCCGCTATCGCCTCGTTCCTCCGCCGGGTTTCCTTTACTAAATCCTCATAAAGGTCTGCAAGCGTGGCAAAATCCTCGTTGACCAGCATCGCAAGGGCCAGTTCATCTCTGCTGAAAACCCAATCGTTGTAAATATCAAGTTTTTCAAAGCATTGAACGCTGAAACTCTTATCCCTTCTGTACAGCACGGGCAAGATTTCCAAGATTGGACGGAACCCCTGTTCAAAATAAGGAGAAATAATTTCACCATCAATCAGGAATGTCTTCAATTCATCGTAGGAAATGCTGCCCCTAGCGTAATCATTTACGCGCGCCTCAACCTCCTGAGGGAATTCAAGGCCCAGATGCGAACAACCGTCTCTTAAAAGATAATCTGCAGCCGTGTTGTTGAATTTTTCCTCATGAGGCGCAGGGATTAATTTTATCAATATCTCAGAAACCTTCCTCTTTTTAAATGGTAATTACCCATTTTCCCTTTAAAAGCAACGGGGATTTCCCCAACAGGGCACCTCAATTAAAATCGTCGACCCACAACTGCGGAGTAAAAAACACTGAATTCCTGATCCAGACGACCGCCCCGCCAGGGTCGCTGCTCAAAGAACCCGAGACAGAATTTTGAATTTTATTTGTCAACCCCTTCAATGTATTTCAAAACTTCATCGGATGTTGCCAGAAAGGCGAAAAAGTTCTCCAAGGTCTTCAGCGAAGCCTCATGAACTTCCCTGCTTGTGGAGGCAACGCAGTCCTTTACTATGACGACATTGTAGTCCTTAACGAAGGCCGCCCTAATTGTTGATTCAACGCAGACTTCGGTGGTAACTCCAGTAATGATAATTGTTTCAACTCCATTGCTCCGGAGGATTAAATCCAAATTTGTCCCTTCAAAGGAGCTGAAGCGGTTTTTCGCGATGACGATCTCATTGGCCCTCGGTTTGAACTCCTCGTACGCTTCAAACCAATCGCCACCCCAGCTTCCGGGCTTGGCCAGCACATGCATGTTCTTCCTGATCAAAGAGGGAGAATTGGTTTCATCACCGTGAACATTTTTAGTGTGGATAATCAGCGCCTTCCTCTTTCTGAACTCAGTTAAAAAATTGGCCAATCGTGGGGCCATGGCTTCAATCATGGAAAGATCGGCCCCTTGCCTGCCCAGACCTCCTTTTCTGGAGCAGTAGTCGTTCTGCATGTCAATAACCATCAGACAGGCCTTTGTATTCTTCAACAGATCCTTAACTACCTCTTGAGACAACTTCTCACCCATTTTACTTTGACTCCATCAATAAAACATATTGCCTTTTCATTTTTTTGTCATTTACCAGTTAAAACTTAAAATGGTGCTCAAAAATCGAGATTATTTTTTAGCCCTCAAAAATAATGAAATTACCACAGCTATGGCACATAGGACTCCCGCCATCTGGAAGGCCAAAAAGTAGCTTTTGGTGACATCAAAAAAGTAACCGCTCAAGTAGGGCCCGAGCACGCCGCCGACGCCATAGGCGGTGAAAACGAAACCGTAATTCATGCCGTAGTACTTGGTGCCAAAAAAATCAGCTGTGGCCGAGGGGAAAATGGACAAGTTGCCGCCGAAACAGAACCCGACCACAGCAACGGCGATAAATAGATAAATACCGGTGGCACCGATCAGGAGGAACATTACCGCCGCCTGAATGATAAACATAATCGTCATCGATTTTACCCTGCCGATTCTGTCAGAAATGGCTCCCCAAGAAATCCTTCCCAGCCCATTGAAGATTGCCAAAACGCTCACGGCCAGGGCAGCCAGAAGAGCCTCCATGCCTCTCTCCTGCGCGAACTTTGCCACGTGGCCTATGACTCCCAAGCCAGAGGTCGTGCCAAAGACGTACATCAACCAAATCATCCAGAACTTCCTTGTGCCCAGCATTTGCCTCCAAGCGTAGTCCTGCGCAAGCACGGACTTCGCAGAGCCTGATGCCTTCCACCCCGCCGGACACCAGCCTTGGGGCGGCACTTTGAGCCCCTGAGCACCGCCAACCGCGACCAAGAGGAAAGCCACCCCCAGCAACTGAAAGGCGGTTTTCCAGCCGACGGTGTTTATCAGGTAGGTGGCGAGTGGTGCCAGAAAGGCCGAGCTGAGACCAAAGCCACAAATTATTATCCCGGTAATCAGCCCTTTTTTGTCCGGAAACCACTTGACGCAAGTTGCTATCGGTGTGACGTACGCCAGGGCAACACCAGCACCAGCGATGAGCCCATAAGTAAAGTACAACCAAGGCAGAGATGAGGTGAAGCTTGCCAAAATGAAACCGAGACCCAGAAGCAAGCCGCCAACGGAAGCCACTTTTCTGGGCCCTATTCTATCGTTGAGCCGACCTGCGGGGATCATCACGATTGCAAAAGTCAGGAGAAGTATCGTGAACGCTAGCGATGTCTCCGCGGTCGACCAGCCAAAATCATTCATGAGTGGCTTAAGAAAGACGCTCCAAGCGTAAACCACGCCCAGCGTCAGATTTATGGCAAATCCGCACGGGACAATCATCCACCTATTGAATTCCGCCGTGCCGACTCCTCCACTTGTCCATTAATTAGATAGAGTGAAGACATCTTGGTTTTTAAAGCTATTGTTAAAATACTCAGCACCAGTGTTTCTAATCGATTAATAAAGGCACTATTTTTCCGAAGCAATATCGTTGGGGCTTAACCGTTGACCCTAAAGGGCTGCTGTCTCTGGAAGGAAACCCTTCTTGCCCGAGATGCTAAGCAGGAAAACTAGGGGCGGGAGGAACCACAGGCGGCTGACCAGATTCAAAAAATCCAGTCCCGGTATCGGCCGTCTGGTTTTTACCTCAGCTCAATTTACCTGGGCAATAGAGGTCACATAAAAATAAGATTTATCGTGTCCCCGGAGTTTCCCTGAATGGCGCCAAAATAACCATTCGCTGCAGAATCTGGATAGCTGAGGCAAAAGCTTGGAAAAATTGTCCGGAAAACGCGGGCCCATGCCGAGGACCAGGAGACCAGAGTTGCATCCGATCTTCAGCTGTCCCTGCCTTGCACCACAACAACACAAATTTAAACTTCATCGATTGCTATTTTTGCCCCACTGTACCAAGATCATCACGGCGGCGGGGACCAACTAGCCTTGACGGGCGTTGGCTAACGCTTTGGATGATGGGTGTACACTCACCGCCGCCTACAGCTTATGAAAAGGACTAAATTTTGTGCGGGCGATATAATACACGATGATATGAAGGCTCGGGCCCACGTTTACGTGAGCGGCGAGGTTCAGGGGGTCTACTTCAGAGCGTGCACCCATGACCTAGCGCGGGAAATTGGCGTCACCGGTTGGGTCAGAAATCTTTACGATGGAAGGGTTGAGGCAGTATTCGAGGGGGAACGGGAGAGAGTACAAAAGATGATAGACTTCTGTCGCCACGGTCCGCCCGGAGCAAACGTGAGGGGCATCGAAGTGAAATGGGAGAACTACAAAGGTGAGTTTTCCGACTTCAGCATCAGGTGGGGGTGGACAAGATGAGCGTCCGTCCAATTTCTGAGGTCATGGAAGAGATGCTCAGGAGGTACAGGCAGAAGCCAAATCTTCAGGACAAGTGGAGGTTTTTGGCGGGCTGTGACGATCACGGCTACAGCGATTTCTTCGTCTACGGCCCCAGTTTCGGGATCTGGCAGATAAAAGGCGAACTCAGGAACCCGTATGAACTCATCGGGGCGGGGACCAAGGTGGCTCCAAGAAAGATAGACGATGAGATAAGGGAAATACTGGAACAGGGGACGCCCATGCCCTTTGGCTTCCTGTCCCCACACCCCCGGATGAGGGACCGGGTCATCGTGGCCTCCGGAATCGGTCGTTATCAAAACACGATGGATGAACTGAGGTCCGTGCTGCCGGGGAGGCATCATTTTGCCGAACGGGAACTCAGACGAAGGCTCGATGAGCTCCGCAGGAAATTTGGGCTCGATGCCGCTTATCGTTAGTCCTATGCCTACAAATGTTGACAACCGAGAAACATGCACCCTTGGCTGAAAGTCCTCAGCATGTTTATGGCGGCACCTCTGACAACTGAGTTAACAATGTCAAAACAGAAATGACCGGCTCTGGGGCTGGAAAACAGCGCTCAACTCAACAGACATAAGCTTTTGAAACCTATTTTGTCTTGGTGCAAACTTTGGAAACCTCCAACGCCTTCGAACTGCTGGCCAGACCCATCCGCAAGCTCCTAGATGAGAGGGAGTTCAAAGAGCCAACGATGCCCCAGCAGGCGGCAATACCAAAAATCCTTGAGGGCAAGAACGTCCTGCTGATCTCGCCGGCTGGAACCGGGAAGACCGAGGCAGCTTTCCTGCCAGCCCTCCATCAGCTTCTGATGACCCAGACGCGCGAACCTGGGATAAAGATACTCTACATAACGCCCCTCCGAGCACTGAACAGGGACATGCTGGATCGGCTGGGGCGCTGGTGCCGCGCGCTAGACCTTCGGGTTTCCGTCAGGCACGGAGACACTACCACTAGGGAGAGGAGGGCGCAGGCCCTGATGCCCTCAGACGTGATGATAACCACTCCGGAAACTCTCCAGATTCTCCTCCTGGGAAAAAGGCTGAGCGGGTATCTCCGCGGCGTGCGCTTCGTCATCGTCGATGAGGTCCACGAGCTGGCCAACAACAAGAGGGGTGCGCAGCTGGCCATCGCCCTCGAGAGGCTGAGGAAGCTGAAGGGTGGGGACTTCCAAGTGATAGGTCTGTCCGCGACCATAGGAACCCCTGAAGAGGTGGCCAAGTTTCTTGTCGGCGCCGACAGGCAATGTGAGATAGTTGACGTCAGCGTAGCGCGGGAGTTAAGGATAGATGTCCTGTACCCGAAGGCAAAAAAGAGCGACGAGGCGCTGGCATCAGAGCTGTACACTTTCCCAACTGTGGCCGCTAGGCTACGCACAATGCGTAAGCTCATTGAAGAGCACGGCTCAACCTTGATTTTTACTAACACGAGGGCTACCGCTGAGATCCTCGCAAGCCGTTTCCGGCTCTGGGACATAAAGTTCCCGATAAGCGTGCACCATGGCTCCCTCTCCGCCTTCACAAGGCTGCGCGGAGAGAGAGGGCTCAAGCAGGGAGAACTCAAGGGGCTGATCTGCACTTCCTCGATGGAGCTGGGCCTTGACATTGGTGGGGTCGACCTAGTCTTACAGTACAACTCGCCGCGTCAGGCGACTCGATTGCTCCAGCGCGTGGGGCGCAGCGGGCACAAGATCGGTGAGGTTTCAAGGGGGGCGATAATCGTACAGGACCCGGACGACGCGCTTGAGGCAATAGTTATAGCCGCGCGCTCGCACCATTACGAGCTTGAACCGGTGCAGATCCCGGAAAAACCGCTTGACGTTCTGTTACATTCTCTCGTCTCCATCTTGGCGGCTCAGAGAGCTGGCTCGGTGGACGAGGCCTATGAAATAGCGCGGCGCGCGTACCCGTTCAGGGATTTGACAAGAGAAGAGCTACTCACCGTGCTGAAGTTTGCCCAGAGCCTTGAGAAGCGCCTGGTGTTGGTTTCTGCAGACGGGAGGGACTTCTTTCGTCCGAGATCAACCGAGAGGGTCTTCAACTACTACTTTGGCAACCTCTCGATGATCCCTGAACTCAAACAGTACATCGTGGTGGACGACCAGCACAACCGCCCGGTGGGTATACTCGATGAGTCCTTCATCGCCGAGTACGGTGAACCGGGGGTGAAGTTCGTCATGGGTGGCGAACTCTGGAGGATACTGCAGGTTTTCAGGGAAAAAGTGTTTGTAAAACCTGACAGGGATCCCGTCGGTTCCATACCCACTTGGATAGGCGAAGAGATCCCAGTACCATATTCCGTTGCTCAGGAAGTTGGAAAGATTCGTGGACGGGTTGAACAACTCCTGAACTCCGGCAAGAATTTTGAGGAGGTCGCGGCGGAACTCGCAAAGGAGTACGGCACCGAGCTGGAGACGATGAAGCTGGCCCTCGCCGATGTTCACCAGCAGGTGAACGATGAACTAACTATCCCGACCGAGTCGCGCTTAACTGTGGAGAAGGTCAAGGACATCTGCGTGGTCAATGCCTGCTTCGGCACGCTGGTCAACCGAACACTTGCGCGGCTGCTGGCCTACAAAGCTTCCGAGGAAATGGGAGAGGCCACGGCCACGACGATCGACCCCTACAGGATACTGCTGCGTTCAAAGACCCTAGCGCCCGACGACATCGTGGAAATCCTGCAGGGAAAGCTGACCGTCGACCTGCAACGCGACATTCGGAAGATAATTGAGGAAAGCAGGTTCTTCAGGTGGCGACTCGCCCAAGTAGCGCGCAGGATGGGCGTCTTAGAGCGTGAGGCTGAGATAACGAGCTCCGTGCTCGACAAGCTCTCGCGAGCACTGAGGGGCACTCCCGTCTTCGCGGAAACCTTTAAGGAAGTCGAGCACAAGGATCTCGACCTGAAGAAAACACTTGAGGTGCTCGAGAGGATAAAAAAGGGTGAGGTGGAGGTGGTCTCCCTCGGCCTGCGACAAGAGCCGGCTCCGATTTCCAGGCAGGCCTGGACGCAGCGCTACTTGGCCCTAGAACCGGTGATGCCCGAAAGGATGAAGCTACTCGCCATAGCCTCAGCCAAGGCGCGCCTCCTGAGCGAGGCCCGCACCTTCGCGTGCACTGAATGTAAGCGATACGTCAAGGAACTCCAGATCCACCAGCTAGATGAAAAACCTAGTTGTCCGCTCTGCGGCTCAAAAAAGCTGGGCATGGTCGAGGAACCGGAGGATGAGGTGCGGCGGGCGATAGAGCTGGAAGAGCGCGGCAGGGGGGTCGCGCTTTGGGGCGAAGTTCTGGAGAGCTCCAAGCTGATCTCTCAGTACGGGAAGACTGCCGCGCTGGGTCTGGCCGGAAGGGGGCTGACACCGTCAGCTGCGAGGGAGATTCTCGCTGAGGAGCCCAAGTTCTCCAACAAGTTTCTCGAGCTGGTGCTGAAGAAGGAGCGCGAAGCCCTGTTCAAGAGGTTCAGATGGAGCAGCTAGCCCATCACAATTGGACTTTCCCTTGGCCCTTTCCGACTGGTCAACTGGGAAGGACCTAGAATGTAGAGAATCACGACCTAATCCAGTCCAAAGCAGACGACCGCCAAAACCATCTTCAACTCCGGGCAGCACCCCTTCTTTTCAGACCGGCGGCAATCTTCCGCCTGCTGTCAGCTTAATATATCATCCAAGTATTTTATACCGGAGCCTGTGGTGGTTGAAGATTTTTATGGTCCGGGGTGTAAGCTCGCCGGGATCCAAAATAATCTCGCTCGTGAGAAAACATGAGAAATTAAGGACTGAGGGAATCAACCTCATCGCTTCTGAAAATTACCTGTCATCAGGGGTCCGCAAGGCGCTGGCCAGCGACCTCGCCGGGCGCTATCACTCGGATTTTTACGGCGGGTCCAAGTTCGCGCGGGAGATAGTTGAGCACACGGAAAGGCTGGCCGAAAAACTGTTCAGGGCAAAACACGCCATAGTTTCCCCCCTCTCCGGCACCATGTGCGACCTCGCTGTGTTGCTGGCTTTCACTGAACCAACGGAAACCGTCGCGATGGTCCCATTCAGCGCGGGTGGTTTTCCGCTGGGTGTTCAAAAGTTCCACCGCAAGGGAGTGTTCCTCTCCGTGGATGACTCAAGCTATGAGATCGACATTGCCCACGCCGGGTGTGGGACAAAATTCGATAATTACTTTTTCAAGATGATCACGTAAGCCCTTTTGCCGATGTACCTTCTCGGCGCATCCACTTTTGCACTGTTTCCA
>Ga0315298_1006396_pt1 | contig 16104 bp, 10 predicted proteins | sample WHS_1_MG_FD_203077 | JGI IMG/M metagenome (GOLD analysis project Ga0315298, IMG submission 203077) | Extremophilic microbial mat communities from Washburn Hot Springs, YNP, Wyoming, USA - WHS_1_MG | ecosystem: Environmental > Aquatic > Thermal springs > Hot (42-90C) | place: USA: Wyoming... | reverse complement strand
GCTACTTATCTTCTGGGCGGAAGCGCCAGGCAGATAGAGTATGCGGCCGAGATGGGTATGGAACATCATCTGGGTCTGACCTGCGACCCGGTGGCCGGGATGGTTCAGGTCCCGTGTATTGAAAGAAATGCTATGGCTTCAGAAAGAGCCCTGGATTGCGCCGTCTACGCCCTGATGACCGATGGTTCGCATAAAATACCTTTTGATGAAGTAGTCAGGATTATGAAACAGACCGGTCTGGACATGAAAAAAGAATACAGGGAAACGGCCGAAGGCGGGCTAGCTACTATTTTTACTGAAAAGAAAGATGAACAGGGAATTTAGAGAAAAAATTTGTCATAACCAGTATAATCCTAAAATTAGGACTTTTTCGTGCTGGTCAAAGATGGTTCGCTTTGATGAACAGTTAAGTAAGAGGCAGCAGAAATTTTTTCGTTGATAATTGGTGAAGGAACAAAAAATTGAATTCTCCAAATTTTATAGCTAATTGAGGTAAAACATGAGTGGCTGTAGGGTGCTTAAACACAAGAGCCAGTATGAAATTTTGAGCTTTGATACTGATTACCTGGGGAAGGCTCACTTATCAGCCCTGATGAATTACCTTCAGGATGCGGCCAGGCTCCATTCTATCCGGGAGGGATTTTCTGTTTTTGATTTGTTTAAAAAAGGAGTCACCTGGGTGGTCTCGCGGTATCATCTCAATATCAACCGTTATCCTGCTCTCGGACAAAAAATTCTGGTTGAAACCTGGGCTTCAGGGAAGCACAGTTATTATGCCTTGCGTGATTTTGAAGCGTATGATGAAAAACAGAATAAAATCTTATCTGCCACCAGTTCCTGGATGATTATTGATTTAAACTCCCGGCGGCCAGTTAAAGTGGAAAACCTGTTTCCAGATGACCTGGTGCTCCATGAACGAGCCCTTGAAGACGATTTCCCGCTACTCCCGATTGTTGAATCTCTGGATTATAAAACAACCTTCCGGGCGTTATTTGAAGACCTGGATTTTAACCGCCATGTTAATAATGTCATTTATTCTCGCTGGGCTCTTGAGGGTATGCCTCAAGAAGTCCTTTTTTCTTCTCGTCTTTTTGAGCTGGAAATAAACTACCGGGCAGAAGCTTTCTATGGAGATGAAATTGAGGTGATAACTCAAAAACCGGATAAGGTCGGTGATTTCTGGATTCAGCAAATTTATAATTTAAAGAGCGGTCAGGAAGTTGCCAGATTACGGTCCCGCTGGAGACAGTGCGAATTTAAAGAATGAGGGAAGAATCATAATAATAATGGTTGCTGGCTGGATATTTATAATGGCGAATGAATTGAAATGAGCTTAATTAAGTTTGTTTGGCATTATAGTTTTAATTTCAATTTTAAAAGCTGAAGGCGATCAGAAGAGCTGATGATGCTTGAACTAAAAATTTAAACAGAAAAGTAAGTTATGAAATTACATTTTTTGGGGCCAAATATAATCACAAAAGAAAAAATCTTCCGGCTGGGGGAAGGTTGTCAGTTTGGCTGATATTTTTTTCGCAATATAGAGAGAAAGGCTATATATTTAAAGCATTAAGGCTGATTTATGGGGATAAGAACATGGATTTAGGCGAAAATAAAAAAAATTTATTAAGAATTATTAAAAGAATAAGGGAAAATTAAGATGAAAAAGGCTGAATCCATTAAACTGAACAAACTCTTGAAAAAAACAGAAGAAAATAGAAGCCGCAGCAAAGGAGCCGGTAATAATTGGGCCTTAGTGCTCATGGGTGGTGGGGCGCGGGGCCTGGCTCATATAGGTGTGCTGGAAGCTCTGCTGGAAAATGACCTGGTCCCTCCCATTATTACCGGGACTTCAATGGGAGCGATAATCGGCGGTCTTTTTGCTGCTGGCTATTTGCCCCGGGAAATTGAAGAAATAAGCCATGAACTGAGTTACAGCCGACTGGCCAAAGTGCGGCAGGCAAAGTTACCCATTCCCGGAAAATTAGTGGATTTTTTTCTTCTTGAATCTTACCAAAGGAAGCTCATTCGCCGCCTGGGAGAGGAAAGAGGAGATGTTCTGGAAAAATCTTTGAGGCAATTGGTTGGAGAGGTATTGATTCAGAATTTATCCATTCGCTTTGGCTGTAATGCCGTTGACCTAATTTCTGGTCGAGAAGTCAGCTTCACCCAAGGACCACTTTACCAGGCATTACGGGCCAGTATGGCCTTTCCTTTTGTGATCGAGCCTGCTCGATTTTCTAAAATGCTTTTGGTTGATGGTGGATTGCTCAATAATGTCCCTATTGAATTAGCCAGGAATCTCGGGGCTAAAAGAGTTTTCGTGCCAGATGTCCATCGCCCGCTGAAAAAGGTTTCAGCTAAAAGCTTTAATTCTACTCTTATCCTGGTCCACAGATTAATTCAGGTTGTTCTGGCTGATTCCACCTACAGTAAGCTTCCACAAGCCGATCTGATAGTGCCTATAAACCCTAAGGTTGATACGTTTGATTTCACCAGGGTAAGTCAAGTAGTTCGCCTGGGGAAAAATATTACCGAAAAAAATATTCAAGCCATAAAAAGCCTGGCTGCCCGGGATAACTGAAAATTCTTTTTGGAAAGGCTTTTTAATTTCTGGGCTGAAATTTTAATGTTTAGAATATTTTATATTATAGTTAATATTTGAATTAAAAACAGATGCAACAATTTCTAAGCTTTTAAGTTTAAAAATATTGAGGAGAGTGTATTTCTCAAAGGAAATTGCTTGATAATTAGTCCCAAATTAAAAATTAAGTAAAAAAGCAGATTAAACATCAGATTAATTTAATAAAATGATATAATAAACAATGTCTTTATTGATGATAAGAGGAGAGTTTAATGTTTTTTTGGCTTAAAAAATTAGAATTTAATAGACCATTCTACATTTATATTATAGTTGTGATTTTTTTGATGAGTTTGGGCCTTTCCAATTTTACACTGGCCAGTTGGAAAAACGGTGCGACTCTGCTGCAAAAAAGGACCTTAACCCAGGCAGATAAAAAAAATCAGGACAAAAATAAGGAAAAATTGCCACCTCTTCCTGAGAAATATCGTAAATGGCTGGAAGAAGAGGTTGTATATATAATCACACCCGTGGAAAGAGAGATTTTTCTGAAGCTTAAGAATGACCGGGAACGGGATATGTTTATTGAGGCTTTCTGGAAGCATCGCGACCCCATTCCTGAAACTGAAGAGAATGAGTTTAAAACCGAACATTATCGCCGCCTTGAATATGCCAACAAATATTTCGGTCGGGAGTCAGGAAAACCTGGCTGGAAAACTGACCGGGGAAGAATCTACATAATTCTTGGTCCTCCAAATGATATTCAACGAATAGAGGGAAAATCAGAAGTCTATAATTGTGAAATCTGGTTCTATCAGGGCAAAACTGATCTCGGGCTTCCGCCTGGCTTTAATATTCTGTTTTTCCAGCAAAAAGGCACAGGTGAAATGAGGCTTTACAGCCCGACCAGCGATGGACCTCAGGCTCTTCTAACTGGATATTGGGGAGACACCGCAGATTATATGGCTGCTTACAACCAATTACGAGATGTGGATCCCACTCTGGCCAACGTTTCTCTGTCGCTTATTCCAGGCGAAGAAAATACCAGTCTCGGACGACCTACACTTTCCTCTGATTTATTATTGCGTCAGATAGAGCAGACACCCCAAAAAATGGTTGAAGATAAGTATGCCCGAAAATTTTTTGAATACAAGGACTTAGTTGAAGTCGATTATACCGCCAATTATATCGACAGCGATTATCTGGTAAAAGTCTTTAAAGAACCATCAGGCTTTTATATGATTCATTATGATCTGGAGCCGAAAAAGCTTTCAATTAACCAGTATGATAATCGTTATGCCACTAATTTTAAAATAAATGGCACTCTGAGCACTCTTGATGGGAAAATGGTCTATCAGTTTGAAAAGACTTATCCCATAGAAATGAATGAAGCCCAGATGAAAGAAAGGCAAAATTTACCGGTGGCTATTTATGATGTCTTTCCCTGCGTACCAGGCGATTATAAACTCTCTGTACTGGTAAAAAATGAAGCTTCCAAAGAGTTTACCACCCTGGAACAAACTATCCGTATTCCAGGAAAACCTGGTGTGGAAATGTCCAGCCCTGTTCTGGCTTATAAGGTCTCTCCAGTAGAATCAACTGGCGGGAAAATTAAGGCCTTTCTAATTGGTGGCTATCAACTCTACCTTCAGGCTGGAAGGGTATTTACAGCCAAAGACGACCTGGCAGTTGTCCTTCAGCTCTATGGAATAACACCGGAGCTTAAATCAAAAGGAAATCTAAGATTTCAAATCCTAAAAGAATCTCAGGTATTCAAAGAAAAAATCGTTCCTCTAACTGAGATAGGAACTTTGCCCGACATTGTACAGATTTTTCCTCTATCTGATTTTCAGCCTGCTCATTATTATTTAAATGTTTCTTTAATGGTTGATGGCCGGGAAGAAATAACTACCAAAGAAGAATTTGATGTGACTTATCTGGAAAGCTTGCCCCGTCCCTGGGTGCTATCCAGAGTATTGCCTTCACCCGATAATCCCTATTATGGATATATTTTAGGTACCCAGCTTTATAATTTAGGGCGGCTGAACGAAGCCAGGACAATATTGGAAAACGCTCTGGCTAAATCCCCGCAGAGTGAAGACCTGACTATGAGTCTGGCTGAGGTTTATATAGGTCTGGGTGAACATAAAAAAGCGGCTGCCATTCTTGAACCTTTTGTCAAACAAGAAAAGCCGGTCCGCTATGATACTTATTTTACTGCCGGCCAAGCTCTCTTCCAGATTGGCCAGTTTGAAGAAGCAATAAATGTGCTGGACAGGGCGGTCACTCATTACGGAACAAATGTTAATTTATTAAATTTAATTGGAGATTGCTACCTGAGACTTGGGAAAAAAGAAGAAGCCTTGGCTATCTGGCAAAAATCTATAGAAATAAATCCTGAGCAGCCTGACCTAAAGAAAAAAATTCAGTCAATTAAAGGGCGTTAAATCGTCCGGATGGCTGCAGGCCAAGCTCTCCATTTTATTTTATAATCAAAAACAAGTTATTCGCCGACCAGAAATTTTTATAAGAGTTGTTAAATTTTTCTGAATCTGCTATTTTCTCTGTTTGAATATTTTTTTATAGAAGGAGAAAAAAATGAAAGTAGAGGAAAAGAAAGTTGCTGTTTATGAAGGCAAAGATATTAAGTTTATAGAACTGGAGAACGCTCATGGGCTTAAAGCAGTTCTGATGAATTATGGAGCCACACTGATTTCTCTTTTTGTGCCCGACCGAAAAGGCCAGCTGGCTGACATAACTTTGGGATTTGATACTTTTGAAGAATATTTAGGAAAGAATCCATATTTTGGAGCAACGGTTGGGAGGTATGCAAATAGAATTGGAGGAGCCAAGTTTGTCTTAGAGGGCAAAGAATATCGATTAGCCAAAAACGAGGGAGAAAATCATCTGCATGGGGGAATAAAGGGATTTGATAAGGTAATCTGGGATGTGCAGCTAAAAGAAAATTCTCATTCGGCTGGAGTAAATTTCCATTATTTAAGTCCCGATGGAGAAGAGGGCTATCCCGGAAATTTAGATTGCCAGGTTAATTATCTTTTAACTGATGATAATGAGCTTCATATTTCCTATCTGGCTGCGACAGATAAACCAACGCATGTCAATATTTCTCACCACAGTTATTTTAATTTGGCTGGCGAGGGTAAAAGTCACATACTTGAGCATGAGTTGCAAATATTCGCCAGCAAATTTACTGTGGTTGATAGACAGCTTATTCCTACCGGAGAAATAAAAGAGGTTGGAGGAACGCCGCTTGATTTTCGCCTTCCACGGCTTATTGGTGAAAGAATAGCAAAAGTAGAAGGCGGTTATGATCATAATTATGTGCTGGAAGGTCTGGGGGCTTTAAGTTTGGCTGCTCGCGTTTTTGAACCGGTGAGTGGAAGGCTGATGGAGCTTTATACCACTGAGCCTGGCCTTCAATTTTATTCCGGGAATTTCCTTGATGGAACAATCAAAGGCAAAGGTGGACAGGTCTATGATAAATATGCTGGCTTTTGCTTAGAGCCGCAGCATTTCCCGGATTCACCAAACAAACCCCAATTTCCTTCTACTATTCTTAAACCCGGAGAGAATTATAAAAGCTTTAATATATTTAAATTTATGACGAAATAATATTCATACTGAGCCGAATTAGCCTTAGGTCGATTAGCCAAATAGCAATTAGTTCCCCCATATTATTGAATTTAATGAAACCTTAAAAAACTTGACAAAAAAATTAAATTTTTATAAAAATTTTTATGAGTTAATAAAAAATATTTAATAAATAATTTAATATATATGGAAATATCAAAAAATTTAGAGTCAGGTTTCCGTTATTATCGTTCGGAATATAGGGTTAATTTGAAATCATTTTTTATTTCTAAATCATTCTATTCTAAACCATTTTATAAGGAGGGAAAATGATTAAAAAAACATTAAGCTTTTTTGGTGTTTTTTTATTTTTATCTGCATTTATGTTTGCCCAGGTATCAAGTCAGGAGACAGGCTCAATAAGAGGTGTTATTACCGATGAAGAGGGCAATCCTTTACCTGGTGTAAACATTGTGGTTACCGGTCCAAGTCTTATGGGAAAGGCAACCGATATCACAAGAAGTGATGGCAGCTTTCGAATATTATTATTACCTCCTGGAATATATACCCTGGTAGCTGAAATTCAAGGCTTTAAGACCTATCGTGAAGAGGGAATAGAAGTTAGAGTTGGTCTTGCTATTACCCGCAACATAAAAATGAGCATAGCCACAGTGAAGGAAGAGGTTACTGTGGTTGGAGCTGCTCCCGTTGTGGATGTGAAATCGTCAAAGACTGAACAAGTTTATAAGTCTGATTTAATTCAGAATTTGCCCATTGCCAGGAATCTTTCCTCTATAATTAGTTTAACTCCTGGCACCGTTGACCCCACCAATATTAAAGGCTCTACTGCCGCCGGTAATACCTATCAGATAGACGGCCTAAATGCTAATGACCCTACCCAACAGCAATTGATGATTCCTGTTGATTTTAACTTAATCGAAGAAGTAGAAATTCTAACAGGAGGTGCTCCGGCTGAAGTTGGCTGGACCTTAGGAGGGTTTGTCAATGCTGTAACTAAATCTGGTGGTAACAAATTTTCAGGTATCTTCCAAACATATTATACTGATGATAGCCTGACCAAGTTAGTTTTGCCTTATGATGAGATTAGAACCCTTGGTCTGAGTAAGCCATCCGCTCCGCTCTACGATTATGAGATCTCAGGCGGAGTAGGTGGTCCGATCATCAAGGATAGAATATGGTTTTACGTTGATGGGCGCTATGCTCGGAATTCTTATCACTCTGGATTCATTCCATTTACCTCCCCTTATGACGGTACTTATTATGATAATTATGACCGGAAAAGTTATCTTTGGGCAAGCATGATGAAACTAACTTTTCAGCTATCTAATAACCTGAAGTTAGCTGTAATGGGAAATGTTCAGCCAAGTTATACCAACACCAACGCTTCTGGCTGGAATATGCCTTTTGATTGCCAGCCCAAAAATGACCCATGGGGCAATTACGCTTTTACTGGAGTTCTAACCTGGATGGCTAACAGAAATACCATCTTAGAAGCCAGAGCAGGATATGCTACAGTTGATGCCAATTTTCCTTTTGTCAAGCCGGAATTAACCAATGTTCCATATATGTGGGATGGTTATACGGGTTATTATTTCGGAACAGGTTATTATGCTATTAACTGGATTGGCCGCCCCTCGGTCCAAGGTTCTGTAAAAGTGACAAGGTTCCTCGATAATTTTTTGGGTGGAGACCACGAATTAAAGCTGGGTGCCGAAGTCCAATATGGCGGTTCTAAATGGGCAAACTGGAAAAATAATACCATGGAATGGCCCTGGTATAATGGAAGTCCTTACTACTGGACAGCTCAGGGGTATCCTCGAGATTGGTACGGTGATGGTTATATTGGATTCTGGGCTTTAGGTCAGACAAAATCTGGCAGTATGATTGAAGGTGATTTCTTTAGATACGGAGCCTTTATCCAGGACTACTTTACCATCAAGAACCGGTTGACACTTAATATTGGATTCCGCATAGATGGAACCAATGGCTGGATTCCAGATATTCATAAAGATAGAACAGGGAGTTTTGCCTACGAGCTGGGTGAATTGTTGATCAAGCCAGAAATCGGTTTTAATCCATACGACGCTTTCACCATGCAGGGCCAAAAGAATATGGTAAACTGGTTTAATATTTCGCCCAGAATCGGAATTACTTATGACCTTTTTGGCAATGGGAAAACGGCTTTGAAGTTTAATTATGGTATATATAGAGAATCAATTTGGGGGTCTATTATTTATAGGAATCATCCTCTCTATTACAAAGAATACTTTTTCTTGTGGTGGGATGATAATGGTAATGGTCGACCTGATCCCCCAAGCCAGGGTGACAACTACCAGATGCTGTGGTCGTGGGCGAATCCAGTTGAGATGCTGAGAGAAAACTGGATAACTGGTATTGATACCCATACCAAGGCACCTTATGATGAGCAATTTTTAGTTGGAATTGACCATGAGCTTTTTAAGAATTTTAAAGTAAGCTTGAATTATATGTACAAATCAAAAAAGAACATCATCGATGATGCTCTCTATGATTTAGATACTGGCAAGACCTGGTACAATCCCAAAGAGGCTCCAGGAAATCAGTACTGGGTTCCTTTTACTACTACAGTTCCGGCCGTAGGCCCTTATCCAGCTCAAAAGGTAACTATGTATTTTATGAGCAACAATGCACCACAAAATTGGATATTACAGGTAAGAAATATACCTGAAGCTTTCCGTAAATACTCGGCTTTAGAACTATCTTTTGAAAAACGTTATGCTCATGGCTGGCAGCTGGGCGGCTCGATAAATTATTCAAAAACTTGGGGGAACATCAACGGCGGATACGGTGATATCCATGGTTATACTTCAGCTGCTAATGATGCCAACTGGTTTGTTAATGGCAACGGACGGACATATGAAGATAGACCTCTGGTAATAAAATTTTTTGGTTCTTTTAATGTTCCCTACGGGTTCGTGCTCTCATTTAATTACCGGTTTTCGAGCGGAACTCCCTGGGCTCGAGGAGTAACTATTGTTCCGCCAACAGGTTGGGCTGAGCAGAATAATGTTAATGTTTATAATACCTATTATGTTTTGCTTGAGCCGACTGGTGCCAGGAGATATTATTCTTGGAGTCTTTTGGATGCAAGGATAGAGAAGGATTTTAATTTGAAGGAATTTGGTAAAATTGGTGTGTTTGTTGATGTTTATAATCTCCTTGGGCAACATTATTTAAATGTGAACCTAAACCCCGGTGGAACCTGGATGCCCGTGGATGACAATTCTTCTCAGGGAACTTATCAGATAAGCGGTACTTACAAAAAAGTAACCAGCATTTCAAACCTGACCAGGACTATTAGGCTTTCTTTCCGCTACACATTTTAATCAAAATTAATTAAAAAACCAAAAAAGGGGAGAATTTTAAGTTTCTCCCCTTTTTTTATTATAGAGAGTTTAATTTCTCTTAATAAAAAGAATTTCTTCCGATCAAATAAGAAGCTTAGGGGAAATAGGCTTGACAAAGCAACTGATATGTGATATATCAGATACAGGAGCTTTGATGAAAGGCTTAATATTTGACCTGAAACATTATGCTGTTCATGATGGACCGGGCATAAGAGTAACCGTATTTTTTAAGGGATGCCCTCTGCACTGCCTGTGGTGTCATAATCCAGAAAGCGTTTCCCCGAACAGAGAATTGATGCTTATGCCCAACCGCTGTGCCCGTTGTGGTGATTGCGTCAAAGCATGCAATTATGGAGCTTTGTCTCAGAAAGCAGACGGCGAAGTTGTGGCTGACCGCAGTAAGTGCACTCTGTGCGGCGATTGCCTTCAAGCTTGCCAGAGAGAAGCCGTCCAAATTGTCGGCTATGAAGCAACCGTTGAGGACATTTTAAAGGAGATTGAAAAAGATGTGATCTTTTTTGACCAATCAGGCGGAGGTGTAACCCTGACGGGAGGCGAGCCACTTTTTCAGCCAGAATTTGCTGAGGCTTTAATTGATGAACTTCATCACCGTGGAATTCAGGTAGCTTTAGACACCTCGGGTTATGCTGCCGAGAATATTTTTCTTAAGATAGCCAGAAAATCTGACCTGGTACTTTTTGACATAAAAATTATGGATGAGGCTAAGCACCGACGGTATACCGGTGTATCCAATAAATTAATTTTACGCAACCTGAAGGCTCTTGATGCTGGCGGCAGTCCGCCCATCTGGATAAGATTTCCTTTAGTTCCAGGGGTTAATGACGATCAAGAAAACCTGCAGCAAATGGCCGAATTTTTAGTTGAATTAAAATCGGTAAAAATGATAAATGTTTTACCTTATCATAAAGGTGGTATTGAAAAATTCCACCGCCTGGGAAGGGATGGAGAATTTGGCGTTTTTGAACCACCTTCTCAGGAAAAAATTGATTCAGTGATAAATTTTTTTCAGGCAAAAGGTTTTAAGGTAAAACAGGGAGGCTAAAAATGAACGAACGTATAAGAAAACTAAGGGAACAATCTCTTAATGCCAGGCCGAGTATCAGTTCAGAAAGAGCCAGAATAGTAACCGAGGCTTACCGAAGTCCTGAAGTTCAGAGGGCCTCCATTCCGCGGCAGAGGGCTCTGGTATTTAAGGCCCTTATGGAGAAAAAGGCTATCTTCATAGATGAAGGCGAGCTCATTGTTGGTGAACGTGGACCGGCCCATAAAGCCACACCTACTTACCCTGAAGTTTGTTGTCACAGTCTGGAAGACTTGGAAATATTAAATTCACGGCCCAAAACCAATTATGAGGTGAACGAAGAAACACTTAAACTCTATCATGATGAAGTTATTCCTTTCTGGCGCGGGAAGGCAATGAGAGACCGGATTTTTTCCGAAATGACTCCAGAATGGAAAGCAGCCTATGATGCTGGTGTTTTTACTGAATTTATGGAACAGCGAGCCCCTGGGCACACCGTCCTGGGTGATAAGATTTATAAAAAAGGATTGCTGGATATTAAGAGGGATATCGAAGAGTCTATAACCAGACTTGATTTTTATCACGATGTGGAAGCCTGGGATAAAAAAGAAGAGCTGGAAGCTATGGCCATCAGTGCCGATGCTCTGATAACCTATGCCCATCGTTATGCCGAGCTGGCCAGGAAAATGGCTTTAGAAGAAAAAAACCCCCAGAGGAAAAAAGAGCTGGAAAAAATAGCTGAGATTTGCGAATGGGTGCCGGCTCATGCTCCTCGTAATTTCTGGGAAGCGTTGCAGTATTACTGGTTTGTTCATGTCGGGGTGACCACTGAGTATAATACCTGGGATTCATTTAATCCAGGCCGTCTTGACCAGCATCTTTATCCTTTTTATAAAAAGGGCCTGGAAGAAGGCAGCCTCACTCCAGAGCAGGCCAAAGAATTATTAGAAGCTTTTTGGGTTAAATTCAATAACCAGCCGGCGCCTCCTAAGGTTGGAGTAACTGCTGAGGAAAGCGGTACCTATACTGACTTCGCTCTCATCAACGTCGGTGGTCTGAGACCGGATGGCCGTGATGGTGCTAACGAACTCAGTTATCTTATCCTGGATGTAATTGAAGAAATGCGCATTCTCCAACCGAGCTCCATGGTTCAGATAAGTGCAAAAAATCCAGATTCGCTTCTGCTACGGGCTCTGAAGATTGTTCGCACCGGGTTTGGCCAGCCTTCTATTTTCAACACCGATGCTATCGTTCAGGAGCTGGTCAGGCAGGGAAAAACAGTTGAAGATGCTCGCAAGGGGGGAGCCAGTGGATGCGTAGAGGCTGGTGCTTTTGGTAATGAAGCTTACATTCTCACCGGTTACTTTAACATTCCCAAGGTATTTGAAATTACCCTTAACAACGGTCTGGACCCGCGCACCGGGAAAAAAATCGGACTGGAAACTGGCGACCCAAGGAATTTCCAGACTTTTGATGAGCTAATGCAAGCCTTCGAAAAGCAGATGCGTTATTTTATCGATATAAAGATCCGTGGCAACAACGTCATCGAAAAGCTTTATGCTACCTATCTACCAGCACCTTTCTTATCTCTTTTTATTGATGATTGCGTTACAAAAGGCAAGGATTATCACAACGGTGGAGCCCGTTATAACACGCGTTACATTCAGGGCGTGGGGCTTGGTTCTATTACTGATATTCTGGCCTCAATCAAGTACAACATTTATGACCATAAATTAACTTCAATGGACGAACTGCTAACAGCCCTAAAGAATAATTTCCAAGGGTATGAACGGCTAAGAGACCGCTTCTTGAATAAAACTCCAAAATTTGGCAATGATGATGATTACACTGATGAACTTGCCCGGCAGGTTTTCGATATGTATTTCAGGTTAATTGATAACCGGCCCACAGTTTGCGGTGGGAAATACCGGATAAACCTTCTGCCGACTACGGTGCATATCTATTTTGGCAAAGTTACCGGAGCCACAGCGGACGGGCGACTGGCTGGAGAGCCATTATCTGAAGGGATTTCGCCGGTGCAGGGCATGGACAGAAAAGGGCCGACCGCTGTTATCAAATCTGAAGGCAAGCTTGACCACATTAAAACCGGCGGGACTCTGTTAAACCAGAAATTTACCCCCCAGCTTCTGGCTGATGATGAAGGATTGGTAAAGCTGAAGGATTTGATAAGAACTTATTTTAAATTTATGGGCCACCACATTCAATTCAACGTGGTTACAGCTGAAACGCTTCGTGATGCCCAGAAGAACCCGGAAAAATATCGTGATTTGATTGTTCGAGTAGCCGGTTATAGTGATTATTTTGTAGACTGTGCCAAAGAACTACAGGACGAAATCATTCGCCGCACCGAACACGAAGGCTTCTGAAAAATTAAAATAGATTTGGCTGTCTTAAGTTGACCGAGATAGAGAAGGGGAAATTATTTTTCCGTTGAGTTAAAGGAGGTGCCGGACAGAAAGCTTCTTTATCTGACTAAACCCACAGACAGAAAAGAAGCGGCCATGAAGTGCCGGAAAAAATCTTTTCGGTGAAGATGTCTGCACCTGAAGTGCTTTGGCTAATTTTTGATTGATAGTTTCCCAGATCGTTTTCCTGTTAGGGTATTTTCCTCAATACTGATGAATTCAGCTGTGGTTTGATTCAGCCAGAGGGTTTTTTGATCTATTTCCCAGGCTGAAAACCAATTTAATTTTGAATCAAAAATTTTGTTATACTAAAAAGCAGGAATTTTTATTCCAGGAGGAAGGGATGAAAATAGAGGAAATTCTGCTTGCAGCTCGAAAGTGGTCTTTTACCACCGGACTAAAAATATTGCTGATTGTGCTTATCGCCCTTGTTTTAATGTTCCTCAGCCGGGTGCTGGCCAGGCGCCTGCGCACTTTTTTCCTAAAGGAACACCAAGATGAAGAAGCCCTCAAACGGGCCAGAACCCTATCCACTCTGGTCAGACAGGTCCTTTATGGCATCATCATTATCATCTCTGGCCTTACTGTTCTTGGTGCCCTGGGCATTCAGATAGGTCCGTTGCTGGCTACGGCTGGCGTTGCTGGTGTGGCTTTGAGCTTTGCTGCTCAGAGCCTGATTAAGGACTTGATCAACGGGTTTTTTCTCATTCTCTGGGACCAGGTGCGAGTGGGTGATGTAGTAGAAATAGCTGGAAAATCCGGTGAGGTGGAAAGCATTAACCTTAAAATGGTCGTCTTACGGGACCTGGCCGGTAATGTCCATTACATTCCTAACAGCAAAATTGAAGTGGTAACCAACATGAGTAAAGAATACTCCGGTTTTGTTTTTGATGTGCCGGTGAGTTATTTTGACGATGCTGACCGGGCCATGGAAGTCATGAAAAAGGTTGATGAAGAAATGCGCCAGGACACGGCTTTTTCTTCAGATATTCTGGCTCCGCTTGAAATTTTCGGCGTGGACAGGTTTGCCGAATCGGCTGTTATTATCAGGGCCAGGACCAGGACGAAACCCCTCCAGCAGTGGCGGGTGGCCAGGGAGTTCAACCGCCGGCTGAAACAGGCTTTTGAAGAAAATGGCATAACCATTCCATTCTCCCACCTGACCCTGTGGCTGGGGAACCAGAGGGCTGGCCGCCCGGAAATTATAAGTGTCAAACTGGTCAACGAAGAGGAAAAAGGACATTAAAAAATGGCAGACTGCCGGGAGATAAACCATGGATATATTTTATGAACCTGAGATAAAAGCTAAGGTTAACTTGAGGTCAGCCATTGAAGCTGTGGAGAAAGCTTTGGCTGCTTACAGCTCGGGCGAGGCCGTGTTACCCGGAGTCATCAACCTGGACCTGCCAGAGTTCCAGGGTGAGGTGCACGTTAAAGCTGCTTACCTTAAAAATCAGGAATATTACGTCGTTAAGGTAGCTTCAGGTTTTTACCGGAACCCAGAGAAAGGCTTGCCCGTTGGGAATGGCCTGATGCTGGCTTTCCTGGCGGCTACCGGTGAACTTCAGGCCATTCTTCTTGATAATGGTTACCTGACCGAATTGCGGACTGCAGCGGCGGGCGCAGTTGCGGCTAAATACCTGGCCAGGAAAGAAATTCGTAAAGTGGCTGTTATCGGTTCTGGAGTGCAGGCTCGCTTTCAATTAAAAGCTCTGGCTGAGGTTAGAAATTTCAGTCAGGTTGCGGTCTGGAGCCGCAAGCCGGAAAATATCAGAAAATATGTTGAGGAAATGCAAAGCCTCTGGCCGGAAGTTGACTTCAGGCCGGCGTCTTCGGCCCAAGAAGCAGTGAAGGAAGCTGATGTTATCATCACGGCCACGCCCAGCCGGCAACCGATTGTCAGGGCTGAATGGCTTTCGCCCGGCGTCCATATCACGGCCATGGGGTCAGATGGCCCGGATAAACAGGAGCTTTACCCGGAAGTGCTGGCCAGGGCTGACTGCCTTTTCTGCGATTCGCTGGCTCAATGCCGACGACTGGGGGAAGTGCACCACGCTTTAGAAGCAGGCCTGATTGGGGAAAGCAAAATAAGCGGAGAAATCGGCGAAATTATTTTAGGGCTCAAGCCGGGCCGGCAATCAGAGAAGGATATTACCGTGGCTGACCTGACCGGTGTCGGCGTGCAGGATGCTGCCGTGGCCAGCCTTTTCCTGAGCCTGGTCAGGACATGTGGGTAAGTCCTCAAATCTATGGTAAAAATTTTCTTGCCCTATAATGGGACATGATGACCTCAAAGGCTAATGTAAAAACAAATAGTGAAGACAAAAGTTTTCCCTAAGAAGAAAACAGAATGGCGGGAGATGCCGGAGAGGTGCGCTCTCTGATAATATCTCAGATGAATCATTGACAGCAGGTGCTAACTGATTGGCTTTTATTGACCGGCTATAACCGGGCCTGACAACTGAAAGCTTAGCCAATAAAACTGGCTGAACAGCTGAAGTCCATCCACTGGAAATAGAACCAGGGAAAAAAGAGTGCAGAGCCGAGAAGATATTGCTTATAAGCCGTTTTCTGTTATAATTTATCCTACAATTTTAGTAGGATTTATATTTTAAAGGAGTCATAACATGAAAGCTATCTCAATCTGGCAGAAGAAGTTTCAATCAGTAGTTACCAACAATCGTGGGCATCAAGTAGTTGTTGACCTGCCCAAGGCTAAAAACGGAGATGATAGCGGCCCAACCGCTTTTGAATTATCCCTAATGGCTCTGGCTGGCTGCTACTCCACTATCTTTGCCCTGGTGGCCGGGAAGAGCCGGGTGGAAATTCAGTCTTTAAAAGTTGAATGCGATGGCCGCACCACTGAGGACGGCATGCGTTTTAAGGAAATCATCACCATGGTGGAAGTTTCCTCACCGGCTGACGAAGCCACCCTGCAAAAAGTATTAAAACAGACCGAGCAAATCTGTCCGGTGGGAACCATTTTCCAGCAGGCCAAAATTCCCAACAAAAGTATCCTGGTAAAAAAATAGGTTTTTCTTGTCCAGGGCCATCTCTTGT
>Ga0315298_1006395_pt1 | contig 16106 bp, 13 predicted proteins | sample WHS_1_MG_FD_203077 | JGI IMG/M metagenome (GOLD analysis project Ga0315298, IMG submission 203077) | Extremophilic microbial mat communities from Washburn Hot Springs, YNP, Wyoming, USA - WHS_1_MG | ecosystem: Environmental > Aquatic > Thermal springs > Hot (42-90C) | place: USA: Wyoming... | reverse complement strand
CTGATGACACCCGGGCGTATAAAACGATTTTCTTTGGCTCCTGGCGGCTTTTTATGCCCAGTGCCCGGTAGAGCATTTCCTCGGTATACCTTCGCTTGTTAGTTGGTGTACGTAAAGCAACCAGTTTACCTTCTTTATCCCAGGCGCGGAGTGTTGATACGCTGACGCCAAGTTTTTCGGCAAACTCGCTAACCGTGTATAACTTCATAAAAATCACCGCCTGGTATTAGTTTATATCAGACGGTGTTAGTTGACAATACCTATCTGAGGTAATTATTGGAAGGGAAGAAGCTGTTTCTTACCTCCCGGAAACACGGGAGCGGTTTCAACAAACGGCTCATGGTTTGCCGGCTCAACGCCCCCCGGCCAGATGGTAGGCGAGCAGGGAGAGCAATGCCGCCAGCACCAGGGTATAGAGCACCGAAAAGGCCGTCCATTTCCAGGAGCCGCTTTCCTGGCGTATGGTCAGGGCCGTGACCAGGCAGGGAATGTAAAACATGGCGAAAACGAAGAACGACAGCCCGGCGGCGAAGGGAATGCTGGCCGTGAGCACGGTGCTGATATTGGCCTCGTTGGCATGGTAAAGCACACCCAGGGTGGCCAGGGTGGTTTCCTTGGCGGCGAATCCGGCGATCAGGGCGACAATCAGACGCCAGTCGAAACCGAAGGGGCGGCCCAGCGGCTGCAGCCAGTGCCCCGCCACGCCCAGAATGCTGTGTTCGATGGAACCGCCGGGGAAATTGGCCAGCACCCACAGCAGGGCGCTTACCGCGGCGATATAAGTGGCCGCCCGCTGAAAATAGCTTCTCGTTTTATGCCAGGCGTAAGTGGCGATATTGGCCCAGTTGGGCCAGCGGTACATGGGCAGTTCGATGAAAAAAGGGTTTTTTTCCGTCTTCAAAACGGTGTTTTTCAAAACCAGGCTGACCAGGCTGATCAGCACGAACCCGAGCAGGTAAAGACCGAGCATGACCCAGGGGGCCACCTCCGGCTTGAAGAAGGCACCAATCAAAGCCACCGCCACCACCTGGCGGGCCGAGCAAATAGTCAGCGGAGTGACCATAATGGTCAGCAGGCGGTCGCGGTTGTTTTCAGCGGTGCGGGCGGCCATGATCGCCGGCACGTTGCAACCGTAACCGAGCAGCAGGCTGATGAACGATTTGCCCGGCAGGCCGAGCGGGCTGAGCAGCCGGTCCATGACAAAGGCGGCCCGGGCGAAATAACCCACGTCTTCCAGCAGGCCGAAAACCGTAAAGGTGATGAAAATCAGGGGCACAAAACTCATCGCCGTGCCCACTCCGGCCAGCACTCCATCGGTGAGCAGCCGGATCAGCCAGCCCGGCAGCAAGCCCCCCAGATCGGCCTGGATCAGCGTGCTCAACCGGGCAAAAAGGCCGCCGATGAGATTCTCCAGGGGCGGTGACAGCTTGAAAATCAGGGAAAAGGCTCCGGCCAGCACGGCCAGCAGCACGGGCACGCCCAGCCAGCGGCTGGTGAGCAGGAGATCCACCCGGTCGCTGGGCGTTAATTCGCCCAGCCTGACACGGCGCACGGCCCGGTGCATCACGCCGTTAATCCAGCGGTAGCGCTCTTCGGCCAGGCGTGTGGCCCGATCGGGCAGGCGTCCGACTTCCTCCTCCAGCGCCGCCAGGTCGCTTTCACTCACGACGGCGGCCACCATCTCCCGGACCTGGGGATCGTCCTCGAGAAGTTTGATGGCCAGCCAGCGCACCGGATGGTTTTTAAAATAATATTTTTCCAGACGGGCGCCGATTCGGGCAATTGCGTCCTCCACCGGCGCGGAGAAATGGAAATTCCCCCTCCTGGCGTCCTGTTTATTCCCGTCAATCAGTTCAATAATATGGTTGTTCAATTCATCCAGTCCGGTTTTGCGGGTGGCCACCACCGGCACCACCGGCAGCCCGAGGGCTCCGGAAAGGGCGGACAGATCAATCTGGTACCCTTTTTGCGCGGCCAGATCCATCATATTCAACACGATGATCACCGGCCGCTCCAGTTCCAGGATCTCCGTGGTCAGGTACAGATTGCGCTCCAGGTTGGACGCGTCGACCACGTTGATGATTGCATCCGGCTTATTCTGCAGAACGAAATCCCGGGTTACAATCTCTTCAATGGTGTGGGAGGTGAGGCTGTACGTACCGGGCAAATCAATCAGGCTGACCTGCCTGCCGTCGGAAAGGGTAAAGAACCCCTCTTTTTTCTCCACCGTTTTCCCCGGCCAGTTGCCCACGTGCTGCCGCAGCCTGGTCAGGGCGTTGAAAACGGAGGATTTGCCCACATTGGGTTGTCCGGCCAGAGCAATCACTGCCATCTCAAACACCCCCCGCCACCCTGTGACAGGTAATCCGGGCCGCCAGTTCCGGACTCAATCCGAGCCGGCTGTCCCGCACGGCGATGATCATGCGGCCGCCTTCCTTATTGATCACCGCCACTTCCGTGCCGCCGGTCAACCCCATGGAAAGCAGGCGTTTTTTCAGTGTCGGCGGCAGGCACAATTTTTCTATGCGCGCCCTGTCCCCGGCCGTCAGGGTCTGCAGAGTGGGGCCGTCCGGTTCTTCCACCACCGTCCGCTCCTGCACCCATTCGCGGGTGGCGCACAAATTGTGGCCGTCACAGGAACAATCCTTTTTCCGGCCGCCGGCTCCCTGACCGCAGCGGCAGCTTTCCGTCGGCAAAAAGCAACTCCAGATATTGCGCGGATTGAATTTGCGGCTCGCCTTTTTTTTCTGTTGACTGTCCGGCATATACTATCTCCTTCTTCTGTTTATGCTTCCCCAGGCGCATGAGAATGATTTTCATTCTAAAAGAATTTTATAATACCCGGCAACGGTTGTCAACGGCCTCATGGAAAAGGACGGGGATTTTCACCCCGTCCCGAATTATTTCGCCTTCAGCACTCGTCCTCAGCCGGACAGGTACTGCAACCGGCGGCGCTGTCACAGGCCCCCTCGGTCACCGCACCGTCACAGGCGCCGGTCGCCGGACCGGTCACAGTGGTACGCGTTTCGTATTTCTTATTCGGCTGTTTTTGCCTGTCTTTGGCCACTTAATGATCACCTCCTGTCGATATTCTGCCCGCTGACCGGATGAAAAAAGCACCCCGCCGGGTGAAAAACTCTGGACGGGATGCTGTAATTTAACAAACAAACGTTTTAATCAGGCCGGACCTTTGAACCGCCCCTGGAAACCGGTTAAGACCGGGCATGCCGCCAGCCCCCGGTACTGGCACAATACCTTGAAATCACGCCCCATCCCCTCGGGCATGATTAATTTTTTAATCGCCATGGTGGTCCGCATTTTTTCCCGATCGAAAACGAACTCGACCGGTTGCCGGACGGCTTCCAGTATCCCCAGGTTGAGCAGGAAATGCATTTGAGTGGTGAAACCGGCGGTTTTTAAACCCGCCTCTTCCCCCCAGTGTTTGAGCCCGGAAAAATTGACGCTGGCGGTGATATCCTGTTCGCCGGGATGGCTGTAAGGATCGGCGGTCAGCCGGTGGCGGTGGAAACAGCGCAGGGTGCCGTCGATGCGCGCGGGATGATATAAATCGGCCGCTTCCCCCCCGTAATCGATGGTCAGCAAGAACCCCGCTTCCAGGTGGGCGGCCACATCGATTAACCATTCTCGGGCGGCCAGATTGATTTCCACGGTCTGCCCTTCCTGCAGCACGACGCCCTGCTCTTCCAGACTGGCGGCCAGCATGGGCGTGGACGGTTCGCACAATATCTCGGCCGGTTTTCCCTCCCGCCAGGTGACGAAGATCTCCCGCAAACCCTCCGGCGTCCGGCGCACACGGTGAACCGGAAAAGCGTCCACCACCTCGTTGGCATAAATACAACCGGTCAGCCGCCCCCCCGCTTCCGCCAGGTTTTTCACCCAGCGTATTTTGCCGGACGGTATGCCCGCCGCGGCCAGGGTTTCCCGCTGCCGGGCGATCATCTGCGCACTGCGCTCGATGATCAGGCAGGTGACTCCCTTCCAGGCATCCGGGTGCTCCTCCTGCAGCGCAAGCAGCACGTCCCGGACCAGCACTCCCTTGCCGGCACCGTATTCCACCAGCTGCCAGTGCCCGCCGCCTCCCAGCAGCGCCCGCATTTCAGCCAGCTGGCGGGCCAGCATACGGCCGAACAGCGGATGCACATCGGCACTGGTGTAATAATCCCCGGCCGGTCCGATTTTTTCTCCGGGAGAGGTATAATAACCCAGCCCGGGGAAATAAAGGGCCATTTCCATATAACGGGCGAAAGTGATCGGACCGTTTTTTTCAATTTCTTTTTTTATGATTCCCAGCAATTCGTTTTTCATCGGCGCCTCACCCCGTCCAGGCCTTTGCCAGATAACCGTCCGTCAATCCCGGCTGATGCATTAACGGCCATGTTTTTGCCCGCAACCAACAAATGGAAAAACCGGCGGTCGCAGTCGCACCCCGCCGCTCCACGGGCGGCTTTTCCCAGATAATTTTAATATACACCAAAATGCTATAAACCCCCAGATTAATCGTCATTTTTTTTGATTAAAATAAAAATGTCCCCCGAACAAAATAAAAGGAGGTTTTTCCATGACCATTGGCGAAAAAATGCACCAGACGTTGTCCTCTCTGGAAGGCGCGGCCGCCAATCTGAAAACCTTCGCTCTGGACACCCAGGACCAGACCGCCAGGCAGATGTTTTCCGACTATGCCAATCAGCTGGAAGGCATGGCCCGGGGTTTAAAAGGACGGGTCAATTACATCGAGCAGCAGGAACCCCAGTACAAGGTTTTTCAGCAGCAGAAATAGGCGCATATCGCACGGGAGGACACGGGTCGACCGGGTCCTCCCCACGTTTTTACAGTAGAGAAAAATCAACGGAAGGTGATTCAATGCTCGCGCAGACAGTAAACCGGGGAAGAATAATCATGGGACGGCTGGACAGGGGGGCCGATCTGCTGGCGTCCCTGGAACAAATCTGCTTCGATGAAAATATCCGGCTCGGGGAAATCCGGGCCATCGGCGCCGTCAGCCGGGCCCGGGTCGGCTACTACCGCCAGGCGGAGCAGGCCTACTCCTACATTGAAATTCCGGGTGCGCATGAAATCATCGGCCTGCTGGGCAACATTTCCCTCCGGGACGGCCGCCCCTTCGTACACGCCCATATCTCATTGATGGATGAAGAAGGGAAAATGGTCGGCGGTCATCTGGCCCAGGGAACCATTGTTTTTGCCTGCGAATTCACCATCACCGAACTGATCTCCGCGCCGTCGGACGATTCCTTCGCCCGCCGGCACGACCGAAACACCGGATTATACCTCTGGTCGGACGGGGGGAAGAGGTAGGCCCGTTCCAAAACGCCCGGCGCGGTCAGCCCCGCACCGCCACGCGCTTGTCCCCCACCCGTCTGGTCAGACGTTCGCGGTCGAAATACTCCAGCAGCGGCAGAGCGTATTTACGGGAAGTCTGCCAGAGATCCCTGGCCTCGCCCACGGAAACCTCCCCTCTGGCGAAAAGATGTGCTTTGAGCCTTTCCTTCGCCTCTTCCAGGGCCGCCGGGTGAAAATAGAGTTCATCGGCCACTTTGACTATTGTCCCGCGGCGGAGAAAGTAGGACAGCAATTCCTGGGCGCGCGTTCCGTCCAGCCCGCTCCGGCGGGATGCCTCCGCCCAGGACGGCGGCTGGAACCCGCCTTCTTTGAACATCTTTTCCAGTTCGGCCGCTGTTTTTTCCAGGGACGGGTCTAGATGGGGGAGGAAGTCGACCAGAGCCACATGCTGGGCCACCAGGCGCAGGATACCGTCACGTTCCATGGCCTGCAAAAGAAACTGGAACTGTTTGCTGTTCATAGCGGAAAACTTCCGTGAGCGCAGTTCCTCGCGCGGATAGCCTTCGCGCAGGGGATATTCCCGGTGGTAGGCGGCCAGTATCTGACGCAATTCCCCGGCCCAGCGGGCATAAACGTTGCCGGCCACGTAGTAGCTCTGGTTTTCCGCCGGCACTGCCACCACCCGTCCCTCAGGCAGCAATCCGGCCAGCGCCTCCCGCGCTTCCTCCGCCGTGATGCCGGCTCCGGCGGCTATGTCATCCGCGGTGAGCATGGTCGGGCGCGCGAGCAGCTGTTGCTCGACCAGTTCCACCGGCGTGCCCTTTTCTTTGGTGGCCAGTTCCCTTAAAATTTCCGGCCGTCCGCGTTTGTGTTTGCGGGGGGCCGGATCAATCACCGTCCCGCCGCCGATGGTATGCATGGGTGAATAGGAACGAATGACGAACCGATCGCCCCGGCGCGCCACGGCCGGTTCCTCCAGCTCGAGCTGGGCGAGCGCGGTTTCTCCCGGCTTCAATTCATCCCGGTCCAGCAGCACGGCCCGCCCGAGAATTTCCGCCGTGCCCAGGTACAGGCGCACCCGTGCCCGGTTTTTCAGGGGGCGGACGGCATTTTTCAACAAAAGCAGACGCACATCCAGCCGGTAGGAGGGGGTTAAACTGCCCGTGGCGGCCAGCACGCTGCCCCGGGACACCTGCTCTACTTCCAGACCGGTCAGGTTGACCGCCACCCGCTGACCCGCCCTGGCCGAGCGGACGTTTTTCCCGTGCACCTGCAGCGAACGCACCCGTGTGGACAGACCGCGGGGCATGATTTCCACGGCCTCACCCGGCCGCAGTTCACCGCTCCAGAGCGTTCCGGTAACCACCGTACCGAAACCGGTGACGGAAAACACCCGGTCGACCGGCAAAAAAACCCTGCCGGCGGAAGGTCTTTCTTTAACCCGGGCGGCCTGTCCGTCAATCACCCGCAGCAGTTCGTCAATCCCCTGTCCGGTGACCGCCGACACCTCCACCAGCGGAGCGTTTTCCAGCATGCTGCCCTGCAAAAACTCCCGCACTTCACTTTTTACCAGGTCCAGCCACTCCCCGTCCACCAGATCCACTTTGGTCAGCACGACCACGCCCCGGTTGATTTGCAGCAGTTGAATAATATCCAGGTGTTCCCTGGTCTGGGGCATCACCCCCTCGTCGGCGGCGATGACCAGCAAAACCAGATCCATCCCGCCGGCACCGGCGAGCATGTTCTTGATAAAACGCTCGTGCCCGGGAACGTCGACGATGCCGGCCATCCGGCCGCCGGGCAGCTGCAGGGAGGCGAAGCCCAGCTCGATAGAAATACCCCTTTCCTTCTCTTCTTTCAGCCGGTCCGTGTCAACCCCGGTCAGCGCCCTGACCAGCATGGTCTTCCCGTGATCAACATGACCGGCGGTGCCGATGATCAAATAACTCATCGCCGCTCCCCTCCCTGCTGCAGCGCGGCCGCCACGGCGGCCGCCAGAATTGACCGTTCATTTTCCTGCACCGTGCGCACGTCCAGCAAAAGCCTGTCTTCCTGGATACGTCCCATCACCGCCGGTTCACCGGTGCGCAAAAGCTCCGCCAGCCGTTCCACGGGCATTTGCCTCGGCCGCACGGTTACGGCCAGAGAAGGCATGTCCGCCGTGGGCATGGCCCCGCCGCCCACCCGGGATACGGTGGGCTCCACGTCCACCGACGCCGCCTCTTTGACCGTGCGCCGCAGTTCTTCCGCCAGAACGCGCGCCCCGGCCTCCAGGTGTTCGGGACCGAGAGTGAGCATGTGCAGGGTGGGGACTTTTTCCGGAGCTTTCGCCGGATCGAGATAGCATCTTAAAGTCGCTTCCAGGGCGGCCACGGTCAGCTTGTCTATGCGCACGGCCCGGGTGAGCGGGTTTTTTTTCATTCGCTCCAGGTATTCCCGCCGGCCGACGATAATCCCCGCCTGCGGACCGCCGAGCAGCTTGTCCCCGGAAAAGGTGACCACATCCGCCCCGGCCGCCACCACCTGCTGCACCGTCGGTTCCGCGGGCAGGCCGTAAGGGCGCAGATCGACCAGAAAACCGCTGCCCAGGTCGCACATCACCGGCAGACCAAATTCCCGCCCCAGGACGGCCAGTTCATCCACGCCGGTTTCCCGGGTAAAACCGATGATGCGGTAGTTGCTGGTATGTACGTGCAAAAGCAGGGCCGTTTTTTCACCAATCGCACGCCGGTAATCCTCCGGATAGGTTTTATTGGTGGCCCCCACCTCCACCAGCACGGCGCCGCTCTGGGCCATCACCTCGGGCACACGGAACGAACCGCCGATTTCCACCAGCTGGCCGCGGGAAACAATCACTTCCCTTCCCCGGGCCAGCGTGCTTAAAGCGAGAAGCACCGCCGCCGCGTTGTTGTTCACCACCAGCGCCGCTTCCGCTCCGGTCAGCCGGGTGAGCAACCCCTCCAGGGGGGCGTAACGCGAGCCCCGCCGGCCGCTGTCCAGATCCAGTTCCAGATTGGTGTATCCGGCGGCCGCCATCTGCACGGCCCGCCGGGCCTCCCGGGAGAGCAGGGCCCGGCCCAGATTGGTGTGCAGCACCACCCCGGTGGCATTGATCACCCGGCGCAGATTCGGCCTGTCCCGCCGGTTTAGATTTTCGCACGCCTCCCGGACCACCGCCGCGAGCAGGCTCCCCCGTTCCGGGGCGTCCGCGGCCGGCGGCGCACCGTCGAGAATCAAGCGGCGCCGGTGCGCCAGCGCCTCCCGCACGGCTTCCACCACCAACTGCCGGGGACGTGCGGACAGCTGCCCGGCCAGTTCCGGCGCGTGCAGGACCTCGTCCACCGAGGGAAGCAGACGCAGTAACGAAGCTTTTTCTACCATATGGACCCACCCTTCGGCATCTGTCCCCAACATTATATGGCAGAGAGAAGGCGGAAGGCAAGCCGCGCCGGACGGAACCGGCTATTTGACCACCAGCAGGGCATCCGCGGCCTTTACCCCCTGCGGATAGCAGAGCAGGGGATTGATGTCCAGTTCGCCGATGGCGGGAAAATCGCCGGCCAGCCGGGAAAGACGCAGCAGCACATCGACGACGGCCTCCTGATCCACCGGCGGCTTCCCGCGCAGGCCTTCCAGTACACGCCTGCCCTTAATTTCTTTCAGCATACCGGCGGCATCGTCCGGACCGAGCGGCACCACCCGCAGGGCCACATCCTGCAGCGCCTCTACGAAAACACCGCCCAGCCCGCAGAGAATCGTCGGTCCGAAAACTTCGTCCCGGCCGATACCGGCAATGACTTCCACCCCGGGGGGCAGCATTTCCTGCACCAGCACTCCTTCCAGGCGGGCGTCGGGCCGGTAACGCGCGGCGGAGGCGAGCACCTGATGAAAAGCTTCCCTTACTTCTTCCGGACTGTTCAATCCCAGCTTCACCCCGCCGGCTTCCGTTTTGTGGGTGATCTCCGGGGAGAGAATTTTCAGGACCACCGGATAACCCAGCCGCTCCGCGGCCGCCACGGCCTGCTCCGCGGTGGCGGCCGCTTCTTCCCGGGTGACGGGAATGCCGTAGGCCGCGAGCACCTGCTTGGCCGTATGCTCGTCCAGCGCTTCGCCGGACCGGCAGCCGGCGATCAGCCGGGCCGCTTTCTCCCGGGCGCCGGGGGGTATGCCCGTGCGGTCCTCCGTCACGGGATGACCGGCCCGCAGGGCATAGCGGACCACATCGGCCAGAGCGCGGGCCGCCAGTTCGCTGTCCACCACCGCCGGCACCCGGTGGCGATGCAGGTAGCGGGCCGCCCGGCGGGCTTCATCCACCGCCCCGAGCACCAGGACGAGTACGGTTTTTTCCGTCCCCCGGGCGATGGCCACCAGTTGATCCAGCAGCGCCTCCTGATCCGGTTCGGACCAGTAGCAGATCAACAGCATATCCACGTTCGGATCGGCCAGCACCACCCGGCCGCTTTCCAGGAGCAAGTCCGGATGGGTGATCACCTGGGAAGTGAGATCGACCGGATTGGCGCTGGAGGCAAAAGAAGGCAGCAGCCGCCCCAGAGCGCGTCTGGTTTCCTCGGCCAGCGGGGGCAGTGCCAGTCCCCTGGCGGCGCAGATATCGGCCATCAGCACCCCGGTTCCGCCCGAACCGGCCAGAATGCACAAACGATTTCCCCTGGGCAGTCTGCCCCCGGCCAGAATGGTGAGCACGGCCATCATCTGCTCCACGCTGTCCACCCGGATGACATTCTTCTGGCGGAAAAAGGCGTCGTAAACCCGGTCCGAACCGGCCAGGGCACCGGTATGCGAAGCGGCCGCCCGGGCCGCGACATCGTGCCGGCCGCTTTTGATCAGCAGCACCGGCTTTTGCCGGCGGCGCGCCAGATCCAGCGCCCGGGACAGTTTGGCCCCGTCCCTGAACCCCTCCATATACCCGCCGATCACCCGGGTGCGGTCGTCTTCGGCCATGTAGGCCAGGTAATCGGCAAAATCAAGGTCGGCTTCGTTTCCCGTACTCACAAAGTAAGTGAAACCGATACCGTGGTCGCGGATCATTTCGAAAATATAAGAACCGAGCCCGCCGCTCTGGCTGATGAATCCCAGATAGTCCGGCACCAGCACGCCGGTGGGCAGTTCGGTGATGAAAAAGTTGGCGAACAGGGCGTTGTGGGCGCTGAAAACACCCATACAGTTGGGGCCGCAGATGCGCATACCGCTTTTGCGGGCCAGCGCGACCATATCGGCCTGCATTTTCGCCCCGGCTTCCCCCACTTCGGCGAAACCCGAAGAAAAAATCACGGCCACCCGCACCCCCCTGGCCGCACACCGCTCCAGGGCCGCCGGCACGAAAGCCGCCGGCACGGCGATGATGGCCATATCCACTTCTCCGGGCACGTCGTTGAGATCAGGGTAACATTTTATGCCCAGCAGGTTTTCATGCCGGGGATTGACGGGATAGATGCGCCCCTGGAATTTATTCTTCAGCAGGGCGTACAGCGGCTGGCCGCCCGGTTTTTCTATACTGGCGGAAGCACCGATAATGGCGATCGAACGGGGATGGAAAAGCGGCTCCAAATCGGCCGTCTGCCGGAAACTCTGCACACGCTCACCCTCTCTCCAAGATGAAAGAACAATCATTTATTTTATAAGAATCGCGCTTTTATAACCAAAAATAAACGCCGCCGGAGCGGCGGAACTGTCACCCGCTTTCAGGCCCGACAAACGCCGTCGTCATACTCTTCGATGATCTCATAGAAGGTGGTGCGCCGGGCCGGAATGAAGCCGGCGTTTTTTATGCAGCGGATTATTTCCTCCAGCGGCACCCGGTAGGTCACCCCGGCCGCCCGCACCACGTTTTCTTCCAGCATGGTGCTGCCGAAGTCATTGGCTCCGAAAGAAAGGGTGATTTGCGCCACTTTGGCCCCCTGGGTCACCCAGGAAGCCTGAATATTGGGCACGTTGTCCAGCATCAGCCGGGCCACGGCCAGTGTGCGCAGGTAATCCAGGGCACCGGCCGGCCGGCCGCCCAGGGCCGTGTTGCCCGGTTGAAAACTCCACGGGATGAAGGCGGTAAAACCGCCCGTCTCATCCTGCAGTTCCCGCACGCGGACCATGTGCAGCACTCTTTCCGCCGGCGTTTCCACATGGCCGAACATCATGGTGGCGGTGGTTTTCATGCCCAGCAGATGCGCCTGGCGCATCACGTCCATCCATTCCTGCCAGGTGATTTTATTGGGGCTGATCACCCGCCGCACGCGATTGACCAGAATTTCCGCCCCGCCGCCGGGCAGGGAATCCAGGCCGGCCTCCCGGAGCCGGATGAGCACCTCGCGCACCGTGAGCCCGGAAATCCGGGCAAAGTGCACAATTTCCGGCGGCGAAAAGGAATGGATGTGCAGATGGTAGCGGCTTTTGATGGCCCGCAGCATGTCCAGGTAAAAGTCCAATCCCAGGCCGGGATGCAGCCCACCCTGGATGAGCAGTTCGGTGCCGCCGGCGGCAACCGTTTCTTCAATTTTTCGAAACAGTTCCCCCTCCTCCAGCACATAGGCGTCCGGGTCCCCCGGCCGGCGGTAAAAGGCGCAGAAACGGCAGCCGCACTGGCATATATTGGTGTAGTTGATATTCCGGTCGATGATAAAAGTCACCCTGCCCTCCGGGTGCAGACGCCGCCTGACCAGATCGGCGGCCCTGCCCAGGAGCAACAAATCGGCTTCGGTCAACAGCCCGGTCCCTTCTTCCAGGGACAGCCTTTCTCCCGCCGCCGCCTTTTCCAGTATTTCTTCAATCCCTGACAATTTTTTCACTCCAACCGTGCAAAATTGAAAACCGGTGAAAAAACTCACCGTACGGGTTCTTCGCCCCAGACATGCAGCGTCACTCTTTCTTCGATCAGGCCGCTTTTATAAGCATAATCGTAGTAGGTGAGCAGGGCGCGCCGGTAACTTTCATCGAAGTCGTGGCGGATGATGGTAAAGTAATCCTCCAGCACCGGGCGCGGCAGCCCGGTGCGCCGGTACGCCTTGTCGATCAGAGTGGGGAGGTCGGACATACCGATTTCCCGGGAGCGCAAAAACAACTCCGCGATGACGGAAGTTTCCTCCGGATGCTCCCGGGCGAATTCCCGGCGGATGACCCACAGGGCGTAAACCATTTTTTCTCCGGTAAAATCCTTCCATGCCTCGCCCAGATCGGTGACCACCAGCGGCAGAGCGCGGGCCGTCACCTGCTGATGGGCCAGCATGGCATCATCGCCGATCAACAGCGCACCGTCGCCGGCTGACATCATGGCGTCGAGATCGGGCGTACAGGGGCAGAATTCCACTTCCACGTGGAAATAATGTTCCAGCAGAACGCGCAACAGCACCACGGAAGTGGCCGACGAGGTGGTCACCATTATTTTTTTCCCCTCCAGTTCGGTGACCGGCAGGCGGCTGAAGAGCAGGATGCTGGCCACACGGCCGTCGGCGGCGATGGACAGACCGGGCAGAATCAGGCACTGGTCGGAATGCCGGGCGTATTCGATGGAAGATATGGGTGTGATGTCCAGCCCCCCCTCCAGGAACATACGGTTCAAACGGGTGGGCGGTCCTTTAATCAACTCGGCGCGCAGGGGCAGCAACCCCTCTTCCAGGGCATGGTACACCGGCAGGCAGTTCAGATATTCCACCTGTCCCAACCGCAGCCCGATCATTAAAACCCCTCCCTGACCACATTGTACAAAGTGTCGCGCTGCACGGGAACACGTCCGGCGTCTTTAATCAGGCGCACTATTTGTTCCACCGACAGGTACTGATCGGTAGTGGCTCCGGCGTCATGCATGATGTGTTCCTCCACCACCGTTCCATCCAGGTCGTCGACACCGAAGGAAAGGGAAATCTGCGCTATTTTGGGAGTGAGCATAATCCAGAAGGCCTTGATGTGATCGAAGTTATCCAGCATCAGCCGGGAAATGGCCAGGGTTTTCAGGTCGTCGTATCCGGTCGTGCGGGCCAGCGGCCAGTTCTCCATGGCGGTATTTTTGGGCAGAAAGGGAAAAGTGATAAAAGTAAGAAAACCGCCCGTGCGATCCTGCAATTCCCGCAATTGAAGCAAATGCTCCAGGCGCTCTTCAATTGTTTCGATGTGCCCGTAAAGCATGGTGGCGTTGGTGCGCATACCGATGCGGTGGGCCGCTTCGTGCACTTCCAGCCAGCGCCGGCCGCTGATTTTTTGGGAGCAGATTTTTTCCCGCACACGCGGCGAGAAAATTTCCGCCCCGCCGCCGGGCAGTGAATCCAGGCCGGCTTCCTTCAGCTGAAGCAAAACTTCTTCCACCGGCAGATTGTGGATACGGGCCAGGTAATCCACTTCCACCGCCGTGAAGGACTGGATGATCACCCCCGGGGCGGCCCTGCGCACGCGGCGCAACATTTCCAAATAATAATCCAGTTTCAGCTCCGGATTGAGCCCGCCGACAATGTGGATCTCCGAAACGGTGTTGCCCCGGCATTCCCGGACCCTGGCCTCCACCTCGTCCAGGGTCAGCAAAAAGGCGCCGGGATCATCCTTGTCCCGCCCGAAGGCACAGAGCTGGCAGCGGTTTACACAGATGTTGGTATGATTGATGTGCCGGTTGACGATAAAATAAACCCGGTCCCCGTTCTTCCGACGGCGCACCAGATCGGCCAGATAACCGATGGTGAGCAGATCGTGCGATTGATAAAGGCGCAGGCCGTCGGCAAAGCTGAGCCTTTCACCGGCTTCCACCCGTTCGGCGATATCCTTGAGACCGCTGTCGGCAAAAAGTCTTTCCATTTGTTTTCGCTCCCTTTAGAAAAGCTGTTTAACTGAACTGTTAAAATATGCGCACGGGGAAAATAATATCCAGCAGCGTAAAAACGAGCATAATCACGCTTAACGTGCCATTCAGATTGAAAAAAGCCACCCCGGCCCGGGAAAGATCCCCGGGCGATACCAGACGGTGCTGCTTGAACAGCAAAAAGACGGCGATGAGCACACCGGCCAGGTAAAACACCCCCAGCTTGAGCAGCAGGCCGACGGCGATGAATAACAGCGGCGCCAGCGCGTGAAACAGTGAGGATACGGCCAGAGCCCGCTCCAGGCCGAAACAGGCCGGAATGGAATAAATACCCGCGGAAAGGTCGAAATGATAGTCGTCGCAGGCGTAAATAATATCAAAACCGGCCACCCAGAAGAGCACGCCCAGGGCCAGGAGAACGGGAGCCAGGGCAAAACGACCGGCGATGGCAATCCAGGCCCCCAGCGGGGCCAGGCCCAGGGCCAGGCCGAGGAAAAAGTGACAGGTCCAGGAAAATCTTTTGACATAAGAATAGACGGACAGCACCACCACCGCCACCGGAAACAGCCTGAAGGCCAGCGGGCTCAACCGGGCGGCCGAGACCATGAGCAGGGCGAAGGAGAGAATCACGTACACCCAGACCTCGCCCACGGAGAGAAGCCCGCGCGGGATGGCGCGGCCGGCGGTGCGGGGGTTGCGGGCGTCTATGTGCCGGTCGATGATGCGGTTTAAGGACATGGCCGCCGTGCGCGCGCCCACCATGGCCAGGGTAATCCAGATTAGATTGTGGGCGGAGGGGATTTTCTTCTGCACCAGCAACGCCCCCACATATGCAAAGGGCAGGGCGAAAAGAGTGTGTTCGAATTTGATCATTTCCAGGAAGATCTTTATTTTCTTAAAGACCATAGCTGGACCACTTCCTGTCCACAAGCTCTTTGATCTCCCGGCTCATTTCAATATCCCCGGGCCACTCCCGCCGGTGCCCTTCTTCCGGCCACTTGCGGGTGGCGTCGATGCCCATCTTGCCGCCGTAATGAGGCAGGGGTGAAGAATGGTCCAGTGCATCCAGGGGGCCGTCCACAATCAAAACATCCCGACGCGCGTCGATGTTGTTGAAGACGCGCCAGGCCACTTCGGAAACATTCTGGACGTTTACGTCATCGTCCACCACAATGATTAATTTGGCCAGCATCATCAAACCCATACCCCACAGGGCGCACATCACTTTTTTGGCCTGGCCGGGGTAGCTCTTTTTAATCGATACGATCACACAATTGTGGAACACGCCTTCGAAGGGCATGTTCATATCCACAATTTCCGGCAGCTGCAGGCGCATCAAAGGCAGAAAAATGCGCTCCGTGGCCTTGCCCAGATAGGCGTCCTCCATGGGCGGGCGGCCGACGATGGTGGCCGGATAAAGGGGGTTTTTGCGGTGGGTGACGCAGGTCAGGTGAAAAACCGGATACTCGTCGGCCAGGGAATAGTAACCGGTATGATCGCCGAAAGGCCCTTCCAGGCGTGTTTCCGACGGATCCACATACCCTTCCAGGACAATCTCCGCCTGCGCCGGCACTTCCAGATCCACGGTAATGCAGCGCACCAGTTCCACCGGCTCCTTGCGCAAAAATCCGGCAAAAAGCATTTCGTCCATACCGGACGGCAGCGGGGCGGTGGCGGCGTAGATCACCGCCGGATCGGCACCGATGGCCACCGCCACCGGCAGCGGCTCCCTGCTTCGACGGTGATGGGCGGCGGCGTCCTTGTGCCGGTGCCAGTGCATCCCCGTAGTGCGGGCGTCAAAAACCTGCATGCGGTACATGCCCACATTGCGCCGCCCGGTTTCTGGATCGCGGGTGAAAACCAGGGGCAGAGTGATAAACGGCCCGCCGTCTTCCGGCCAGCACTTGAGTACCGGAAACGGCTCCAGGGAAGGATTGTCCCTTTCGATCACTTCCTGACAGGGGGCGTTTTTCACAGTTCTGGGGATGAAGGAAGA
>Ga0315298_1006394_pt1 | contig 16107 bp, 15 predicted proteins | sample WHS_1_MG_FD_203077 | JGI IMG/M metagenome (GOLD analysis project Ga0315298, IMG submission 203077) | Extremophilic microbial mat communities from Washburn Hot Springs, YNP, Wyoming, USA - WHS_1_MG | ecosystem: Environmental > Aquatic > Thermal springs > Hot (42-90C) | place: USA: Wyoming... | reverse complement strand
CTCCCCAAGGGGAGAGGAAGATTCTTTTTCCCTTTGTTTGTCCAGACTAATTTGAGCATACTAATAATAAAGGCTATTGCCGAGGGAACGGAGAGGAGTAGACAAAATGGCCATCAAAGATCTGACTGAGGAGGAGATTCAGCGGGCGATCGAAGGAGGGTATCGGGCCGCGGGCAATGTTTTTCGATCCATGATGGACGTCCTCGAAAGGCGATATGGTAAGGAAGTAGCTCGGGAGGTGGCGGCGGAGGTTGTGAGGCAAAAGGCAGAAGCTGCAGGAGAGATAGCTGCTGCCCGTTTCGGAAAGGGAGGCCTGGAGCAGCTGGCAGCAGCCCATCGGGCAGGCTTTCCGGGGATCCAAATACTCGAGTTAACGCCCACGCGCTATGTGATCCGTGACAATCGTTGTCCCATCGTCGAGGCCTGGCGCCAAAGCGGCTTGTCCGAAGAGAGGATCAAGGAGTTGGGAGATCAGTACTGCTGGGGCGACCTCCACTTTGCCCGGTGTTTCCATCCGAAGATCGAGTTGGAATTTCAGGCCAGATTGGCGGAGGGCAAACCTTACTGTCAGTGGGTCTTTACACTGAAAGGCAACGGTTAAGTGGGCCCTGTCATGTCTGAACCCTTGTTGCAAGTCGAGGGACTGGTCAAGCACTTTCCTGTAGGCGGATGGCCGAGGCCACGGGTGGTCCATGCCGTGGACGGTGTTTCCTTCACGCTTGCCCGAGGAGAGACGCTGGGTCTCGTCGGCGAAAGCGGGTGTGGAAAATCAACGGTGGGCCGTTGCATCCTTCGGCTTCTCGAACCGACATCGGGCCGTATCCTCTTTGACGGAGAAGACGTGCTTCGGCTGCCGAAACGGGATTTGGTCCGACTTCGGCGACGCATGCAGATGGTTTTTCAAGACCCAGCGGGCTCACTCAATCCGCGCTTTACCATTTTCAAGATCCTCAGCGAGCCCTACAGGCGGTTTTGTCTGACGCCTCGCCACGAGATTCGCGAAGCGATTTCAAAACTGCTTCATGACGTGGGCCTCCAGACGGACAGCCTGGAAAAGTACCCTCACAGCTTCAGCGGAGGCCAGCAACAACGTATCGGGGTCGCCCGAGCCGTGGCGTCCAAGCCCGAGCTCATTGTTCTGGACGAACCCACGTCGTCCCTTGATGTTTCGATTCGAATGCAGGTGATCGATCTGTTGCAGAACCTGCAACATCGATACCGTCTCTCCTATCTTTTCATCTCCCACGATCTCAGCGTCATCCGACACGTGTGCAACCGGGTGGCGGTTATGTATTTGGGAAAGCTGGTGGAGATCGCTCCAGCGGCCGATCTCTTCAAGGACCCGAAGCATCCGTATACCCAAGCCTTGATCTCGGCTGTCCCCGTTCCGGACCCCTCGTTGCGACAAGAGCGTCGGCCGCTACCCGGGGAGGTGCCGAGCACGATCAACCCCCCTCGGGGTTGCCGTTTCCACCCCCGGTGTGAGCACGCGAAGGAGGCCTGCAAGATCGATCCTCCCGAGCTTCGAGACGTTGGAATGCAGAGGCAGGTCGCATGCCACCTCTTTGGGCCCTGAATCGACGGATGTCTTCTTGCGAAAAGGGAGCGACGTCGTCGATGGCCAAAGACTCAGGGGTGGCCGCACTCAGAGGGGTCACCCTTCAGCTTCGAGAGGGCGTGGGGAAGGGCAGGAAGGATGACCTCGAGATTTTCTCTCACGCCTCTGGGGCTTCCGGGCAAATTGACGATGAGGCTTTCGCCTCGGGTCCCACAGACAGCCCGCGAGATCATGGCGTGAGGGGTTTTCTTCAGGCTTTCATGTCTCATGGCCTCGGAAAACCCTGGAAGCTCTCTTTCGATCACCTCGAGGGTAGCCTCGGGTGTCACGTCACGGGGACTTAGGCCTGTGCCCCCTGTGGTGAGGATGAGATCGGCCCGAAGCTCGTCAGCGGCCTTCTTCAGAGCCTCGGCGATCTTCGGTTTCTCATCGGGTATGATTTCATAGTGAATCACCTGGGCGGGAAGGTCTTTTACCATCTCCTCGATGAGGGGGCCGCTCGAATCTTCCCGTTCTCCTCTCGAACCGCGATCGCTGATGGTGAGAATTGCTACCCTGAATGTCATTCTCTTTTCCTCTTTCGCATGAGGTTGAACCATGGCCATTGATCCATCTCATCCTTCGATGATGATTTCGTCTCCCACCTTGACCTCTCCCTCGCTTAGAACCTCGGCAAAGATGCCCTCCTTAGGCATAATGCAATCGCCGACCTGGTAATAAATGGCACAACGATCGTGGCAGATTTTTCCGATCTGGGTCACACGAAGCCTCACGGAATCGCCGATCCGGATTTCCGTTCCAACAGGCAGGTGAACGAGATCGATCCCTTCGGTGGTGATGTTCTCTGCAAAATCACCGTAGGCGAGATCGAGTCCCATTTCCCTCATCTTCTGGATGGATTCGTTCGCCAGCAGGCTCACCTGCCTGTGCCAGGGACCAGCATGGGCATCGCCCTGCAAACCGTGCTCCCTGAGGACGAGGCAAGAATGGACATTTGTTTTCTTCGTTCCCTTATCCTTGCTGATATTGACGGCCAAAACCCGTCCCTTTTGGATTCCTTCCATCGATTTTCTCCTCGGCAACCAACATCAGATGGTGAAGATGGCGTAAGTATCGTTTCTATGTCGTACGTCCGCAAAGGATTGGACAGCAACGGTTAAGACTCGGCCAATAGAAATCCAAAAATGATGAATTCGTAAAAAGTCTGACCACATGTCATTGCGAGGAGCGCAGCGACGCGGCAATCCCTTGAAATCAAGCACTTAGAAAATACGAGATTGCTTCGCTTCGCTCGCAATGACCACTCTGGGACTTTTTACGAGACCATCAAAAATTCCATTTTCGCTTTTCGCCCCCCCATCAAAAGGGGCCATCCCGGGGATTGCTTCGCTTCGCTCGCAATGACGGAATTAGGGAGAGTCATTGCGAGGCTCCCCCTTGTCATTGCGAGGCTCCCCCCCCCTTGTCATTGCGAGGCACGAAGTGCCGAAGCAATCTCAAGTCTTTACCGATCCTCATATGTTTTGTGCCGACTTCGTGCTCTTCGGGCCACATAGGTGCCGCTCTTTCCTCCCGATTTCTTGATCAGACGGATATCGGATACCACCATACCCCGATCGATGGCCTTGCACATGTCGTAAATGGTGAGCCCTGCCACAGCAACCGCTACAAAGCCCTCCATCTCGACCCCGGTCTGAGCCTTGATCTTCACCTTCGCCTCGATATCGATACGGCTCTCTTCCTCACGAGGGTGGAAGTTGATCTCCACATGGGTGAGGTTAAGGGGGTGGCACATGGGGATGATCTCAGAGGTCTTTTTGGCCGCCAGAATACCGGCCACCCGTGCCACGGCAAAGACATCTCCCTTGGCGATCTCTCCGCAAAGGATCGTCTTGAGGGTTTGGGGCTTCATGGAGATCGAGCCCCGAACAACCGCTTCCCTTTCGGTCTCGGCCTTCTCTGTCACATCGACCATCTTGGCCCGTCCCATCTTGTCGAAGTGGGTTAATTTTGCCATCCCTCGCTCCTCTTGACCTTTCGTCAACCCCCGATGGCTGACATGTTTCGTTGACACTTCTTGAACCGGTGGGTGTTGATAGGGTGACGCTCGGGCTTGGCTTCAATAGCCCGCAAAATACGATCCCGGAGCTCCTCATCGCTTCCTCCATTTCTCAGAAGCTCCCGAACGTCAATCTCGTCATCGGAAAAGAGGCATAACCTGATCTTACCGTCGGGGGTGAGACGAAGGCGGTTGCAATCGCCACAAAAGTGATGGCTCACCGCGCCGATGAGGCCGATCTCGCCCAAAGCCCCCTCGATGCGGAACCGTGTTGCAGGCCCATCCCACTCGTTCTGAGGAATGGGGACGAGCTTTCCAAGCCTTTCGAGCCGTCTCTGAATCTGGGAAATGGTGAGAAGATCCTCCTCCTTCCAATCCGATCCATTTCCTGCTGGCATATATTCGATGTAGCGAACCGTCAGGGGAAGCTCGAGGGTCAACTGAGCAAAAGATTCGATCTCATCGTCGTTCACCCCGCGAAGGGCCACCATGTTGATCTTGATGGGCGAGAGCCCGACCCGTAAAGCCTCCTCAATTCCGGCCCAAACCCGCTCGTACTCGTCCTTTCGGGTGATCTCACGAAACCTTTCCGGTCTGAGGGAATCGAGGCTGATATTGACCCTTCTCAGGCCGGCCTTCTTCAGGTCATAGGCGAGCTCCTTGAGAAGAACTCCGTTGGTCGTCAAACTGAGATCCTTGATCGCCTCGATTCGGGAAAGACGGGAGATGAACTCGACGATACCCCTCCGAATCAACGGTTCGCCTCCGGTCAAGCGGACCTTCGAAATGCCTTCGGCCGCAAAGACACGGACCACGCGCAAGATCTCCTCATAGCTCAGGATCCGCTCATGAGGGATGAGGGGGATGCCTTCCTCGGGCATGCAGTAGCGGCATCGGAGGTTACACCGATCGGTCACGGAAATGCGAAGATAATTGATTCGTCTTCGATATGGGTCCAAAAGCATCGCGTCGCCTCTATCCAGAAATCTCCTCTCCAGTCCTTGACGTATCGTAACCTCCCATCCGGAGGATCTTTTCCTTGAAGGATTCGGAACGGATCGTTTCAATGACCTTCTGGATTCTCTTTTCTGCGAAATGAGTGGAAGGGATCAAGATGTCGTAACGTTCCTTTGTAATGGGCACGAAGTCGAGGCCAAGGGCTTTTGCTGCAGAGAGGATGCCCATGGCGACATCGGCCAGGCCGCTCAAAACCGCGGAGGCTACGGCCATATGGGTGAACTCCTCTTTCTCGTATCCCCGAATCTTACGGGGATCGAGGGAGAGGCTGTTGAGCTCATGGTCGAGGAGAATTCTTGTTCCCGAACCTTTTTGCCGATTGATGAAGCGCACATCCTCCCGAAGGAGATCCTCGAGGCCCCGAATCCCCTTGGGATTTCCTTTTGGGACGATGAGCCCCTGTTCCCTCTCAACGAGGTGGATGATTCGGACGGGAGTCTCGGCCAGATAGCGGCGCACGTATGGGAGATTGTATTCTCCTGTCTCGGGATCGAGGAGGTGGACCCCTGCCATATGACAGACCCCTTGTTTGATCGCAAGGATCCCGCCCAGGCTTCCCACGTGCTGCGAAGAAAAGAAAACGGGAGGGTAGAACTCTCGCAAGAGGTTGGCCAGAAGATCGAGGCTAAGATCGTGACTTCCAACCATGACCACCGTGTTCTCGATTTCGTAAAGGGGCCTGAAGAGCTCGACCGAAACCGGTTCTCCCTCATCGAGGCCTTCCGAAAAAGGGGGTATCCTTACAACACCGTCGGCCCGGGTCAAAGAGGTGATCATGCCAGAGCCCCGGGGAAGAGGGGTTGCCACGAACCTCTCACCGACCTTTCCCACCTTGACCCTCAGGAACTCCTCGACGCCAAGCTTGGAGGGAATCTTTCTCACGGGAAAAGCGCTCATCTTCGGCCTTTCAGGAGCCATCAACCCGAGGGCTCGATGGAGCAGGGGCCTCACAACCTCTTCGTAGGCGAAAACAGCCGAGACAGGATAGCCTGGAATCCCGACCACAGGCCGGTTCGTATACCTTCCGAGCATCGTAGGCTTTCCCGGCATGATGGAGATGCCGTGGCACAGGATTTCCCCTGATTCCTCAATGATCGATCGGGTGTAGTCTTCCGATCCTGCAGAGGAGCCGGCGATGATCAGAACGAGGTCGGCGTCTTTGGAATGAGCGGTGAGAGCCTCTCTTATTTTCGCGGGATCGTCCCTGACGATGGGGTGTCTTATCGCAAATCCACCATCCTCGGCGATGAGGCCGCCAAGAACGTAGGAGTTCGATTCGATGACGGCGTTACGGCCAAAAGGCATCGCGGCTCGAGCCTCCTCCGGCTCAACGAGTTCCGAGCCTGTGGGGACGATGAGGACACGGGGTTTTTTCTTGACCGGAATATCCACGTAGCCGCATGCGAGAAGGGCTCCGATATCGTAAGGAGTGATCCGATGGTTTACAGGTAAGGCGAGCTCGGTCGCGATGAGATCTTCTCCCATCGCTCGGACGTGCTGCCAGGGGTACGCGGCCTGCCGAATCTCGATTCGCTCTTCGTCGAGGAGGTAGGTATCCTCGATCATGATGACGGCGTCGGTCCCCTCCGGCATGGGATTTCCGGTGTTCACATAAAACGCCTCCTCACCCAAGCGGAGGGCTTTGGGTGATTCGTCGGTGGCGCCGTAGGTGATTTCAGCTTTTACGGCAATCCCATCCATCGCAGCACAATGAAAGGGAGGTGAAGAGAGCTTTGCAAAAAGGGGCTCTGCCAAAACGCGGCCCAAGGCCTGGGAGACCGGCACCGTCTCCGTTTCGAGATGGATGAGCTGGCCGAGCTCGAGGGCGATCGCCCGCGCCTCATCGAGGCTCTTTTTTTTCAGGTAGACGTTTCGTTTCATAAAAATCCCTATGCCCTCGGGGTGCCCTCGACCCATGAAAATCCCTGGCTCAAGCCTTCATTCTCTAACCATTATCGCCTGGAGGGATTCCTATTGAATGCCATGTTGGGGACTCCCCCTACAGCAAAATGACCTCGGCCTCCTCTCCTTCTTCGAGCCCCTCTTCGTGGATGCCGATGCGCAGTAGCCCGTCCGCTTTGGCCAGATGGGCGATGGCTCCAGACTTTCCGAAAAGGGGATAGGCCCAAAAAGCCCCGTCTCTTTCCTCGAGGGAAACCCTCACGTAATCCTCTCTTCCCGAAACAGAGGGGATATTGCGGCCGGCCCTCGCTTTGATCCTTCTTAGAGAAAAAGCGTCCATCCGATTCAAGCCTGCCAAGAGCTTCACGAGGGGCCTGCCGAAGAGGTGGAAAACGACCATGGCCGAAACCGGATGGCCGGGAAGGCCCAGGAGGGGCTTTCCGCCCACACCCGTGAGGAGGGTAGGTTTGCCCGGGCGGATCGAAACCCCGTGTGCAAGGACCTCCGAGCCTGGTATAGATCGAAGGACATCCAACGTCAGATCCAGCGCGCCGACCGAGCTCCCGCCGGAGACGACAACCATATCCGATTCCCTGAGCCCTTGCTCGATCATTGTCCTGAGCTCTTCGAACCGATCCCTGGCGATCCCCAAAAATCGTGGCATGCCTCCTGATTCGGTCACCATGAACGAAATGCAATAGCGGTTGATATCCCTGATCTGTCCGGGACGAGGCCTTTGGTCGATGGAAACGATCTCGTTTCCCGAAGAGATCACAGCCACACGGGGCTTCAAAAAAACAGGGACCTCCTTGATCCCGATTCCAGCAAGAAGCCCCAAATCCTGAGGCCTCAGGCAACGGCCTTTGGGGAGCGCAATCTCTCCAGCCTCGATATCTTCCCCCACTTGAATCATGTTTTCCAGAGGGGAAGCGGTCTTAAATACGTGGAGCGTGCGGGAATCGATCCCTTCCGTGAACTCGAGCATCTGGACAGCGTCTGCTCCCCTCGGTACCATCCCGCCCGTTGCGACCTTGACGGCCTGGCCATCCTGGATCTCGATCTCCGAGATCTGACCCACGGGAATCTCGCCGACGATTTCGAGGATGACGGGATTCCCCTCCGAGGCTCCGTAGGTGTCGCGAGCTTTAAGAGCGAAGCCGTCAACGGTCGAACGAGGAAACTCGGGCAGAGAGACCGAAGAAAAAACGTCCTCGGCCAAGACCCGATGGAGAGCGTCCTCGAGATCGACCTTCTCGACCGCCACAGGTTTAAATCGCTCGATCTTTTGAAGGAACTCCGTCGGGGTCTGAACGTTGAAGAAACCTTTCACCGTAACGCTCCGTCCAACAAAAAAGCCGATGCCCGCGTTGAAGGGATCGGCTTAGGTCGTAGATCTCCTTTCCAAACACGGGAGGTATGGCCGTTTCCAACCATGCCCTAACGGTTGCCCTCCGTATCCCGATTTCGAGATTTAGGAAAGCAACTCGGAGATACCCCTTTAATCTAATTGATCGAGGGGAAAGATGTCAAGGGTTCAAAGGGGCAAAACTTTCTCTATTTCACCGATCCTGCGACGAGGCCCTTGAGCAGATGGCGTCGGAAGCAGTAGTAAAGAATCACAGGCGGAATAGAGTAGAGGACCGACTCGGCCATGAGGAGGTTCCAGGGAGGGTTGTCCGTAGCGAGGAAGTTGCCCATCGCAACGGGGATCGTGATATTCGTCTCTCCGGAAAGGAAGAGAACGGCATAAAGGTACTCGTTCCATGAATAGAGAAAGGCATAGGTGGCGATAGCGAACATGGAGGGAAGGATGAGGGGGAGATAGACATGAAGGAAAAGCTGTAACGTTCCCGCGCCGTCGATGTAAGCGGCCTCGTCGATCTGGGTCGGGATCGTTTTGCCGTAGTCCCAGAGGATCCAGACCGCATAGGGTGAGGCAAAGGTAATCATGGCGAGCACCACCGAAACCTTTGTTCCGAGCAGGTCATAGTCCGCCATCAACTTGAAGAAGGGAATCGAGAGAAAAGACGAGGGGATGATATAGGTGAACAGGGCCATGCTCGAAACGAAGCGGCTGCCTCGAAAATGGATTCGGGCCAGGGCAAAGCTTCCAAGGGTTCCGACAAAGAGGACCGCTCCCGTGGTCATCAAGGCGATGATCACGCTGTTAAAGAGCTGGGTCCGAAACTCACTGACAAGGTAGTTGCTTTGGTTGACCGTAGCCAAGTAGTTTTCGAGGGTGGGATGGGCGACGTAGAGGCTGGGTTTGAAGAGTTCCTCTTCGGGCACCAGGGAGAGCATGATCATGTAGTAGACCGGGAAAAGGCTCCAGACGAGCACGAGGCCACAGAGGGTGAAGAAGAGGATCTTTCGCCAGCCGCGAAGGCGCATAAACAGGGTCCTATTTGACCTTTTTGATCAGGATGAAAATGAATAGCAGCGTAACGGGCAAAGCCGTGACAAACGTACCCACCCCCCAGTCGATCCTTCCCATCTGGAAGGTGTAGCGATAGGCCAGGGTGGCCAGAACATGGCTCGAGTCTCCGGGGGCGCCTCCGGTCATGATCTTGATGATCACAAAGTCCCCCAGGGTGAAGACCATGGAGAGGAGGCAACAGATCATGAAAAGGCTTTTCAGCATGGGGAAGGTGATGAATCGAAACTTCTGGAGAGGTTGTGCGCCGTCGATGTCGCTTGCCTCGTAGAGGTCTCTTGGGATGGCGCGACGGGCAGCCACAAAGATCAGAGTCCAGAAGGGCAGGTACTTCCAGATGTGGTAGACAATGGCCGCGCCGATCGCCGTATGACGTCGAACGAGCCAGGGGTATCCCTCCAAGCCGATATCGGTCAGGATCTTGTTTACGATGCCCCACTGGCCGTTGAGCATCCAGCGAAAGGCAAGAATACCCGGAAGCGAAGGGATCGCCCAGGGGAGCAGAAAGACTCCGGCCAAGATCCTCACGAGCCAATGGTCCATGTTGAAAAGACCCGACAAGGTCAAGGCGAGAAACATCTTCACGTTCACTGCAAGGCCGACGAAGAGGACCGTGTTCCAGAGGGTCTGGATGAAGATGGGATCGGAAAAGATCGAGGCGTAGATCGTCCGATCGAGTCCGAGGTAGATCTCGTAAAGCATGGGGTAGATGACAAGGACCAAAAAGATGAGGATCAGAGGAGCGCAAAAGACCAGTCCGATGAGGGTCTTCTTTCTCCACCGTTCGGCGTTGGGAGTCACCGAGGAGAGCTGAGCCAAGGAAGCGTTTTCCGCCACGAGCGCGCACCAAGTTTGTTAGGGGCTCCGGGGGCGGAGGATTCTGCCCCCGGATAGCCTTTCATTGGGTTACTTCCAGGAAGCGAAGATGGTCTGGATACGGCCGATCGCTTCATCCGCGGCCTTCTCGTTCGACCAGTTTTCGGTGATCACCCTCGACATGGCCTTCCCCCAGACGTTTTCCGTATAGACTTGAGAGTAGGCGGGATGATAGCTGTAGTAGAAAGCCCGGGTTTCCCTTTTCAGATGTTGCTCTGTAGCCACGGGGACATGGGGATCTTTTGGATCGTGGAAGAAGGGTGCCGCAGCCACATCCTTGAAAGAGGGGAACCACCGACCGTTGGAGGCGGTTACATAGTTGGTGAAATTCTTGGTGCCCAGAATGTAGCGGACAAACTTTCGTGCAAGGACCTGTTCCTTGGCATCCTTGGGGATGATGATGGGCTTCACAGAGACGAGATACGGGTATCCCTTGCCATCCACAGGGGAGGTGGGCTGGAGAATCGAACCAATTTTGTTGTAGTAGTTGTCCTTGTTCGAGAAAAAGTGGGCGCCCGGAATCGAGATGGAGGGGTTGGGCGTCATCACCACCGTCTTGTTATTGAAGTTGACGTTGTTGTCCGCGTCCGTCCACGTCAACGCGTCGGGTGGGACGTAGCCTTCTTTGTAAATCGAGGTAAAGAAGGCGAGGGTCTTGATGATGGCATCCCGATTCTTGGGTTCGTGGGCGATGACCTTTCCATCGGGCGAGAGGATCTCCCCACGGAAAGCGAGAAGGTACTGCTCGAAGTTGTAGAAGGTGTCCGTTGCCCGGCTGGAGGAGGTCATGCCGATGCCGAAGACCTTTCCGTATTTGACAGGGTCTTTCTTTCGAAGATTGTCCTGAACCTTTTTCCAGAAGGCCCAATGCTCGTTCCAGGTCATGGGAATTTTCTTAGGATCCGGATCGAAACCCGCTTCCTGAACAAGGTCCTTCCAGTAGTGGCTTCCCAAAGCCTGCGCCTCGATGGGAATGGAGTAGTAACTCCACTTCTTCTCCACGTTGTTGTAAAGCCATGCGGTCTTCAGATGGGATTCGATATAGCGGGGTTTGAGGTCGTTGATCACATCGGTTACATCCGAAAGTTTCCCTTCCCACGCGAACTTTGGTGCGATCTGCCAATCGGTAAAAAAGCAGAAGGCCACATCGGGCACGCGGCGGGCGATGAGGGCGCTGATGATCTTCGGTCCCAGATCGTCCTGGATCGTAAAGGTGAGGTCCATGGTCACGTTGTTGTCCCGGGCAAAATCCTCTGCAACCTTCTTAAACCCTTCGTCCTCCTCCTTGTAATAGCCCTTGTTCCACCAGACCGTCAGTTTCGGTTTTTCCGCTGCCTGAGTGAGAGAGAGCAAATCCGGGCCAAGAAAAACCACAACCAAAGAAAGAACACACGCCAAACCCAACCACCTTGCCGTAAAAATCCGTTTCATCCCTTTCTCCTCCTTTCTAAGATATGATGAGAGCCCTTCGTCTTTACGGAAGGGAATGTACCAGTATCCGTCGCAAATGTCAAGAGAAAACCCTAAGGTTGCAAGAAATCCTGCTCAAGGACTCCCTTACACAACGGTGGGGAAATATAGCCGGGTGCGGTGGTGGGGGCAGCCGCAGATCGATTACCCCGTCGCTTTTTCTTACCGCGAGAGGGCGTCCCGCAGGAGTTGAATGGGGTGGAGGGTTCTTAGCCCTGTCAGATGACGAATCTGCATGCGGCATCCTTCACACTCGCTCAGAACCATGTCGGGTTCGATCGCTGAGAGGGCTCTTGCAAGATCTCGGCCGATCTCCTCGGAGATGTCGTATTTCTCTTTCTTGAAACCGAACGTTCCACCCAGGCCGCAGCAATGGGCTTCCACGTTCTCGACGGAAAGGCCGGGAACGAGTCGAAGGATAGGGAGAGTCGGAAACCCGATTCCAAGGGACTTGAGGTGGCAGGGGGCAAAATAAGCCACTTTGAGAGGGGTTTTCTGAAAGGGGCTACGGAGGTGTCCTGATTCGTGGAGATTTCTTAAGAATTCCATCAGGTCGAAGAGATGGGACGAAACCTCCTTGGCTCCCTCAAGATGAAGGAGGTGGTCGTATTCGTGTCGGATCATGTGGCCGCAGCTTGTAGACGAGAAGACGACCTCCATGCCCGAGCGCACGGCCTCAAGAAGGGGAGGCACGTTCTTGGCTCCTATCTTATGGGCTCCTCTGAAGTTGCCGTTGCCGAGCATCGGAATCCCGCAACATTGCTGCCGGGGAAGGACGACCTCGAAACCATTGGCCTCGAGAACCTCCACGGTAGCTTTCCCCACATCGACCTCGTTCGTATTGGTGAAACATCCGTAAAAATAGGCGACCTTCTTTTCGCCCTGGGAGCGATGTTGTCGGAACCATTGGCGAAAGGTTGGAGACTCGTAGGCTGGAAGGACTCTTCTTCGATCGATCTGGAAGGTCACGTCGAGAAGCCAGCGAAAGGCCCTGTTCTTCAAGAAGAAGTTGACGATGGGCGAAAACATGGAACCTAAAGAGCCAAAAAGATGCGTATGGGTGAGAAGCCAATCTCGAAGGGGTCTGCCCTTTTCGTCGAGATATTTTGCCTTGGCGATGAGGTTCAGTTCCGAAATCGGAACCCCGGCTGCACAAACCATATCGCAAAGCTGGCAGCCGATACAAAGATCGATCCAGGGGTCCATGGAGGGCTCATCGGGCCTTCTGAAGCGCTGAGCCCCTGGGCCCGCCTGCTTGGGACCCGGGAAGAGGGGGGTCACCCTCGATACCGGGCAGATCGCCATACAGGCGGCGCACCGGATACAGAGATCCGCTTCGTTTCTTGGCCAAAGCTCCTTTTCCATACCCGATCCCTTTTAGCACCTCCGACCCACTTCGCCCTAACCGTGATATTGTCCAAGACGAAGAGGGATCCTCCTCTCTCGGTCATCCTCCCAGAGCTTTGAGAGCCGCCGTATACCCTGTTGCGATTTCAATCCCTTCCTTCGATTTCTCGTAGAGAGAATCATGATGGGCTAAAATGGTGCCGGCCACCCACACGTTCTCGAAAATCGGTTTGCCTCCTTCATTGAGAGGCCGAAACATCGAATCCACCACGACACCGGCCCGATGAACGGGGTGGCCCGAAGAGGCAAAGAAGGCTTCTTCAAACCATCCCTCACGGGATGGAGGCTGCGTCACGGGAAGCCCCAGAAGGGGCTCCTCAATCCTCGATGAATCGGCCCTAAGTCCGCCTCCAATGAAGCGGCCCGTAGCCAGTAGGATTCGTTCTCCCGTATAGGTGTTCACGAGGGGTGCGTGGGCTACTTCTACCCCTTCACATCGATCGCCGCGAAGAAGAAGTCTGGAAACGGATTGGCCAAGGAGAAAGGTCACACCCATCCGGATCAACTTTTCTCGGAAGGTATTGAAGATCCTCATACCCGGCATGGAGGGCGGAAGAACGGGGATCTCAAAAATAGAGGCGCCTGTTCTCTTTTCGAGATCCCTCCTCACAACCATGGGGTCACGGAGGCCCAGGAGGGCAGGGAAACCGAGAAGGGGTTCTCCTTTCCACTCCTTCTTGATCCCTTCGGTGAGCCTCTGCCTGAAAGAGGGCTCCTCCATCCAGCGGGCAAGGGTCGTCGCACTCACCTCCGCCCCATGGGCCTCTTCAAGATCGACCGTCATGGCGCGGCAGCGAAAGAGGTCCGAAAAACGATGGGGGTAAAAATCCTTGTAGCCCTTGAATCCCACAATCAGCGCTTTCTTTTCCCTGAGTCCGATTCCCTTCATCATGGTGGAGGGAATGAGATAGGTCGGCCTGAGGGTCCCGGCACCCGTTGGAACGAGGCTGTTTGCACCGTTTCGGGATTGAAATGTATAGGGGGGAGGGAAAAAGGAGAGAAAGGACGAGAGGGCTTCCTCGATCTTTTCCATGCCCACCTTCCCATAGGGATGATCAGGATGCTCTTCGATCCACAGAGGAAGGCTTTCTTTGACCGGGACCTCTTCGGGAAGGATTCCCATGAGATCGATCGTGTTGGAAAAAAGCGTGAGGGTTCCAAATCCTTTCCCGATGAGAAGGACTTTCTTCTTCCTTTCGGCTGCTGTTTTAGCAGCCATGAGCCCCGTAAGGCCCATTCCTATGACGATGAGGTCAAAATGCATGGTCCGAACCCTCTGCGACGAACAAGAAAACCTCTTTTCAGAGGTTGAAAAGACCCCGATAAATGGACTCGATCAATTCCTCCTCCTTCATGGCCACCCCCCAGAGGATGGGGCGAATGCCTCGCCAGCGCTCTTCGAGAAATTGCTTCAGGACGAGGTTCGAATCCCCCTCGACACGCCTCGCCTCGTGCAGGAGGCCGAGAAGGCGGTAAACACAGAATCCTCCCTGGCATGTGCCCTTTGCGAGGCGGGTTCGGTGGAGGATATCCTGAAGATCCCGAAGGGTTTGCCCTTTCAACAGATTCCCCACCTCGTTTCGTTGGATCAACTCGCAATCGCAGAGGATCTCTCCCCCTTCGACCGAGAAACCGCGGTTCATCTTCTTCAGCCGCTCCGAAAACCTCTGACGCGTCGCCGCCCCGGGCAACGGGCGAAGATGGGTCGTGCAAGGGGTTGGCCTTCCCATTTTCTCGCAGACAAGATCGGAGGTCTTTTCCGCCATGAGACGATAGGTGATCAACTTGCCGCCCGTGATCGTGATCAACCCATGAAGCCCATCTCGTCGACCGTGATCGATGAGGGCAAATCCTCGGCTGATCTGTCTGTCGTCGTTTGCACCCTCGGTTTGGAAAAGGGGCCTGATTCCGGCATACGCACGAATCAAGCGTGCATCCCGAATCTGAGGAACCATCCTCGATGTTTCCCGGACGAGAAGATCGACCTCCTCCGTTGTGGGAAGGAAATCCTCCGGGGTTTTCACCCGGACCGATGTTGTTCCGAGGATGGAGACCGCATCGTTTGGAACGATAATATCCCCATCCGACGGAGGACGGCAGCGGTTTATGACCCGATGGGTGAGGCGATGATTCGTCACGAGAAGCGTCCCTTTGGAAAGGGCCATTCCGATTCGAAGCCCTGCGAGGCTCAAGAGCTCGTTCGCCCAAGCTCCCGTGGCATTGATCACCCATGGAGCTTCGATCGTTCCTTCTTCTCCCGTGATTCGATCTTTGATGGTGACACCGCGCAGCCGTTTCCCCTCCACGAGGAGGGAGGTGATCGTCGTATGGGGAAGGAGCCGAGCGCCATGGGCCTCTGCATCCCGTACATTCTCCACAACCAGGGTAAAGGGGTCCACGGCTCCGTCAGGGACCTTAACCGCTCCGAGGATGTCAGGATGAAGGTTGGGCTCCAGATGAAGGGCCTCATCCCGAGAGAGAAGGGTGGCTGGGATCTCAGCATTGCGACAGGCCTGGAGAAAACGGTTCTGGAAATCGACCCCGTCTTCTGGAAGGGAAACGAAGAGGCCCTCCGTCTCCTCGACGCAATGGGGGGCGATCCGTTTCAGGATACGATTTTCAGCGATGCACTCCCGGGCCGCCACGGGGTCCGAGACGGCATATCGGCCTCCGCTGTGGAGGAGCCCATGATTCCTTCCGGAAGCGCCAGAGGCGAAATCTCCTTTTTCGACCAGAGCGGTTGAAACGCCCCGAAGGGAGAGGTCTCGGGCAAGGCCTACTCCCGTCGCTCCACCACCAACGATCAGCACTTCGGTCTCAGTTTTCATGGGCCATCGCGCTCCAGGGCGATGAAATGTGAAAACTTGCCTTCACATAGCCCCGTCCATTGTATAACGGAGCCCCAGAAAGGACGCGGAAGAGGCCTTCTGAAGCGGTTTTCGTTGATATCGGTACGGTTCTCATAAGCTTCAAGAAGTGAAGCTCAGTAGAGTTGGCAGAAGTGGTATGCCGCTTCCTTAAGGTGCCGCTCCGAGGCCTCTTTGGCGTCCTCACCGGGGCGCTCTGCACAGATTTTTGCAACATCAGGGTAACTTCTTTTTTTCCGTTCTTCAACCTTCCGTAAAAAAAATCATTTTCGCAGCGATGTTTTCGGCGAAACGACGCCAAAGAAGGGGTGAGGTCCGCTATACTGGGCGGGATGATCCGGGATGATGCTCGTATGGGTCAACAACGTTTCCTCTCCCCAGAGTCTTGTCCAAAGGTGAAGCATCAGGGAAGGAGGTTCCATGATAAAGGTGGAGGGAGCCTCCTCTCTCAGGTCGAGATAGAGCTGCATCCCGATGGCCGGACAGGAAGAAACCACCGTGGTCCCAATGCGGCGGA
>Ga0315298_1006392_pt1 | contig 16109 bp, 12 predicted proteins | sample WHS_1_MG_FD_203077 | JGI IMG/M metagenome (GOLD analysis project Ga0315298, IMG submission 203077) | Extremophilic microbial mat communities from Washburn Hot Springs, YNP, Wyoming, USA - WHS_1_MG | ecosystem: Environmental > Aquatic > Thermal springs > Hot (42-90C) | place: USA: Wyoming... | reverse complement strand
GACAGTGAATATAAGTCGGGCCGTCCGATGAAAAGGGGGAAAAGAAGTTGGGCATTCGCGTTCTCATCGCTGGCGCGCTCGGCCGCACCGGGCGCGAGATGGCGCGCTTGCTGCCGGCTTATGACGATATCGAGGTCGTGGGTGGCATCAGCCGTTCCGGATACGGGCAGGATCTCGGCAGGGCCGTCAGCGGGCGGGAGTCGGGGACGCTGATCTATCCCGACCTGCCCGCGGCACTGAGCGCCGTCGAGGCAGATGTCTTGGTCGATTTCACGGTCGCCGCCGCCGCCGTAATAAACGCTACCGCGGCACTGCGCAGCGGGCTGCGGCCGGTCGTCGGGACGACCGGCTTGGCGGAGGCGGACATTGCGCATCTCGCGGGGCTCGCCGACGAGCGCGGGCTGGCCGTGGCGATCATCCCGAATTTTGCTATCGGCGCCGCCTTGCTTGAGCGCTACTGCGCCGATGCCGCTCGCTACCTGTCGGACTGCACGATCATCGAGCTTCACCACAACCGTAAGCTCGACGCTCCTTCCGGCACGGCCCGCCAGTTGAGCTCTGCAATCGCCGCAGCTCGCGCAGAGGGCCAGCGGGCGCCGGACATCCATAGCGTCCGCCTGCCGGGGCTGGTCGCCCACCATGAAGTGATCTTTGGCGGCCTTGGCCAAACGCTCACTCTGCGCCATGACAGCATTAGCCGCGAGTCGTTCGCACCGGGCGTGGCGCTGACGGTGCGCGCCGTGATGAAGCGCACCGGTTTGATCAGGCGGCTCCTTGATCTGCTTGATTAAGGGGCCAACTGTGGAGCAGTCGACGGCAACTCACCCGCGGGCGGAGCCGGTCATATAGTGTACCAATCGTCAGCCTCACCGGCTGATCCGCGGGGGTCGAGGGAATGCAACTCGCTGGTAGCAAGGTTGCCGTCGTGGGCGGGGACGCGCGCGAGCGCGAGGTGATCGCAGCGCTCGCCGCCTCTGGCGCCGTTGTCTCCGCGGCCGCGCGACCGCCGGGCGAGCCCGGCGCGACCTGGTGCGCGACCGTGGGCGATGCGCTCGCGGGCGCCTCAGCTCTCATTCTTCCGTTGCCGGGCGTGGACGTGCGCGCGCGCGTGCACGCGCCGTTGGTCGCCGAACAGTTCTTCATCAACGCATCCGACTTAGAGCGGCTACTGCCTGGGGCGCCCATTCTCGTCGGCACGGCGCGGCCGTGCCTCAGCGAGCCGGCCGCGCGACTCGGGCACCCGCTCGTGGAACTAGCTGAAGACGACGAATTGGCGATCTACAATTCCATTCCGACGGCCGAGGGTGCGCTCCAAATGGCGATGGAACGGCGGCTAATTACCATTCACGACAGCCGCGCTGTCGTCCTCGGGCTTGGGCGCTGCGGCACGACGCTCGCCCGCACGTTGGCGGCCCTCGGGTCGCACGTCACCGTCGTAGCCCGCAAGCCGGCCGACCGGGCGCGGGCATTCAGCCTGGGGCTCGCGGCGACTGACTATCCGGACGCCGTGCCGGCTCTGGCTGCAGCCGACTTCATCTTCAACACCGTGCCGTCGCTCGTGCTGACGGCCAAACTGCTCGCCCTGACGCGCCCCGAGTGCTTGATCATCGACCTCGCGAGCGCCCCCGGCGGGACCGATTTCGCGGCCGCCGAACGGCTCGGCCGCGAGGCGGTGCTGGCGCCCGGCCTGCCGGGCAAGGTCGCGCCAGTGACGGCCGGCCGCGCCCTGGCGCGGGTCGTACTGGCGCGGCTGACTGCCCGCTGACCCCTGCAGCGTGGTGAGGCTGTCTCAGCGGGAGGAAGCTATGCTGGTCGGCAAGAAGATCGGATTCGTGCTCACGGGCTCTCATTGCACAATGAGCCGCGTTCTGCCGCAGGTCGCGCGCCTCATCAGCGAGGGCGCGGACGTAACGCCTATCCTGTCGCCCGCCGTGGCGACGAGCGACACCCGCTACGGTAAGGCGGCCGAGCTGCGCCTGCAGTTGGCGGCGACCACCGGTCGGGAACCGTGGACGGCGTTTACGGAGGTTGAGCCGAGCGGGCCGAAAAAGCTTTTCGACGTCGTCGTGGTTGCTCCGTGCACCGGCAATACGCTGGCCAAGTTGGCGAACGGAATCACCGACACGCCATCGACGATGGCCGTCAAGGCACACCTGCGCAACGGCCGGCCGGTGGTCATCGCGGTCTCGACGAACGACGGGCTGGGCGCCAACGCGCGCAACATAGGCCAGCTCTTGAACGCCAAAAACTTCTACTTCGTGCCGTTCGGTCAGGACAATCCGTTTGAGAAACCATATTCTTTGGAGGCCAAGCTCGAACTGCTGACGGAGACGATCGAACAAGCATTGATCGGCCGGCAGTTGCAACCGGTGTTGATCGAGCGCTGGCGGTAGCATTAATTCGGTACTGTTGAGCGGGGGATGTCAGTTGAGACCACTTACTGTTGCGGTGCTTGGCGCCGGCGGCGCTGTGGGCGCCGAAATCATCCGGCTGCTGGCCGAGCGGGAGTTCCCGCTTGAGCAGCTGAGGCTGCTCGCCACTGCGCGCTCGGCAGGCACTCGCGTGGAGTTTTGCGGACGCAGCATCGAGATCGCCGAAGTTGACGAGACATCGTTTACCGGCGTTGATCTGGCCTTCTTTTGCGCGACCGGCGAGGCCAGCCGTCGCTATGCGCCGCTGGCCGTCGAGGCTGGGGCGGTGGTGATCGACAAGAGCAACGCTTTTCGCATGGACCCGTCAGTGCCGCTGGTCGTGCCTGAGGTCAACCCAAGCGATCTCTACGGGCATCCCGGGATCATCGCCAGCCCGAACTGTTCAACCATCCAGATGGTGGTCGCCCTTAAACCGCTGCTCGACGCAGCGGGTCTTAAACGCGTCGTTGTATCCACCTACCAAGCCGTCTCCGGGTCAGGCCGCGATGCCATGGAAGAGCTGATGACGCAAATCGCCGATCTCGCCGCCGGACGCGCGCCGGCGCGGAAGGTCTACCCGCACCAGATCGCTCTCAACCTGTTCCCGCACATCGACAAGTTCGATGACCAAGGCAACACGGCCGAAGAACTGAAAATGGTCCACGAGACCCGCAAGATCCTCCACCTGCCGACGCTCCCCGTCGCAGCGACCTGCGTACGAGTTCCGGTCCTGACCGGTCACTCCGAGGCGGTGTACGTCGAGACCGAGCGTCCGCTCTCGGCGGAGCGAGTCCGCGAACTGTTGCAGCACGCACCGGGGGTGACGGTCATGGATGACCCGGAGCGAGGCGTCTACCCGACGCCGCTCGCTGCCGCCGGGCGCGACGACGTGTTGGTTGGGCGGATTCGCGCCGACCAGTCGTGGGAGAACGGCCTCAGCCTGTGGGTGGTGGCCGACAATCTGCGCAAAGGCGCGGCCACCAACGCCGTCCAGATCGCGGAGTGGATGATCGCCCACGGGCTGCTCTAGGAGGCCGCTGCAGAAGTCTTCACTCCACGGGAGCTTCGGCCCGACAATATCATTGACCGAAGGAAGTCGGGCCTAGCTCCGGTTCCGTTCATCCTTCTGCAGCAGCCCGGGCAGGGAACGGGTTTTGCAGCAGACCCCTAGGAGGCACGCGCGATGCGCATCATTGTTCAGAAGTTCGGCGGCACATCGGTCGCGACGCCGGCGCTGCGGGCGCAGGTGGCCGACAAAGTGCTCAAGGCCAAGGCTGATGGCTGCGATCCCGTGGTCGTCGTATCGGCCATGGGGCGCTTGGGGGAGCCCTATGCCACCGATACGCTGCTCAACTTGGCGCGCAGCGTCTGCCGCGACGTCGCGCCGCGGGAGCTTGACTTGATCGCTTCCTGCGGCGAGATCATCGCCAGCGTCGTGATGTGCAACACCCTGCGGGCGCGGGGACTCGCCGCCACCGCGCTCACCGGTTGGCAAGCCGGCATCATTACTACCGCTGATTACACTGAGGCGGAGATCATCCGCGTCGAGCCCGACAACATCCTCCGGTGCTTAAAAGAGGGCAAGACGGTGGTCGTCGCCGGATTTCAGGGGCGGGCCGAAAACGGCGACGTGACCACCCTCGGTCGCGGCGGCAGCGATACCACGGCGGTGGCGCTCGGGGGCGCCTTGGGGGCGGAAGTGGTCGAAATATACACCGACGTCGACGGCGTCAAGACGGCCGATCCGCGGATCGTCCCCGAGGCGCGGACGATTGAGGTAATGAACTACAACGAAGTGTTCCAGCTCGCGCATCAGGGCGCCAAGGTGATCCACTCGAAGGCAGTCGAGATCGCCATGCGCCGCAACATCCCGCTCCGCATTCGCTCGACGTTCAGCGATTCGCCCGGGACACTGATCACCTCCAGCGCCGAAGCCGTCGGCTGGCCCGGGCTGCGCGGGAAGATCATCACGGGCGTCACGTACATCCTCGGGGTGGCGCAGGTGAAGGTCTACACGCCGGACAGCGAGCGGCAGGCGGAGCTCGAGCTGGCGGTATTTGACGCCCTTGCGGACGCCGGCGTGAGCGTCGACCTGATCAATGTCTCGCCGGACCGCAAAATGTTCATTATCAAAGAAGAGCAGATCCCGCCGGCCGAGGCGCGGCTCAAGGCGCTCGGCGTCGAGTACGAGATCGTGCCCCGGCGCGCCAAGGTATCGATCGTCGGCGCCGGTATGCGCGGCGTCCCCGGCGTCATGGCGCGCGTCGTGCGCGCCCTCAGCGCTGCCGGAGTGCGTATTCTGCAGACGGCCGACTCCCATCTGACGATTTCATGTCTGGTCGCCGAAGAGGACGTCAACAAGGCAGTGCGCGCCCTGCACGACCAATTCGGTCTGAACGCTTGACGGTGAGGTGATTGAAATGGATTTCGGTTCAGTGATCACCGCCATGGTGACGCCGTTCGATGCTCGCGGCGAAGTCGATTATGGGCGGGCCGGCGAGCTGGCGCGTTTTCTTGTCGAGAACGGCTCGGACGGCGTGCTCGTGGCAGGGACGACCGGCGAATCGCCTACGCTCTCCTTACAGGAGCGAACGCGCCTGCTCGAGGTTGTCCTCGAAGCCGTCGGCGAGCGGGCGCTGGTGATGGCCGGCACCGGCACCAATGCGACGGCTGACAGCATCTACCTCACGAAGCGCGCCGAGGCCATCGGCGCCCACGCTATTTTGCTCGTCACGCCGTATTACAACAAGCCACCGCAGGACGGACTCTATGAGCATTTCGCGGCCATTGCGCGCGCGACGCGCTTGCCCGTGATGCTCTACAACGTCCCGGGGCGCACCTCGGTCAACCTGGCGCCGCCGACGGTGGCGCGCCTGGCCAAGATAGAGAACATAGTGGCTCTGAAGGAGGCGTCGGGCAGCCTCGACCAGATGAGCGAACTGCGCCGCGCGACGCCGCCCGACTTCATGATCTACAGCGGCGACGACAGTCTCACCCTGCCGATGATGGCCTGCGGTGCCCGCGGCGTGGTGAGCGTGATCTCACATGTCGCCGGGCGGGCCGTGCGCGAGATGTGCGAGCACTTCCGGGCAGGTCGGCTTGCTGACGCGCGCGATCGGCACTTGCGCCTCTATCCGCTCGCCAAAGCGCTGTTCGTGACGACCAATCCCATCCCCGTCAAAGCGGCGCTGGAGCTGATCGGATTCCCGGTCGGCGGCGTGCGGCCACCGCTCTGCCCGCCGGGCGAAAAGGAACTGGCGGTCATCCGCGGCGCGCTGGCGGAGCTGGAACTGCTTAAATGATTCTCCCTGCTCACGCGGACCATTTCCTGCCGTCAGCGGATCGCCCAGGCAACAACACCGGCCGACGGAGCCTTGTTCTGTGTTCAGCGCTGCCATGAGATGCTATAATTGAAGTGCTTCGAACAGAGACAAGGATGGTTGATGGTGTGGCAAGAGAACAAGACAGCAGCAAGAAGCTGCAAGTAGTACCGCTCGGCGGTCTGGGCGAGATCGGCAAGAACATGTTGGCCCTTTCGTGTGGCGACGACATGATTCTCGTCGATGCCGGTCTGTCGTTTCCGGAAGAGGAGATGCTCGGGATCGACATTGTCATCCCGGACATGTCGTACGTGTTCGAGAACAAGGACCGCCTGCGCGGCGTCGTCCTCACCCACGGCCACGAGGATCACATCGGCGCGCTGCCTTACCTTCTGCGCGAGGTGTGCGTGCCCGTCTACGGGACCCGGCTGACGCTCGGCTTTGTGCAGGGTAAGCTGGCCGAGCACGGCCTCGATCTGGGCGCGAACGCGCACCCGATCAAACCGCGCGACCGGGTGCGCATCGGCTGCTTTGAGATCGAGTTTTTCCGCGTCAACCACAGTATTGCCGATGCGGTCGGCCTCGCCATCCGGACGCCGGTTGGCCTAGTGGTCCACACCGGCGATTTCAAGTTCGATCAGACGCCCGTGGACGGCGAAGTGTTTGATTTTCAGCTTCTGGCACGCTTTGCCCAGGAAGGCGTGCTCTTGCTGCTCTCCGACAGCACGAACGCTGAGCGGAGCGGTTACACGCCTTCGGAGCGCATCGTCGGCCAGCGTCTCCGCGAGGTCTTCCGCCAGGCTAACGGGCGCGTCCTCGTGGCCACGTTCGCTTCGAATGTGCACCGCATGCAGCAGGTCGTGGATGCCGCCGCGGAGCTGGGAAAACGCGTGGCAGCGGTAGGGCGCAGCGTCGTCAACACGATCGAAATCGCAACCGAGTTGGGATATCTGCACGCCCCCGCGGGGACGATGGTGGACGTTGACGAGGCCAACAAGCTGCCACCGGAGAGAGTCGTTCTCATCACCACGGGCAGTCAGGGCGAACCGATGTCCGCTCTCAGCCGCATCGCCATGGCCGATCACCGCAAGATTGAGATCAAGCCTGGCGACACGGTGGTCGTTGCGGCGACGCCGGTTCCCGGCAACGAGAAGTTCGTCGCCCGCACGGTGGACCATCTTTTCCGTCGGGGCGCGAAGGTGATCTATGGCACGGAGAGCGGTGTCCACGTCTCTGGCCATGCCAGCAGCGAAGAACTCAAGTTGGTCCTCAATTTGACGCGGCCGAAGTTCTTCATACCGGTCCACGGCGAGTACCGTCATCTGATCCGCCACGCCGAACTGGCCAAATCGGTCGGCATTGAGCCGCAGAACGTCTTTGTGGCTGAGAACGGGATGGTGCTGGAGTTCACCGCCGAGACGGGCACGGTGAAAGAGCGCGTTACCTCTGGTCACGTGCTCGTGGACGGGCTGGGAGTGGGCGATGTCGGGACGGTTGTCTTGCGCGACCGCAAGCAGTTGGCAGAGGATGGCGTGCTCATTGCCGTGTTGGCGATTGATCAGCAGAGCGGCGAGCTGGTCAGCGGGCCGGACGTCGTCTCGCGCGGGTTCGTGTACGTGCGCGAGTCCGAGCAGCTTCTCGAGGAAACCAAGCAGCGCATCCGCGAGGCCGTTCAGCGGGCAAGCGACGGCAAGCCACCGGAATGGCAGGCCATCAAGGCCGAAGTGCGGGACACCGTTGCGCGCTTCCTCTACGAACGTACGCGCCGCCGACCAATGATACTGCCGATCATCATGGACGTCTGATTATCTGACGCTGCGCGCGGGGCCATACTATTGTCTGTCAGTTGATAAAGAGGCCGTCCAAGGAGGCCGATTATGGACAGACACCCCGTCGCAATCACACGTCGGAGAAAGCTTCCCCGGGCTCCGGCCATCCCGGACGATCCGACGCGCCCGGTCGAGCCGGAGCGCGGCAGCCCGGAGCCGGGAGGGCCGCCGACGGCGCCCGCCCTGCCGAGCTCCCCGAGCGTCGAGAGGCCGCCCGACGAGCCAGAACCGCTTCCCCTGGTGCCCGGCGAACAACCGGATCCGGGCCGACAGAGCGGCCGTCAGATGGGCGCGGGCCCGGCCGACAACATCGCCGCGCTCGGGACGCCAAACGTGCCGAGCGGGAAATCGAGCATTCACTGCATCACGATCATTGGCCAGATTGAAGGGCACCTCGCCCTGCCGCCTCAGAACAAGACGACCAAGTACGAGCACGTCATTCCGCAGTTGGTGGCCGTCGAGAACAGCCGCGAGATCGAGGGTGTGCTGGTCATCCTCAACACCGTCGGCGGCGACGTCGAAGCCGGCTTGGCCATCGCCGAGATGGTGGCCAGTCTCTCCAAACCGACGGTCTCGCTCGTGCTCGGCGGGGGCCACTCGATCGGCGTGCCGATCGCTGTCGCCGCGCGCAAGTCGTTCATCGCGCCGACCGCCACCATGACGATTCATCCGATCCGCTTGACCGGCCTCGTGGTGGGAGTGCCGCAGACTTACGAGTACCTCGACAAGATGCAGGACCGCGTGGTCAGGTTCGTCGTCGAGCACTCGCACATCTCCGAAGACAAGTACCGCGAGCTGATGTTTCGCACCGGCGAGTTGGCCCGCGACATCGGCACTGTCCTGGTCGGCCGGGATGCCGTCAAGACCGGGTTGATTGACGAAGTGGGCGGACTCAGCCAAGCGATGGCCGCGCTGCGCGCCATGACGGCCGCACAGCGGGACGGTCGCGAGCCCTCTCCACCCGCGGCCGAGCATCCGCCAACCGCGCATGGCAGCGGCAGAAGGGGTGGACGCCGGCCGTGATACTGCACACCGTCATGCCGCTTGAGATCGTCTTTGCGGACGTAGGAGCGACCGAGCCGCCGGTCGAAATTGAGATCGACGGACATCGCTTGTTGGTCCAACGCAGTGGGCAGGCTTGGTCAGTCGTACGCCTTCTCAGCAGTGACCCGGCAGATTATCTTGACCCACGCTGGGAACCCGGCACGCTCTTGCGCGCAATGCTGAGTTAGCCAAGGGGGACGCCCGACGGCGTCCCTCACTTCTCTGTCAGGCATCTTCGCTTCGCACCGGACCTATACTTCTCTCGAACGTTGCCGCTTGGGACGAAAGCGGGGGGGGGGGTAGGCCGGTGGAGATCATCGCAGGAGCGGCTTTGCTGACGTTCGGCGGCGTTCTCTGCGCCCGCCGCGCACGACTGGACGACCGGGGCCGGCGGGCGCTTAGGCTGGCGGCCTTGACGGCGTTGGCGTTGGGCATACCGGGTAGCCTGGCTGCAGGCGCGATCGGCGCAGGCTGGTTGCTGAGCCTGAGCCGACGCCGACGCTGGCGCGGCGCCGGCTGGGATCTCTTTGCGACCGGGTGCGCGGCATTCGGGCGCGACTTACTCGTTACTGGTCCGTCTGCGCTGCCCCGGCTCGTCGCCGGCATCTGCTGGTTCCTCGGCTGGGCTTCGCGCGCACACCGGCGCCCGACGTCGGACGGGCAAAGGCTCCGTCTGGAGTTGCTCCGGGCGCGGCGCGCCGTGGCGCCTCGGAAGCCGGGAGATGCTTGGCGGATACGGGCCGCCGATGCGCTCGCGCGCGCCTTGACGCTCGCTGGCGGTGTCACCGCGCGCCCGTTGCACTGCGCTGGCGCTCATGGCGCCCTGCTGCGCAGGGTTACTGACGCGTTGACGGAGGGCGCGTCAGCGCTGGCCGACGGAGACCCAGACGGCGCCCGCGCATGGTTGGCAGACGCGCGTAAGGCCGTCCTGGCGGCGCGAAGGCGCTGTTTTCGTGCAAACCAAGAGACCGCGGGCTGGCTGGAACTGATCGACTGGTGTGAGATCGCGGCCGCGCTCGTCGACGAGGAGGTTAGGCAATGACGATCCTGCAAGCCCTCATCATCGGCATCGTCCAAGGATTGACTGAATTCCTGCCCGTCAGCAGTTCCGGGCACATCGCCATTCTTCAAGCGCTCTTCCGCCTGCGCGATCCCGGCATCACTTTCGCGGTGGCCGTTCACATCGCCACTTTGGCAGCCGTCTTGGTCGCGTTCTGGCGCGATGTGGTGGACATCGTCGCTGGAGTGATCGGCGGGCTGTTCGGCGTGCTGACCCGGCGCCTGCGCGCCGGTGAAGTTTGGCGCCGCAATACGGGTTTCCGCACGGGCATCCTGCTCCTCGTGGGTTCACTGCCGGCCGGGCTGGTCGGAATTGTCTTCAAGGACGCGGTTGAGCGCCTTTTTGCGTCGCTGCTGGCAGTGGGGCTCATGCTCCTCGTCACCGGCGCGCTGCTCTGGCTGACTGACCGGGTAAGCGCCAGAGGCGTCCCGGTGCGGGAAGTCCGCCCCGGCCAGGCCCTTTTGATTGGGCTATTCCAGGCGGCGGCGGTTGCCCCCGGCCTCTCCCGCTCGGGCTCCACCATCGCCGGCGGGCGCCTGGCCGGGTTGAGCCGGGACGCCGCCGCCCGTTTTTCCTTCTTGCTTTCGATTCCGGCCATCCTGGGAGCGGCCCTGGTCGATCTGAAGGGCCTAGCCGGCGTCGCCGCCGCCAACCTCGGCAACCAGCTCATCGTCGGCATGGCGGCGGCGGCGGTGGTCGGCTACCTGGCGATCCGGATCGTCATGCGCTTCGTACGGGCCGGCAAGCTGCGGGGCTTCGCCTATTATTGCTGGGCGGTCGGCTTGGCGGTCATCGTTTGGCAGCTTCTAGCGCACTGAGCGGCTGGGAGGAATCCCTTTCCGCTCAGTCGAATCTTCCCGCGGAGGTGCCCTCTGTGGAGAATCCGGCGCGGCGCGATCTCAGCAGTGAGGTCGGCGGCCTTCTGACCGTTGTCCTCTCGGTGTACGCTTTCCTTGCGCTGGCTCGCCGCGGCGGCGCGGTGGGGGAATTGCTCGCGCGGACGCTCGAGCGCGCCGCCGGCGGGTTCGGCGCCCGGGTGCTGCCGATCATCGGCGCCCTGATCGGGCTGCTGCTGCTGTTCGCCCCGCAGTTGCCGCGCCGCAAACAGCGCGTTGGCGGCATCTGTCTGGCGGCAGCGCTTCTGTTGGCGTTGATGCACCTTCAGTACACGGGCAGCGAACTGGTCTACGCGGAGCGGTTCATGGGCGGCGGCTACGTCGGCGCGGCCATCGCCCTCGGCCTGAGACTGGCGTTCGGGGTCGCCGGCCGCAACTTGATGCTCGGCGTGCTCTCCTTAACGGCCGTGCTGATGCTGAGCGATCTGTCCCTCCCCGAGCTTATCGTGAGCCTCTTTCGCTGGCTGCGTGGCGGGTTCAGCCGCGTCCTCTCACCGCTCATCGCCTTGTTCTACGAAGACGTGCATGATGACGACCCGTCCGCAGGCGGCGTCGGCGCGGACACGGCAGAAGTACCGGCTGCGGGCAAACCTCCCAAAGTGATCGACTTCGCCAGCCGCGCCGGGCATCGCCGCGCGTTTGTCAGCGAAGATGAGCTCGCCGACTTGAGCCGCCCGGCCGATGACCCGCCCGCTCCGGTCGCCCAAGCGGCGGCAGCGCGGACTGAAAGGCGTCGCGCGTCTGCGCCTGTGCCGGAGCAGCGGCAAGCGGAGAACCGTGCGGGCGCGCACTATGCGCTTCCCCCGCTTGACTTGCTGGCCGCGGGGAACCGCCAGCGCGGGGGTGCCCAGCAGAAGGATGTCGCTGCCAAAACGAAACTGATTGAGGATACCTTGGCCAGTTTCGGCGTCAGCGCCAAGGTGATCGACGTCCAGCGCGGCCCGACGGTGACGCGCTTCGAGCTCCAACCGGCCGCCGGGGTGAAGATCACCAGGATCGTCAGCCTGGCCGACGACCTCGCTTTGGCGCTCGCGGCGCAGGGGGTGCGCATCGAGGCGCCCATTCCCGGCAAGGCAGCAATCGGCATTGAGGTGCCGAACAGCGAGGTGTCGGTGGTCCTGCTGCGCGAGGTGCTCGAGACGCGGGAGTTCAGCGAGTCGGGCTCCAAGCTCACGGTGGCCCTCGGCAAGGACATCGCTGGCAAACCGCTGGTGGGCAACCTAGAGAAGATGATTCACCTCCTGATCGCCGGCGCCACCGGATCCGGCAAGAGCGTCTGCGTCAACTCGATCATTACCAGCATTCTCTATAAGGCGTCGCCTGACGAAGTGAAGTTCCTGATGATCGATCCGAAGATGGTCGAGCTGACAAACTACAACGGCATTCCGCACCTGATTGCACCGGTGGTCACCGACCCCAAGAAGGCGGCGACCGCCCTCAAGTGGGTCGTTGCGGAGATGCAACGGCGCTATGAGCTGTTTGTGCAGGCCGGCGTGCGCGATATCGGCAAGTTCAACCAGGCCGCCCGCGCCCGCAGCGAGCTGAAACCGCTCCCGTATATCGTCGTCATCCTCGACGAACTGGCCGATCTCATGATGGTGGCGCCGGTTGACGTGGAAGATGCCATTTTCCGCCTGGCGCAGATGGCCCGTGCCGCGGGCATTCACCTCATCGTGGCGACGCAGCGCCCGTCTGTCGATGTCATTACCGGCGTGATCAAAGCCAATATCCCGTCGCGCATCGCTTTCGCGGTCGCCTCTCAGGTCGATTCGCGGACGATCCTGGATGCCAACGGCGCCGAGAAGTTGCTCGGGCGCGGCGACATGCTGTATTCGCCCGTCGGTGCGCTGAAGCCGGTGCGCGCTCAGGGCGCTTTCGTCGCCGACAGCGAGGTCGAAGCCGTCGTGACTTGGTGCCGCGAGCAGGCCTTGCCGGAGTATGAGGTGGGGGTGTTCGCCGCCGCCGACGACGAAGCTGCAGCCACCGAGGAGGCGCCCGATCCCCTGTTTGCGCAGGCGGTGCGGATTGTCGTTGAGTCCGGTCAGGCCTCCGTGTCGCTCATTCAGCGACGACTGCGGGTGGGCTACGCGCGGGCCGGCCGGCTGATCGACCTCATGGAAGAAAAGGGATACATCGGGCGCCATGAAGGGAGCAAGCCGCGCGACGTCTTGCTTACGATGGACCAATACCGGCGCATCTTCGGCAGCGGCGAGGATTAAAGCGAATCGCGCTTGCGACACCTGCCAAGCCTTTTCGCGTCATTTACATAATGCTTTGACCGTTATCTTCGAGATGGCCAGCAGCCACACCATTCGCCTTATTTCATGGGGCAGGATGTCGCATTATGTCGCTGTATGTCGGCAATTTTCACCCGGGCGCGCCGCCGCGGTGCCCGGCCAGGGGGAGCGAGTGTGTGTATGATGCGACGCGGGATCGTGGTCAGCCTTCTTTGCCTGGCCATGCTCAGTTTGCCGACGGTCGTCGCCGGCGCGGCGGCGGTCCCCCCGGAGTGGCCGCCGGCGGGCCATGTCAATTATGCTGACGAGTGGTTCGGCGCACGGCTGGGCCAGCTCTGGTCGTATGACGCCGGGAGCGCAGTCTTCGCTTCCCCGGTGATTGCCGGCGAGACTCTCTACACAGGGTCCGACGGCGGCCGCTGCTTTGCTCTCAATCTCGCCGATGGGACACCGCGCTGGACTTACGAGGCCGGCGGGGCCATAAAGGATCAGCCGTGTCTGCTCGGTGGCCGCGTGTATTTCACCACCCTCGCGGGCGATGTCATCGCCCTCACTGCCGCGGACGGGGCGCTCATCTGGCGGACGTCGCTCGGGGAACGCATCGACGCCGGGCCGCTGGCGCTCGCGGATCGCGTCGTCGTCCCCTGCAGCGATGGCACCGTGCGCGCTCTCGCCGCATCCGACGGACGGGAGGTGTGGCGGTACAGAGTCGGCCTCGGCGCCCGCCTCCTGTCGACGCCGGCGGCGACGGCGGACGCAGTTTTGATCGAGGCGGATGGTGGGCTGACGGCGCTCGACCCGTCGACGGGGGCGAAGCTGTGGCACACTGCCCTGAGCGGTGAGTTTCGCCACTGGCCGGTAGTGCGCGGCGAGTCGGTTTTCAGCGCCGGCAGCGGTGACGCTGACGGGGGCGTGTTCGCCTTGGCGGCCGCGAGTGGCGATGTCTTGGCGCGCTACACCTACCGCGGGGATAACCACTGGTCGGCGCCGGCCGTGGATGTGCGCGACGATGCAGTATACGCCGGCCTCGAGGGCGGCGTGTACTGCTTCGACGGACGTCTCAACGTTCGCGCGACGTGGCTGGGAGCGCCTCAGTCCGTTGTCGGACGGAAGCGCTATGTGATGTGGCAACCGCTGATCCTGCGGGACTTGGTGATCGTGCCCGGCCACCTCGAAATCGCAGCCCCCGATGCGCTGTTTTTCTTCGCGCGCGATGGCCGGCTGAGCTTTTTGGGCCGCACCGAGCTGCCTGAGAAACTCGCCGCCGCCCCGGCGGTCCATGACAGCGTACTCTACTACGGGTCGGTCGGCGGTCACGTGATCGCCCTGGCACCGATCAGGGTATCCCTGAATGGCCGCTTGGTCGATTTCGGCCTCCATCAACCGCTCGCGCAGGCGAGCGGGCGAGTGCTCGTGCCGGCGCGGGCAGTGTTCGAAGCCGCCGGCGGCACGGTCGATTGGAACGGCGAGGTGCGCACAGTGACCGTGCGACTAGGGGGGCATGCGGTCCAGCTGGTCATCGACAGCGCCACAATCTTGATTGATGGTCGGCCGGCAGTCATCGACGAACCGGCCCGCCTGATCAATGACGCCACGCTGGTGCCAATCCGGGCGGTGATCGAGGGGCTGGGCGGCCAGGTGGCGTGGGACGCGCAGGCGCAGATGGTGCTGATCACTATTGCCGCTGACCGCTGAGGTGCCCTTGGAGGCCTTCTGCAGCGGCCGGGACGGGGAGCTGGCTTTTACAGTATGCTTCTAGATGGCTGGCTGCCTTTGAGCGCGCCTGATATCGCTTGATATCCGGGGCAGAAGGCGTGGATACTAGTTGAGGAAGAGCAAGGAAACGTGAAGTCTGCTTGAGCGGTGAGAGGAGGGGATCGGTTGCGGCGCCGCATCAGCATCGGCTGGCTGACGATCGGCACGGTCGTCCTGCTCAGCGTACTTTTCGCCGCGTTTTCGCGGTTTTACACTGACTGGCTGTGGTTCAAGGACCTGAAGTACGGTTTTGTTTTCTCCGGCATTCTCTGGGCGCAGATCCGTTGGGGATTGATCGGAGGCCTGATTGTCTTTGCGTTCCTCTTCGGCAATTTCTACCTTGCCAAAGGGCGGAGTTGGGTTAGTTTCTGGTCGTTCATCGACATCGAAGCGATCCGCAATCGCTCTGACCGTTTCTTCACTTGGCTGCTGGCCGGGATCAGCGCCTTCTTGGCGTTCTTGTTCGGATCCTCCTTGGCTTCCCAGTGGCTTGTCTTCGAGCAGTTCGCGCACGCGACGCCATTCGGTCTCAGCGACCCGATCTTCGGCCGCGACGCCGGCTTCTACGTGTTCAAACTGCCGCTTTGGCAGCTCCTCTACGCGACAGTCATGGGCACCTTGCTGGTGGCCGCGGCGGGCTGCTTCCTGCTCTATTTCTTCAATCGCGCGGTTGCGTTCGGCAATGGCCAGCCGGTGATTGACCCGCAAGCCCGTAGGCACTTGGCGGCCCTGGTCGGCGCGCTGCTGATCGTGAAGGGCTTCGGCTACCGAATCAGGCTGTTCAACCTCATGTACTCGCCGCGCGGCGTCGTCGCCGGGCCCAGCTACACCGATGTGCATGCCGACATCCTCGCCCTTAAGACGCTCACGGTGATCGCGATCGCCGTCGGCGCACTCGTCCTCGTGAATCTCTTTTGGCGCAGTTTCCGGCCGGCCATTGTCGGCGTAGGCGCGCTCGTCGCGACATCGGTTCTCCTCGGGACGGCGTACCCGGCGTTCGTCCAGCAGTTCACGGTCGAACCTAATGAGTTGGCCAAAGAAACACCCTACATCCAGAACAACATTCGCTTCACGCGCTACGGCTTCGATTTGGACAAGGTCAAAGAGCAGGAGTTCCCGGCTGAGAAGAACTCGCTCACGGCGCAACAACTCGCCCAGAATCAAGGCACTTTGAGCAATGTTCGCCTCTGGGACTACCGTCCGCTGCTCGATTCCTACAACCAGGTCCAAATCAACCGCGCCTATTACACGTTTAAAGATGTTGACATCGACCGCTACAGCGTCGACGGCAGCTATCGGCAAGTGATGCTGGCGGCTCGCGAGCTCGATCACCGCTTGCTGCAACCCGAGGCGCGGACCTGGGTCAACATGCACCTCAAATTCACACACGGCTACGGCGCCGTCGTCTCGCCGGCGCGCGAGGTGAACGCCGAGGGCGGGCCGGTCATGTGGCTGCAAAACATCCCGGTTGAAACGAGCGTCAGCCTGAAGATCACCCGCCCCGAAATCTACTTTGGCGAAGCAACCACCGACTACGCAATCGTCAATGCGCGCACG
>Ga0315298_1006391_pt1 | contig 16111 bp, 17 predicted proteins | sample WHS_1_MG_FD_203077 | JGI IMG/M metagenome (GOLD analysis project Ga0315298, IMG submission 203077) | Extremophilic microbial mat communities from Washburn Hot Springs, YNP, Wyoming, USA - WHS_1_MG | ecosystem: Environmental > Aquatic > Thermal springs > Hot (42-90C) | place: USA: Wyoming... | reverse complement strand
CAAGCTCGGAAAGCTCCCTCTCCCTGTTGAACAGCTCGCTCCTCCTCTCCTTAGGCCTGGGATCGAAAAGCACTACTCACACCCCTGTGTGTAACTCACACCCCTGTGCCCTCCCCTATTATTTATATTTTTGCCCGGTCTATCGCATGTATGCCAGGCACGTATTAGGAGGAGCCTTCCCATATTTGTTATGCCTATGCAGTGGGAACAACGCATGGCAACTTTCCATTCATGGACAGGATTACAAGAATACACAGGCATGCGGCGGGGGTTTGCCAAAAACCTCAGGGATTCGATCCACGCGTTAACAAAAGACTGCAAAATGTTCAAATTCTTTATACCCTCTGATCCAATCTCTCCTAAACTTCTGAGAAATTTTTATGCTCATTGCACAGAAGGACAGGGAGCCAGCATAGCTTAAGCCAGTAGCGCGCTATTGCAATTTCCCACTGTTCAGCCTGTATATGGACAGTTTTGTGAAAGGATTATTCGCCTTGTAGAATTTTGCAGCTCTCATGTCGGCGGAGGCTCCTTTTACACTTCTGAAGACCCTTACCACACTGATGTATGATGCACCCATGAATTTCGCTAACTCCAGTAATTTTACTAGTAGGGCTGTCCGCGCGCGCGAGAGATCCTCGTCAAGGTTGGAGCTTGCGGCCTATGCACAGGCGACATATACGCGTTCCTCGGCTACCCTGTTTGGTACCGGCTGCCAGCTGCGCTCGGCCACGAGCCAGCAGGTGTGGTCGTCGAGGTCGGATCCAGGGTCGCTAGATTCAAGCCGGGCGACCGGGTGGCTGCGCTCGGCGGGCCTGGCTACGCCGACTACGTTATCGTGGACGAGAGCTACGCGGAGCCCGTGCCGCCGGGCGTGCCGATCGAGCACGCGCTGGGGGAGCCGCTCGCCTGCGCGGTAAACGGCGTCAGGCTGGCCGAGCCGAAGTTCGGGGATACCGTTGCCGTAGTTGGGGCAGGCTTCATGGGGCTCCTCCTCGTTCAGGCCCTGAGCAGGATGGGTCTCGACAGGCTGGCGGCTGTGGACGTAAAGGAGGAAAGGCTGGAGCTTGCTGCCGAGTTCGGAGCCGACACGCTGTTCAACCCGGAGCGCGAGAACCCTGAGAAGCTGGTTGCCGAGCTGAGCAGCGGCTTCGACGTAGTGATCGAAGCTACCGGCTCGCCGAAAGGCGTGGAGGTAGCGACGAAGCTCGTCCGGAGGAAAGGCAGGCTCTGCATATTCAGCTTCCACCCGCTCCCGGTCCCCGTGGATCTCGCAGCTTGGGACTCGAAGGGGCTCGAGGTCGTGATGACCAACCCGAACAGGGCGGATGACATGCGCCCCAACTTGCGGCTCGCGATGCGGATGCTGGGCAGGGGGATCTTCAAGATGGAGAAGCTGGTCACCCACAAGTGGCCCCTGAGCGAGATACAGGCCGCCTTCGAGTACGCTTCGAAGAAACCGAAGGACTACATTAAGGGCGTCATCACTTCCTAGCGGCGTCGAGCGCCAGCCTGCTCAACCTTTTTTCCGCTAGGAGGGCGGCGCTCACCCCAACGAGAACCTGCATGAGGTTGAACGGCACCTCCGCCAGGGCCGCGACGCCGAGGATCAGCTGCTCGTAGAGGAAGTAGCCGGTAACCATCACCAAGCCAGCCGCTACAAGAGCCGCCGCCGTCCAACCCGCCTCAGGCCGCCTTATGCTCACGTAAGCTGAGTATGCAGCGAGCGCGGCAGCGACCGCGAACCAAACGGCGGCGCTTATCTCCCACGCCAGCGTCGAGGCTATTGGGCTGGCGGGCACAGCCAGTGTCGCCTCGGCCCTGCCCGTGTAGAAGAGCGAGCCTAAAACCGCCAGCAGCGCCGGTGGGGCGATCGAAGCGGCAAAGCCGGCAGCTCTGCTGGCAACGCGCGGCTTCCTCCTGAGTAGTAGCGAAGCGACATACGCCTCGCAGCCTTTGACGACAAAGGTTGCAGGCGCGTAGTAGTAGTAGCCGAGAGCTACATCCGCGAGCATCGAGCCAACACCTCCAGCGAACGCAGCCCAAAGCGGCGAGAGCACGATGGCTGAAGCGTAAACAGCCGCTTCGCCGAAGTTGAAGTAACCCCGGGTTTCAGGGATGTAAAGCGAAAAGCTGGCTGTAACTACGAACACGAGCGCTGCCATCAGGGAAGAGGCCGCCACGAGCTTCGCTCCAGCCACAGGCCACTGGCCTGCTTGTGCCCTTAAACGTTTTTGCTGGTTTTCAGCGCCACTCAGCAGACATGAAGGCTGCGGGCCTCGAGCTTGCGAGCGCACGCTACACTACCGTCTTAGCGATCAATGTAGGCAAAGAAAGGTAGGAACTCCAGCCGAGCTTCCTTAAACAGCCACGACTCCAATCCCGAGAAGCTTGGCGGCCTCTGCCAGCGGCTCGGTGAGGTCGCCGTGGATCATCGACGCGTGGTGGACGAAGCCCTCCTCGATCAGCGTCCTGTAGACCTTGTCGAGGTCGGGGACCTCCACCCAAGCCCAGCTCCCCTTGAACTCGCCCGGCTCCTCCACGATCCTCCCTTTCGTCAGGAAAAGCTTGAACTCGCCGTCGTACTCGACGAGCCTGCTGATCGTGACGGTTCCCGGCTTCATCTTCCCGTCCACGGTCCCGTAGCTGAGCTCCGCACCCACCTCCCTGTACATCACGCTGTGGAAGCCGAGCCTGCACACGCCGTGGCAGAGGGATGGGGGCATGTTCCCGCAGTGCCAAGCGAGGAACACGTTCTCCTTCGTCGGGTGTTTGATGGTCCAATCGATGAAGAAGGGGATGGACTTGCCCAGCGAAGCGGCGTACTGCATCGCCATAGTAAGCGCGCCGTAGACGTCCACCTCGCACGCGGCCATGATCCCCGAGTCGGTCAAGCGGCCCATGACGAGGCAGGGGGTCACGCCGTAGAACCTCTGCAGCTCGGTCCAGCACCGCAACCCCAAGCCCAACAGCCCCCTCCGCTCCGCAAGCTCCCTCAGGACGACCTCCAGCTTCGCAAGCTTGACTAAGGCTTCGCGGGGCACCACTGAAGCGTCGAGCTGCCGCGCCACCTCCTCAACAACCTTCGTTACGCGAGGGTCCTCGTCGCCCAGCCTGCGCGCATCCTCCACGACCTCGAGAAGGTCCACGTGCACGACCCTCTGGTTGAACTTCGCGGCCATCGCGGCCTCGTTGAAGGTCACCGTCTCGAACCTCTCGGGTCTCGGGCCAACAGCTCCAACCTTCGCGCCGACGAAAACTCTGACGACGTTCGCGGCCCTCACGAACGCATCGAAGCTCCTCCGGAAGCCCTCTTCCTCGGGCAGGACGATCCCGCCGAAGAGGAAAGGTATCTTCCGCCTGTAGAGTGCCGAGGCCAGGGAGAGCGTCCCGCAGAAGGAGTCGGAGCGCCGGAAACCGCCCGGCAGGGTTGCCGGCTCCTTCGTCGCGTAGATCACAGTGGGCTTCCTGACAAGCTCCGCGACCCTAGCTCCAGCCAGCTCGTCGCCGAACGTGAGCGCGGCGATCGCGATGCCGTCCACGCCCTCCTTCCTAAACAGCTCCGCGACCGACTCAGCGTCATCGTCGTCGGAGACGAGCCCCAGCTTCGCGTCCCTCTCGCTCGGGTAAACGAGGTCGACGACATCCCCGAAACCGGCTTTTACAGCTGCGATAAACCTCTCCTTGAGCTCGATAGCCCATTTCTCGTCGAACGGGTGCCTGTGCAATGGGACGAAACCGACTTTAACCCTGCTCACAACAGGCTTGGGCCTCTCCAGTATAAAACGCTTGCATCCTGACGCCTGCCTCTAAGCTCTACCTTACACTCGCTGTGGCAAAGCGACCTCGTATTCTAAGCTGAGAACGTTCTACATGCAAAATTAAGAATAAAGACGGTTGGGTTTCGAGTTGAAACAATTTTCCGATCAGCAGTACGTGCGGGTACGGCTAGCTTCCTCCTCCGGTTCAAGCGCGCATTCTCGCTATTCTCTTCAGCCTGTCCGCATCTGCCGCTTCGATCCTGTTGCCCACGCGCCGTGCCGCGCCCGCCGCTATTAGCGCGTCGATCGCATCCCTTGCATCGTCGCCGTAAAGCTCCTCGAGCTCAGCTACATCCTCAGCCCTCAAAGAACCCTTCTCCAGCAGCTTCTTCGCAACCTCCGCGTACACCCTGCTGAAGGCCACGCGGGTGACCCTACAGAACATGATAAAAGGATTGCGCACCCCCGGCCCCACCCGAGAGTTCAAGCGGGTCGCCGCGCGAGCCTTATAAGCCGCCTAGCGATCAGCCGCCGGTGAGCGCCGAGCAGAAGAGTATGGAGAGCGAGCTGCTAAGGAAGCTGCTCCACGTAGCTCTCGCGCTTTTACTGCTGTTACCCCTTTCATCCTGGTACGAGCAGCTTGCCGTTCGCGCTGGGTTTAGGGGCGACGCAGCCCTCTCAACCTACGTCCTCCTCCTCGTCGCAGCCCTCTTCGTTTCGACGTTGAGGGTCAGGAGGCCGGAGCTGAGGGACTCGATACTGAAAATCTCCAGGGATGCGAGGAGGCTCGTGCTTCAGCACGTGAAGAGCTTAGGTCCGCTGCACGAGGTGGTGAACGGGATCGAGCAAGCGCTCGACAGGGCGGAGCAGGGCTTTTTCGCGCTGGTGGACTCCGTGGAGCGGGATTACGAGAAGCGGTACGGCTACGTAGCGGCGATCTGCGCTGTAGCCTCCGTGCTGGCCAGCTACGCTCTCTTCGGCTCTGCGGCAACCGCCCGCGGTATCCTCGCGCTAGCTGTCGTCGACCCCCTCGCCTCCGTACTCACGTTCCTCATCGGAGGGCGCAAGATCCTGAAGCACAACCCCATCTCTGTGGCGACATCGGCGCTCGCGTTTGCGGTCACCCTGCTGGCGGCAGGCGAGAGGCCATTGCGCGCGCTCCTGCTCGGCGCGGCGGCCTCGCTCATCGAGCTGGTCTCGCCCGAGGACAACCTGACGCTGCCGCTGGGCACAGCGGCGCTCTTCTACCTGCTCGAGCTTTCCGGTGCTTGAGCCAACCGCCGAGCCTCTCCCAGCGCCCACCTCCACAGGACGAAACTGAGCGCCACCAGCGCGAGTGCAAGCGCGAGCGCGGCGACTAGAAGGTAGGGAGCGAGCGGCCCCACTCCGAAGCAGATGGGCACGAACAAGATGAACATGCAGCCTCCAACGCTCGCCGCGCCGCCTTGAGCTACCGAGAGCGCTGCGACCAGCGCCGCCGCGAACGCTAGAGCGAAACCCGCTAGGATCAAGGCGAAGCCAAGCCTTTCCAGCTGCACGGGTTACCACCCCTTGCCCGCTAACCAGAGGAAGAGGAAAAGCGCGAAGGTTAGCGCTGTCAAGGTTACCGCTAGAGCGAGCAGCGTTTTTGCGATCCGCTCGCTCGTGCCGATAGCGATCGGCAGAGGCCCGATGACCAGCACGGCTCCCCCCTCGAGCCTGCGTGCTCCTTTCAGCGCCGATAGGGCGATGAGCAGCGCCCCGGCCGCAGCCAGCGCGAACCCGAGCGCGAAGAGCGCTAGAGCGATCGACAGGGCATCCATCGTTTAAGGAGCTTGGTACACCTTCTTCAAGCTGTCGGCGCCCAGCAACAGCTTTTTCTACGCGCGGTAACGTGAAGCTCCGTGCCGAAACTTGCCGTTCTCGGGGGAGAGCCCGTTAGGAGGCAGCCCCTGGGCAGGTGGCCGATCATCACGGACGAGGAGGTTGAGGCTGTCACGAGGGTTTTGAGGAGGGGTAAGCTGTTCGCGTCCATGTACGGCAGCGAGGAGGTAGCGAAGTTCGAGGAGGAGTTTACAACCGCAATGGGCGTGAAGAGGACAGTGTCGGTGAGCTCGGGCACCGCGGCGCTGGACGTCGTGCTGAGGGCGATCGGGCTTAAGCTCGGGGACGAGGTGATCACAACGCCCTACACGTTCATCGCCACCGCGACGTCGATCGTCCACAACTACGCGGTCCCGGTATTCGCCGACGTAGACCCGAAAACTAGGAACATCGACCCGGACGATGTCAAGAGGAAGATCACGGAGCGCACCAAGGCCATAGTGGTCGTGCACATAGCAGGCCACCCGGCAGAGATGGACGAGATCATGGAGGTTGCAGAGGATAAAGGCCTCTACGTGATCGAGGACGCGGCTCAGGCCCACCTGGCCGAGTACAAGGGGAGGAAGGTCGGAGGCATCGGGCACGCCGCCATCTTCAGCTTCCAGGAGAGCAAGAACATGACCGCCGGCGAGGGCGGCGCGATCACGACAAACGACGACGAGCTGGCTGAACGTTGCGTCTCGCTGAGGGAGCACGGCAGGCGGAGGGGCAAGCCGTGGTACTACCACGAGGCGCTCGGCTGGAACTACAGGATGACGGAGATGCAAGCCGCGATCCTCAGGGTCCAGCTGAAGAGGCTCCCCGCGGTCACCGAGGAGCGGAGGAGGAACGCCAAGCGCCTCGGGAAAATACTTTCGGAGTTCGACTTCCTGCGCCCAGGCTACGTAGCTCCCCACGTGAAGCACGCCTACCACCTATACCTCGCGGACTACGACCCGGGCAAGCTGGGCGTGAGCAAGGCAGTGCTCGCGCGCGTCGTCCAAGCGGAGGGTGTACCCCTCGGTGAAGGTTACTACTGGCCTGTCTACGAGAACCCGATTTTCAGCGACCCAGAGCGGATGCCCGAAGTGCCTTTCAAGGTGATCGGCAGGCAGGTTAGGTACGGAAGGGGCTTATGCCCGGTCGCCGAGAAGCTGTGCTACGAGACTGGCATGTGGTTCCCCGGCCACGTACTAAACGCACCGGTGGAGGAGCTAGACGACGTGGCGAGAGCGCTCGAGAAGGTCGAAAAAGCTGGAGACGAGCTGATGGAGGCTGCCCGCAGGCTAACCTAGCGCGCCTCTCATTTTTTACCGGTCTAGAAGCTTCTCCGCGTTCTCCCGCAGCACTTTCCTGACCACCTGAGAGGGTAGCTGCAGGCTCTCCACCATGCGGATGTGCGAGCCATCGGTGCCGAACTGGCCCTCCTCGGATAGGCAGGGGAAGTCCGTGCCGAACACAACCTTGTCCTGGAACTCCTCGAGGAACCTCCGGGCGTGCTCTAGGTCGCGAGCGAGCGCGTTGAGACCAGACGTGGCGGAGATGTCGGCGTAAAGGCTGTCGAACCGCCTCAAGAGCCGGTGGACAAGCCCCTCCCCCTTCACGGGGCCTTTCGGGTACGCCTCGTTACCGGGCTCGGCGGACACGTGCCTCCACCAGCCAGGCCCGTGCACTACGAGCTTGAGATCGGGAAGCATTTTCAAAACCTCTTCAAGCCTATCGGCACCGTGGCAGTAGTTGAAGAGCGGCCCTTCCTCGATGTGCACTAGCGCTGGAACCCCGAGGCTTTCGGCGGTCTTGAGCAGCTTCACGATGCGGCTGTCGTCGATCTTGAGCTGCACCTTCAGCTCGCCCAGCCCCTTGCACCCTTCGCCGACCATCCGCTTGAATAGGGCCGATGCCCGGCCGCTCAGCGGGTTGGGGGAGCAGAAAGGGATCAGCCTCCCCGCGTGCAGCTCCACGGTTTTGAGCAGCTCTCTGTTCGAGACAACCCTTGCGTAGGGGTCGGAGTTGGGCGGGAGCGACAGCACGACCACGCGCTCGATCCCCCGCTCCCTCATGTAGCTGAGTAGGTCTTCAACTTCAGCCCTCACCCAGCCCTTCAGCTTGGGGGAGAAGGACTTCACCTCGCCGATGTGCGTGTGGAAGTCGACCACGGGTATGCTAGCTTGCACGCGGCTTCGGGATAGAAAGTTGGAGAAAAAGCTAACCTCAGGCCTGCGCGGCTAGCTGTAGTGTTTCCTCATCTCCTCGTTCTCGGGCATGGAGAGTATCACGTCGATCGCCGCCTCCGCCTGCTCGTTCGACTTCGTCCTCGGGTCGATGATCAACCACTCGAACAGCAGGTCCCGCCCGCCCTCCAGGAAGGCCTCGAGGGCCCACTCCATCCGCATCATCCTCGGCCACATCACGTGCTTCATGATCCTGGGCGGCAGCCTCCTGCCGTAGATCCTGTGGACGCCGCGCCCGTCGATGTAAGCCGGCATCTCCACTGCGACGTCGTCGGGGATGCCGACGAGCGCGCCCTGGTTGAGCACGTTCACCTGGTAGAGCCCTCTCCGGTCGTTGGTGATCGAGTCGATGATGGGGGCGACGGACTCGGGGCTCCTCCTCGGGGGCAGAAGGCTTGTGAGCGGCGTTTTCGCGTCCGCAGCAGCTTCCTTGAACATCTCGATGGCTTTAGCCTGCCAGTCCAGGTAGATCTTCCAGCCGATCTCGCTGTCAGGGCCTCCCGTGGGGCCGAACCACTTCTGCTTCGTCGCGAGGTTCCAGTGGTACTTCCACGTACCGCCTCGAACCGTGTCTCCGACCGGGAAGAGCCCGTACGTCCTATACATGTCGACGGCCGCGGGCGACATCTGCACGTCGAAGGGGTTAACCTGGTGCTGCCTCCACACCTTCCAGTAATCCTCAGCTTTCTTCTCGATCCACTCGTCGATCAGCGGGTAGGTGTCCTCCCCGTCATGCTTGAACTCGGTCAGCCAGATGACGTGGTTGAAGCCCACCGCTTCGAACTCCACCTTCTCGGGGTCGAGCCCGAGCGCCCCCGCGATCTCCCTGTAGCCGAGGTGCCCGTGGCAGAGGCCGATCACCTTCACCCTCGTCTTCCTGCCGATCAGCGTCGTGAGCTCGAAAACAGGGTTCGCGATCTGGAGGAGCCAGGCTTCGGGGCTCAGGTCCTCCACGTCCCGCGCGATGTCGAGCGCCAGCTTGAACTGGTAGTAGCCCCATACCGTGTGGTAGTCGCTCACCATGTTCCACTCGACGCTGTTGATGCCCCTGTAGTACCCGTGCTTCTCGGACAGCTCGCGCATGCGCTCGTAGTAGGTGTGACCCATAGCCATCGCCGTGTTGATGACGAAATCCGCGTCCTCGATCGCCATCCTCCGGTCGGTCGTAGCCTCGAACTTCAGGTCCGCCTTCACCTCCCTCGCGTAGCGCGTTGCGAGCGCGTGAATCAGCTTCAACCTCTCCTCGTTGATGTCCATGAGGACAACCGTGCTCCCGCTCAAGCCCGGGGTTACGCTGAGGTCGCGCACAAGGGTCGAAGACCACGCTACGCTCCCCGCGCCTATCACACCTATCTTGACTCCGGTCACGGCGATTCGCTGAAAGCCTCGTATATCTGCTTAGCGTCCCCTGATATGCCGGTGGAAAACGCTTAAGAGCCCGCCCCGGGGCGGTTGCGCGTGCAAGCTAGAGCCGCTCGGGCGCTACTGCTCGCCTTAGCTCTCGCCGCTTTGGCTAGCGCGCAGCCGGTACGCTGGCTGAGCTACGAGGATGCCCTGGCGAGAGCGGCCGCTGAAGGCAAGCCGGTCTACATGTACTTCTACTCGAAGAGCTGCCCCTACTGCGAGATGATGGAGGAAAAGACCTTCCCCAACGCGAGCGTCAGCGAGATGCTTAACACGCGCTTCATCCCGGCGCGGGTGGATGTCGAGCAGAGACCGGATCTCGCTTCGACCTACTGGGTCCCCGGAACCCCCTTCCACGTTTTCCTCTGCCCCAACGGCAGCCTGCTCGGGGTAGCGTCAGGCTACCGGGACCCCGACAGCTTCTTGAAGCTTCTGAACACCGCCCTGGCAAAAACCGAAGAGAAATGCGCTAACCGGACAGCTACCTCTGCGGGGCGGGTTTCAGAAGCTTCGGAACAGGGTTTCGAAGGAGCCTTCGGCGTCGCCGCCGCCTTCGCTCTCGGCTTGTTCACACCGTTAACCCCTTGCATCCTTCCGCTGCTCCCGGCTGTCTACCTTGCGGCTTCGCGGGGTGGGAAGAGGGGGCTAACGCTGTTCGCACTCGGCTTGTTCGCAGCCTACGCGGTGCTTGGAGCTGTAGCGGGCGGTTTGCTCCTGGCGGCGCGCAGCTACTTCGAACCGCTCGCTTACGTGCTCCTCCTCTTCTCCGGTCTAGCCCTCGCCATCGAGAGGGCGGGGAGGCTGCTGAGCTACCTGGCTAGCGCTCTAGCGTCGAGGATCCCGCAGCGCCGGACGACCAACGCTTTCCTGCTCGGTTTAGCGGCGAGCGTGCTATGGGGTCCTTGCGCGGCGCCCATAGCCGGCGCGGCCGTAGCCCTTTCTGTGGCGACACCCCATCTGGCTTTAGCCTCGAGCACAGCGTTCGCGGGAGGCGCGAGCTTAGCGGTTTACGCGTTCGCGGGTGCGGTGAAGAGGGTTCGCGCGCTAGCGGGTCGCGCTCGGGCGCTGAAGCTAGCGAACAAGGCGATCGGGGCTCTAATGGTAGCCGCCTCCCTGCTGCACTTTGCAGGCTTCTACTAGCGCGCGGCCAACCGGTGGCGACGGGAGAAGGGGGTTCAGAGAGGGGAAAGAGGTTCTTCACCGCTCCGGCTGTCGGGGAGTCATCACAGCGGTTGCACCGCTCAGCGCGCATATTTAAGCCTGTGCTTTTCCAAATACTCGTGCTGAAAGTCCTGGCTGGCGGCTTCCTGGTGGCCGACATCGTCGTGGCCGATCTCGAGAGGATCGCCAGTCCCGGCGAGCTCGTCTATGCACCCCGCGGCATCGTCCTCTCCATCGGGGGGCACCCGGCCAACGTGTCCGTAGACTTGGTGAAGCTGGGCGTGCAGCCGGACAGCATCGGCGTCTGCGGGGCTGTAGGCAACGACTTTTTCGGCGACTTCATCGTCAGGACGCTGGGGGGTTACGGGCTCAAGCTGTTCATCGAGCGCGTGCCGGCCAGCACGAACAAGAACGTCATCCTCGTTGTGAAGGGTGAAGACAGGCGGTTCCACGTCGAGCTGGGAGCGAGCAACCTGCTGAAGCCGGAAACACTGGTTGAGCTCGCGGAGCGCGAGAGACCGGGCATCTTCTACCTAGCCAGCGGGATCACAGACCTCGTGGACGCGAGGATCGGCGAGGTCTTCGAGAGGGCCGCCCGCGTCAGCCGGATCACGTTCTCCGACTCGGTGCAACCGCACGGGAAGGGCTGGAGCTACATCCTCCCAGCCTTCCCCCACGTCGCGGTCTTCCACTGCAATGAAAGCGAAGCGAAAGGGCTCACCGGAGCAGCCGACCTCGAGGGAGCGCTGCGCAGGCTCCTCGGCTGGGGCGTGAAGCTCGCCCTCGTGACGATGGGCGAAAGGGGTGCGGTCGCCGCCAACAGGCGTTGGGTCGTGGAGCAGCCAGCCTTCAAAGTCGAGGTCGTTGACCCCACGGGGGCGGGCGACGCGTTCTGCGCCGGCGTGATCTGGAAGCTGCTCGAGCTCGGCTTCTCGGCCGGCGAGCTCTCAGAAGCAGGCGGGGAGGAGCTGGCTGAGCTGCTGCTGTACGGGCAGGCCGCTGGCGCGAGCGCCTGCACAGCTCCAGGCACGACGGAAGGCGTGACGAAAGCCAAGGTGGAGGAGCTGGTGGAGGGGCAGAGCCGCTCCCTGCTGGAGAAAACCAGAATAAGGAGCTTTTCCCGGTGAACCTCATGGGCTACACGCCCAAGCTGGCCCTCGTGACGTTGGGCGACCCCCGCGAGGAGGTCCCCTGGAGGGAGGAGGAAGCGAGAAGGGGGGCTGGGCTCCTCCGCGCTCTCTCCTCAACCGGCATCGAAGTGCGAGCCAGCGAGAGTGTCGTCAGAAGCCAGAGCGAGGCAGAAGCGGAGGTTGATCGCCTGCTGGACTGGGGAGCCGACCTCGTCCTCCTCTATATCCCGATCTGGACCTACCCCTCGATCACCGTGCGAGCTGCGGAGGTGGCTCTGAAGCGCGTACCCATCGTGGCCGTGTACGGGGACGTGCTGAGCGGGCTTCTCGCCTCGGCGGGCGCGCTCGGCCAGGTGGGGCTGAAGAGGGTCGTGCTCTGGGGATCCACTGGCGAGGTCGCGGGTAGAGCGGTGAAGCTCGCCCGTGCGGCGATGGCGGCGAGAAGGCTCGAGGGTTCCACCTTCGGCATGCTAGGCGGCCGCGCGCTGGGGATGTACACGGTCACCGCTGACCCAGCCCAGGTGAAGGCCGTTTTCGGCGTGGACGTCGAGCACGTGGACCAGCTGGATGTGCTCAAGAGGGCTGAGAGCTTCAGCGATGAGCTCGTCGAGAAGCACTTCAGGTGGCTCGCCGAGAGAGCTGGAAGGATCGCGTACGACGGCAGGGTCCTCACCGAGGAGAAGCTGAAGAGGCAGATCCGCGTCTACCTTGCGCTCAAGAGCATCGTGAGGGAGAGGGGCTTCGCCTTCTGCGGGCTCAAGTGCCAGCCCGAGCTCAGCGACGGTTACGTGAACGCGTGCGTCGCCGTAGCCCTGCTCAACGACCCCTACGACGCCGACGGGGCTAAGGAGCCGGTGGTCTGCGCGTGCGAGTCCGACGTGGACGGGGCGCTCACGATGCAGCTGCTCAAGCTCGTGTCCGGGGGCAAGCCGACGACCCTTATGGACCTCCTCGTCTACGACCAGGAGCGCCAGCTCCTCTTCATGGGCAACTGCGGCGGCATGGCAACGTGGTTCGCCGAAGCCTCCCCGAAGCCCGAGGAGAACCTGAGGAGCGTGCACCTGCTCCCCCAGATCCAAGGCAAAGCCGGCGGCGCGGCAACCCAGTACGTCGCGCCCGAGCGGACGTTCACGATCGCCCGCCTCTACAGAGTGGCCGGTCGCTACCACATGCTCCTCATGGTGGCGAAGAGCGTGAGGGTGGACAGGGGCGAGCTGAAGAAGAGCATGGAGCCGTGGCCCCACATCGTCGTGAGGATGCGCCCCGAGAGCATGCGCAAGCTCGTGGAGACAGTTGGCGCGAACCACCTGCACGCGGTCGAGGGCGACTACAGCGAGGAGATTAAAACGCTCTGCTGGCTCAAGGGCATCGAGGTTCACGAGATCGAGCTGTAAGCCGGCTTCCGCCGCTCCGACACCTCGCGCGCCAGCCGCTCGAGGTCGCGGGGGCCGTACAGCTCGTCGGCTGCAGGGAGCGGCTCCTCCGTCAAGCTCACCAGCCCGGCCCTCGGGATTCCGAGGCTCCTGATCCGCTCCACCGCCCGCGAAGCTTCGGAGCTCGAGAAGGAGCCGAGCTTCACCTCGTAGCCTGCCACCGCTTTCCCGCCCTTCACCAGCACGACGTCCACGTCCCGCGAGCCAGAGATCGAGTAGGCTCGCTCCAGCCCCGTGGCTTCGGCGAGCAGCTCGCCGACGAAGAATTGTGCCTCGACGCCGAGGAGGCTGCTGATGGTCTCGCGCGGCGGTTTTAGGCCGGCCTCTCCCCCCTCTCTCCTCGAGGGCTGTGAGCAGCGAGAGGAGGCTCGACCTGTGCCTGTAGTAGACCCTGGCGCCCCGCGTCCTCCACAGCCTACCCCGCTCGACGAGGCCCATCGCGGCGAGCTGGGCGAGCAGACCCGTAACGTGGGACGCTTCGGGCTTCGCCAGCAGCCTCGCCTCGTGCAGCTTCTGGGCGAGCGCGGCCGGGTTAACGCCCTCTCCTCCTCTCTGAAGATCTCGCCCACGAGGCCGGAAGCCGAGGCCGCCAGCAGGGGCGCCGCCTCCGCAAGCGCCTCGACTACGTCACTCTTCGGCTCAAGCAGGCCAAGCAGCCAGGGGTCGCGGGCAACAACCGCCCACTTCACCGCGCCTTCAGGGCTCAGCGCCCTTGAGAGCGACGCCACGGTGTCGGAGGGGGATGTCAAGTCAACCTTAAAGGGCGCGAAAGAGGCCGAGCAGCGGGCTCCTCCGGTCGAGAACCTTCGACGCGACGCCCAGGCTGGAGCCGCAGAGGATCAGCCTCCCCCTCCCGCGCGCCCGCGAAACCGCCGAGAGGTCCCAGTACTCTTCGGGTAGCCGCTGGAACTCGTCGATCACCGCTGTAGACCCGCTCTCGGCTGCGCGCAAGGCCACCCTAACCCCCTCCTCGAGGCTCGCGACGCGCGGTTCCCCTCCCCTCCTCTTCGACGAGGCAGGAGCCGCTCCTGCCGACGGTCACGTATACGCTCGTTCCGGCGCAGTTCCTGAGCAGGAACGTTTTACCGGTCTTCCTCCTCCCGTACACGAGCAGCCAAGCTCTCCCGGCCGGCCCTTGCTGATGCTTCGGCACTTCCACCTCTCTATCACTACCATGATATCATAGTGATGATATAACGAGGGTTATATCGGTACCGCTACTCCTCCGCTTCCTCGACGCTCTCGACCTCGAGCAGTTTCAGCTCGAAGTCCCACTTGTCGTAGTAGAGGTTGCCGCCGCTCCACTCGACCTCCCCCCTCTGGCTGTCGACTGGGTCAGACCTGAAGTGGCGCTTCGGAGGGTCGAAGGGCGCCGAGATCTCGATGTTCGCCGCCAGCCTGTAGCCCTCGGTGGAACCGAAGTAGAACTCCGTCCTCCACTCCTCGCCGTGCCTCCTGCCGCCGAAGCTGGGGTCCGCGTAGAGCCACCCGTAGGGTTCAACGTAGAACTGCGCCCAGTCGTGCATGCCGCACCCGACCGGGTTCATGTACCAGCCGGACTCCCACCTCGCTGGGACACCAGCGATCCTGCAGAGGGTTATGAAGAGGATCGCCTGCATCCCGCAGTCGCCCCTTTTCTCTTTTGCGACGTACTCGCTGATGCAGTTGTAGAGCGCGTAGTCGCGCGCGTACGTGTAGCGGACGTTGCCAGTGATCCAGTCCCAGATCCTCCTCGCCTTGAGGTAGGGGTTGCGCTCGCCGCCCACGATCCGCTGGGCTAGCTCCCTCAAGTACGGCGTGAACGCGATGTGGGGAGGTCTCTCCGCCGTGTACAGCTCGTAGACCTCGGAGCCCTCGTCCACGCGAGCCTCGCGCGGGTCCACCTCGACGTGGGAGCCCCTCGCCACGAACTCGTACTCGATCTCGCAGCGAGCCCCCTCGCGCCCCGCCTCGACCTCGAAGTACACAGTTCTCTGCGGGTGGTCCTCGGGCGCCACGCGCTTCGGCCGGGGCTCCGCCCGCAGAACCCTGACCTCGGGGTGGAGACCCGAAACCCGCGGCAGGGGGATCCAAACTCTCGCGGTCTCGCCTTCGGGGACGGCGCCGGGCTTCACGCTTACAGCCGCCCTCACGCGGTACCTTAGCGGCAGCACGTAGCCGCCGCCAACCTGCTTCGCCGCCTCGAGCACGCGCTGCGCCCTGTCCTTCAGCGCCAGCCTGGCGATCCTCGAGAGCTCGTCCCTCCCGCGCCTCCGCCTCCCCTTCAGCTCCGGGCAGAGCCAGAGCGCGTTGGGGACGAACCTCCTGAGCAGCCTCACCTCCCCGTCGATGACCGCGTGGTCGAGGCACCCGCGCTCCAGCAGAGCCGCCATCTCCCCCCGCTCCAGGTCGGGGATCAGCCTCCTGAGCTCCTCGAAACCTTTGTCGAGCGTGTAGGGGAACTCGTAGCGCCACCGCGCGATCCGATCCAGCTCGAACTCCAGCCTAACCCTCTCGGCGCCGGTCGAGGTCGAGAGGAGCTTCAAGATCTCGCTCTCCGCCCTCGATAGCTCGCCCCTCCGCAGCAGCTCCTCGACAGTTTTAGGCAGAGGCGCGGAGGTAAACCACAGCTCGTTGCGCGCGCCCGCGCGGGTTTTTCCCGCGCTTTTCTCCAGCTGCACAAGGGGTGTTAGCGATGCATGTGAAAAACCTGTCTTAACAGCACTTTTATCCCGCAGCCGCTCAATCCACTGTTGTGGCTGTAGCGGAGCTCGAGTTGGTGAGGAAGTCGCTGCTCGAAGCGCTCGAGCGGCTCAGCGAGGAGCCGGACGCAGCTATCAGCATCGCGGTTGAAGCCGTCCGAAAGGCTTTTGCTCTAATTCCGGTTCAGCGCCGCCGCGAGAACCGCTTTAGCGAGTTGGCGTTCAAGCTCCAGAGCTTGGAAAGGGCGTTCAGGGCGTCCAGAGCGCGCGTGCGCGTCTCAGCACCCGGCGCTGAGAGGGAGCAAGCGTTGAAAGACGCTAAAGCCGATCTAGAAGAGGCGCTCTCGATCGTCGAGCAGCTGGAGCGGAGCCTCCGCTGAGAAGGGGGTCGCGCTTTCATACCCCGGGGGGCCGAAGCCGAGGGGTGCGCGTGCGCGCTAAAGCTATAAGGGGCTTAGCATCCCCAAA
>Ga0315298_1006389_pt1 | contig 16113 bp, 13 predicted proteins | sample WHS_1_MG_FD_203077 | JGI IMG/M metagenome (GOLD analysis project Ga0315298, IMG submission 203077) | Extremophilic microbial mat communities from Washburn Hot Springs, YNP, Wyoming, USA - WHS_1_MG | ecosystem: Environmental > Aquatic > Thermal springs > Hot (42-90C) | place: USA: Wyoming... | reverse complement strand
TTTGTGATTCATTATATAATCTTCTTCTATGAAAATAATAAAAAATATCTTCTCCATCTTGTGAGTATATTTTATTTAATTTTTTTATTTCTGCTAAAGCACAATCTACTATTTCTTTATCTTGTGGTTCATCAGAATTTTCTCCATCCTTAAAATCTCCAACTATAGCAAAATATAAATTCTTTTCTTTATTTGCATGATAATACACCTCAAGTTTCTTAATTAATTCTTTTGCTTTTTTATAATCTGGTAAAAGAGCTGGAACTACTATTATAGTAGCTGCATTATCCGGTATATGATGTAACTCTATTTTAGGTATTAATGTAGGTTTAATAATATGCAAAAGTACCCAGTTAATTAATTCTACAACCATTTCACTGACAGGTATTATTGTAGCAAATATAGAAATTACAGCTATTAAAGAATTTTTACTTATATTTTGTACATAAACAAATATTGATAATTCTGCTATAAATAAACTAATCAAAATTAAACCAATATAGAAACTTTCCATATGGGTTTTTAAAACCCTTTTAATTTTATTTTTACCTTTTTTCTTATTCAAAAGTTTGTTTTCAAATATACTCTTACCTTTTCCTATTATATAAAAACCTACATGGTTCATATAATTCAGTTTGGTGTTGTCATTTGCTGTCTCTTTAGCACATTCTAAAGCTTTTTTAGCTATAAATGTTTCTGAAGTATCAAAAGATTTTGCTATTCTTTCTATTTCATGCCTATAATAATCTCTTGATTCAAAATCCATCCTCGGATAAGTTCCATCAGGATCTTGTCTTAATATCTGCTCAACCGGACTTAAGATCTCAAATATCTGAGCCCAATCAAGAGTCGAAACTGTTTTTAAGCTTGTTATTGAATTACCTAAAGAAACTTGCAAATTAGCTTGCATCTGATGAGCTCTTTCAGTAATTTCTATAATATTTGTATCATATTCTATAAGAACTTTATCAATATATTGTATTATTTTTGATGAATTATCGCCTTCTTTCCTAAGCTTTCGCAGCATATGTTCTACAAAATGGTATGGAAATTTACCTATAATATTTACATTTTCATTAATTATTTTCTTTACATCTTCATATTTTATCTCTTCTTTTGCTATCAAAAAATCAACAGCTTTATCTGCTTTAAAACATAGTTGATGTATTTCTGTTAACTTTTCACAAAAACTCTTTATATTCTCAATAAGAGCAACTCTTATCATAAGACTTAGTGCCCATATTTCACCACTAGAAAGAAATGCTTTAGTCTGATATGCTTTTACAAAATTTAATATAGTTTTTTCATCAATTTTCCCATCAGAATGTGATACTAATTCAAAAGCTATTGAGTATATTCGTGGATAACCTTTGAAAAAACTATTTTTAAGTCCTGGTAATCCTGAATAATAACCTTTTGATAAATTTTTTCTTATCTCTTTAACCTGTTCTTCAATTATATAAAAATTATCTAAAAGCCATTCATCTTCTTTTGTTATTTCAGAAGAAGATTTTAAATTATTGCTAAGATTCCTATATACGGCTTTTATATAATTATAGCTTCTATTCATTCTAGGAATTAACATATAAGATAATCTTGTCTTTTTTATAATACTCTGATTTTGAGCAAGTTCTGCTGCATATTTTTCCATTTCCTCAGAATTTAACACTACATTATTAAAATCTTTAGAGATAAATTCATCTTTATTATGAAGTTTTCTAAAAATATAAACAATAGTAGCAAGAATAATAATTAAAATAATAAATATGTAAATTACATTAAACAAGCTTATCCAACTCCTTTTACTGCATTTTTGTGATAAAAATATTATTCCCTGAAATTTAAATATTAAAGCAAAAAAAATAAAACCCAGTTTATTTGGGCTTTTTTATAACCATTTTTTAATTTTAAAATATAGTAGTTCTATGAATGCTATTAATCCCATAAATCCAAGCGTTATAAAGTATCCATACTTTGTATTTAATTCAGGCATATATGAAAAATTCATTCCATATATACCACTTATTAATGTTAAAGGCATAATAACTGTGGCTATTATCGTAAGAGTTTTCATAACTTCATTCATCCTGTTTGATATAAATGACATATAAAGATCTAAAGTTCCTGTTAAAAGGTCATGATAAGTGTCAATAAGATCAAATAAACGCATTATATGATCATATACATCCATAAAATACATTCGATTTTCTTCTTTTATAATAGAAAAATCATGTCTTAAAAATGTATTTAAAACTTCTCTCTGGGCTGTTATAATCTTCCTTAATTTAAGCATATTTTTCTTTAATACAAATATTTTATTTTGGATATTTTTATCTTCTTTTTCAAAAATATCTGATTCTATATCATCAATTTTTTCACCTATTTCATCAACTATAGGAAAATAATCATCTATAATTTCATCAACTATATTATAAAGCAAAAAATCAATACCACGTTCAAAAAAATTTGTCACATCCTTTGCTTTTTTATATACAATATCTATAATATCCATTTTGCCCCAATGAACCGTTACTAGATAATTATTCGAAATATATATAAAGATTTCTGATACTTTAAACTCATCTTCTATATTTCTTCCTTTAAACACATTAATGACAATAAAATAATACTTTTTATAATTTTCCATTTTTGACCTTTGTCTTTGATGTATACAGTCCTCAATCGTAAGAGGATGAAACATAAACTTATCAAGCAATATTTTTATTTCTTCATCAGATGGATTCTCAATATCTAACCAGAATAAATTATCATCCTTTATTTTGGAATCAATATCTTCATAATTTGAAAATTCAAAAACATTGCTTTCTTTATATAAAAGAATTTTTATCAATACCCCACCTCCTAAAATTTGTGATTTCTTAATCTTTTAGGATAATAGTTTTTTATAATCCCTTTTGAAGCCCTTCCCCAGCCAGCAGAAAATCCATCAATACTTAAAAGAATCCAGCCATCTTTTATATTTAATTCAAAAGTTTCTCCTTTTAAATATTTTTTTCTAAGTTCTGTTGGGAGTTCAAAAGTTTGTTTTACCATATAAGGTTTTAAAACCATTGCAAGCCAATGCGAAGGTTCAAAACGTTCTTTTTTTATTTCTCCTAAATAACATCCAGGTCTAAAAACTTTCAATCCTGATAAGTCAGGTAAATCCATAGGAACACTGTAAACATGATTTTTAAATACTTTTATATTCAAATTATCAACATCATATTTCATAAAATTATCCTTAAAATAAAAAAACGGTGCCAGATCAATATTTTTCTTTTCTTTTGCTTTTTTTATAAATTTATAATTATTTTGATTATCTTGTTTTTTATATAATTTTGCAATAAAATGTCCTTCGCCCTTTTGTTTGTGAGGCCATATTCTCACACATTTTTCTAATTCTTTGTCTGCATTTATCCATTCAGGATGTCCTGTATCAAAAAAGTATCCAATTTTTGTATCAATAATTTCAAATTCTTTATTTGAGTTTAAAAAGTCCTGTATAACTCCTTCATTTTCCTCGGGTGAAAATGTACAAGTAGAGTATACTAAAACGCCTCCCGGCTTTAAAGCTTTTGCAGCACTTTTTAGTATATTTTTTTGCCTTATAGAACAGCTGATAACATGATTAAGTGACCATTCCAGTCTTGATATATCATCTTTTCTAAACATCCCTTCACCTGAACATGGTGCATCAACTAAAACTTTGTCAAAATAACCTATAAAAGGTTCTACAAGTTTATCTGGAATTTCATTTGTAATTATACAATTAGATACTCCTATTCGCTCTAGATTTTCAGCAAGGAGTTTTACTCTATTGCTATTTATTTCATTTGCTACAATTAAGCCTTTGTTACCTGTTTTTGAAGCTATATGGGTCGTTTTGCCACCTGGTGCAGCACTAATATCCAATATTTTCTCTCCAGGCTTTGGATCTAAGATTTCTACAACAGCCATTGCGCTTGGTTCTTGTATATAATAAACTCCTAAATCATGATATATATGTGTTCCTGGCCTTTCACTCATACTAAAATAAAATCCATCTTCACACCAAGGTACTTTTTCTAATTTAAAAGGAGAAATCTCCATAAATTCTTTTGTACTAATTTTTAATGTATTAACTCTTAAAGCTTTAAAAGGTTCTTTATAATATTCATTAAAAAAATCTTCAAAGTCTTCTTGTAAAAATTTTTTCATACGCATAATAAAATCGTCGTTTAACTTTATAGCCATTTTTTATCACCTGTCTGAAAAATATTCATACTATGATTTTATCAAGGATTATTTGATCTTTATAGGCTTCATCGAAGGTAGGCGTTTCATTATAAATAATTTTACCTTTTATAATATTCATAAAAAAGTTCATAAGGCTTGCTAAATGCATATCAGTCATCCAACCAAGAGAATATTTCTCAGGAGGATATATCAAATCTACATAACTACTAAAATCACTTTTTTTATCATAATCCCCCATAATCTGAATATTTTCTTTCTTTTTATATAAGATTGCATAACGTGGACTTTTATTAGATACTACTATAGAACCTTTTGTACCATAAACCTCTAACTTTGTTTCTTCATAAATATCTGATGATATTCTAGATGCTTCAATTGTTCCCCATGATCCATTTTCCATTTCGACTTGGACAGAAGTCCAATCATCAACATCAACTTTACCATATTGCTCTGAATTTTTATAAAGAGGTCTATCTTTAAAATAAGTTTTAGAATTACCTTCAACTTTTTTAATTTCTCCTAATGTAAATCTTACCATATCTATAAGGTGTATACCCATATCAACAATTGCCCCACCACCAGACGTTTCCTTTTTCATTTTCCAGGATAGAGGCCTTTTAGGATCAACATATCCCGAATGTAGCATTAAAGCTTTAAAATTTAATACCTCTCCTATTTCTCCATTTCGTATCATATCCCTTGCTTGCGTTACTGCTGGCATAAATCTATACATTAGAGCTGTCTGATGAATTATACTTTTTTTAAACGTATTTTCCATTATATTATGTGCTTCTTTACTATTCATACCAATAGGTTTTTCAAGATATAAAGGAAGGCCCTTTTCTATTACTTTTATAGCTTGCTCATGATGTAGATAATTCGGAGTACATATGTCAACAGCATCTGAAGTTTCTAAAACATCTTCTACACTTTTTGCTCCTTTTTCAAAAAAATATGGTATATTATTTATATTATTTTTATATACTTTACCAAGTTTTAGTTCGAAAGGAACATCTTTAAATATGAGAGGAATAGAAAAACACGCTATAGAATGTATTGTACCAATAAAACCTAAACCTATAAAACCTAATTTTATTTCTTTTTTAGACATAAAACTGCTCCTTTCAATTTTTATTAATTCAATTATAACCTAATTTCCTGAAAAAAAGAACAATCCAAACAGAATTGTTCTTTTAAATGCATATAGCTTCTTCTTTTTTTTCATCCAGCTCCTGTATAAAATCTGAAATAATAGGTCCAATTTTATTAACATCAATCAAAAATGAATCATGTCCATGTATTGAAGAAATTTCTTTAAATTTTCCAAAACCACCTTGTGAATTTAATTTCTTTATAAAATCTTTCATATATTTTGAAGGAAAAATCATATCTTTATCTATACCTATCATTAAAATTTGCGATTTTATTCTTTTTAAAGCTGTTTTTAAACTACCATAAGGTTTTGTAATATCATGCTCATTCATTGCCCACAAAACATATAAATAAGAATTAGCATCAAAACGATCTATAAAAGAATCTCCTTGATAGTTGAGATAATTTTCAATTGCAAAGTTTTTCTTATCCCTTGATCTTTTAAACCTTATATCAAATAAATCTCCGCTTTTATAAGTTATCATCCCTAACATTCTTGCATTTTTCAGCCCAATTTCGGGTTTATTTTGCATATCATAATAATCACCATTATTAAAATTTGGATCATTCAATATGGATTGTATACCTATATAATTATATGCAATATTTAAGGGTGTAAGCTTATAATCAGCTGCAATAACTATAGATTTATCGACTAAATCAGGATATACAACTGACCATTCTAAGGCTTGCATTCCACCCATAGAACCTCCAACAACTGCTTTTATATGATCAATACCCAAATAGTCTAAAAGAAGCTTTTGAACCCTTACCATATCTCTTATATTTACTTTCGGGAATCTTAAGCCATAAGGATTGCCTGTGACAGGATCTACAGAAGAAGGCCCCGTAGTACCATAACAACTGCCAATAAAATTTGAACAAATAACAAAATATTTATTTGTATCTATATGTTTATCCGGCCCAATTAATATATCCCACCATCCTCTGTTTTTTTTACCCGGGTGAACTCCTGCTGCATGAGCACTCCCGCTCAGAGCATGTTCAATCAGAATGACATTGTCTTTATTATTATTTAAAGAACCATAAGTTTCATATGCAATATTTATTTCATCAAATTCATAACCACCTTCTGTAATAAATATTGGACTGCCTTTTAATATAGCTTTTTTTTCTTCTACAATCATATTAATCTACCTTCCTTAAAATCATTTCTGTGACTTATTAAGGGCATAATCGAGATCTAATAATATATCCTCTATATCTTCAAGGCCAATAGAAAGTCTTATCATATCATCGGTTATCCCGGAAGCTGACTTCTCTTCCTGAGAAAGTTGATGATGTGTCGTGCTTGAAGGATGAATTACTAAAGATTTTGTATCACCAATATTAGCAATATGAGTAAATAACTTTAAATTTTCTATAAATTTAATTCCTGCTTTTAGTCCTCCTTTTATTCCAAAAGTCAAAACTCCTCCCTGTCCAATAGGTAAATATTTTAAAGCATTTTTATAATATTTATCTGACTTAAGACCCGGATAATTTACCCATGTTACAAAAGGATGAGAATATAAAAATTCTGCAGTTTTTAAAGCGTTTTGACTGTGTCTTTCCATCCTGAGAGATAAAGTTTCAAGTCCCTGAGCAAATAAAAAAGCATTAAACGGGCTCAAGGCAGACCCTAAATCTCTTAAAAGCTGTACTCGTGCTTTTACAATATAAGCTTCTTTACCTATATCTGTAACATATTTAATTCCATGATACGACATATCAGGTTCCGTAAGTTCTGGAAACCTTCCATTATCCCAGTTAAATCTTCCTGAATCTACAATTACTCCTCCTATTGAAGTACCATGACCACCTATATATTTGGTTGCAGAATGTATAACTATATCAGCACCAAATTCAATTGGTCTTGACAAATAAGGTGTTGCAAAAGTATTGTCTACAATAAGAGGAATTCCAGCACTATGGGCAATTTCTGCTATCTTTTCAATATCAGCAACATCAATCTTTGGATTTCCAATAGTTTCAACATATAACGCTTTAGTTTTATCATTTATATAACTTCTGAAATTTTCTGGATTTTGCGGGTCAACAAATTTAAAATTAATACCAAATTTTTTTAAGGTTGATGCAAATAGATTATATGTTCCACCATAAAGATTAATAGAAGATATTATCTCATCTTTAACACCTGCAATATTTGTAACAGCAAGGGTTATAGCTGCCTGACCAGATGAAACAGCAAGTGCACCTACTCCACCTTCTAAAGAAGCTATTCTTTTTTCAAAAACATCAACAGTTGGATTCATTATCCTTGTATAAATATATCCATCTTCTTTCAAAGCAAAAAGATTCAATGCATGTTCAGTGCTTTTAAAAGCAAAAGAAGCTGTTTGATATATAGGAAGTGCAAATGCACCTGTTACAGAATCAAAAGACCATCCCTCGTGAATTGACCTTGTATTAAAACCTGATTTTTTATCCATTTTATCACTCCTTAAAAAATTTTATATTATTTTAATCAGATCACTTTCATATAATCTAATTGATTTATATCTTTTATATTATTTTCCATAACTTTAAAAATGGTTTTTAACTTAATTCCTTGTTTGTTTTGGATTTTATCTTTTAATTTATTTATGCTTTCATTTACTTTAATTATTGCACTAAATTTATCGTCAGAAAAACTGGAATAAGAAATTTTGACCTTTTCTTTATTTAAAAATTTTAAAATATCTTTTAAATTTTTAATCTCACTTTTTCCCATATCCAACCTAATATAAAATGTATCTGTAAAACTGCCTTCATATATTTTAAAAGAATGTTTCAAATCACTTTCTTTAATATTATAATTTAACAATATATCTATTAAATCAGCTACAACTGCATCTGATGTTGGTGATTCACCAGCACCCTTACCTATAAAAATATGTTCGCCAAAACCATCACCTCTTAATATAATGGCATTATTAACCCCACCAATATGTGATAAAATATTATTTTTTCCTACTAATACCGGTTCTACTCCAGTTATTACTCCATTATCAATCTTTTTACACCATCCTAACAATTTTATTTTATAACCCCATTTTTCAATATCCTTAATATCTTTTTCTGAAATTTCATCAATTCCTTTTCGAGATATATCAAAAACATTAGCTTTTATATCAAAGGCCTTTCGAATAAGTATTGCCAATTTATAAACTGTATCAAACCCCTTTAAATCGTATTCTGGATTTGCCTCTGCAAATCCTAATTTTTGTGCTTCTATTAAAGCTTCGTTGAAATTCATATCATTTTCTGTTATTTTTGAAAGTATAAAATTTGTTGTACCATTCAATATGCCCGCAATAAAATCAAAATTATTCGTGACTTTTAATCTGTCAACTTGATGTATTATAGGAATAGCACCACCTACACTCGCTTCATATTTTAAATATACATTTCTCTTTTCAGCTAATTTAAATAATTCATCTCCATGTTTTGCTAACAGTTCTTTGTTAGCAGTGATAACATGCTTACCTAAAGTTATCGCCATTTTTACAAAATCATAAGCAGGATCTACACCGCCTATTGCTTCAATAATTAATTCAATTTCCTTATTGTTTAAAATTTCGTCAATATCACAAGTAAGCAGTTCCTTAACATTAATTTCCCGTGGCTTTTCAAGATTTCTAATAAGAATCTTTTTAATTTCAACATTTTTACCTGTGTATTTTAAAATATAATCTTTGCGATTTTCAATTAATTTGTATACACCCATACCTACTGTTCCAAAACCCAAAATTCCGATTCTTACACTCATCTTTATACCTCCTGATATAATTTAAGCCCCCTTCTGTTGAGAAGAGGGCTCAAATTATAGCCGCTCCTCTCATCTTTCAGGTAAAACCTGCAGGATTTGGCACCAGACGCATATAAATGCCGGTTGCCGGGTTTCATCGGGCCAGTCCCTCCACCGCTCTTGATAAGAGGCTATTTAAAATATTTTTTTCATATTGTAAATATGTTATCACTTTGAAACTTTAAAGTCAAGAATTTTTTTATGAAAGATACTAACACACCCCTCTTGATTTTAGCTTTTGATTTCTGTTATAATATAGTAAAATATCAAAGGGGGTATTACTCAATGGAAAAATGGGAATGCACAGTTTGCGGATACATATATGACCCTAACGAAGGTGATCCATCACAAGGTATAGAACCAGGAACACCTTTTGAAAATCTTCCTGATGATTGGGTCTGTCCTGATTGCGGAGTAGGAAAGGATATGTTTGAAAAAATGTAAGGGGCTTTTGCTCCTTCTTTTTATTGATTTTTAGACTTATTAATATTATTATTTAAATATAAGAAACTATAAAATCATGAATAATTTTAAAAAGGGCGTGCAAAATTAATGAGTGATGAGTTCAAAAGATTAACTCCCGAAGAGGCTTTAGAACTTGTAAAAAAACAGCAGAAGGGACATCTTAAGATATTTTTAGGATACGCACCAGGAGTTGGAAAAACATTTACAATGTTAAATGAGGGAAACAGACGTTTAAAACGAGGGCAGGATGTTGTTATAGGTTTTGTAGAAACTCATGGAAGAAAAGAAACTGAAGCGCAAATAGGCGAACTTGAAATTATACCACGTAAAAAAGTTCAATATAACGGAATTATCATGGAAGAAATGGACACTGAAGCAATAATCAAAAGAAAACCTCAAATTGTACTCGTTGATGAATTAGCACATACAAATGCCCCTGGATCTAAACATAAAAAACGATATGAAGATGTAGAAGAGCTTCTTAATCATGGTATAAATGTTATAACAACCTTGAATATTCAGCATTTAGAAAGCCTAAATGACATTATTCAGCAAATAACTGGAGTTGCAATACGTGAAACAATACCAGATAGCATTTTAGATAGCGCCGATGAAATAGTAGCTGTTGATTTGACTCCTGATGCCCTTCAAAACAGACTAAAAAGAGGAGATATTTATAAGCTTGACAAAGTCGATCAATGTCTAGGTAACTTTTTCAGAAAAGGTAATTTAAATGCTCTAAGAGAACTTATGCTAAGACAAACGGCTGAAGAAGTAGATGAACAATTAGAACAATATATGAAAGAACATGGAATAACTGACAATTGGGAAACAAATGAACGTATCTTAGTGTGTATAACTCCTAACCCTTTATCAAAAAAATTAATCAGAAGAGGTGCAAGAAGAGCTAAAAGATTCAAATGCGATTGGATTGTTGCATATGTTAATTGTACAAATATATTTGCACCAAAATTGACAGATAAAGATAAGGAAACCTTGGAAAGTCATTTTAAACTTGCAAAACAACTAGGTGCAGAAGTTGTAAATTTAGAAGGAAAAAGTGTATCTGATGAAATTTTAAAATTTGCTACTAAAAAATTTATTACACAAATTATACTTGGTCACTCATATCGCTCTAGAATTCAAACTTTGCTCAGAGGTTCGACCGTATTAAAAATAATCAAAAAAGCTAAAGATATTGAAATACATGTTATTCCATATAAATAGCTACCTTTTACTTAAGGTAGTTTTTATAATTTTAAATTTAACAAAAAAGGAGCAATATATACAATGGAAAATAAATTTAAAATATCTGTTTTTACTTTTTCTATAATACTTTTAACTACTTTGTGTTTAGTTTTATTTTTTCATCAGCCACCTTATATACCCTTATTTATTAGCTATATTTTTACTTTTAACATTGCATATATAAATAAATATCTTTTCAGTGATTTATTAAAGATGTCAGTAAATGGTATAAAAAGAGGAATAAATGTCATGATAATACTTTTACTTATAGGAGCTCTTGTAGCACTCTGGAAGCAAAATGGAACACTACCTGCCTTAATATATTATTCTTCTAAATACCTAAAACCTGAAAATCTGCTTATTATGTCCTTTTTAGTAACATCAGTAATATCAATGATTTTAGGAACAGCTATAGGTACTGCCAGCACAATAGGTATTGTAATAATGGGATTATCTCATGGTTTAGGTTACCCTTTACCAATAGTAGCAGGTGCAATTATTTCAGGCTCATTTATTGGTGATAGGACATCTCCTTTGTCTGGAAATGTTGCATTGTTATCTGATATGGGAGAAATTAGCCATCATAATGTAATAAAATCACTTTTTATAACTGCAATACCAGTATATATTATATCAGCTTTACTTTATTACATAATTGGTTTAAACATACATATACCACCTCATGACAGTTATTTAAACCTGAGAGATATTATTTTAAGCTCTTATAAAATAAATCCTTTATTATTTATATCACCTTTTTTAATAATTGTTCTAGCCTTTTTAAAAGTACATACTAAAACAAATTTAGCAATAGCAGTTACTATATCCTATATAATTTCAATACTAAATGGTTATAGCCCTTTATTTTCTTTAAAAGTTGCCTTATTAGGATATTCATCAAACATCACAGAATTTAAATCTATATTCTCGGGTGGTGGTATGCTATCAATTCTACCAGTAATAGGAGTTGTTTCATCTGCTACTGCACTATCAGGTATACTTGAGGGAACAGGTATAATTAAATCTGTATTTAATAAAGCAAAAAATATTAAAAATTCTTCAACTGCTTATATAATTACAATGTTACTCAGTACTTTAATGGCAATCATTGCTTGCAATCAGGCCCTTGCTGTGATTCTGCCTTCACGTATAATGTTTGATACATTTCATCATTTAGATATCAAAAAAGAGTACATGACAAGAGCTATAGCTGACTCAGGAATTGTTCTGGCAGGCATAATACCATGGAACCTTGCTGCAATGCTTCCTTCTTTGGCACTTGGTGTAAAAGTTACATCATATTTGCCTTATGCTTTTTTAAACCTTATATTCCCAATAGTATCAATAATAATAATTTTTATAGAAAACAAAAAAGAAGGTTTATTAAGTATAAAAACTAAAAATCAAATACAATTGTAAAGAGCCTATCGAAGGCTCTTTACATGGCATATTTAAAATTTGTATAATATGGGATTCCATCTACAATTGGAATGTTTACTTCACCTAATATCAATGGTCTTGCATATTCAAGAAATTCTTTTGTAATATGGTTACCTTCACTATTTATCCATTGCATGGGAATTTTTTTCTCATGATTACTTACTTTATTTAATTCTATAAAACCTATTTTTACTGAATAAGGATTATTGCTTTCCCTTATCAAACCAATCATTTTGCCTGTTTCTCCATTTAAAGCATACTTTACAGCTTCTCTTCCCAGGATCTCTGCTTCATCAAAATCCACTTTAGATGCAAAATGCATTGCACTTCTCTGAGTTACACCAAGTCTAGTCATTTTTACTCTTTTATATATTTTTTCTTTTATGATACTTTCAATATAATCCCCAACACCACCTAACTGTGTATGACCAAAAGCATCTTTTGCATATGCATTTTCTCTTTTAGCTACATAATCACCCTTTTCATCAACTATACCTTCTGAAACAGTAATAAAAACATTACCATATTCTTTATGAGCTTTATATACATCATCTAAAAACTTTTCTTCATTAAACGGCACTTCTGGAAGATATATAAGCTGTTTAAGATATGGCATCTTTTCACCGGCTAAAGCCGATGAAGCAGTTAACCATCCAGCATTTCTACCCATGACTTCCATTACATTAATAGTCTTAGTTTCATAAACTTCTGCATCAAGAGCCAATTCTAATGTTGTAGTAGCAATATATTTTGCTGCACTTCCAAATCCGGGGCAATGATCTGTAAAAACAAGATCATTATCAACAGTTTTAGGAATTCCTATAACCTGAATTTCAAAACCCTGCTCTTTGGCATAATGATTTATCTTATCAGCAGCATCCATTGAATCATTACCACCAATGTAGAAAAAAAATTTAATATTGTATTTTTTAAAAATTTCTATCAATTTCTTGTAATCGGTATCATCCTCTTTAAAATCTTTTAATTTATACCTACAAGAACCTAATGCTGCTGCCGGACTAAAACGTATTAATTTTAATTTATCATAAGGTATACTCAAAATATCAATAATCTTGTCATTTATAATTCCTTCTATACCATTTAAACCGCCATAAATTTTGCCAATTAAATTTGATTTAGATGCTTCCATAATAACACCATATAAACTAGAATTTATTACAGCAGTAGGACCTCCAGACTGAGCAACAAGACAATTATATTTATTATACATGAAATCCCTCCAATATGTTATTCAAATTTTTTTGTTAATTACTTTTTTGTTATATTATATCATAAAATAACCCCTATTAGTAGATTAAAACATATTTTATTTGCATCTTGTATTGTCTTAGCAAGTATGAGAAAATTATGATATGGATTTCAAATTTTTTATATTTTTTTAAAGGAGGATGCAGATGGATATAATTGAATTAGCAGCACAATTTATGGCTTTATCAGCAAGAACAGCTCCAAAAGCAGCAGGAAAAGATTATATTGAAACAAAAGTTGTTACTGGACAAGACTTGGAAAAACTTAAAAATGATATGATTGAATATGGCAATTTATCTAATAAAAATAACTTTGACAGAGATGCAAAAAATGTTTCCAATTCTGATGCAGTATTGTTAATTTCTCTTAACAAATCTGAAAAAGCAGGTTTAAATTGTGGTGCATGCGGCTACAACCTATGCACAAATCTACGTGATTTAAGAGAAGGAATTGAATTTTCAGGGCCTATATGTGCCTGGAGATTAATAGATCTTGGAATCGCAATAGGGTCTGCAGTAAAAACAGCCAGTATCCTAAATGTAGATAATCGAATTATGTATAGAATTGGAGTAAGTGCAAGAAGGCTAAAATTAATTGATGGTGAAATAGTTGTAGGTATTCCTCTTTCGGCATCAGGTAAAAATATATACTTTGATAGATAAAATCACCAAACAATATGGTGATTTTATCTATCAAAAATTTACATATTTTCAAACCCCTCACCGAGAACTTCATGAGCTGTAGTTAATATTACAAAAGCTTTATCATCAATACTTTTTACAAGACTCTGTAAAGTTGTGACTTCTCTTCTTGTAATAACACATAAAAGAACATCTTTATCCTGCTTAGTATATGCTCCTCTACCTCTTAATTCTGTTACCCCTCTTTCCATCTCTACTAATATCTTTTTACTAATTTCATCATACTTATTAGAAATTATTATTGCTATTCTTTCGTCGCCGCTTCCTTCCTGTATTAAATCTATAACCTTTATAGTTATAAATTCTGTTGCAAGAGCATAAAGAGCTAATTCCGGACTAAATATAATCCCCGCCAAAGTTATAATTATAAAATCAATTATTAAAAGTATTCTTCCTACACTTAAAAAACTGATATATTTATGAATTGTCATAGCAGCCATATCAGTGCCTCCAGTTGTAGCACCATACTTTATGACTATTCCTAATCCTACTCCCATAATAATGCCACCATATACTGCAGCTAACATAGCATCATGAGTTAGAGGTTTTAAAAAAGCAAGAGCATCGATAGATAAACCTAATAAAATTGTTGAATATAAAGTTTTAGCACCAAAACCTGTACCTAAAACTTTTATAGATATTAGGAAAAGTGGAATATTAATCATTAATGTAACAGTACCAACTGGCCACCCAAAAATATGTTGTAATACAATAGCAAGACCACTCACCCCTCCAGGTGCAATTCTATTTGGCACTAAAAACAAATCAAGAGAAAGGGTAACTAAAAGAGTACCAAAAGTCACCCATATAAAATCTATTATAGCTTTTTTCATACTTTCCTTCACTTTAGCATCTCCTTCTATAACATCACTTTTTTCTTTGTAAATATAACTTTTAGAACAAATTTAGGTAAAACAGCCATCCTTTTATATCTCCAAGGTTCTTTAATAAGCCTGTATAACCACTCTGCTCCTAATTTACGAAATATAAGAGGAGCCCTTTCAACTCTTCCTGCTAAAACATCAAAACTTCCTCCTACACCCATTGCAATCTTAACTTTTAATTTTCCCTTATTCTTGAAAATCCATTTTTCTTGTTTTGGAGCACCTAAAGCAACAAAAAGTATATCAGTATTCTTTGAATTAATATCCTTGATAATTGCCTCATCATCTGTATCATTAAAATACCCATCATGTACTCCTACAATATTAACAGCGGGATATTGTTTTTCTAATTTAGCTTTAGCTTCTTCTGCAACACCAGGTGCGGCACCTAATAAGTATATATTTGGACTATTAATATTTTTTTGATCTATACTCTTTATAAATTCTATCATAAGATCAAATCCGGCTACTCTTTCTTTTATAGGCTCTTTAAATACTTTTGAAGCAAAAACAATTCCTATTCCATCAGGCACGTTTAAATCAGTTGAATTAAGTATTTTCATGTATCCTTCATCTTTTTGTGCTATCATTACAAATTCAGCATTAGGTGTTGCTACAAAATGGAATTTATCTTCATTAAGGAAAGAATTTAAAACTTCAACTGCATTTGCCATAGATATTTTATTTATAGGAACACCAAGAATATTGACTTTTTCCATTTTTACACCTCAAAATTATTAGTTTTTATAATCATATCAAAGTTTTCTTTAGACAACTCTCTCAACTTTTTTAAATTATCTTCTAGATTCTGTATATACTTTTCTTCATTATTAAAAATATTTTTAACTTTTTTCAAAATTTGCTCAGATGTAAAATTTTCGATATATATAATATCAGTTTCTCC
>Ga0315298_1006385_pt1 | contig 16115 bp, 9 predicted proteins | sample WHS_1_MG_FD_203077 | JGI IMG/M metagenome (GOLD analysis project Ga0315298, IMG submission 203077) | Extremophilic microbial mat communities from Washburn Hot Springs, YNP, Wyoming, USA - WHS_1_MG | ecosystem: Environmental > Aquatic > Thermal springs > Hot (42-90C) | place: USA: Wyoming... | reverse complement strand
AGCGTGGTCCGACCCCGTAAAGAAAAAATTTGCTTGACTTTGGCTAATCAAATAAATATATAAAAAGGCAAGGCTTACCAGAGGGCAAAGCTGATAATTTTTTTATGTCTCTCTGATAAAAAATTGCCTTTCGGGAATGGAAGGAGGTATTATGTCAGACCCAAATCCACAAAATCCGGGAAGTGGTGACTCTAACCAGAAGAAAAAAAGCCTGACCAGAAGAAAATTTCTTTCCTATGCAGGTATTCTCGGAGCTACCCCCTTAGTTCAAAATCTGAAGCAACTGCAAAAAATCCAGCAGAAAATCATACCCAAAACCCAGCTTAGAATTCCTCAGACCGGGCTGATGATTTCAGCTCTGAGGCCGGATGACCTTCTCTATCTTGATTTTGAATTCATAAATCTTAAGCTGGTAAACCTGCCAACACCACGTTTAATCAGAGAAAACCGCGGGCAACCAGCTTATATGATTGTTCACTTCCCACCCCAGAGTATTGCTGAAGAAGCATTTTATGAAGCCAGCACTCCGGCTCAATCCGAAACTCCCAAGCCACCTCCAGTGTTCACCAGAATTTCCGGGCCAACCCGCCTGAGTTTCTTAATCCCTGACCAAATAAACGAGATTCCCCTGACGTTAGAATCACTCCTGGCCTGGCATCTTTACCAGCCCAGCCTGGTGCCTGTAGCCCTGCCACCTTCTATTCCCGGGCAAACAGCCACAATGGTTCGCCCATCAGCCGCCAAGCCAGCAGCCGCTACCAGGTCGCTAATTACCACAGGTGGTGAGTTAACCCAAAACCTCTACCTCAAACAGGGCCGCTCAGCCCAGACTCAACTGAGCCCGGCTGTTCGCAATCTGCTAAAGCCAGAACCACCAGATAAGTTTCACACGGCCATTGAGATGCCTTATCGGCTGATTCTTTCACCCAACGCCTATAACATCTGGCTGCACACAGCGAAACCTACCTCAACTTCTGGCTGGACAGAGCTCTGGCATACCCGTCTGGCTGCCCTGAATCCTGATGGCTCAATCAGCGAATCAGATAATCCCTACCTGGCAGTCAGAGCAGTCTGGTCGCCTGATGTTGATTTGAATGACCTCAAAGGACCGGATCCAGCCCACGTAAGCAAACCACGACTTTCTCTGGACCCGAACGACCGGCACCAGATTGTTCACCTCAGCAGTAATTTCACTTTAAAAAATCCAGATAACACTCCTTATGACCCGCAGCCGATAAAAATTAACCGCCTTATGCTGAGCCCGCTCGGCGCCTGGCTTGATTCGCTTGGCAACTGGTCACCCCTGTCTCCGTTATCTGCGGCCACTTCTTTACCTTTAATCACCTGGCGGCATTTAGCCACCATGGGCCGGGACCATTATGTTAAAGTTGTTTATTTAGGTTATCTTTTGCCCTTCGGCCATCAGGCTGCTCTGGTTAAAGTTACAGAAAGGAAATTTTATAAAGCACAGGACGGCCAGAATATTGCCTATCTCTTTCAGAAAATGTACGTGGTCGTCCGTAATCCGGAAAAAACCTTCCCCGCCCCATTCCAGCAATATGAAGGCCGGGAAATTCCTTTCAGAAAAGTCAAAATTACTAATATACAAACCCCGCCTTTAGATAAACCTGAAGACAATTCGCTCTTTTCTGGCGCTGGTCAAGAAGCTTTCTGGCCAAGAGTCGGGGGAAAGGATTTTCTTTTTCACGCCATAGCCACTGATGTGGAAGAAAATGAAATTGAATTCTACATGCCTATGGCCTTTGTTGGTAAAGGTTATGCCCTCAAACTCAATGAAATTAAACAGGTAATTGGAGTTTATAATTCTAAAACTTTGACTCCGGTTGATAAACGAAAACCTGATTTCATGGGACAGAGTATGGCTTTTGCCCCGGAAAACAAAAAGGGCGATACCACCTTTGAAGTTGAAAACATCACCTGGCAACTCAAAGAACCTGGACCAACCTCCGACGAAAAAGCTTTCCAAATCAAAGACCAGCCGATGTGCTTCCCGGCTATGGAAGAAGCCACCGTGGCTATTCCGGCCCTTAAAAACCTGGTTGGCTTTGACAGCACCGTAGTTAAGCTGGCCGATATCTATGTTCAGAAAGGGTTCAGTGCCCCTGGAAATAAAGGTGAACTTTTCTTCGAGATATTAAATCCGCCACGGCTTGACTTTGCCTCCGGTGGTCAGGCAGAAAAATCAGGCGGAATTGCCACCCCGAGTTTTTCCATAGTTGGTGTTTCCAGAATACTTGGTCCAGTGGGCGCCGGTCTGCCTTCTTCTTCCGAGCCGCAGCCAGAAGCAAGCTCGGGTCCTCTGGCTGAGCCAGCAGGAGATGCCCTGAAAGACGCCCTTGATAATATCATCAACGGAACATTCGACCCGAAAAAATTCTTTACTGACCAGGCAAAAATCCTGGGCGGAATTCTGCTTCAAGATGTAATTGATGAAGTCAACGATTTCACCAGCCCGGCCAACACCGGCAAAGCCTTGACCATCAAAAACGAACAGGTCTATGAAAGCGATGGAAAAACCCCGGCTGGAGTTAAGACTCTACTCAAGTGGACTCCTTCTGTGCATGATGTTCTGATTTTTATTGCCAATCGGGATGGCACTAAATCCACTCTGACCTTAGACGTTGAAGCTGTAACTTACTTTAACGGAAAAGATGCTACCTACAAAGTGAAAGGTGAATTAACCGACTTTACCCTGGACCTGATTAAAGGCATTACCACCTTTATTCTGGTTAAATTTTCCAAATTTACCTTTACCGCAGAAAAAGGCAAAAAGACCGATGTTGATCCAAAAATTGCTTCCTTAGACTTTCAGGGACCGCTTAAGTTCATCAAAGAATTGCTGGATAAAATTCCGCTGCCCGGCGGTTCCAGCGATGCCGACGGCGGGTTTGGCGGAAAACCCATTGTAAAGGTTGATGCGGCCGGAGCCAAACTCGGTTATGCCCTTACCATACCAGATGTGGCCTTTGGCGTTTTCACGTTGCAGAACCTGAAGTTCAGTGGAGAGGTTTACCTGCCCTTTAATGGAGATCCGGTCTCCCTGAGGTTTGCCTTTAATGAAAAGAACAACCCGTTCCTGGTGACCGTGGCTATTTTCGGTGGCGGCGGTTTCTTTGCCATCGTGCTGGAACCTCACGGTATCAAGCTCATTGAAGGTGCTCTGGAATTCGGCGGCAGTTTTGCCATGAACCTGGGCGTGGCCAGCGGCGGGGTTACTCTGATGGCCGGCATTTATTTCAAGTATGAAAATGACGCTGTTACTATTAGCGGTTACGTCCGCTGCACCGGTGAGCTGGATGTAATGGGTTTAATCAGTATTTCAGCTGAATTCTACCTGGCCCTGACTTATGAAGAAGCTGGAAACCGGGTCTGGGGCCAGGCTTCTCTGACGGTCAAAATAAAAATTGTTTTCTTCAGTATGAAGGTCACGCTCAAAGTAGAAAGAGAATTCGGCCATTCACCAGCGCCGCTATTCAGCGATTTGATGGAAGAGAAAGACTGGATGGCTTACTGTGAAGCCTTTGCCTGAAAGGGAGGATTAAGATGGCTAAATCAACCGTAATGTGGACCTTATTACCAAACGGAATCAAGGACGGCAAACTTCTTTTTTCCGCCGCCGTATCCATTCGTCTGGAAGATGAAAAAGGCGGCAAAACTCCCAGCCTCAATCTTTTTCCGGAAATTTTAAACTGGCCGGAAACAGTCAAAGCTATGAATTTCGGGGTGCTCTATGATAAAAGGAAAACAGCAACCCCGCTTGAAGTTAAAAGGGTTTCACCTGACCCGGAGCCGGAGCTCTGGCAGGCCATTTTCAGGCCTGAATCACCTGTTTTCAATTTTAAGATGGCCGACCTGAGTAAAAACCTGGTGTTTTCTTATCCGGTTAGAAATGTGCTGACTTTTGTCGCTTCCCAGTACCTGAATGTGGACGCTGAATCTCCTGAAGAACCACCATCGATGGAAAAAGTATTTCATACAGAGGGACTGGCCCAGATTCGTCTGAAACCAATTACCGACCTCCGCTTTGCCCGAACAGTCCAGTTGCGGACAACCCAGCAAGTCATGGCTCAGACTGTAAGACGTGAAACTGAAAGCCAGAAAATTAAGGCTGTCCAGGTTTCTCCCCTCCCTCAGCCGCCCCGGGATTTTTTCCTGTTGAGAGATTTCTTCAAGCCAAAAAACAGGATAACCATCGACCCGAAAACCAAGCAGCCCATCATAAAAAAAGTGCCAATTACCAAGCCGGAAATTGATTTCCACCAGGCTCTGGCTTTCCTCACCAACTATCCGGCTCTCCTGAGACTGCTCGGACTGGCTCTGGATTTTGAGATGGAAGTGCCGGCTGATTTTCCCACCAGCGGTTGGATAAAAATAGTGCCACAGGGCCGGAATGATGAAACTCCCCGCACCGCCTACAATTATGACCCGACTCGCGGTGTGTTTGAAGCTGCTTCCAACAAAAAGCCAGCTGAGGTGGTTGATGGCTTTCTGAATTTAGCTGATGAAGAGCAATACGACCTTATCCAGATAGATGTGGACTCGGTGGCTCTTAAAACTGCCGAACTGGCCGACACAGCCGAAAACAAAGAAAAAGCCGAGCTTCCGGCCCTTCGCTCGAGCGGACTGGGGGTAATCAGAAACGAACAGGCTAAGAACATCGCCGAAGCTCTGCTTCGGGCCATCGACCTTAACAACGACCTGATCAAAAAAAGAGAGATTACTCTCTACGCTGAAGACCTGATCCAGGGCCACCGGATTGACGTCTGGGATGAAAAATCAAGAAAATGGCACTCGCTCTGCCAAAGAACCGGGACTTACCGCTTTGTTCGTTTGAATAAAGAGATAACGCTGGAAGATGAAGGTTTTATTTCACCGGCTGTCACTCAATCAGCCGATGAATCGTCAGATGATATTTTCGCCCATGAATCTCTGTTCCACTGGGATGGTTGGAGCCTGGTCGCTCCCAGGCCTGGCAAAACCATTAATCCCGATGACAACCCTCAGGCTATTGAGAATAAAGCCATAGGCGATTTTCTGCTGGAAACCAGCTTCAAACCTAAGCCAGGCTCGCTGCCGAGGTTGCGCTACGGGGTTGGCTACAGGCTGAGAGCCAGAGCCGTGGACCTGGCCGGTAACAGCCAGCCTCTGGAAAACCCTGATGACAGCAAGGCCATTCCAGCGCCTGCCAAATCGCCTTTCACTTTTTCTCGCTTCGACCCTGTGCCCTCTCCGGTCATTATACCCAGGCAGGAGATGAAAAGCGGAGAAAACGTTGAGCATCTGGTTATTAAGAGCTTTAACGAATCCATAGAAAAAGATACAGTGCCCACCGAACAGGTTTCTGATCGGCATATAGCACCACCAAAGATTTCTCAGTTTGATGCTGAACTTCACGGTTTGTTTGACGGAAGCTCGGGGCTTAAGCCTGAAGCTTATTCCTTAATCTGCCAGAGAGACCCCGGTCAATTCAAAGAGTTAGAGCCAGGTGAGCAGGTTGAACTTCCTTATTTTCCGGACCCCTGGGCCCGCGGCGCCTGTATTCGCGGTTTGCCTTACGGTGCCCCCGATCCCATGATGATTGAATTCTCCGGAGACTGGCCAGACTTCAGGCCTTTCAGAATTAGGCTGGAAGAAGGCAGTAAGCCCGGGCGCTGGGATGATTCGTCCAGGGTGCTGACCGTTTACCTGAAAAAGGGAGAGTCGGTTACCCTGCGAATTAGCTGTTACTTTCCGGAAAGGTTTCTGCCCATTCAGGGACTTTATCGCTGGTTAGAAAAACCGGAAAGAATTCTACCTCAGAAACTTTTACAGCCGCCGCGCGGTTTACCTGAAGGTCAGATTCAGGTTTTAAAAACGCTTCAGCCACCGAAGATTAATTTGACCGCCCTGCGCACCATCTCGCTTCAGGGAAGAAACTGGATGATGACTCCGTTTAGAGAAATTACCCTGATGCACGCCACCCTGCAACCTGTTGGCCGGCCGGTCAACAAATTCCTGGAAGCACAGAAAAGCCTGGGCCAGACTTCTGCTATTCTGTTTGGCGAGTTCGAAATCCATGGTCCGAGCACTTCCAAGGCTGAATTGATCGCTGACTGGAAAGAGCCTGTTGATTACTTAAGTGAACCCGGGCCCCGGATCATTGAAGGTAAAGCCCACGTTCTTGAGTTTATCATAACTCCTGATATGAAAAGCCTGGGTTTAACAGCTAAACCGGAATCCAGTAAACCTCAGATGAGCACCACCCAACTGCAAGCTGCCAGGATAACTACTACCTCTATGGTTTCAGCCCTCCGGACTCCAATTTACCGGCACGAATTCGGCGACACCAAATTCAGGCGGGTAAACTACCGATTGATTTCTACCACCAGATACCAGGAACAGTTTCCTCCTAACGAACTACCTGAAGAAACCGGCTATACTCGAACCAGTGACCCGGTTGAAGTTAAAATATTGAATTCGGCTCCGCCGGCTATGCCTAAAATTGTCTATGTCATTCCTTCATTCAAATGGGAAAGGAGCAAAAAAGGAACACAGATTTCCAGCATCAGAAAAAGTGGTTTGCGTGTTTATTTAGAAAGACCATGGTACTCAACCGGTGAGGGCGAATTGCTGGCGGTGATTCTGCCGCCAGGTCTGACCATCACTCCCAAAAAACCGGTGATGGCCAGCCAGCAGCCTGCTGCTACTGCCCGTCCGGCAGTCCAAAGAGAAACGGGAGCAAAAATTCAAGTTAAGCCGCAAATTTCCAAACAGCTTGTGCCTTCTAATTTATCCGTCAAAGTCCCGCCTGTGGCCGAAAAATACAAGCCTTATGTGACCCTCTGGGGCGCAGACCCCATCTGGAGGTCTGGACCTGTAGCTCCACCCGAATATCCTCTGCCCGAAGCTTTCCCCTCGGCAGTCGTAACCATGAATGAGCTTCCTCTTCCAGATTTACCGGAAGAAAACAGGTTTATTGCTATAGGGCATAAAGTTCAATTTGATGAAGAAAGAAGTCTCTGGTACTGCGATTTAGAACTTGACCCGGCTCAGGCTTATTTTCCTTTTATCAGACTCGCTCTGGCCAGATTCCAGCCGGATTCAGTGCCCGGAGCTCATCTTTCCAAAGTGGTGGTAGCCAACTTTGCTCAGATACTGCCAGAAAGAAACCTGGTCGTTACCTTTAACCCGGCCAACCTCAGTGAGATTAACTTCACCCTGAGCGGCGTGAGCTTCATCCAGGGTTATGCCGGAAGCGGACCAGGTGTGGTAGAAGTGACGCTGGAGAAAAAGGACCTCAACCTGCCGGAAGAACTCGGCTGGGAACCGGTGCCCAACGCCGCCATCACTCTCAACCCGCAGAGAGCGGGGGCCGTGGAGGTTGGCACTTTCATCTGGAAAGGCACGCTGAAGATGCCCAAGGGAATTCAGATAAAGGATTACCGGCTGGCAGTGCGTGAGTATGAAATTTTTGACACCGACGAAATAGACAAATCAGCCAGAGCCGTAGCGGCCGTTCCTAAAAAGTACAAACGCCTGGTCTACGCCGAAACCATAAAGCTTCTGGACTTATAAAATAGGGGCACAAATTATATTTCCTATTTTTTCAAGCCCGGTTTAAGTAGACCTGTCTTGCTCTGATGGCCGCGGCCCGATGGTCCACAACCGGTGGATAATATCCTGGAAGCTCCAGAGAATGAATCTGACGGCAGCTCAATTTCTTCAATTCAGGTAGATATTTTTTTATGTACCGGCAGTGCGGGTCAAACTTCTGCGCTTGAATAACCGGATTAAACATGCGGAAAGGCCGTGGGTCAGCACCAACCGAGGCCGACCACTGCCAGTTGCCGGTGTTAACCACCTCATCATAATCAAGCAGGTACTTTTTGAATAACTTCTCCCCTATTCTCCAGTCTACAAGCAGGTCCTTGGTGACAAAAGAAGCCACCACCAGCCGGGCCCGGTTGTGCATCCAGCCTTCTTCTTGGAGCTGACGGATGGCAGCATCAATGATTGGATAACCGGTCCGGGCTTCTTCCAGGGCTCTGATATCTTCTTCCCGGTTAAGCCATTTTAAGCCCCGGCGTTTTTCCTGAAATTCTAAATCGCGGGTCCAGGGAAAATGATGCTTTAGATGATACCAGAACTCCCGCCAGGCCAGCTCTTTGATAAACTGGCTGTCCTGCTCAAGCTGTTTTAGAGCCCGGTTCAGCACCTGTCTGATAGAAACCAGACCGAACCGGATGGCCACCGAAAGACGACTGCTGCCGTCCAAATCCAGCCGGTTTCGTTCAGCCTCGTAGCTGCGGAAGTCATATTTTTTTAACCGTTTTTCCGCATAATCTGCCGGCCAGTAATGATTCGCTTTCTGAGTTAAGACCACGGATGTTTCTTCAAGCCCCGGAAGTTTCAACAGAGGGGTATAAATTTTTTCTGGCTCCGGTCTCACTGATAAATCTTCAGCGGCCAGAGCTTTCTGCCATAACCGGAAAAAGGCGTTAAAAACCTGGCGCGCTTCAACCTTGTCTGGACTGACCAAAAGAGTGTCGTTAAAACTTGCAAACTTCAGGCTTTGCTGCCGGTAGAGCTGTTCAATTTTCTTTTGCCTTTCTTCCCCGCTCCAAGAATAGCTCTGGTTGGTAAAAAGCGCTTCGGGCTTTAATTCAGACATTAGCCTGGCAAAAATCTTTTCTGGCTCGCCACAGAAGCAATAGAGACGGCTTCCCTTTTTCGCCAGCTGATGATTTAACTGCCGCAGGCCATCAAGCAAAAATCCAGTTCTTGAGGCTGGGCCACCTAGCTCCTGCAGAAGCCTCCGGTCGAAGATAAATACCGGGATAACTTCTGCGCCCTCTTTACAAGCCTCAGCAAATCCGCGGTTATCTTTCAGCCGCAGGTCACGCTTGAACCAGTATAAAATCCGCACTTCAGTCTTTTAACCGCCCGATCGCTAATCACTGCAGCCGGCTAATCAATGGTGAACTATGCTCTTTACAATTATGAATGGGTTAAAGTTATAATGCATTCCATCCCAGCCAATTGAATGGTCTGCATCAAAATCAAGAGTCATTTTTACGGAACCATCAGCCAGAACCGTAAAGTTACAAGGAATAGTAACCGTGACCGGCGGATTCATGGTAAGGGTAAAAGTCCTTTCGGCCGTGACAATCTGCACCTGAGAAATTACCAATTTAATGGCCGAGTATGTTCCCTGCGGTAGTTGAAGCGCAGCCAGCTTTTCTTCCCGACCCTTCAAGCCGATTAAATCCAGGGTTTTAGGTTGGGTTAAAATGTTGTCTGTCCAGGTCTGGCGGTCTTCATTTCGCAAATAAATGGCATCAATGGTCACATAAACATGCTCAATTCCATAGGCTGGTGCATCAGTCATGTACAATTCAAAATTAGAAGAACTTTTAGGAGAACAACTAAACTGAAAGAGCAGGAAAACCACCGATAGAATTAAGACTATCTTTCTCATTTCCCTGCCTCCTTTCTTTTTAATTTATCTTAAATATAGAAATCTGTCAAACAGCTCCTTAAATCCATAAAGATCTTTACCTAAATCTCCTGCAAGATTCAGGCCAGAATAATATCTTATTGAAAATAAACAAGTTAGCTTCTTCCCAGGCCTCTACCTAACGACAATTTTGTTGATTTTCTGACAATTTTGCCGGTTTATCTTTTTTCATTTTCCCCTGATTCAATGAAATTTCTTACCTTTTCCAGAGTTAACTTAATATTGGAACGTAATACCATACTTCTTAAAAACCCTGGCAGGGCAAAATCCGGACGGACATAGCTCCCATAGCGACCGACGGTTTTATCGCCAGCAGAATAAAGTTTCCAGAAGCCGAAAAGCTCCTTTAAATCATTATGGACAGAGCGGTCCAGTTCCCACCATAAAAAATATTTTTCCGGCTGAAAATGATGAATAACCACGTATCTTAAGTGAGAGCCAAGCAAGTTGACCACAAATTCCAATCGGTTGAAGTCAGCTTTTTGTTCAAGAATATTTATTTTTTCAATCTCCTTCAAATACTCATTTTGTCTTTCAGGCATAGAAAGAACTGACCAGACCTTATTTATCGGACAATTAAACTCCAAAACGGCCGTGATGAGGGTCTTATCTTTTCCAATAACTTCGGGCGAGGAAAGTACCACCACCTCTCCAGAAAGAAGCTTCCTTTTCTGTTCTTCGGTTAGCCCTTTTAACCCATCAGATCCAAAATCAAGAAGCTCTGGTTTGAACTGTGGTCCATCCTCAGTAATTAGCCTGAAATCCTTATTTTCCGCCAGGCCCAACCTAAAAAAGCTGACCATAACTAACAAAATGAAATAAACAATTGAACTTCTGCGGTTAATTCTCACGTTTATTATTTTACTTTTTTATTTTCTTGATAAGAAGATTTGCTGTTGATCTCTGGCTATTAACTGCGTCCTTCAATTACAACACTCCGTCCGGTAGCCTGGTTCAGAGACAACCAGCTTAAAGTATACTGATAGACAGCCTGGAGTCTGATAAATTCCGCTTCGGTAAAGGCATCTTCTGTATCCATCAAGTCAAGATTGGTAATGGTACCCGCCTGGTAATGAGATTTAGCATAATCCAGAGCTTTTTTTGCCTGAGCCACGTTGACTTCCACCAGTTTAAGCTTTTGTTGACTGGCCCTTAAATCGCTTAGAGCTTCCAGGACTTCAGTTTTTATCATATCTTCAATTTCTTTCTGCTGGCTCTTGACTACTCTCAGGTTAGCTTCTGCTTCGGCTTTAAGAGTCCGGGTTAAATTACCGTCAAAAATGGGCACGTCCACCGCCAGGGCAGCAGCATAATTAAACTTTAAAGTGTTAAGATTGGGTATAAAGCCATTCTTCAAGCCACCAACCAGGTTTAAGCTAACCGTGGGTTTATTACGTAACCCGGCCAGGCTAACTCCGATGCTCGCTGTCTTAATTTGATCCTCAACAGATTTCATTTCCGGCCGCCGGGCCAAAGCTTCTTCCATCAAATCATTTTCTTCCACCTTCTGCTCTCCAGCATAAAATGAACCGGAAATCTGGAGGGGCCGATCATCAACCATTCCCATTAGTTGTTTTAATTTAAGTTCCTGTTTTTCCAGGCTGCTTTTTAAATCAGTTATTATATTCTCAGTTGAAGCTATCCTGACCTTTATGTTTAAAAGGTCAAGCTCTGTAGCCGTGCCTGCTTCCAGCTTTTTTTCGGCTACTTCCAGATGCTTTTGCAGAGTCTGGAGATGTTCTGTTTTAACCCGCAAGCTTTCTTGGAGGAACAAAATAGAGTAAAAAAGGCCAGCAGTTTTAAAACTCAAGTCCCGCTTTAAAATGTCGAGTCTGGTCAGGGCTTCGGTCACCTGAGATTGAGAAAAATTGATTGCTTCCTTAGTCCGGTTACTATCAAAAAGCAACTGATGAGCAGCTAAATGAAAATCATAATTATTCGCCGGATAAAATTTGAAAGTACCCATTCCAGGGATGGCTATTTCTGGAACTGGCCCCAACCTGGTATAAGCGCCCTCCGTTTGTACCCTGGGCAGCAGATTGCTGCGACTTTCACCAACTTTAGCTGTAAGCAAGGAAAGCGTCTCTGTAGCTTTTTTAACTGAGGCATTATTAGCCAGCACCAGCTGTATGGCTTTCTCCAGAGTTAAAGGTTCAGCTGAAGAACTAAAAGACCCATCATCGGTTAGGGCCACCTTGCTGACTAATAAAATAGAAAGAAAAAGAGCTAAAGCTATTGAGCCTGATTTTATTAATTTGACCATTTTATCACCTTTTTTCCCTTTTATTACCATATTCACCTCAGATATTATGTTCCGGCGAAAACCATACTTAATCAATGGATACAGTTCCTTTGGGTCCTTTTCTCTGGGGAGACTTAAGCATAAATAAAAATAGCACACAGACGATGGTAATCCCGGCGGCAATTAAGAAATCATCGGTAATGGCCGAAACCACCGCCTGATTGCTGATATGAGAAAGGAGAAGATACTTAGCCCGGCTTGAGGCTTCACTTAAACCACCACCTAAAGCCTGCTGAGCAAAATGCTGAGCCTTCAAAATAGTGTTTCTAAAAACCGGTGAATAAGAATCAACCGCCTCTCCATAGGTGGTAGTGTGGAAAATAACTCTTTGTGTCATCAGAGTACCAAACATAGCCACCCCAAAACTTCCTCCGATTTGACGAATAACATTAAACATGCCCGAGGCTTGAGCCATTTTCCTGGGGGGAATTTGAGCTAAGGCCATGGTGCTAATAGGAGTAAAAAGCAATCCCATACCAAAACCGCGGACAATCAGAGCCGCAGAAATCTGCGACCTTTCTGAAAATAGGGAAAGCCAATGATTTAAATAAAAACTAAGGGTCATTAACAAAATACCCGCGGCTGCCGGAATTTTAGGATTAATCCGATCGGAAAGAATACCGGCCACTGGAGCCATCAGCCCCTGAATGACTCCCATGGGCAGAAAAAGAAGTCCGGCTTGAAAGGCGGTATATCCGAGTGAATTTTGAAGATAAAGAGGCATAAGGAAAGTACTGCCAAACATCCCCAGGCCAAAAACAAAAAGAATGATGTTGGACAGACTAAAATTAAAATTGCGAAAAAGGCTTAAATCTATCAGCGGATGTTTGACGGTAAATTCGGTGATGAGAAAGACGACCAGTCCCACGGCCGAAAGAGCAAAGCAAGTTAAAATATAAGTGGACTTCCAGCCACCAGTATTCCAGGCCGCATTGCCATTGGCCAGAGCCAACAGTAAAAATACCAGAAAAGTGGCCATAGACAGAAAACCGATGAAGTCAAAAGAACGGGTTTTACTTTCTTTAAACTCCCGCTGGATTATGTAGGTGGCCATTAGCCCTACCAGACCAACTGGAATATTGATATCAAAAATGGTATGCCAGGCAAAATTATCAATAAGGTAGCCACCAATCAGCGGACCTAAGGAAACAGAAGCTGCGGCAGCAATTCCCCAGAAACCCAGAGCCATTCCTCTCTGTTCTAAGGGAAACTCACGGGTGACAATAGCCATGCCTACAGGCATCATTAAACCCGCTCCAGCCCCCTGAACAACCCTGAAGAAGATTAAACTGTCCAGATTCCAGGCCGTTGAACATAAAAAGGAGCCCAGAGTAAAAAGGAAGAGAGCCAGAAAATAGGTTCGTTTATAGCCAAAATGATCAGCTATCCATCCGGAAGTGGTCAACATGACAGCAAAAACCAGCATATAAGCTGTTACTACCCATTCAACCCGGTCCAGAGTTACCCCAAAAACCCCCATTATTTTGGGCAGGCCAACATTAACAATGGTGGCATCCATAACCGCCATAAAGGTGCCAATCATAATATTAGCCAGAACCCAGAAGCGATAAGAGGGATGTTCGTGGTGGAGAGACGGAATGAAGGACACCGCCTGGCTTCTCACCGACCTGTTCTTCTTATTATCCATGGCGAATTACCGCTCAGAATTTACTCTGATTTTTATTTCCACTGACATCCCAGGGCTGAGAGGAAATCTCACTCGGTTTTCCGGAGTCAAATCATCAATGGATATTTTTATCGGTACGCGCTGGGTCACTTTGGTGAAATTGCCAGAGGCATTGTTGGGCGGAATTAGAGAAAACTGGGCAGCAGTATAATCTCCAATAAGAAAAATTTTCCCGTGGAATAAATGATGAGGATAAGCATCAACATGAATCTCTGCGGGCGAATTAAGGCCTATACGGCCTATTTTAGTTTCTTCCAGGTTAGCTGTAACCCAGATGTTATCGTTTTTATAAATAGTAAAAATCGGCTGGCCAGGTTGAACCACCTCTCCGGGCAGCACCCAGCGCTTGGCTATTATTCCATCCACAGGTGAATAAACGGTCATATTAAGAAGTTGGGCCTCAATCAAAGCTATTTGAGTGCTGGCCAGCTTAATGCGAGATTGGGCAATAACATATTCGGCCTTGGCTGCCTCCAGAGCCTTGGCTGCATGATCAAATTGTTCCCGGGTAATGGTATTGTGCTTGAATTGAAAGTCAGCCCGGTTAAAATCATCGGTTGCTTTTTCCACATTAACTCTGGAGAGAACAAGACTACTTTCAGCCAGAGCCAGATTGGCTTTGGCCTGTTCCAGCTGGGCTTTTAATTCAGTATCATCCAGAACGACCAATAAATCGCCAGCCTTAACCTGGTTTCCTTCATCGGCCTTTAACTGGGAAATGCGGCCCAGTACCTTGGCACTAATTGAAATTTTGTCAGCATCAATATAAGCGTCATCCGTGGAAACAAAAAGACGCAGATTCTTATACCAATACCAGGTCCCGGCTATTACGGCGACGATCAATAGAACAAAGGGAATAATCACTCTTTTCTTTTTGAAAACTGGCACCTGTTCAACGTCTTCTATCTCTTCTTCCGGGGAAGACTTCATTTCCCTTTCCGAAACCGGGCTTGATAAATTGTTACTTTCCTTGGTGGCCGAATCAGTCTTAAATTTGTCTTCCATAACTACCTCTCCTTTTTATCTTTTCTTGATTCCGCATAAGATTGAATTTCAGTTAAAAGAGCCAAAAATTGCTTCCTTTGAGATTCTGTCAGCCGAGAAAAAACTTGCGCCTCCTGTTTCTGCCAGATTTGGAGAGCCTTCTTTTTAAGTTTCAGGCCCTTGGCTGTCAGACTGACCCGCATTTTTCTTGCATCTTTCTCGTCGGCGCTTCTCTTTATTAGTCCCGCCCTGGCCATTCTTCCCAGCATGATGCTAATCGTAGCCTCTTCTACTCCTAAGGCTCTGGCCAATTGTGATTGTGATATTTCTGGTTGACTGCTGAGGTGAAAAAGAATTATGTCCTGGCCCAGGGACAAACCTAACTTTTTTAGTTCTTTACCGTTTTGCCTCCGCACGGCCTTATAAGCACAGGCAAACTGCATCATCAGGCTCTTTTCCAATTCAGGTGGTCTTAACAAAACAGTTTCTTCCTTTTTTAAAGATTTTAAATTTTTATTTATTTACTTGATTTAAGCTCTCAGCTTCTGGAAAGAAGCTAAAAGCTATTAATAAACCTATAAATTAATTAGACGTCTAACTATTATAGGAGCAAGCACAGTTACTGTCAAGCGTTAAAATTTCTTCCCCTGGCCAGGATAAAATCCGCTGGCCCGAAGCTCAATAGCTTATTAATAAATTTATAATTCTTTTTTTGACTTGGGCTTCTCTTTTAAAGCAAATTTTTCAGGGTTTTTCTTTATTTCTTCCCTTAGCCAGTCTTCGGGGTAACCTACTTCATGTGGTCTACCTTTTTCATCATGAATGTAGCCATCGTTGTATTTGGTTATGAGCAAGTCAGCCAGCTTCCACCAGCTATCGAGATTAGTCTGAGCATTAGACAAGCAGTAACGAGTAAGAAAAACAGGAACGAGTTCTGGCTTCGATTTTAAAAGTTCCATAGCCGTCTGTTCAATCGCTGGCTGAAGGTTAAATTCCAAATCTTCAATGTTCTTTTGAACCTTTTGAATATCCTGAATCATATCGCGGTAACGCAGGTTGGCGTAGTTGGCTACAAAATTGAATGTCCACCAGGCTGAATCCCGGCTGAAAGCCTGCATTGAACCTTTGGTATAGGCTTCAGGAATATCGGTAATACTTGTATAGAGAGGAATGAAAAAGTTAGTATAAGGATTATCCATCCCATACCAGTAAACCCCACCAATCTCATCCGGAATGGATGTTCTCGACTGAGAAACAAAAATGAAAGCTACCTGCTGAGTAGAAATAGGTCGCTCCCAGGAATACTCCCGACCGTCAACTTGCCAGTTTATGGGGCGCCAGCGATCAGGAGCACCAAAAGGACCAGCAGTTAAATCTTTGGTCATATCAAAAGGTGTACCTTCATAATGGTCACGATGCAGAGCCATAACATCCCGCACACTCAGCTTGTGGTCTGGCTTAATCCACAGGGGATAGGGCTTGGCCCCTTTAACAAAGGAACTGTAATCTGGTGAGAGCTGAAGAGAAGGAGCTACCCGTCGGAATATACTCCAGACCCTGCGGGCTGAATATTTAACCTGCTGTTCAGTTGGCGGGTTGTAAACTTGAGAGAAGTTAAAAGGACC
>Ga0315298_1006384_pt1 | contig 16118 bp, 17 predicted proteins | sample WHS_1_MG_FD_203077 | JGI IMG/M metagenome (GOLD analysis project Ga0315298, IMG submission 203077) | Extremophilic microbial mat communities from Washburn Hot Springs, YNP, Wyoming, USA - WHS_1_MG | ecosystem: Environmental > Aquatic > Thermal springs > Hot (42-90C) | place: USA: Wyoming... | reverse complement strand
GGTCCATCAGCAGCCGCTCTCACCCGAACCGCTGACTGAACATGGGTAACATCCTTAACTGAGTGAGCCACTATGGCTTCGGTAACATTCTTAGCTGAGTTGACACGCAATCCGCCGGCCCGAGGCAAGTCGCTGCTCGCGCCGCCTGCGGCCGGCGGGGCCTAGCCGCCCGAGTACTCCACCGACCGGACGCCGGGGAGCGACATCACCGCTCCGACGGCCGCCCGCAACTCGTCTTTGTGCGGGGCGCGGACCCGTAGGTCCATTTCAATCAGCCCCTCCGTCCGGGGCGTCATCCGGATGTCCTTGATGTCTATTCCCCGTTCCCCGAGCGTCGAGGCTATTCGCCCCAGCTGCCCCGGCTCGTCGGGAATGACCACGGTGACCCGCCCGTAGCCTTTACCGCCGATATACGACCTCTCGACCGCAGCCAGAAGAGTCAACGACACCATGGCCAGAGCGGTGGCCGCGGCCGCTATCACGTAGAAACCCGCTCCGACCGCCAGGCCGATGGCCGAAACCACCCACAGACCCGCCGCGGTCGTGAGCCCGCGGATGAACGGCCCCTCGCGCATGATGGTCCCCGCCCCGAGGAACCCGATACCGGTGACGACCTGGGCGGCGATGCGGCCCGGGTCGGCTGCGATATAGGCCGGGTAGAGGCCCCGAACCCCGGTCGAGACCAGCATCACCAGGGTGGAACCGACGGAAACCAGGATGAAGGTCCTGAGCCCGGCCGGTCGGTCGTGCGTCTCGCGCTCCAGACCCAGCACGGCTCCAAACAGGAAAGACAGAGCCAGCCTGGCTACAGCCTCCAGCTGAGAGGGATTACCCGCCACCAAGCCGCCCCCCACCGCCGGCATGCGCAGATCCTAGCGACGCAGGCGTTCACTCCTGGGCACCACCCGGAGGATGTCCCAGTACATACGCATGCGCGCACGGAAGCCTTTGGCGAACCCAACCTTCTCCTCCTTCATCCGCTGGGTCACGCCGTCGACACGGACCTCTTCGGTCACGCACTTGTTCTCCCGCGCCCAGAGAGTCAGGGCGATTTCGGCCCCCCATCCCGCGCGGTCGTCCAGGTCCCGCAAAGCCTCGAAGACCTCGACCTTACCCGCCCGCATCCCGGACAGGAACGGCGTCACGACCTGGGCCAGGTCCGTGGCCGGGCGCCCCCGCCTCATCACGCCGAGGGCCACGTCGGCGCGGCCGCTGGTTATGGGTTCGATAAGCTTGCGAACATGGTCCGGCCGCAGTCCGATAAGGTCGGCGTCAAGAAAGAGCACTATCGGGTGCGCGGCCGCGGCGAGACCGGCCTTCATGGCGGCGGCTTTACCGCGGTTGGACTCGAGCGCGATCACGACGGCCCCGTGAGCGCGCGCGACGTCGACCGTCCCGTCCGTCGAACCGTCGCTGACGACGATCACCTCCGCCACGTCCTCGACCTGGCGGGCGGCGTCGATGACCGCTCCGACCGTCGCCTCCTCGTTGTAGGCCGGGATGATCACCGAGACCTTGTTCTCCGACATTCTGCTCAACGCCTCGTCACCGCGTCGCCTCAGTAGGCGCGAGCGAAATAAGCGAGATAGCGGGCGTCCGCTCCGCAGACGGCGCACCTGCCTCGAGCCCTCTCGACCTCGGGCCGGCCGCCGGGCTCGGCGCCGGCGCCGCCGCGGGTGCTTTCAGCCCAATCGCCCACGAGCGGCAGACAGCGAAGAGTCGCCCCCGTCTCTTCCTTGATTCTCGCTTCGCACCCGGCCTCGCCGCACCACGGCGTCCGAACAAAGCCTCGGCCGGACTCCATGAACCGCGCGATATCCTCCAGAGTCGACGCTTCGTGGGTGTTCGCCTCGCGGAAACGCCTGGCTCTTTCGTAGAGGTTGTCCTGAATCTTCTCCAGAATGTCGGATACCGCTCGAGCCAGGGTCCCGGGGTCGGTCGCAGCCAGAGCCGTCTTCTCCCCCGTATCCCGTCGGACGGCGACGACCTGGCCGGACTTGACGTCGCGGGGGCCGACCTCCAGACGCAGGGGGACTCCCCGCATCTCCCATTCATTGTACTTCCAGCCCGGCGTGTACTCCGTCCGGTCATCCACCTTAAAGCGCACCGGCCGCCCCCAGACCTCGGCCCGGCCCAACGCACTCCAGAGTTCGGCGAGCCCCCGCGCCACGAGCTGGGCCTCCTTGTCGGACGGGATGGGCACGATCACGACCTGGGTAGGAGCCAGACGCGGGGGTAGGACGAGTCCTCGGTCGTCACCGTGGACCATGACCACCGCACCCAGGAGACGGGTGGAAACCCCCCAGCTGGTCTGCCAGACGTACTTCAGTTGCCCGTCGGAATCAAGGTACTGGATGTCGTAGACCTTGGCGAAATGCTGGCCAAGGTTGTGGCACGTACCCGCCTGCAGAGCCCGGCCGTCGGACATCAACGCCTCGATGGAGTAAGTCCGGAGAGCGCCGGCGAACTTCTCGCTTTCCGATTTCAGCCCCGGGACGACGGGGATGGCCAGCGTACTCTCCACGAAGTCTCGATAAATCTCAAGAATCGTGAGAGTTTCCGCCTCGGCTTCCTCCTCCGTCCGGTGGCAGGTATGCCCCTCCTGCCAAAGGAATTCACTCGTCCGCAGGAACGGCCGGGTCGCCTTCTCCCAGCGTACCACGTTACACCACTGGTTTATAAGGACCGGGAGGTCGCGGTACGACTTCACCCACCTCGCGTACATCGGCCCGATGATGGACTCGGACGTCGGACGCACCGCCAGCGGCTCAGCCAGATCCTCCCCGCCGCCCCGTGTGACCCAGGCGACTTGAGGAGTGAACCCCTCGAAGTGCTCCGCCTCACGGCGAAGAAAGCTCTCCGGGATGAAAAGCGGGAAGTAGGCGTTCTCGTGGCCCGTGGCCTTGAAGCGTCGGTCGAGTCCTTCCTGCACGGCCTCCCACAGAGCGTAACCTTGCGGCCGGATAACCATGCAGCCCTTGACCGGAGCGTAGTCCATGAGCTCCGCTTTGGTGACCACGTCGACATACCACTGCGAGTAGTCCTGGTCGCGTGGAGTTATCGCCTTGACGAATTCCTTTTCGTCTCTCAGCCTCTACCCCTCCTGCCGATAAGGCCGACCCCGGTCGGACGGGCCGACCGGACCGGCGAGACGCTCCGCTTCTTTCAATAGCGCCTCTACGATTTCCTGTCTTTGCAGCCGCCGCACCGGGCGACCCTGAACGAACATGACCGCACGGCCGGCCGTGACGGCCACCCCCAGGTCCGCGTCCCTGGCTTCACCGGGCCCGTTGACCTCGCAGCCCATCACCGCGACCCGCAGCGGCCTGGGCAGCCGGGCCTCCTCCAGGGCCCGGCGGACCTCTTGCACTATCGGGGCCAGATCGACGGTAGCCCTACCGCAGGTCGGGCACGAGACGACGACCAGCCCCTTCCGGCGCCCTGTGGCCACAAGAAGCTCTTTTCCCGCCGCCACCTCTTCCTCCGGCGGGCCGGTCAGCGAGACGCGGATAGTATCGCCGAGCCCCTCCAGAAGCAGAGCCCCGATGCCGGCCGCCGACCGGACTACTCCGGCCAGCCCTGCACCCGCCTCGGTGACTCCCACGTGCAGGGGGTAGTCGGTCCGGCGGGCCACCTCGCGGTAGGCCGACGTGACCACGTCCAGGTCGAAGGCCTTGACCGAAACCACGATATCCCCGAAGCCCGCGTCCTCCAGAATCCGCGCCTGCTCGAGGGCGGACTCGACGAGCGTCCGGGCCGGGTCCCCCTCCGCCCGGCGTCTGGCCTCACTGCTCACGGAGCCGAGGTTGGCGCCGACTCTGATGGGGACCCCCCGCTCGGCCGCCGCCCGAGCGACGGCGCGGACCCGTTCCGCCGAGCCGATGTTCCCCGGATTGAGGCGAAGCTTGTCCACTCCGCCCTCAAGGCAAATCAGGGCCAACCGGTAGTCGAAATGGATATCCGCCACTACGGGCAGCGGACTGCGCGCGCATATCCGGGAGACCGCCCGCGCGGCCGTCTCGTCGGGAACGGCCACCCGGATGATGTCGCAGCCCCGGGCGGCCAGGCGTTCGATCTCGGCCACCGTCGCCCCGACATCCCGGGTGTCGGTTTTGGTCATGGTCTGGACCGATACCGGCCAGCCGCCGCCGACCAGGACCCGCCCGACACGGACGACCCTGGACTTCCTCGCCGCTCCGCCCGGCGACCCGCCCGATCCGCCCGCCGCGTCCCCCGGCCTCGCGCGGCCGCCCGTATCCCCCTCCGGCACAGCGAGCCTCGGCCTCCTTCGACCTTATAGCCTCAGGATATCGCGATAAGTGATGATGAGCATCAGTACAATGAGGGCGGCGAAACCGATGAAATGGACCAGGCTCTCTTTCTTGGGGTCCGGCTTACGCCGCGTCACGGCCTCGTAGGCGAGAAAGACCAGGCGTCCCCCGTCTAGAGCCGGAAAGGGAAGAAGGTTGAAAAGGCCGATATTAAGGCTCAGGAACCCGGCCAGATACATAAGATTCCCGAGGCCCGATTCGGCCGTCGTCCCGATGACCCTCACCGTCATCACCGGGCCGGCCAGGTCAAGCGGAGCCCGGCCGAGGACAAAGGCGACCAGGGTCTTTAACCAGGCCGTCAGGACCCGCCAGGTTTCGGCCACTCCTTCGACGACGGCCCTTCCGATGCCGACGCGCTCGTAAACCAAAGTGGGTGTGACACCGATGACGCCTTCCGACGGAACTTGAGGATCCGTCGTCGGGGTGATGGTGACCGTGAACACCCGGTCGTCCCGGCGATAGGTCACGGCCACCGGCCGGCCCAGCGAACCCGCAATGGTCCGGTCGAACTGGGTCCAATCCTTGACCTCCCGGCCATCGACCGCGAGGAGAACGTCCCCCGGTCTGAGCCCCGCCTTGTCCGCGGGGTAACCCGGGAGGACTTGCCCGATTTCCGTGGATGAATAGTTCACGTCTTTCGGGAGCCCGAAAATACTGAACAGAAGGGCGAACAGAACGACCGTCAAGGCGAAATTCATGAGGGGACCGCTGGCTATGGCCAGGGACCGCTGACCGACCGATTTCACTTTATAGGCGTCCGGTGTGGGCGGTTCGTCCGGCTCGGAGCCGACCATAACCGTGAAACCGCCGAGCGGGAGGGCCCGCAGAGAGTAAAGCGTCCCGCCGCGCTCCCAACCGCCCAGGCGCGGGCCGAAGCCGATGGAGAACTCCCTCACTCCGATGCCGGCCCGTTTGGCGGCGACAAAGTGGCCGAATTCGTGCGCCAGGATCAGCAGTCCGAAAACCAGAACCGACGCTGTCAATGTCAGAAGTGCCACTGGGCCGCTACCTCCGCGCCCGCCCGGATAGGAACGCGCGGGCCGCCTCGCGCCCGGCGGCGTCGGCCTGCACCGCGTCCTCCAGGCTCGCTATGTCGAAGGGTTCGTGGGCCGACACGGTTTCCTCGAGGAGACGCGGGATGTCCAGGAACCCGATTTCGCCGCGCAGGAAGGCCTCGACCGCCACCTCGTCGGCGGCGCTCAGAACGGCGGGCAGGCTTGCGCCTATTCTACCCACCTCGTAGGCCAAACGTAAACAGGGGAACGCCTCCCGGTCGGGACGCTCGAATTCCAGACACAGCCCCTCTTCCGGGTCCAGCCTCGGCCAGGGCGCCCGGGCCCGGCTCGGATAAGTGAGCGCGTGCTGAATCGGGTAGCGCATGTCGGGCGGGCCCAGATGGGCCAGAAGCACTCCGTCTTTGAGCTGCACCAGCGAATGGACCAGGCTTTTCCTGTGGACCACGACATCGATACGCTCCACGGGAAGGCCGAAAAGAAAGTGGGCCTCCAGCACCTCGAAGCCCTTGTTCATCAGCGTCGCCGAGTCGATCGTGACTTTCGGCCCCATCCGCCACGTCGGGTGCCGCAGAGCCATCTCCGGGGTCACCGCGGCTAGAGCTCGCCGCTCCAGCCCGTAGAAGGGACCGCCTGAAGCCGTCAGGATAACCCGCTCCACCTCATCCGGCGAGCGCCCCTCGAGCAGCTGGAAGACGGCGCTGGGCTCCGAATCGACAGGGAGAAGGCGGACTCGGGCCCTTTTCGCCGCCGCCGTAATCAACCCGCCCGCCGCCACAATCGGCTCCTTATTCGCCAGGGCTACGTCCTTACCCGCCGCGAGGGCGGCCAGGGTCGGACCCAGGCCCTGGAAGCCCACCACAGCGTTGCAGATCAGGTCGGCCCCCGGCCAGGCGGCGGCCTCCAGCAGGCCCTCCGGACCGCCGGCCACCGGAATCCCCGTCGAGGCCCGCACCCGCGCGGCAGCGGCGGGGTCGGCGAGAGCGGCCACCTCGGGCCGCAACGTCAGAAGCTGCCTGGAGAACAAATCCTCCGACTCCCGGGACCGACCGCCGGCCGCGAGCCCGACGACGCGGACGTGCTCCGGTAAAGCCGCCGCCACCTCAAGGGCCTGACGCCCGATGGACCCCGTCGAGCCGAGAACCACTACTCTCCTCACGGTCGGTCGCCCCCTTCCCCCGGCCCGGTCCGGCGGGAGACGATCCCTTTCGAACCGGGCGGCGGCGCCTGCCCGGAGCGCACGACCGCCTTCACCACAATGGCGGCCAGAGGGCCCGCGATTAGGCCCCCCGCGCCGAGCAGCCTCACGCCCAGGTAGAGGGCTACAAGGGTGATAAGGGGGTGCAGGCCGAGGCGGCGCCCGACCACCCGCGGCTCCATGACCTGGCGGAAGACCGTCACCACGCCGATAAGGACCAGAAGGCCGACGCCCAGACGGGCGTTACCCTCGAAAAGACACCAGAGGCCCCAGGGAACCAGGACCGTGGCCGGACCTACGGCCGGCAGCACGTCAAGCAGCCCGGCCACCACGCCGATGACCCAGGCGTAGCGTACTCCAAGCAGGTAAAGGCCGGTGATGATGATGACCAGAGTCAGGCCCACCAATATGAGCTGCGCCTTGATGAGACCGACCGCCGAGCTTACCACGTCCTGGTTGACTCGTTTCACTCTTTCGCGATAGGCGCCGGGCAGAAGCGACAACAGGAAAGCCGTGACCACGTCTTTATCGCGGCTGAGGAAGAAGGCCGCCACCAGGGCGACCACTCCGACCAGCAGGGCCGACGGCAGCCCGGCCAGCCCGCTCAGAACCGCCTTCAGAAGGTTTTCTACGCCGGTGTAGACCGACTGGAGGCCGGACTTGAACGCCGCCTCGACAAGGTTGACCAGCTCGGGCGGCAGTCCCCGGAAAACCTCGGTGGCCCGCGCCAGAAGTCTCTGGCTCTGGGCCAGAAGCGCATCATAGTGGGTCGGGAGGTCGGCCGCGAGTTGACCCAGTTGCACGACGACCGCCCCCACGCTGAAGAGAACAAGAGCGACCGCGAGGCTGAGATAGAACACAAGGGCCACGGCGGTGGCCCAACCCCGCGGGAAGTGCAGCCGTTCCTCCAATCCGTTCACCGTAGGATCGATGAGCACGGCCAAGGCCAGGGCCAGAAGAAAGGGGGTTAGAAAGGGAGTGACGTACTTGAGGACCAGATAGAGTGCGACCAGACCCAGCAGCAAGGCCGCCCCGTTGACCAGGGACTGCCACCTGGGCGGGACCGGCGACGGAGCGGCGGAAGGCGGGGTCGGCTTCACACCCTAGGCCCCCAACCAGAGTACCCATAGATAGTACACGGAGGCCATCACGGCCAGAAGACTGTCGAACCTGTCCAAAACACCGCCGTGACCCGGGATGAGCCGGCCGGAGTCCTTCACGCCGGACTGCCTTTTCAGAGCGGACTCGGCCAGGTCGCCGAGCTGGGCGGCGGCCATGACGACGACCGCCAGCACCGCGGCGCCGACGGCTCTCAACCCGAGCCAGAAGGCGCCCAGCCACACAATGACGGCCGAAGCGGCCAGGGTGCCGCCGACGAGACCTTCCACCGACTTGCCCGGGCTCAAGCGCGGAGCCAGCCTATGCCGGCCGAAAGCCCGGCCCGCGAAATAGGAAGCTGTATCGAAAACCCACGTCCCGACGAGAGCGACGAAGAACACTTCGAGTCCGCCGGGGGCCTGCCGGAGTAGGATGAAATGACACCCCAGCCAGGCTACGTAGGCCACGGCGAAGACCGAGCCCACCCCGTCGGAGGCTTTGACGCGCGCGGGCCGCACAACGGGTGCGAACACGGCCGCCAGGACCGTGCAGGTAAGGAGGGCGGAGCTCAGGTCCCATCGTCCGGCCGCGGCCAGAGCCACCAGCCCGAGACCGGCCGGAACCGTCAGCCACGGCCAGGCCCGCGAACCGATGGAGCCGAGCAGTCTGTCGGTTTCCAGCAGGCCCCAGACCACGATGAAGGCCACCGCCGCCCAAAGGAGCGGGCCGCCGAAGTAGCCGGCCGCGACGAGCAAAGGACCGAAGACGGCCGCGCTCGCGACCCGCTTGGCCAGCATCTAACTTCCCTCCTCGTGAAGCCCACCGTAACGCCGGTCGCGGGCCCGGTAGGCCTCGACGGCCTCCTTGAGCTGCTCCGCTCCGAAATCGGGCCAGAGCACCGGGGTGAACCAGAGCTCGGTGTAGGCCATCTGCCAGAGGAGGAAATTCGATACCCGCATCTCACCGCTGGGTCTGATGAGCAGGTCGGGGTCCGGGAGACCGGCCGTGAGAAGCTCCCCGGCGAGCGTCGACTCGTCAATCGCGTCGGGCCGGATTTCACCCCTCGCCGCCTTCTCCGCCAAACGCCGCGCCGCCTCCGTGATTTCCCGTCTTCCCCCGTAGTTCAAGGCCAGACAGAGGGTACCTTTACGGTTGTTCTTGGTCAGTTCGACCAGTTCATCCAGTTCCCGCCGGGTTTCGGCCGGGATGGGTCCGGGAAAGCCGATGACCAGCAGACGGATACCGCGCTCCAGAAGCTCTTGCCTTTCCTTGCGGACCCATTCGGCCAGCAGGTCCATTAAGGCCGCGACCTCAGCCGCCGGGCGCTTCCAGTTCTCCGTGGAGAAGGCGTAGACGGTGAGAATCTCAATCCCCAGTTCCTGGCAAGCCTCCACGGTCCGCCGCAACGCTTCCATGCCGGCCCGGTGCCCCTCGGTGCGCGAAAGATTGCGCTTCCGGGCCCACCGGCCGTTACCGTCCATAATGATGGCGACGTGACGCGGGACGTCAGACAGAGCTAAGGCTTCTCCCTCCCCGCCGGGGCCCAGCCCTCCCAGGCCGCCGTCAATTCAAGGGCGGCCGGGCCGACCCGCCGCGTCCGGATGACGCGGACCCGGCCTTCGCCGCGCCCCGGCCACGGCGGTGACGAGTAAACCACCGTGACCTCCCACCCGGCCGCGGCGGCATCACGGCTCGCCCGCTCGAGTTCGAGTCCGACAAGCCCGGCGGTCAACCGAGCCGTCAACCCTGATGCCGACGTCAGACTTCCATCAGCTCTTTCTCCTTGGCCGCCAGAAGCTTGTCCAGCTCGGCTATGTACTTGTCCGTGAGTTCCTGGGTCCGCTCCAGCGCCCGGTCGCGTTCGTCCTCGGAGATATCCCCTTCTTTGCAGAGGTCCTTCAGGAAGTCGTTAGCCTCCCGCCGGTGGTTCCGCAGGGCGACGCGCTCATCTTCCGCTTTCTTTCGTATCATCCTGACGATTTCGTTACGCCGTTCCTCGGTCAAAGGGGGAATGACCAGCCGGATGAGGTGGCCGTCGTTCTGGGGGTGGATACCCAGGTCGGATTTGGCGATGGCCTTCTCCACGGCGCCGACCTGCGTCTTATCCCAGGGCTGGATGACAAGCAGGCGGGGTTCCGGTACGGTAATCGTCGCCAGCTGGTTGATGGGCGTAGGCGTACCGTAGTAGTCCACCATAATCCTTTCGACCAACGCCGGACTGGCTCGGCCGGCCCGCAAAGTGGCTAACTCCCGGCGGAAGAACTCGACCGTCTTTTTCATTTTGCCTTCCGCCTCTTCGATGACGTCGTCGACGACACTCACGGTTCGCACTCCCCCCTGACCAGAGTACCGATGCGCTCACCGGCTACGGCGCGGACGATGTTCCCTTCTCGGGCCAGGTCGAAGACCAGAATAGGGATGGCGTTATCCATGCACAGCGAGGTCGCGGTGGCGTCCATGACGCCCAGGCCCCGGTTCAGCACCTCGAGGTAGGTGAGTTCATCGTATTTCTTGGCTTCGGGATAGCGGTTCGGGTCACGGTCGTAAACGCCGTCCGTGCCCTGCTTGGCCATGAGGATGAGGTCGGCCTCGATTTCGGCCGCCCGGAGAGCCGCCGTCGTATCCGTCGAGAAGTAAGGGTTGCCCGTCCCGGCGGCGAAAATCACCACCCGCCCCTTTTCCAGATGCCGGATGGCCCGCCGCCGGATGTAAGGCTCGGCGACCTCCTTCATCTCAATAGCGGTCTGAACTCGGGAATCGACGCCGATTTTCTCCAGAGCGTCCTGCAGGGCCAGGGCGTTTATTACGGTGGCCAACATACCCATATAGTCGGCGGTGGCCCGGTCCATCCCTCGGCTTGACCCCTCGCGACCCCGCCAGAGGTTGCCTCCACCGACGACCACGGCCACCTGCGACCCCGCCTGGACCGCGCTTCGGATCTGCTCGGCGATGTCGGCCACGACTTCAGGGTCGATACCGACGCCGGCCCGCCCGGCCAGCGCCTGCCCGCTCAACTTCAAGACGACCCGGTGGTAAACCGGTCTCCGCCCGCCGTCCGAGGCGTCACCCATGCGGACTCCCTCACCCCCGCTCCGCGACCGGGGCGCGGGCTTCCGCTACGATGGGCTCCCCGCCGACCTCGAAGCGGGCGAACCGCCGGACAGCGAGGTGCTCCCCGATGCGGGAACGAAGGTCGTCGAGGATATCTCCGACCCGCTTTTGATTATCCTTGATGAAAGGCTGACGGAGAAGGCACCGTTCCTCGTAAAACTTCTCGAGCCGACCCGCCACGATGCGGTCGACGACCGCGGCCGGCTTGCCCTCGCCCAACGCCTGCCTGCGGATTATCTCGCGCTCCGTTTCAAGCACACTCTCGGGAACGTCCTCCGGAGCTATCCAGTTGGGTTTCATCGCCGCCACCTGAAGGGCGACGTCGTGGACGAAGCCGCGGAACAAGTCGTTCCTGGCGACGAAATCCGTTTCACAGTTGACCTCGACCAGGACCCCGATTCGGCCGGCCAGATGAACGTAGGCCTCCACGACACCTTCTTTAGTCTCCCGGCCGACGCGTTTGGCCGCCTTGGCCAGCCCTTTCTCCCGAAGCCATACCGTCGCCCTGGCGAAATCGCCGCCGCACTCCGTGAGAGCCTTCTTACAATCCATCATCCCCGCCCCGGTCGCTTCGCGCAGCTCCTTGACCTTCTGGGCGGATATCTCTTCACCCACGGACAAAGTCCCCTTTCCCACCGATGGGGCGGGCCGAAGCGGCCCGCCCCCGATGCTCGCTGCCAACCGCCCCGGCCCGCGTTCGGCTAAACGGACCGGCCCACTTCGGGCTCAACGCGTACTTCATCGAGGGGTAGCTCGTCCTCCTCGAGGTAGTCCGCATCCGGCTCCTCGCCGGCCTGTTCGCCCTCCGACCCGTAACCCTCGGAGCCGGAGCCGCCTTCAGCTCCCTCGGCTTCCCCTTCCGGACGCCCGGGCGGCTCCTGGCCCCGGTCGACGGCCATCTGCTTACCCTCGAGAACGGCGTCCGCGATGCGGGAAGTGATGAGCTTGACCGCGCGGATAGCGTCGTCGTTGCCGGGAATGACGTAATCGATCTCGTCGGGGTCGCAGTTGGTGTCTACAATGGCCACGATGGGAATGTCGAGACGCCGGGCCTCAAGGACGGCGATGTTCTCCTTACGTGGGTCCACGATATAGACCACGGCGGGTAGGTCGGTCATGTTCTTGATGCCCTTAAGGTACTTCTCGAGCTTCGCCTTATCGTGGAGCAGCACCCGCTGCTCCTTCTTGGGCAGCGCGGAGAACTGGTCCTCCGCGGCCATCCGCTCCAGTTCGTGGAGCCGCTGGATCCGCTTCTTTATCGTGGCGAAGTTGGTCAACATCCCGCCCAACCAACGCTGGTTGACGTAGAACATCCCGCAGCGTTCGGCTTCCTGCTCGATGGTCTCCTGAGCCTGTTTCTTCGTGCCGACGAAAAGGACCGTGCCGCCCTCGGCCACCGTATCGCGGACGAAGTTGTAGGCCTCCTCCATCTTGCGGACGGTCTTCTGCAAGTCGATGATGTAGATGCCGTTGCGCTCGGTGAAGATGTAGGTCTGCATCTTGGGGTTCCAGCGGCGGGTCTGGTGTCCGAAATGCACGCCGGCTTCGAGGAGCTGTTTCATCGAGACCACGGACATAGTGGTTACACCTCCTCCCAATGGTTTTCGGCCCGGCCGCGGAGCCGGCCCGGAGTCCGGCGTCTTGCCCGCCGTTCCCCCGGGGCGACCCGGGCAGGCCCCTCCGCCTCGTCATCGGGGCACGGAACCGGCTCCGGCCGACCGGCACCCCCGCGTCCCATCCGAAGGCGTGTGGAATCGCAGTCTGGGCCGGCCCCCTCGCGGAGACCGGCCGGACTGCAAGCGGCCACACTTGGCCTTCATTATACCATTTCAAGCGACCTCGCTAGGGCCATGCGACCCGGTCGCAGGCTCCTAGCGCAGCTTTCTTATCTCGTCAAGGAGGTAATCGTTAAGGATCTTGATGTGCGTTCCCTTCATGCCCAGCGACCTTGATTCGATGACTCCGGCGCTCTCGAACTTACGAAGGGCGTTCACGATGACCGACCGGGTTATGCCGACACGGTCGGCGATTTTCGAGGCCACCAGCAGTCCTTCCTGACCGGACAGCTCTTCGAAAATGTGGCGCACGGCCTCGAGTTCCGAGTAGGACAGGGTGCCCAGCGCCACCTGGACGGCCGCCTTGCGGCGCGCCTCTTCCTCCGCCCTTTCCGCCTTGTTCCGCATCATCTCGATGGCCAGTACGGTCGCCCCGTATTCCCCGAGGACGAGGTCGTCGGCGCTGAACTCTTCGTTGAAGCGTGCCAGGATGAGCGTCCCGAGGCGCTCGCCGCCTCCGAAGATGGGAATCACGGTCGTGACCTTGCCGCTCTGAATGCAAGGTTCTCCTTCTTTGAAGACGCAACGACGTTCCTTCTGGGTCACGTTGGGGTGGGTCTCCCGCACCCCCATGAGGCCCTGGTTGTAATTGGGCGGAAAGCGCCTCTCCTCGAGAACCTCCTCGACCAGTACGTCGCACTCGAACCCGCGCTCGATCGCGTAGCCGAGGACTCGACCCCGGGTGTCGGCTATATAGGTGTTGGAGCCGATGAGCTCGGTCAGTACCCGGGCCATGCGGCTGAACTCGTCCGGGGTTCCCGCGTACCTTTGTATTTCGCGGCTCATTTCACGCACATTCTCCAGTAGACTCGTCAAACCAGCTCTCCTCCCGGTGGCGCATCTTCTGCAACGAGGTTTGGGAGCACTCTAAAGAACAAAACGGCTGAGGTCCCGGTCTCGAATTATGTCAGACAATTTACGCTTCACATATTCTGCGTCGATAGTGACTCTCTCCTGCTTTGTCTCGGGAGCTTCAAACAAAAGGTCCTCCAGTAGACGCTCCATTATGGTGTGCAGCCGCCTGGCCCCGATGTCCTCGGTTTTCTCGTTCACTTCCCTCGCCATGTCGGCGATGAGGTCCAGGGCCTCGTCGGTGAACTCCACATTGACGCCGTCGGCGGCGAGCAGCGCCTGGTACTGTTTGGTGACCGAGTCCTGAGGCTCCAGGAGAATCCGCCGGAAGTCCTCTTTGGTCAAGGGGTCCAGCTCCACGCGGATGGGGAAACGACCCTGGAGTTCGGGAATGAGGTCGGACGGTTTGGAAACGTGGAAAGCCCCCGCCGCGATGAAGAGAATGTGGTCGGTTTTCACCGGCCCGTATTTCGTCATTACCGTAGAGCCCTCGACAATCGGCAGGAGGTCTCGCTGGACTCCTTCCCGCGAGACGTCCGGCCCGGCTCCGGCCCGCTCGCGCCCGGCTATCTTATCCATCTCGTCGATGAAGATGATGCCGGACTGCTCGGCGCGGCGGCAGGCTTCGGCGGTCACGTCCTCCCGGTCGATGAGCTTACCGGCCTCCTCGGCCGCCAGAATGCGTCGGGCCTCCCTTATGGTGACCTTCCGCTTCTTGGTCCTCCGCGGCACCAGCCCGCCCAGCCAATCCTGGAAGTTGATACCCATCTCCTCGACCCCGGTGCCGCCGAAGACCTCGACCATCGGCGGCATCCGGTCCGGCACCTCGATTTCGACCATCTCGTCGTCCATTTCTCCCGCGAGAAGGGCCCGTCGGATTCCGGCCCTTCTCGCCCTGGCTTCCGCGAGGCGGTCGGCCTCCGAGCCGTCCCGGGCCGGCTCGTCGCCGCCGGCGCCGTTGTCTTCGTCCGCCGGACCGCCGAAAAGGGCCTGGAAGGGATTGCGTACCGGACGCTGGCGCAGGGGGAGAGGGGCGAGAATGTCCACCAGGCGCTCGACCGCGGCCCGCTCGGCTTCGTCCTTGACCAGCTCGGTCTTCTCGCTGCGGACCATCCGGATGGCCGTCTCCACGAGGTCGCGGACCATCGAATCGACGTCCCGACCGACGTAGCCCACTTCCGTGAACTTCGTGGCTTCGACCTTGACGAACGGAGCGTTCACCAACTTGGCCAAGCGGCGGGCGATGAGCGTCTTGCCGACCCCGGTCGGTCCGATCATCAGGATGTTCTTCGGAACAATCTCTTCCTGCAGACTCTCCGGCAGCCGCTGGCGACGGTAACGGTTCCGCAGAGCGATTGCTACGCAACGCTTGGCCTTGTCTTGGCCGACGATGTAGCGGTCAAGCTCGGCCACGATTTGTCTTGGTGTGAGTTCCACGGCGCGCGGTTCTGGCGACGAACCGCGGACCAGCTGGAACCGAGTCTCATCCACCACCTGTTTCCTCCCTCGTCCCTACGGCGCGGCCCCCGCCGGCTTTCAAAGCCCTTCCACCGAACTCCCGCCCTCAAGCTCCTCAAAGGTTTCTCTAGAGCTCCTCCACGGTGATCTGCCCGTTCGTATAAACGCAGATCTCAGCGGCGATACGCATCGCTTCCTCGACGACCTCTTTCGGACTGAGGTCGGTGTGCCGGACCAGGGCTCTGGCCGCCGCCGTGGCGTACCCGGCCCCGGACCCGACGGCGGCGATGTCGTCGTCGGGCTCAATGACGTCCCCGCCGCCGGAGATAATGAGAAGCTTCTCCCGGTCCATGACGACCATCATTGCTTCCAGGCGCCGTAAGACTTTGTCGGTCCGCCAGTCCTTGGCCAATTCCACGGCCGCCCGCTCCAGATGGCCCCGGTACTCCTCGAGTTTCCCCTCGAACCGTTCAAAAAGGGCGAACGCGTCGGCGACGCCGCCGGCGAAACCCGCCAGAACCTTCCCGCCGTATATGCGCCTCACCTTGCGGGCGTTGTGCTTGAGAATGGTCTTAGAAGCCTCGTTGGTCACCTGACCGTCACCGGCCATGGCTCCGGTCGAGCCCCTTTTCACGGCGATAATGGTCGTCGAGAAAAGCACGGGCGGACCCTCCTTTTTCGCGGACCGCGGCGTCGTCGACCCCGGCCGCGCCGGACCCGCCGGCCGGACCCGCCAGCCGGACCCGCCGGCCGGATCGGCCGGTCGGCAAACCACGAACGCTCACAAAGGCCGGGCCCGACAGATTTGAACCATTCTTCACATAGTATCACGTACGGCCGGAGGAGCACAATAAACGTCCAAGGGCAAGCTTGAGGGTAAGCTCGAACCCGCCGACGTCGCCCAAGTCATTGAGCCCCGGACGCCGGCGGCCCCGGAGATGAGGACGCCCGAGGGGACGCGGGCTGGCCGGGTGACGGTTCGAGGCCGGGTGACGGCTCGGAGCCCGGGGCGGGACCAACCGGGCTTTCGTATTCCTCGTGGCCGCACGCCTCGTTCGCGCAGCGGAGCCTGCGCCCGGGCGCAGGCTCACCGTCGTCCGGGCTGGCGCCCGCCCGCGCGCTCCGCCCCACGACGACCATGAAACTCCCGCATTCGGGGCAAGTCCGTTCCGTCGGGCGGGACCACGTCGAGAAGTCGCACTCCGGGTAGCGCTGGCAACCG
>Ga0315298_1006382_pt1 | contig 16120 bp, 16 predicted proteins | sample WHS_1_MG_FD_203077 | JGI IMG/M metagenome (GOLD analysis project Ga0315298, IMG submission 203077) | Extremophilic microbial mat communities from Washburn Hot Springs, YNP, Wyoming, USA - WHS_1_MG | ecosystem: Environmental > Aquatic > Thermal springs > Hot (42-90C) | place: USA: Wyoming... | reverse complement strand
GGAGCATCGATGCAAGCCTTTAGATCAAAGCCACTAGCACCTTCTGTTGCATAGAAAGGAACCTCGGCTAGAGGATGGTCAAGAACAATCTGAACTGGAACTTTAGGAAAAGATAATTTTGTTTCATTCTTAGGTGAATTAAGAATCATCAGCGATACCCCTTGATGGCACGATAGAATTTCGGTTCATTGATGTAAGAAGACAAATCTTCGTCATCGAAGTAATCTTCATCTTCAAGTTGAGCTAGTCTACGCTCAACTTCACGTTTTTTCAAAGCCTTAATCTTATGGTCACTAAAATCGCTACTATCAGTATTGTGATGACGTTTTAGAGTTTTGCTCACTTCCAACTAACTCCTTCATTAGAGATCCACACCTGTAAAAACCCGATGAGCTGCAATCGGGTCTAGTTTCGAAACTTCAATTGCTAGAAGTGCTCGATGATAAACATCCAGGGCAAGCTGCCTTTGGATTTCCGTATTCTGAGGATTTTCAGCGTCTTCCAGTGCACGCTTAGCACAATCCTCGTAGAAAGCTTTGTCTTCTTTACGCTTTTGCGACAATGTCTTTTTCATGATTCCAGTCCAATATGAAATGATCTAAATACCGAACGAAAAGCTATCAAACATCTTTTCGTGCTTTTAATTATAACAAGAAAATCTTCCTTGTCAAGAGAAAAAATCATCCAGTGTCGCTTTCTTTTCAATCTGCCAGCGAACAGCATCTGCTATACGTTCAAGTGCTGCCATGAAGGTCTTCTGAAACAACTCGTCATAATCAATATAGTCATTCAGTCCAAACTCTTCAGGTAACTTGTCCACGAACCCAATTACATCCTCGCCGATAGGGTTCGGTAAACGAAGGGTAACTCGACGCATCTTACCACCTTCCAAGATTGGGTTATATTTACCAGCCACGTTATGGGTCTTTAGGAGATGATTGTAGAGCAGAGATGCTCGGACATGTTGCGGACAACCTTGTTTGTAGATTGTCTTTGCATCTGAATACTTGTCTAGACCCTTCACACCAGAAGGCATAGCAATTGCATAGGGATCTTGCTTGAAGAAGTTTTCTCGAATTTTCTTGACGAAAGATTGTAGCTCTGCCTCAGAACCGACAAGAAAGATTTCCAATGCTTCACTAAGAGAATCTCGACATATCTTAGGGGTGTTTGAGCGCTTGACCTCCAAGCCTGTTACCGAAATGTCTGGTTCCTTGTATCTAACGCCTTCATTGTCCCAAGTATATAGAGCATAACGCTTCTTTGCTACCCAAATGGCCGATTCGCAAATTTTCTCGCGCTTGACTGCTAATTGATTGTCAAAGACATTTAGTTCGTCACCAATCCATTTGCATGCTTCGTCAATACGTTTGCCAATCTTCTGTTCACAAATCTTATCTAGTGCGTCAACCAATTTGGGAGTGGGCATCTTGTCTAGACCTGCACGGCTGACAAGAGACTTCAGTGAGAAATAATTTGAGTCTGTATCGATATAAACCAAAGAGTCTTCAACGCCACTCATCTTGTCAATGTATGAGGACGCCATATGTCCGACCTTCTGGATGAAATACTGTCCTGTGGATGTGATGCCTTCAGCACATCTGAAGTCGAAGAATCGGAAATACTGGTTCGCCGTAGCTCCATATAAGGAATTAAGAAGAATCTTCAGAGCTAGCTGCTTATTGTCAAGAGAAGCAATGTGTGCTTCGAGATCTTTTCGCTTGATAGGGTCTGTCTCATTGACAAGAGCTTTCTTATATTTCTTCATCTCGTTCTTTGCTTCAACTCGACCTTCATAGACTTTTCCTGTTAGAAGAGGCAAAATTCCTTGCTTATCTCGGCGAAAGAAATGACCGTTTGCAGTCATTGTGAGATTATATTTCTTCAACAGCTTAGATAGTTCGCTTGAGTCTTTCAAAAGATCATCAACTTGAATCTTGTCATAATACTTGATCAGTTCATCTGGAATCTCATGCTCAGCTAAGATCGTCTCGGGCGAGATGTTCCATGTTCGAATGATAGAAGGATACAAGGAGTTTGCATCGAAAGACACAATCCATTCATATCGACCTGGTACGGGTGTCATGACGAAACCGCCCATGATCTGACGATCCGCAACACCAGGAGAAAACTTGCAACGGACAAATTTTCGATCCTTATACAAGGAGTTCTGAATAAAAATATCCCACGGCTTGACGGTTCCAAACACGTCCGAGAAGTTCATCTTAACCAGATAAGCAATCGAGTATGTGAGACTCAACAACTTTAGCTTCTGCTCTAGTTTATAGACAAGCGAAACATCATGGATGTTGTAATCTACGAACTCATCCCATGCTTTTTCGTAGAACTCCCTAAACGTAGAGAACGGATTCTCTAGCTTCTGTTCACCTAGGAATTCCTCGCATACCGCGTCTAATGAAAAGTCACGCTCACCTGCTATATACTTCTTGAACAATTGCAAATAGTCTAGATGTTCGATACCTTTAATCTCATAGGCCCTATGTTTAGAATCTATATTATATTCTCGAATGAGACCAACAGGTGATAGTAATTTCATCTTGTCTTCGCCCAAGAGTTGCCTAATACGATTGACAAGATAAGTAATATCGAATCCCTCGGTGTTCCAACCAGTAACTATATCTGGATAGTTGCTAGACCAAAAAGTGACGAAATTCCGTAGCATGGATTCTTCGCTATCGAAAACTTTCAGTTCGACAGGGAACGGATGTTTCATCTTAGGGCGTGCTTCTTGAAAGCACCACACTAAAAATTTAGCACCGTCGAAAATAGTGATAACGTTGATGCGCTCTTTAGCAGAATGGGGATCGGGGAACTCATTGGAAACTTCAGTCTCAATGTCAAGATAATACACTAAGATCAAGGATTCATCATACTTGATCTCCTGTTCCCAGCGTTGATTGATGAAAGAATAATCCCAGTTCGTGTTGCCGTATAGCTCGAACCCATCAACATCAGAATATTCTTCGATCAGACGCTTTGCATCCTTTATGGATTCCGTCTGAATTGGCTTAAGATAGGAACCTTCTAGGGTTCGATATTTCGTTTCTTCGTTTGTCTTAAGATAAAGAGTAGGTTGAAAATCTTTGACTACTGAGTTTCTACGTTTACCATGTTCATCAACCCAACGAAGGAAAATAGCACCACCTCGATTATGAAAATGAGTATAAAAAGACATATGATCCTTCTTCAATTTTAAATTTTCACCAAAAAACATAGTATAAGGCAAAAAGGGGGACTTGTCTAGTCCCCCTTTCCGATGATCATTTCTTGTTTAGCAACTTCAGATATTCTGAAAGCTCACCTTTTCTGTTCTCCATGAACTCTCGAGTATAACGAACCACATATGTCTTTGATTCTTTTCTATTGTAGATCATAACAGATGGTCCAGAACCTGTCCAGTCAAGTTTAACATTCTTACCAAACTTCTTGGCATCGAAAGATTTGAAATCCACTGATTCCTTTTCACTAATCGGAATATTGCCATCCATGAAAATATAAGTGATGCAATGCGGCATATCTCCAGTTCCCTCATTGATAAATGACTTGAAGCTCTTTATCTCAAAAGCTGCAGATTCATTTGTGACATTATATTTCTTTTTCATCTCATCCATTGTTTCCTTTCCGATCACTTCAACATGATATGCTTTGTAAATTCGCAACTGTTCGTTGGGATTGAACACTGCCCATTCGGGTGAAATGGTTGACTTCTCATCTTCTTTTGCCCCAGTACCGGCGCAGCGATAATCCCGACGATGTTTGCCTAGAGAACCTTCCATCTCAAAGATATAACCTTGTGTTCCGGGAGTTCGACTATACCCCTCATCTCCAACATATTGAGCAACTTTATCCAAGACATTAGAGAAGTAAATACCATCGCCCAACATACGACCAACAACTGCAGGGTCACTAGACTTGATAACTTTGAAACCATAACGTAGAATCATGGATGCACCGATTGAACCCGTGCCATGGAAGATTGGTTTCATAATCTTGGGATCAATTCCCTCTTGATCCATTTTTTCTAACCAACGTTTGAATCCTTCTTCTTGCAATGGTATGCTAACGCTGAAAGAGCGTTTGATTCTCAAGGCAATCTGACCATGAGCATAATGATTGAAAGCATCATATTCAATTGATAGCCTATCTAGTTTTTCTTCATCTAGTACATCTAAACTAACATGCAAATCTTCCAAAGGTTTAGCTTGAATATCCTTTGATAATATTTCTGTTAGAGTTTCTTCCTTATTAAATTTTGGAATGGATGGTGTCTCAACGGAATTATACTTAAGAATATCTAGTAGACGTCCTTCTGTCACTGGGTTCAGTGGTTTAATTAGAACGCCGTCACCTTGAACACCAAACAGTGCTTTTTTCAGAAAGCGCTTATCAACTAAATGCTTAACCAAACCACGACGCTCTTCTAGAGGCATCTGCATGAAAACATCATTAGCTTCTTTTTCGCTCTTTTCAAAAAGAATTCCGATAGAATTGTAATATGGTTGCTCAAATTCACTTCTTTCAGAAGGTTTCAATTCTCGGTCATATTCGGACATCCATTTAACAATGTTCTTGGTATTTTCTAGTGAAATCGCATCTTTACGCTTCGTTGCAAATTCTATGAAGTCGCCCTTAAAAACTCTGGACTTAGACCAAGAATCTTGTAAGAAATTTTCTAAAGTATCATTCAAGTTATCGGAATTCATTGACTCAAAGAACCAATCCGGTGCTTGACGCAACAAGGCTTTCTTTTTCTCAATATTATCCAAAGAGTTTAAATATTCGTTAACCGCCTCTTTACCTAGAAAATAATTTAGACGCGATAAGGAAATTCTATCAACTTCAACATTAGTTGATGTTATAGTAAAAATTTTATCTTTCAACTCGTTTACTATTTCATCTTTGTCAGATTGCTTTAAGTTTTCAAATGCCTGTTTGAATGCCAAAGATTGAGCAACTTTACTAAATTCATTATATAAATTTTCAATGATAAAAGACTTAATTGTATCATATGGTAAATACTTATAAGGATCTACTTTATGGCTAAAAGTAATAAGTAAAAATAAACCAATATAAACATTTTTAGCAAGTTTTTGGTAATCTTCTTCCTTCAAGAATTGGGCAGATTTGAAATTTATTAATATTTCTTTAGAAGAAGATAGCACATGAAATTCTGGATTTCTAATAATAACACGAACAAGTCTACCCCAATCAGCATTAATATAATTTAGAACCTTATCAATACCATCACCTTGTCTAAGTGCCCAGATTATCAATTCGTCTTGTAGTTTTGTTTCTTTGGAAAGAATTGTTTTCATCATCTGAACATAAGCATCCCATTGACTTTTGCTCATATGAGATGGTTTATTTTGAAAATTGGTTTTAATTAACTCAAATAAACCCTCAATGAATTCGGCTTTCGCTAAAAAACCAAAACTTTCGGACAGCTTAAAGCTGCCTTTTTCAGACATCTCTTTGAAACGCTTAGCGTAGATGGTTTGAATTAAGCTAGCCACTTGAGCCGCGCGTTCTTCAGTTTTCGCATAACCAGAACCAAATGTTAAGGATGAAGCAATTTTACTAAACAATGTTTCTTTATCCTCTGGCTTGATTGCTTGTTTGTCAATCATAGCCACAATCTTATTAACAATTGTCTCCGAACTTTCAGTTTCTGAGATATTTTTAATGAATTTGGCGATAGTTTCGTCTAGAAATGCACTTTTCCAATTTTTAACAATTTCTTCATAAGCATCAACTAAACCAAAACTCAAATACTCGTGATTTGCATTCTTATACCAAGAATCAATACATTCTTTAGAACCAGGGAACAGATTTTCATATTTCTGAACAATGATAGTTTGGGCGTATCCTCTATTTTCTTCAATAAAGTCAATACCATTTGCCTTCATCAGATTAATAAGTCTATTAATGGCTTGGTTTATGCTTCCGTAAGAACGAGTTTTACTACTGAATGCAATTAGATATTTGATTTTTTCTTTGTCAGACAACGCGCTTTCGTCAGGGAAGACTACGAACTGATAATTCTGTACTATTTCACCAAGAATACTACTAATATTACTTAGTTCTCTTGAAAACAAATCAAAAATTGCATCAATATCGTCTGATGGCCCACAAGAGACGATTTTTCTTTGGAATTCGTCGATTACTGCATCTAAGCACTTTTTCCTAAAATATTCTTTAGGTTTACCATTAATAGTAATTTTAACATATGAACCAAATAGCTTTTTTATCTGAGTGCGGGCTTCAGTCAACACTTGTTTGATCTCTGCAGTAGTTTTGCCTAAAGATGCTTTGTAAAGTAGAACAAGTCGCCACCTCATTTCTTGTTGGGGATCATTTTTCATAAAATAACCAAATGCCTTGTTGAATGTTGGAATATCAGGCATTGAATTCATAACCATGTTGAAGTGATCTTCTTGGTCGTTTGTTTGGGGTAAAAGATAATCTACTGCCTTTTTCATCAGCTCAGGAGTAAAAGCTTCATAACCCCGTTCTTTCAACAATTTTTTAATTTCATTAGCTGAAGTAGCTCTCCACAACAACAAATAAAAATCCTCATCTTTAACTGCTGCAGGTTTTGCAACCATCTGAATCTTGTCAGCTTTAGGCTTCTGATTCACAACCTTAGAAACAGGAGTAGTAGGAAAAGATCCAGCAGCCGCGTGCGGAACGAATGTTTGAATTGTCGATGCGAGTGTAACTGCATCTGAAGGTGTTGAGCCGATATCGGCAACATCTTTCAAGTAGATTTGGTATTGTTTGGCAATGCTATAGAACTCTTGAGAGATAGGGCCAAATTCTCTCTTACGAGCCTTGATCAGATTAAAGAATGCCTTAGCAACTTGTTTGAGGTTAGCAGTTCCCGATTCAAACTGTTTGACGACGTTCAAGATAACTGGGTGAGGTCGGTGGACCAGATATTGAATTTCTTTGACAATTTCTCTCACCAGGTTCTCATCAAAATTCTTAGAAGTAATTGCTCTTGTCTTTAGCTTAAACAACAAACGAGTAATCTTGTTTGCGGTATCGGGTTTCAAGCCACCAATTTCGCTATAAAGCTTGGTGACCAAAGATGTGTCTTTGTTTGCATCACCGATATTAACAAGTTGAAGTTTCCCGTCATCAGGAAAATAGTTTTTCATAATACCTCGAGTACTAGAGATTGAAAATAACCCCAAAGTACCAAGGAAGTTAATGAAAAACGCACTAGCTACTTTTTCCTTATCTTTTAAAAGGTTCTCTTTTTCTGCAGGCGTTGTATAAAGACTATTCTCTGAAAGCTGATTCATTTTTAGATAACTCCGATTGGTGTATCTTCTTATTTATACTTAAATCAGAGAAAGTGTAAGTCTGAAACTTCTACTTCTTCATTTCCCAATTCGATGTTTGGCTACCAAATTCCATTCATGTTTTTCCTTTGATGGAATGATCTTTATTTTCTTGATAGGGACGAAATCTCTCAATGATGATTTGTCTTTAATTTTCAGAAGTCCCCAAGATTCTAGTAAGGTAGCGATTGTATTCATTCTGGCTCGATCTTGCTCATCAAAATTCGAGGCTTTCCCATCTAGTTCAAATAGCAATTTAAAATGAGTGATATAATACTTACCACGTTTGTGGAGAATATGGCAACTCTGTGAGAGTGTTTTGCTTTGGGTTGACGCTACACCAATTCGAGTAAGTGTCTCCTTTAGAATTAAGAAAGAATCTTCTTTAGGCAACGTCACCTCAATCATCTGATTTAGAACTTTTTCTACCAATTGTTCATTCATAATACTTCTCCTCATTATTCAGCTAGAACATTAGCTTGAGAAGTTTGACAAGAAACATTCTGTCCATCAGCAATTTTCACGACAATATGATTTTTGATTTTAGTTCTTAGAATACGAGTTTCTTTCATTCTTACCACCTTTGTAAAGATATGTTCTAATGTTTTCAATGTCTTCTTCACTTAGAAGGTCACTGATTTCTTCAGCCTTGCGAACCGAAATATTATACGCTTCGACTAACATATTTATGGTATCGGACTTCTGAGCTTTAGCCCATCTTGCAAACCTGCGTTTTTTGGGAACAAGGTAGTAGAGAAAATCATACTGAAGTTTGGGGTCAAGACTTCCAGCTAGGCGATTCACTTCATTTGCAATCAAGACAGTGTCTTCATATTGGGACAGTGCTCGATTCACCATGAACGAAGGATATTTGCGCTCAATCTCTTCCTCCTTGCCTTTCTCAAACAAATAGCACTTTTTCTCTGTAATTGAAGGCAACCATTCTTTGAAAAGATCGAATTCCATCACTTATACTCCATTCCCATCATCTCAACACAAAAGGCGACAAAGTTAATCTCAGGATCGGGGCATGTTGTTCCACGATACTGATATTCTGCAATCTTGATGATTGCCTCGGGAATATATGCTGGTTGAAGGAAACTTGTCAGGTTGTCATAGACCTTTCGGAAAAGAACATTAACATCGTTTCCTACGTTTTGCGCAACCCACTGGCGCATCGCTGGGAAGTCTTTTTCTCGAAGAGTCTTAACCAACTTAGTGATATTAACATCTTCGCCCACATTTGAGATGAGCTCCATATCAATTTTGCCACCTGTCTTGGCAGCTCGTTGTAGCTCATTTATAACACGACGGAAGTCGGGAAAATGTTTCTGGATTAGTGCTGCTATCGCCTTTCGCTCAAACTCTACATTCTCATTCTTCAGAATGTTTTCTAAGCGACGAAGGAAAGACACCGCAATCTCTTGCTTCTCGTCACCTTCAAGGGAAAGGGAAATATTTGAGCAACGAGAGTGGATGGGGTCGATGATTTTATTCGGATAATTGCAAGTGAAGATGAATCGACAAGTTTTTGAGAAATCTTCGATTGCAGCACGCATTGCAGTCTGTAGAAGATTTGTCGCTTGGTCGAACTCGTCCATGATGATGCACTTGATCTTGCAATCATTGAACGATACGCTCGTAGCGAATTGAGTGATTTGGGTTCGGAGAACATCAATACCACGCTCATTCGAGGCATTGATGAGAATCCAATCCATTCCTAGCTCTTGACATAGAGCTTTGGCTACGGTCGTTTTACCGATTCCAGCGGATCCGGATAGAAGTAAGGAAGGGAATTCGCCTTCATTGACAAATCCACGGAAATCTTTCTTGATCCGTTCTGGAAGGATGCAATCCTCAAGATTCGAAGGACGATATTTTTCAACCCAAAGGGCCTGGCTAGGATCAAAATTCATACCCATGATTCATACTCCCACTCATTTTAAAAAATGACATTGTATATTAGGGTTAGAACCCCGTCAAGACTTTCATCTTGTTACTTCAGGAATGACTTCTACACTACCTTCAAACAAACGATACACTGGTTCGCCTCCTGGATAGACGATTTCAAAATCGTATACGCCTGTCTTGAAAGACAGGGCAGCTGTCTCAGCTGCGGTTAAGCGAATCTCAAATTTTCCTTCAGTTGGAGCAGTAATGACGATTCTGTTATTTTCGGTTGTTAGTTCAAGTAAAACATCAGTATCGACAACCCTCTTACGAATCTGCATCCTTGCAGAGCAACCAGTTAGGTCAACTGGTACAGCAGGTTTTCCTGTTTTCCATTGAAATGCTTTAATATATGTCGAGCCTTGATAGATCGTCAAGTCAAGGGCTGCTGGTTTCATCTACTTCTCTCTTTTTTATTGATATGGGTTAGTTTATTTTTCATTTTTAATTACAATCAACAAAACTCATTTATTACTTAACAACAATTTGGTTTTGTAGACTATCTACCCTAATATGAAGCTGCTCTACCTCTTTTCGAAGCATGTTATTCTCTTTGGATAATTTTTCTAACTCTTTATTTAATTCAGTTATTTGCTCATGAAGTTCTGATATAGTCATCGAAAGAACTTTGTTTTGTTCTAGTATTTCAGAAACTCTAACTAAACCCTGTTCAGAATTGTTCTTAGCAATGAACTGAAGTATGATAGAAAACACTACAAACAATAGTGTTAACAAAATTGCAGATTGCCAAATATTTGCTGTCATTTCTTATTCTCAAACATTTTTTCAGTTAGTAGCCAAAACTCAAATATCACGGGCATAACTAACATCCATTCTGTAGGAGTCACTGGAGCGGGGCTATAGATTGTGAAACTCAAAAACACGTATGACCAAAGCCAAATTCCTAGAAGATTTAATAATCTTTTTAGATGGATAGGAAAATCATAAAAAACAGTTAACATCAAAGAAATTGAGTGCAATGCAAAAATTGCACCCCATATTTTCTTATCCGCAAAATTATTTATATGTTGATATTTTTCACTTTCAGTGCTAGCTATGAAAAATCCTAAAGATAGAATCAAGGACAATAAGGACATGAAAAATCTAACTGAAGATAAATCACCAGTTAGGATGTTGTATATTCTTTTCATCTAAAGTGCCCAAAAAATAAGGTTTCAATCTAATTATCTTTATGAGATTGGACTCTATCTTTTATTTATCGAGTTTTTTATCTGAGAATTTGCTTGACAGCACCTTTTTGTAGCCCTTCTGAGATGTGAACTCTAGAAACCGCATGATAATCTAGAACAGGTTTCAACTGAGCACAAACATGTTCGACTATATTCTCAATAGTTGTTTCCTTATCCATTACGATTGTCTTAACCTTATCAGTAAAAGCTAAGCTGAATCTACCTCTAGGAGTTTCATAAGCAATCTTGTTTGGTGTCTCGAGATTATCTTTAAAAATCATCATGGCACCATCAATATAATAGGCAATCAATTTTTCTACTTCAGGAATTCTTTTACCAAGATCGTCATATACCTCAACAAATGAAGTATGCCCGTGAGCGATATTGTTGCAACCCCATGAGCTTGAGTTTTTCAGACCGTGGAAATATGTGAAGGTAACGGGTGTTGAACCGAATACTTCTTTGGTCAATCTAAGTTCAACACGAATGAAATCTACATTATTCGCTTCATTCAGACCATCTTGAATTTCTTGCTGCATCTGAAACTCAACAGCATCTTTCGGAGAACTATGATACTTGCTATAGCCATCAATAATCTTAAGTGCATTCCGAGGCGCAACCAAGATATGATGTGGTGTCACAACCCTAACATATCCATTCTCAAGATCATTTACTTGACAATCTGAGTAACCCTTAATAATCCAAAGTTTGTGGTCGAAACCTTTTTCTTTGTCATCGATGATTGATTTGATCTGTTTCTTCACAGCTGAGAAGTCAACCACAACTTGCTCATGTTCATCGATCTCACCAGTCACGACAATCTCCTGGTGATAAGAACCGCCCTCGATGAATCCTGCATCTGTAACAAAGGCATGGTCAATGCAGGTCACATTACGCAAAAACATGCTTGAAATTTGCTTCATCTTTTCTACTCCGTTACTATGTTCAAGAAATTGAAAAACTATCACTTTTAAGGCAGAATCGGAAAAACCGAGCTAAAAAATATTTTAAAAACAACAAGTTACAACGGCATTTTTTTGCTATTTTTCAAGGAACCCACAATTCGATTCCAAGTTTCATCCATTATATGTCGAAACTGTTGAGCTTCAGATTCCAAGACGATGAATGAATCGTGAATAGGAAGAGCAACGGTGTCATTATACAGCGCATATTTCATAATTGCAAGTGAAATATCGCCTTCAATCTTCTGAAGTTTCAGACCAATTCTGGAACCACCCATCTCTTTAAGAATAGGATAACGAGCATATGCTTCCGAGATGAATCTGTCAGCTTTTTTAGAAGACCATCTGAAAGGCGCATTCCAGCGCATGTCGCAAAACACCCGTTTGGGATTTGAAGCATTGATCAAAGTGTTCATCGCTTTTTTGACGATCTCTCGGTCTTCAGAAAACCCAGAATAAGGGTCCCCATCGTCTGGAATACCAAACAGAGTAAACAACATGCGAATCTGATTGTATCGATAATCAAGTTCTATGGTCTTTTCATTGTCAATAGTTATCAGTCTCCGCATTTCTTTACTCATCTGTTGGTAGTTGCTATAGATGCGCCCACCTGATTCCAAGTCATTGTTGAATATTCGTCTAAATGATCGAATTGGTATGTTCACCTTCTTCTGAAACTTGCAAGCACATCGAAAGAGCAAAGCGTGGTCATCGACTAAACTCTTTTCAAGAACTTCTTCTTGACCTTTTCTTACTATGATCGACCATGCCTTACTTGGCACAACAGAGTTTGGATCGAAAACATCCAGGATGGTTTCCGATGGTTCAATTTTTGTCAAGTCTCGTTTAGGGATATTCGGGGAAGTAGTTTTGAACGAATACCCTTTTCTAACTTCACTTATCATACCAAGACTTTTCATCCCTTCCAAGATTTTGCTCTTGACGTTAGGTGTAGGATCGGGATCAGAAAGTCTGAGAGCTAGATTTCTCTGTAAGAGAAATGCTTCGGTTAGATTACCCACGAGACTCTCAATGTAATGATGAGCAGTCATTTTCGATTTTGAAGAATAACCCTTCGAGAGACCCGATTCAACAAACAATCGTGCCATATGCTCACGTTTTACACCAAGATGTCTACTGTGACTAAAAATAAGGCATTCATCGAATCTTTTCATACGTGCCTTGCATTATACAGAGGGGCTAAGCATCTGTCAAGCAAGACTTTGATCTGAGTTAACTTGTTGATTTCTTTTAAGAATTTGTAAACTCCAGTGGATTATTAATGGAGGATATGGGGGTGGGGATGATATTATTTACTAATGAACCATTTGTTCCTTGCCCTCATCATCTAGTCTTGACTTTGGGACCCTAGGACTTAGAAGATCAAGATAAAGTGCTACAATGTTATCATTTGGAATATCAACATAGACAACGTTTTTCCCTGTAATCATTATGAAATCCAATTTAGAGAATGGGTTGAACTTGGTTAGATATAATGTGCTGTGATCTTGAACCAAGACAGCAGGATGTTTGACATAGATAACATCATTATTAATTTTTTGGGTTAGATTGACATCTAGTATTCCTATAATCAGTTCACCCGTTACCAATTTAAAAAGCATGATTGATTCATTATTAGTATCCATGATTATGTTGCCTCCAAATCGATTTTTTCAATAGTATATTCAAAACCCTCTTTGATATAGATTTTGACCCGTTCCGCAAAATGCTTCATCGAAAAATTATATGTATTGGGGTCTTTAGGCGATCCATAAATTTCGTCAAATAAGTCATAAACATCACAATGTGTCTTGGTGCTACTAGTTCTAAGACCACGACCAATTGATTGGATTACCCTAAAGAAAGACTTTGTGGGTGAAGCAAAAATGATGTGTCTGATGTTTCGGATATTGACACCAGTAGAAAAGGTCTGATATGATGCAAGTATGATACAGCCTTTATGTTCTTCTGCTATTCTTCGGATGTTTTCTCGTTGATCTACATCTGTTCCACCATAGACAAAGAAAACCTCTTTGTTATATTTCTTAGCAAGTTCTCTTAGTATTTTACCATGCTTTTCAACCAAGCTGAAAAGAATTAGAACGTTACCTTCAAGATTATTAGCTAGTTCTATGATCAGTTCATTTCTTCTATCTTGTCTTATGATCCAATCTATTTCTTCCTGATAATCTTTTGATATTTTACCAAGAAAGGAATACTTAATATGGATGCAATTGACCTTTAGTTTTGCGACGATTCCTTCTTCCATCAGCTTTTTGGTCGTGGTTGTGACCATCTTGAAGCCGAAAAGCCCTCTTAAGGTCATCTCAGAAGTTTCGTCTTCGTTGTTAATAGAACCAGAAAGCCCGATTCGAAATTCGGCATCGCATTTCTTTCCTATTCCTGTCAAACTTTTCGCTGTGGCTTGGTGAACCTCATCAAAGATCATTCCTCTGAATCCATCAAACCAATCTTCATCGTTCTTATAGATTGATTGCCAAGTTGTTATCAGAATTCTTTTGTTTCTGTCATCTTTCTTATCTGTAGACGTGCTAACCAAAGAATCGACGTCCCAACCGTTCAAAGTAGAATAATCTTTGAAGTCTGATTTTAGTTGAGTTACTAGGTTCACTGTAGGCACAACAATCAGCATGCGCTCATGCTCAAAAACTTCATCGATCAAATATTTTGTGATACCATAGATGATAGAAGACTTACCAGAGCTGGTCGGGGATTGGATTAGTTTCCGTTTCTGGGTAATGGCGTTGATGATTGCTTTGCGTTGATAATCACGAAGCTCAATTCTTTCTCCATGAGCAGACAAAGCCAGATTTTCTAAGTATTTCTCAATGTCACAACTAAAAGAAAATAGTGTTTTTACTTCATCATCAATTTTTACCTTCAGGTTTTCACTCTTGCAATACTCAAGAACATCTTTAATGAGGCCCACGTAGATATAACCATTTTGATAACTAAAGAAACGAATTTTGCCATCCCAAATTCTTGCCTTGTATTTTGGATGGAATTTATAACCCTTCACATAACGGGCAAAATATTCAGTTAATCCCATGCGAATACTTGCATCGGCGACAACCTGAATATAGACATTATTTACTTTTCTAATTTCTATGTCGAACATTTGTTTGTATAGTTGCCCTAAGACGGGCAGTATCCATAATACTTGTTTCTATTTATTGCTTTCACTATCAAACTCCATTAACCAATTTCTGATAATCCAAAGCGGCCTTAATCATAAAACCTCTATTGGCAATCTGTTTCAAAGCATTATCTAGATATGTCAGTTTTTCTGTTTGAACCTCTATCTTTAGATTAAGATCATTAATTTCTTCATCTGCCTCAATGTATGAGTCAACCTCTGATTTGAGAATTTTTAGGTCAAAAGGTTTTGATTTATAGACTTCTGGATCTGCCCTACCCAAATAATAATCTCTTTTTTCTTGATAGAGTTTCTTAATCTGATACTTATACCTTTGCAACAGCATGGATTCATTTGTTCTAATGCGAAGGAGTTTGCCGTATATTTTGGGGGTCTCTAATGCTTCTTTCGCTAAGTTCGTCTCATCAATCTGAAAATATTTCTCAGCTTCATCCATAATATCTTCAATTTTCAAAGCGATGCTCCTTTATGCAGATTCAATCTCAAAACCTGTGAATTTCATAGTGCAAGTTGCGATGACGGGTTGCGTATCTTGTTCTGTTACATTTACGCTAAAGCCAGACAATGATATCGGAAAAGCGTTGAGAAGTCTATATTTGAACAGTGGATTCTTTTGGTTAGACAGCACGGTGATGAGAACGTCCGAGAACTGATTAAGACGACTAGACGAAGTAAAAGATTGTATGTTACTATCACCTGTGATTCCTCGGACAAAGAGTTCAAATTCCTCAAACTTTTCGGGGAAAGCAAGCCCTCTCATCCAATGATAGAGCGCTCTGTAGTTGTTCATTTTTTCATCAACCAAGAACGTAAAGGACAGGTCTTCATGAACTATATGGTCGCCAACTTGATTGATCGACTGAAAAGGTGTGGGTTGAGGAACTTCAGGCAATGAGATGTCGGGAAAGGTTACCTCTTGGATAGCATATTTCAGAATAGGGATTCTCGCCACTTCCATGACAAATCCATTGATGTTTAGTTGATTGATTTCCATATATACTATCCCCGAAAAGAGAATCCGATGTATTTCGCTTTTAATATTTATTAAGGAGTTTTGTATGCTTGAAAGGCATTTGCTTCCCGTAGAAGAAAACAAAGAACCAGTGGAGTTTGCAAATCAGCAACTCAAGATTTTTTGGTTACCAGATGAAGTGAAAGTTGAGAAAGATATTCAGGATGTCTTGGTGAACTTCACACCCGCTGAAAGACACGGCGTCATCTCGACATTGAAGCTGTTCTCATTATATGAGACACACATAGGCGATGAATTTTGGGGTGGTCGTTTCAAGCGAATGTTCGATGGGTCAGAATTTCATCGTATGGGATCGGTTTTTTCTATGTTTGAACTAGCCGTCCATGCTCCGTTCTACAACAAGATCAATCAGCTATTGCATATTGACACGCCCGATTTCTACATGTCCTATCAAGACAATGAAACCCTAAAATCCCGTATTGAGCACGTTGGTCAAATCA
>Ga0315298_1006380_pt1 | contig 16128 bp, 30 predicted proteins | sample WHS_1_MG_FD_203077 | JGI IMG/M metagenome (GOLD analysis project Ga0315298, IMG submission 203077) | Extremophilic microbial mat communities from Washburn Hot Springs, YNP, Wyoming, USA - WHS_1_MG | ecosystem: Environmental > Aquatic > Thermal springs > Hot (42-90C) | place: USA: Wyoming... | reverse complement strand
CCGGGGAAGGGGAAAAAAATTTAATGTTCCGGAAAATTTGCCGATAAATCAAACAAGTCCCATGACCCCTCCACACCCGGCCTGGGTTTTCCCCGAAAACCCGGGCCTTTTTATTCCACTGAGCAACACTGGGTCAGCCGCCAGCACCTACCCAGCCGCGCGGCTCACGGCCCGGTGCTCCCTCATTTGGCCGTGGCCATGAGCACCAGACCCAGGAGAATCAGGGCTACTGCGGCGAGAGTGCCCCATTGCTGCCAGCGCTGGAAAGCCGCTGAGGTCGGCTCCGGGGACCGGCCTCTGCCTTGTTGGCGGCCCACGCCGGTGAGCACAAAAACGATGAGACCCACCAAGGCCAGGACCTGACCGAGGCCGCCTTTTTCCATGTCTTGTCTCCCTGACGTCCGCGGCTGAGGCCCAATGGGACCTAACGCGCTGCCGCCGGGCGACATGGTCCCAATCGGGCAAAAAATGGCGGAGAGAGAGGGATTCGAACCCTCGGTGTCCACCTATTTTCTCTTTTTATCTTTTGTAGTTAGCTTAATAATTTTCCCTGCTTCTGACGGTTTACTGACGGTTTCCCCTGCCCACATCTGCTTCAAGGTCTCAGACTTCATTTTGGCATAACGCCTCGTCGAGGTGAGGGTCTTGTGTCCCAGCATGTCTCCGACGATGCGCTCGCTCACCCCCCGGTTGATGGCCTGTGAAGCCAGTGAGTGCCTGGTTCCTTCATAGCAGGTGATTTTGATTCCAGCCTGCTCTGTTGCCCGGCGCCAATGATAGTTAATTTGGGGATGGCTTAAGGGCCGTCCATGCCGGTTTACAAAAACAAAACCGCTCAGATGGCGGGGAAGCTGCAAGAGAGCCTCACGGACCTCCGGGTGCAAAGGCAGATACCGGACATCCTTCTCTTTGGTGAAATTCCTAAATCTATTCAGGTCAAAGGCGGAGTCAATAACCACCATATCATTTTTAAAATCAACCTTCTCCCAGCGGAGGGCCCGGGCCTCGTTGGGCCGGCAGCCCTGGAATACCAAAAACAGGAAAAAAGCGCGATAAACCGGGTCAGTGGTGTTGGCCAGAATCCGCCGTTGGGTTTCCAGGTCAATCCATTTGGTAACCGGCTCTTTGGTCGTTATTTGGGGAAAGGCCGGGAGGTGCAGAATGTCCCCCAAATCAAAAGCGTCCTTGAAGAGCTTATGGAGCATCCCCACCAGATTACGCACCGTCTTCAAGTTCAGATTTCTGGGGAGCCAATTACGGAAATCAACTATGTCGCCCGCTCGAATATCCCTCAGATTTTTCCCTTTAAAGAAGGGGATAAAGTAGTTTTGGGCCGCCCCTCTCAACTGTTTGAAATAGGATTTGGCCAGGTGTTGGCGTTCGCATTCTTGTCGGCGGCGCTCCAGCCAAGCCGCAACGTAGTTCTCAAAGACCAGACCCTTTATCTCTTTCCTGACGAAATCCCGGGGGTCAAAGGAGCCCCGGTCGATGCTCTCCCTGATGGTGGTCAGGAGGCGGGAAGCCCGTTCCCAAGAGTCCAGGGCGTAGTTGTCCCGGCCGGTGAAGATGCGATGCCGCTCACCTTTCCACCAGAGGTCCAGGTAGTAGCGGCGCGGCGCAGTTTTGCACTCGGGACACCGCAAGGGTTCCCCTTGGAATTTTCCCTTACAGACGGGGCACTTCTCCATGGTGCGCACTGCGCCGGTCATGCAGAGATTATGCACCGGGGGAGAAGTGTATGTCAAGGTGTCACCCAATCTGGCACAAGTTGCCCTGCCGATAGGCGGCTCTCGCCCGGGCCAGGCGCCTGGATGAGGATTGGGCCCCAACATGGCGGAAAGCGAGCCGGTGTCCCCCGGGACCCTGCACCCATGTCTGGCGACGCATGGGCATCCTCATCGTTGACGGCCCAGGGCGACCGAAGGAGTCAGGGGGATGGCTCACCGTGATGGTTCTAAGATCGCCTCCAGAGGTCTCCTAAAAGAACCCCCAGGGTCAGGGGCCAGAACAGCGCCCCAACCACAACCACCCAGAACGGGGCGTTGTCCGTTCTCTTAGCCCACTCCACCAGCAAGACAACGAAGAACAACAGAACCAGCCCAAAGTAGAATTTCAACACCCGTCTTTTCTCCCTATGTTTAATCTGCGGTTCAACCCTTCCCTCCGAATTATGCTTTTGAGGGGGGGCTTTTCGGCTTAAACGGGCGATATTTGCCGAGGCCTGCCCCTTACGCCGGGGGTTGGTTCCCAGGCGATAGGGGTAAACCGGACAGCAAATTTTGCGACAGTCCCGCACCGCCTGGCGCGGCTCCGGCAGGCAGTTCTTGCATTTTGCCTTGATAAACTTGAGCACCGAGCGTGGGCCCTTGTGGCCCGCCGGATAAGTCCCGAAACGATAGGGCCATAGAGGGCAATCCCTGACCGGGTAGGACTCCACCTCCATGGATGATTCGCAGCAGCAGTCCAAACACTTGTGCCGGACGGCCCGCATGGGTGAGAGTATCTCGGGCGGATAGACCCGATACTTCGGCCAGGGATTGCCGTATTTGTCAACCATTTGTTGAATGGTGTCCTCCTGAGAGGCTCTCAAGGAAATATGGCGCGAACAGGTCGTCATCAGTGCGGAGCATCATCCCCCCGCAATCGACACAGACGGCTACATGGTCGTCCAGGCCAGCAATGCGGAGGTCTGCGGCGCCGCAAGCCACGCACCGGTAGTTATAGGCCGGCATCACGCCCCCTTTTTTTACTAAGCAACCAGTTAACCAAGAGGTAGTCGAGTGCGGCAACCCAGCCATAGAGGGCAAAAAACACCAGCAGGGTGACGCCCCAGAATTGGAGATAGGGCAAGGCATCGCTCCAGTTCATGTCCCCTCCGTCATGTCCGGCCGTGAAACATTCAGAATCTGCTTGACAAAGCTGAGGACCCGGCGCAGCCACTCCAACAGTTCGACCTGTCCGGCCACACCGCAGCGCTGGCAACGGAACCAGTTGTTGCCAAACCTCTCCATTTCCCTGCCGCATATGGGACAGAAGACCATGGCTATTTCCTATCTCCTCTTGGGCTTTTCCGGCGGAGCCGGTGCGGTCTGTTCCACGAACTGCTCCAGCGTGGGGATCATTTCCGGGAAGGCCAGGAAGTCTTCCCACCTGTCCATCTTGAACTGTTGCAGCACCAGACCGACAATCTGTTTCCGGATCGCCAGGTTTTGAGCATCCTTGAGCCTCTGTTTGAGGACCTCCGGGTCAGGCGCAGGCGTCTCGGGATCGACCGCTTGTTCCTCCGGGGGCGGGGCTTGGGTGGATTCGGCCTGACCTGGTTCCGGTTCCTGGACGTTGAGAGGGGGCTGCTCTGGAGCCGGGCCCGGTTGTGTAGCGGGCGCTTCGCCTATGAGCCTGTCGGCCAGGGCGTCCGCCCGAGTCTGCGGTTTGTCATGCTGGGCCTCCTCCACCGAGGTCACGTCCAGAACGTCGGAGTCCAGGTCCAGGACGGCCTCCACCGGGACGCCGCCCTCCAGCTTGCTGTCGGTTTCCAGGAGGTCGCGCAGCCGGGGAGAAACGGGGATCGTGCGGAAGCCGTTTTTCAGGGCGGTCTTTTTGATCATCTCATTTTCCCAGGCCACCCAAGGGGTGGCCTCCCGGTTATGGCTGTCCCGCCAAGCGGCGCTGGATTCCCGGCGCTTGTAGATTTCCTTAAGGTCCATGGGTTCAATTTCGATGGCACCATCCGGCATAACGATGCGGGAGTAGGCTCCCACCACCGGCCCCCGGTCCTGGCCGAAGGGGGCGGGCTTGTGGACGAACTTGGGGCTTTCGCCCTCCTCCCATTCCACGATGTCGTGGGCATGGATGAGGATCGCTTTCGCCGACTTGACACTGCCGGTTTCCACAGCCTGCTTCACCAGGGCCCTATACTGTGGGATGGGCGTGACCTTTCCCTTGTAGGGCACCAAGGCGCAGCCGTCCTGCACCCCGGGTTCCAGGCCGCGTTGAGCGCAGTACAGCGCGGCCAGAAACAGGCTCTTCAGGTCGCAGGTAAGCAGGGAGGGGTTGCGGAGACAGGCCAGTATGAGAACCTGGCCGAATCTCTTGGCGGCCTCCGGGCTGCCCAGGAGGGTGGCGAAAGTGTTTTCCTTGGCGCCGATCCATTTTTTGATGGTCTCAAGCGCCTGTTTTTTGGGGCCTTGGGGCGCTGGCGGAGCCTTGGTGGTCGTGGGTGGCGGTGGAGTCGGTTTACCCGTGGGTCGGGTCATGCTGTTTCCCTCCTTCTTTTGGATTCCTTGGGCCAGGACGGCAGGAAGCGCCGGGGCCCAGGGACGGTGGTGGTATGGGCTTTGAAGGCTTCTCTGATGGTCTCTGCCAGATCAGGAAGGCGTTGGCAGAGTTCGTCCATCACCGCCTTCCAGTCAATCTTTTGTATGTCTTTTGTTTTTTTCCAGGTCAGCTTCCAGTCGCCAAACTCCCCACCCTGGATACCAGCGCGGTCACCTATCATGAGCTTGAGCTCATTGACGATGGAGTCATAACGATTTTGCCAGATATCCAGATTCTGTTTCGCCTCATAGAGAGCATGGAACTTGGCCGCCTCTTCCGGGGTGGCCTCGGTGAGAGGCTGGGTCTCCCCCGGATAGAAGCGGCGGAAAAATGCCTGCCAGGCCGGGTCGGCGCTGGGCTTCGGCGGGGTGCGGGTGAGAATATGGTTATGCCAGAATTCCTCGGCCCGGGCGGCCATGGCCTCGGCCAGTTTGGGATTGAACCGCACCTGGTAGGTGCGGAATTGTTGGCCGCCCAGAAGGACGGACACATCCCAGGTGGTGATCTCTGGGTTGTAGCTCCGGGTCAGGCACAGATACCAGGAACTCTGGACCAGATAAATCTCCGGGATTTCGTCAGAATCCTCCTCGCCCCACAAGACTGCCATGCGAGGGCCAGCGGTTTTGGCCTCCCAGCCTCTTTCCACCTGGGCCCAGAAGGCGGGGTCGGCTAAGGTTGTTTCCATGGCGACCCTGGCTTTTTCCCCATCGGCATAGTAAAGCTCGGGGTCGATGAGATATTTGGGGTCATTGACTACCAATCTATCCGGCGTGCCGGTCCACCAGGGGATTTCGGCATGGCGCATGGGGTAGCGGTGGTCCAGACCGAAGTCCGTGTTGGGCCACAAGATGGCCCCGGTGCGCTCCTGATATTCCCGGGCGATGAGGGGCTCCAGTCTTGTGCCCCAAGTCATCACTTCGCGCTCCACCTCCTCTTCCAGGCCGAAGATGGCGTTATAGGCGCTCAGGGGGCTTTTCCAGGGGTTCACCCCCAGGACCGCCGATGCGATAGTCCCGCTGATGCCCTTGACGGGTTCAAGGTTGTCCATAGTTCACCACCCTTTTGTAATGGGCTCTAGCCCGCGACACTTCCTGGTAATAGGATTCGTTAAAGTTGCGGTTATACCGCTGCAATATCTTCCGTGGGTTTGAGCCGCGCAGGGCCAGCACCCCGATGCGGCAATTGCCGGGTATGGTGGTGATTTCCGGCCAGCGCCGCCGAAAATCCCGGTGTAGGTTATAAGGGCCATACCATTTACCAGCCAGGAGGCCAGTTCGGAACTCCTGTCCCGGGGCCCGGCTTTCCACGTGGGCCACGGCCAGGGCAAAGGCCGGGTCAACGTGGTAAACCTGGCACCAGAACAGGGTCCAAAAGATGATGGCAGCCGTCACGGCTTATTTCTCCGGCTTCACTTCCTTGATGGTGATGCCCATCAGGTTGTCTTCGATGATGGCGTTGTCGGCGTTCAGGGGAAGATGTCCAGCCAAGAAGTCCTGCTTCAACTTGGCGGGGTCGGGATAAGTGAAGGGACCATAAATACTCTTAAATTTGACTTCAACGACGTAATCGGGCATGAAATGTCCTCCTGTGATGGGTTATGCGGCTTCCGCCTCTTCGGCGGAGAGCACCTTGACCGGGGTAATGCCCCGGTCGATGAGCTTTTCCAGTTCCTCCGGGGTTTCATCGCCGCGCACCACGTATTCCACCGCGGTGGGCTTAAAAATCCGGAAAATTGCAGGATAGAAAACCTCTTCCTGGGTGCCGTCTTCTGCTTCCCAGAACATGAAAATGCCTTTCCGGTGAGCCAGGAAGACCCAGGTTTCCCCGAGTTTGAAGCCCTTGGGGAGGGCCGGGATGCGTCGGGAAATACCCATGTCGGCAGCCTCCCGGGTGAAGTCTGCGGGAGTGGGGTAGAACTTCTCCCCCACCCACAGCAGGCCCACTTTGCCCATGGGGAAGGAGGCAGGACAGAGATAATTGGAAATCTTGATGGGTGCCGTGCAGGGGCCGGTGGTGGCCAAGAGCGCATCACCGTCCACCCAAGTCCAGCCACGAGACGGCTTTATCCCTGCGTGGCAGGTGGGGCACACGTCCAGCTTGAGGGGAAGCTTGCAGCAGGGCACTCCGTCACCGGGGGCCACCAGGTAAAGACCGCCGGGCTTGCGGCGGCCGCACCCTCGAGGCTTTTCATGGCGGATTTCCATTTTGTTACCCTCCTTTGGGAATATTGGTTCATGAATATGCCACTATGGCATATTTGTCAAGAAAAAAAATTTTGGCAGAATTTATGAAGTTAAAGTGGAGGAGTGATTATGGATAGAAGATGACCACCACGCGGTCGAGGACGGAAAGGTGCCTGACAGGAAGTTGGGTGTCGGGATATTGGGAGCTCAACGTGCGCAGTTGCAGGAATTCGAAGCCTCTTTTGAGAAAAACATATACTCTCCCAACCCCTTCAGGATTGATATAAACCACCAGGTCCCCGTCTTCCAACTTTTGCGGGGATTGCTGGACATAGATGAGCGCTCCCTTTCTGACGAAAGGAGCCAAACTGTCGTCCTGGACTTCCAGGCAATAACCATTCTCCAAGAGGAGGGACATTTTGGCGGATGCGGTTCGCGCGGTTTTCTTTTTGGGATCGAATACCGGCCCATAAGGGAAGGCGCCTTTAGAGATGATCCCTCGGACCGGCACTCTCATAATCTCATCGGCCAAATATTTCAAAGGTTCAATTTTCAAGGCCCGGCAGACCCGCTCGATATGCCCAGGTTTCCAACCCCGTTCCCCCCGGAGGAGCCGGGATAGATGGGCCTGGGTAATGCCGGTCAGGGCGGCAAGTTGGACCTGGGTGATGCCAGCCTTTTCCATGGCGGCCTGCACATCCAGCGAGAATTTCAGGCCGCCCTGGTCCCCCTTGGGCATGAGATATCTCCTTTATTTCTTTTTGGATTTCTACCTATATATCGACAAAAAATATATGACAGGGAGACACCCATTTTGTCAATAAAAATTTTTCTTGACAAGTATGCCCGTCTGACATATTTAAGGCTCATGGTCAAAATCCCTTTAAAATATGCCAAGCTTTTGGGAGTCAACAAGAGCTTCCTGGTAAGGGTGAATCAAGGGAAGCGGCGCCTCAGCCTGGGGATGGCCCTGAATCTCTTAATAGCCGCCGAAGCTGAGGGGGAGAAGTTCGCGTTGCTGGACCTGCGGCCGGACCTTCTTCCTCTCCTCCCTTATCTTTGCAACCATCCCGCCAAGTCCAAAAGATCGGGCTCCATAAGGCAGCAGAGAAAGCGCGGATGAGCCGAGGGTTCAAGCAGGACTCGGGGAAGGTCCGCTGGGACCTTCTACCGCCGGCGGCGCTTGGCAAGCTGGCCGAGGTTTACACCTTCGGGGTTGCCAAGGGTTACCCGGCCAGGAATTGGGAGAAAGGCATGGCGTGGTCCCGGCCCTTCGCCGCCCTGATGCGCCATGCCTGGGCTTTTTGGGCGGGCGAGGATTTGGACCCCGAGAGCGGCCTGCCTCACATGGCCCATGTCGCCTGGAACGCGCTGGCTCTGGTGGAATATCAGGTGCTCGGCAAGGGGGAGGATGACCGGCCTTGAATGAAACGGCCAAGTGTCCTTTTTGCGCCTCGGATATCGGCTTGGCGAACCGGTTTGAGTTTCCCTGTCCGGTGTGCCTACAGTTGGTGGGGGTGATGTCGGACGGGTCTACGCCGCGCTTGGTGCGGGCGGCCCCCGATCTCCGCAAGCCGTGGATACAATCTAGGAGGGAGAATTGAAGATGGCATTGGGGGGAGTTCTTCCACAGCAAGACCCCGAATCAACGGAGAATTGCGTCCATGGGGTGCCGACGGATATGGAGTGTGTCCATTGTCTGTTGGCCTATTGTGATTTTGAATCCCAACGGCTCATGGAATATGCCAGGTTCCTGGAAAGTTTTCTGGAAATCCTTCTGGGGGAGGACTGGAGAAACATTGCGATAGAGGAAGTTAAGAGGCTTCCCAATCTGCCGTTGAGGATAACATCACATGTATAACCGGGTGACCTTGGTGGGTCGGGTCAAGGCCAAGCCCGAGATGAAGCACACCCAGACGGGCAAGGCCTACACCGCCTTCGACCTGGCCACAGAAGACACCTATGTGTCAGGCGGGGAGAAGAAAAAACAGACCGAATGGCACAAGGTGGTGGCCTGGGGACGGTTGGCCGAAATCTGCTCCCAATATCTGGACAAGGGCTCCCTGATAGTCCTTGAGGGGAAGATCACCCACCGGCAATGGGAGAGTGACGGCAAGAAGCACTACGTCACCGAGATTTTGGCGGACAGGATGAAGATGCTGGGGGGTGGCCGGCGGGAGTCTGCTGAGCCAGAAGATGATTTGCCGTTTTAGGGCTTCCTGGAAGCCTTTCGCAAAGTCTTTCGGGAAGTCTATCGCAAAGTCTTCCAGGAAGACTTATCTGAGAGACGGTCGGCCATGAGGTATCAGAAGATATTTTCCCAAATTTGGTTCGATGAGAAGTTCGCAGCTCTCACCCCCATGCAACAACGACTCTACCTCTATATCCTTACCTGCCCCCACGGCAATCTGATCGGCTGCTTCGTCCTCAAAACAGGCTATGCCTGTGCCGACCTTAAGTCCTTACCGAAGGACTTCGAAAAGGACTTAGCTAAGCTCATCGAGATGGGGTTGGTAAAGTATTGCCACACCCATGAGCTAATCCTGATTCCCAACTTCTTAAAATATAATCCCATCACCAATCCGAACCAGAAAAAAGCCGCCGCCAAGCTCCTCAAGCAGTTGCCAAAATCGCAATTATTACTACACCTTAAAGGACTTATCGAAGGACTTCCGGAAGCGCTTTGGGAAGGACTTCGGGAAGGGGTTTCGAAACCAGAAACAGAAACAGAAACAGAAACAGAAACAGAAACAGAAAACAACACACTAGGGCCCCCGGACCAAACTCTCAGCCCCGAACCAAGCAACCCTACCCAACCGCCTTCGCGAGGCGTTGCGAAGGAGGTCTTGACTCCTGTTTCTGTGGTTTCTCTCTGGAACCAGATCAACCCGCTTAAACAAAAGGTCCCCATCAAGCTGACTCAGAGCCGGGGTGAGAAACTGAGGGCCAGGCTTAAAGAAAACCCCGATCCCTCTTATTGGCGACGGGTGTTCGAGAATATCCGGGATATACCCTTCTACCGGGGTGAGGGCCCGCGGGGGTGGAAGGCGACCCTGGATTGGGTAATCAAGAACGACACCAACGGGGTGAAAATCTATGAGCAGGAACCTGACAGACATTACCACGGCGCTGCCTACTATGATCAATTTGCTGAGGTTTTCGAGACATGACGAACCCGTCACCGTCACCTGTCCGGAGTGCGGCGAAGAGTATCAGACCCGGGTAACCCGGGAGGACGGCACCGCACCGCGGTGCAGAAAGTGCTTTCAATCAGCGCAGCGGCGCTCAATCAGGGAATGGCAGCGTAAAATCCAGGACGAAAGGCTGAAGAACATTCCCCATTGGCTGATGGAGCGCGGCCTTCCCAAGCGTCACTGCGAGGCGTCTTTTGAGATTTGCTTTAACGGCCGCCGGCCCCAAGAGTTGCCGTGCCTCCTTACCGGACCCGCTGGCACCGGCAAGACCACCCTGGCGGCTTGTTTTTTCCGGGAATTTGCCCTCACCCTCGGGTTTGAGAGCGTGCTCTTCCTGAAGGAAACAGATTTGGTCCAGGCGCTGCGGGATAGCGAGGGCGGCCGGACCGACATTTTGGAGGCGGCCAAAAGGGTGCATTTCCTGGTTCTGGACGACATGGGCAAGGCCACCCCAACCCCATTCATCCGGGAGCAAATCTTCCATCTCCTGGATCACCGTCACTCGGAGGAACTGCGCACCATTATTACCACCAATCTTTCCCTCAACGACTTTTGCCGGACTTATGGCTCGAACCACGCCGAGGCCCTATTGAGCCGACTGAGCGAAATGGGGAAAACCTTGGTGTTTAGGGGGAGAGATCGCCGCATGGCGAAAACCACCGGCCCTGAGCCGAGGAAAGGAGCACCAGAATGAAACTGAAAGATTTGGCTGACAAGATGGCTGACAAATCGCGTTACACAAAAAAAGACGCTTTTGAATTGGCAAAAGCGTTCCTGGATTGCTTGGCTTGGGAGATTGCTGATAAAGGCGAGGTTTTTCTGCCGGGGTTTGGGACCTTCAGGGTGATTGTGACAAGCCCCAGGAAGGGGTGGAACCCCCACACCAGGGAAAGCATCGGCATCCCGGCTAAGAAGCGGGTTAGGTTCAAGCCCGCACTCCGCTTGCGGGAGCGTTTAAGGTAATGGTCAAAAAAAAGGGGGGCCTGAGGCCCCCCAGCGATTATGCTTCTATCCCCTCCTCAACCATTTCATGGCCCGTTCCAATTCCTCATCCACAATATGGGTGTAAATCGTGGTCGTGGCAATGTGGGCGTGGCCCAGGGCCTTTTGGGTGAGGCGCAGGTTCTTGGTTTGCCGCAACAGGTCCGTGGCGAAGGTGTGCCGCAGCATGTGGGGATGCACATCCCGCACGATGCCCACCAGGAGCGCCACGGATTTCACCATCTTGCGGAGATTGCGGCTGTGCATGGGTTTTCCGGCCCTGGTCACGAAAAGCTCATCGTGACCATCTTGCACCAACATATTCCGGTGGGGTAACCAGGCCCGGATCAGTTTCAGATCATCCTCATTTACCCAGACAACCCGTTGACGGCGGCCCTTGGCGCGGGTTACCAGCAGTTGGCCGGTGTCGAGATTCAGGTCCGACAGCCTGACGCCCAGGACCTCCTGGCTCCTTAGTCCGGCGTTGACCATAAGCCTGATCATGCACAAGTTTCTCAAGGCTAATGGGTCGGTGGGCGTCCAGGTGGTCAAGGCAATGACCTCCTGCGGCGTCAGGCAGGAGGGCAGATTAAAAGGCTTGGTCATGGGTCTTACCTCTATTGTGGGGGGCTCGCAAGCCCCCCGCTAAGTAACCTTTTTTGCCCAGATCACCCAGGTCACCGGCCTAGGAGCAGGAGGAACAGGATGAAAATCCAGGCTGAAGCGATAAGGAAGTTTCGCAGGGTCATTATTCCCCCTCCATGAGTTTCTTGACGTTCCGGTCCAGGTTGCGCAGCCGGGTTTGTTCCACTCTGTCAAGCGCCCGGCCCAGGTCCGCCTTAGCAGATTCGGGCATGAGGTGATAATGGTCGGTGTCCACCCGCAAAATCCTTTTAACTGCGAGGTAGAGACCATACAGTTCCGGGACCGCCTCTATAAGGCGGTCGTTGTTGGCGCTGTGGAGCTCCACCAGACTCTCAATGAAATCTGTGTTGGGGTTGTCCTGGTCCAACTCGGACAAAAATATCAGTTCTTTTATACCCGGCTCCAAGAGCCGGGCACCGATATCCGAGCCTGGATCGCGGGTGACCATCCAGGGTCCGGGGGTGTGCAGGCTCTCCACCCAGCCGCAGGACAGACAAAACCCCCCGGTGGTGGGGTGGTAGCTCTTGCGCTGCCCGCATTCCGGGCACTTGTCGTTATGGTCGATAGTCATTGGTCGTCCTCCAAAATTCGGTGCCTCGGGGGAGCCGGTCGAGGTCCCATGCCCGTCTGACTGCTGCCCGGGCCTCCCTTTCTGTGGCATAGCGGCTATTTGTTGGTCCCATGGCATAAGGATTCCCAGGGAAGCGCCAATACCATCGCGCCATGTTTTCTCGGTTCATATGTCCTCCACCCAGGCATGAGGCGATTCCTCAGCCTCCTCTCTGGTCTCAAAGGGACCGAAAAGCTTGGGGTCAAAGGCGACGTTGTTGTCATCGTAAAAGCCCAAATAGTTGTGCTTTTCACAGGATGCTTCCCGGGCTTCATTCTCGGTGTCAGCCTCAACCAGATGGACGCGCCAAACAATGGCGGCGGCATATTGTTTGATGTAATAAGACATTTTCAATCCTCCTTGGGGGCCTTGCGGCCCCCTCTTAGGGCGGGGTCCCCAACTAAATGGTTACCTGCCTTTGTAGATGTTCAGCCCGACCTTGATGTCCTCCCGGCCGGGGATGGCGATATTGCCCTCGGACGTGGCGATGATGGTGGTCTTGCCGCTTTTGCTCGGACCATAGGTCTTGGACAGGTCCACCTTGATGGTGAGGATGGTGCCGGTGACGTTCATGTCGATGTTTTTCATGTGGCTTCTCCTTTGTGTGAATGTTGGTATTTCTCCCAATGCCAGACCACGGTATCCATGGTCGGCGTGATGCCCAGAGATTCCAGATAGTTGCAACGTTCGAGGATTTCCAGGGCGTCCTTCTTGCCCTCATTGTTCATTGTTTGGTCCTCCTTTGGGGGCCTTGCGGCCCCCGGGGGTGTCATGCGGCGGTTTTCCCCGCCTTAGCCTTACAGGCGGCGTAGGCCGCGCTATAGCGCTGGCCGTTGCCGGTCAGGTGGTAGATTTGCTCGGCCAGCAGGACTAGGGCGGGATGCTCCTCAAAACTGCCGGTCCATGCACCCGAGCTAATCTCGTCTAACACAGCTTGCCGGAAGCGGGGCACGTCGTTGAGCAGGCCCCGCAGATTGCAAGCCCCTTGTGACAGCAAGGCCCAATCGTGGATGTTCATGCGGATTCCTCCTCTTCCACTTTAAACGTCATGGTCGCCAGGCCAGGACACGACAGCGTTACGGAGTCAGGGTGGAAAGTCAGGACGTAAGGGCGATAGCCGTTTGCCTGAGCCCAAGCGGCGGTCTTGTAGGCGCAGACCTTGGCGTCGGCCATCGTGGGCACATAGCCCACCAGCCCCCCGTTGCCGTCAGATTGCATGGCTAAAAACATCTTTACTCCTCCTTGTGGTGGATTTAACCGCTCAAGTAGGGGGAGGACCGGAGCCCTCCCCTAACCAAAGCGGTTAAGTCCCTAAAAAGGGAGCAGAGTCATCCATGCGTCGAGATACGCATTGGCCAGCCTCAGAGCATGGAGCCTTGCAGTCCCTGGGGGGCACAGGAGCATGATGGTCTCATACCGGGACATTGAGGACTTATACCCGGCCCAAAGCCGCTTACGCAGTTTGCGCAGCCGGCGAATCTCCGCTTCCGCTTGGGCAAGATCGCAAAACTCCTCGTAATCCGGGTTAGTCTGGCCCCTGTCCGGGGCACCGCCGATGTTGCCCATAAATCCAGGGTAAACTTTTGCCATTGCTCTCCTCCTCTCTCTCCGGCCCCCTCGGGGTAACCTGGCCCAATCGCTTAGGGGGGGAATCCCTCAGCCGCCGGAAGTTCAAATTATCAAAGAGCTAACTGCTGGTTTGAATATATGCCAAGTAGTCATAAGCTGTCAAGAAAAAAATCGGCACTTTTTTCCGGCACATTAATTTTTTTTATGGAGGGCGAAACGACGGGGTTGCCAATTTGGCAAATATCTGGTATTGGTGGGAGAAAAACGGGCCTCTGAGAGCCCCGTAGAGAGGCGATCGTGGACGAGGCAAGGGTTTACCTTGGGGTGGACCCGGGGAAAACCGGTGGTGCGGCGCTCCTGGCCGAAGGTGGCGGGATAGTCGAGGTTTGGCGCTGGCGGGAGGGCAAAGACCCCCTATCCTCATATAATATATTACTTAAGTATGCAGGATATAAGAGTATATATAGCTACATAGAGCACATAAGGCTCTTCCCGTCCCTTCCCCCGGCCATTTTGCTCAACACCCAGGCCCTCCTGGTCAACGTCGGCCAGTGGCACGCCGTTCTGGACCTCCTTCGGATACCCTATCTCCAGATCACCCCGGACGACTGGCAGGCCCGCTACGGCCTCCGCCACTGGCGCAAGCGCAAGGCCAGGATGGACGCACTCGCCAATCAGGCGCAGGTAGCCGCCCTCACCTCACCCCTGGCCCTGGCCCGCCACCTCTGGCCAGAGGCCCCCCTGCGCACCCAGGCCGACGACGGCATAGCGGTAGCTCTCCTCCTCGCCGACCTGGCCCGCAGAGACCACGCACTGGAGACCGTGACCGGTGCCGGCAAGCAAGCCGTCCTACCCCTGACCACCAGGAGGGGCAGCAGAAGGAGGAACTGACGACCATGCCAAAGCTCCCCCACCGCACCCGACCACCCAAGCCCAAGCCCCTCCCAACCCCCCGCCAGGCAGCGGCAGGCAAAGAGGAGCCGGATACCCCTCTATCTATTATTAATAATATATATAGTGATGATGATGTTATTAATAACGGTTGTGATATTATTGTTGATGATAATAGTAATATAGACAGTCAAGACAATATTAGTAATAACGCCACAACAAAACCTCAACTGCCTACTATCAACCCAAATAACAATCCACACACAACCCAGCACCTCGACGACTATGACGATGACCCCCTCGATATCCCCGAAGTCAATCTAACTAAGCCCTTCACAACACAAGAAAAAAAGTTCCTGGAAATCTATCTCTCAGGCAAGGTATCTCGTGAAAAAGCCCTATCTCTATCAGGAATTAAAATAACAGATGCAAAAAAAATCAATCTCACCGCCAACAGGATATTAGAAAAGCACGTGCGGCGGGTGGACCTGCGCCAAATACTGCGCTCTGTCGGCCTCTCCGAGATACGGATCGCCAAGATGGTCCTCCAGATCGCCGAGGACCTGACCAACACGGCCAAGACCCGGTTGGCGGCCTTGGAGCTGGCGGCCAAGATGCTGGGGATGACCCGGGAATTTGACAGCGGCTACCAAGGCGCGGAGATAGTGATTGAGGCGGGTGCGGACGTCGGGGATCAGGCCCTGGACCAGGAGCAGCAGCAGGCCCAGCCGACCCGGGTGGCGGTCAAGGCCCGGATGCGGACGGTGACCAGGTAGAGGGAGGGGGGAGGGGGCAAGTGCCGAGAATACTGAAAAGCGGCACCAGGACCAGCAGGATTACCTACCCGGCAGGCACCCCTGCCCTCCTCTATCCGCTTGACCAGCCCTGCCCCCACCGCCACGCCCCCACGCCGGCGGCAGTGGCACCCCACCCACCGCCGCCCCTCGCCGCCGCCGCCACGCCCACGCCCACACACCCCTGGGAGCCCAAAACCGGGAAACGGGGGACGGGACTCCTGCCCCCCCGGGTCAATATGTCCCCTCCGCATAATATTTCAGAAACCTTCGGGGGGTGCCAATATGACACATGGCGAAGGAGTAAGCTATGAAGGCGGTGGATGAATTTTTTGAGGAGATGGAGGAGAGGTTTTATGGTGTAGACATGGAGACGGTGAGGCGGGTGATGAGGGTAGAAGGAGACCGGATGTTGGAGGTTTTTGAGGACATAGCTGTTAGGGAGTTAATGGGAGATAGTGAGGTTAAAGATGGGCGTATCTGATATGAGATGGCTTTTTGGGGAGATATCAAGGTGGGGGTGTGGTTTAAGATGATATGTCAAGCGAGGGATTGTCTAGAGAGGGCGAAGTTGTTAGTTATTCAGACGGCTACAGGTCCTATTTTATGCAGGTTTTGCAAGGAGCATGCCATAAAGGCGATGAGTGTTTTATGCAGGGAGGGTTTAATGGATTGGGAAAATATTGAAAAGGTAAGAGGGTTGAAATGGGAAGATGTTTGAATTGTGGTGGGGAGGCGAAGAGGCTGTATTGCAGTAAGGGGTGTCGTGATTTGTATTATCGTCGGGTGATGATGGAGGGGGGATTGAAGCCTCGCGTGTGTGAGATATGTGGTGAGGAGTTTCAGCCGAGGAGGCCGGGTGAGGTAGAGTGCGGGGGATGTCGTGAATGGTTGAAGAGGGTCGATGAGGAGGAGAAGAGGGCGAAGGAGGTGGTGAGGCGTTGTTT
>Ga0315298_1006378_pt1 | contig 16131 bp, 14 predicted proteins | sample WHS_1_MG_FD_203077 | JGI IMG/M metagenome (GOLD analysis project Ga0315298, IMG submission 203077) | Extremophilic microbial mat communities from Washburn Hot Springs, YNP, Wyoming, USA - WHS_1_MG | ecosystem: Environmental > Aquatic > Thermal springs > Hot (42-90C) | place: USA: Wyoming... | reverse complement strand
TTGTCACAGTGACAGAGCATGGGGCACTCATGGGACAGTTGCAGGCCAGAAAACGCCCCGGCCAGACTTCCCAAGATCAGTATATCGGGTTATTGTTCATCGCGAATGGTTGCGGTGAAGTGCCCCGCCAGTGTCCCACGGGCAAAGAAAAAGGGCCTAAGCGTTAGCCTAAACCCTTGTTTTTAAATGGAGCGGGTGATGGGAATCGAACCCACGCCATGAGCTTGGGAAGCTCAGGTTCTACCATTGAACTACACCCGCATAAGTAAAATACTATCGGCAGAGACCGAAAAAAGCAAGGCGCATAAAGGCTGGCAAAGGCGTAGTCTTTATGTAACATGTCGTTTCATAAATCAAATACCACTCAGAGGCACTTCCATGGATCAATTACCCAGCCGCGAAGAGGACATCGAGCAGGCATCCCGTTCCCTCAAGGCCATGGCCCACCCGCTGCGGCTCAAAGTGCTCTGCGTCTTGGGTTCCGATGAGCTGAGCGTGCAAGACATCGTAGCAGCGGTGGGCACCACCCAGAGCAACATTTCCCAGCATCTGGCCATCTTGCGGGAAAAGGACATCCTCCGCGCGCGCAAGGATGCCAACAAGGTCTACTACCGTGTGGGCGATCCCCGCACCTTGCGGCTCATCTCCATGATGAGCGATGTCTTCTGCTCGGTCCGCTGAAAGGATGTCTGCACCGGGCGACCGGCGGGTGCCAAGGTCTGGGGGTGGCGCGGAGCGCTCGGCAGGGGGGTTGACTGCGCAGCGGTTCATGGCTTGAAAGCTATAATTTGGTATATTACCATATACTAATAGCTTATGGCCCGACTGATCATGCCTCCGGGGGAGCAGTGGGGGTGCTTGTTTGTCGAATCGTTGAGATAAGAAAGGAACAGTCATGTCCGCTCGGTCCTGGAAGCAGATTCAGCTCGTCGTCGCTGCCACGCTCTCTTTCTCCGGCCTTGGGGCGATGGTGCCGGCGCAGGCCGTGGATTTTACCCAATGCGTTGATCTTGCCCTCAAGCAGAATCCGCAAATCCTTGGTGCGCGGGCACAAGTGGCCGAGGCCCGGGGTGGCATCCGCGAGGCGCGCGGCCATCTTCTACCCAAACTTTCGGCATCCTTTACCGCCAGCGAGTCCAACAACGCCCTGACGGTATTCGGGATGAAGCTGTCGCAACGGCAGGCCACCTTCAATGATTTTGGAGCTGGACAGTTTACCGGCCCCGGCACCCTGGGAGTGGCGCCCAACAATCTCAATCATCCCGGCACTTATCACAACTACGGGACGCAGTTCAAGCTGGATGTCCCCATCTGGAATGGGGGGGCCATCTGGGGTCGGCTCGATCAGGCGCAGGCGATGCTCAAGGCCGCTCAGAGCGGTGACGAAATGGCCAAACAGCAGCTTATTTTTGCCTTGCTGCAGGCCTATGAAGGGGTGCGCGCCGCTGACGCGGCTATCATGGTGGGAGAAAAGGCGAAAGCGGCGGCGGAGTCCACCGTCAAAACCACCCAATCCCTCCTGCAGCGCGGCGTGGTGGTGAAAAGCGACCTGCTCTCGGCGCAGGTCCACCTGGAAGAGACGGAACTGGCCCTGCAACATGCCCAGGACGCCAAGGCCAACGCCTTGGAGGGCCTTGCCATTCTCATCGGTTGGCCCGCCGATAAGCCATTGACGGTGGATGCCCCGGTGCGGCCGGCGGCACCCGGCGCCGATCTGCCCACCTTGCAGGCCCAGGCCCTTGTCAATAACGCCGGCATTCAGGCCTTGCAGCATCAGGTCAAGGCCGCTCAGGCGGGGATCACGGTGGCGCGGGCGGCCTATCTCCCCCATGTCAATGCCATGGCCATCCAGGAATGGAACGGCAGCACCCTGGGCAACGCCGTGCCCTCCTATACCCTTGCCGGGGTGGTTTCCTGGGATGTCCTGGATTTCGCCCGCGGCGGCGGCATGGACCAGGCGGATGCGAAACGCCAGCAGGCCCTCGCCGCCTTGCAGGAGGCCCAGGACCATTTGCGCCTGGAGGTGGCCCAAGACTGGCGTAGCGCCCGGGAAGCGGCGCGGCGGGTGCAGGTGCGCAAACTCGCTGCGCAGCAGATGGAGGAGGCGCAGCGCCTGATTCGCCTGCGCTACGAAAACGGCGTGGAGACCATCACCGGCCTGCTGCGCGGGCAGGCGCAACTGGACCAGGTGCGTGCCGAGTTGGTGGAGGCGCATTATCAGGAGGCCGTGGCGCGCGGCGCCCTCCTGTTGGCGCTGGGCAAGCTGAACACACAACATATCGTCGCAGCGGGGCAGTCTCCCGTAGTCAAAGGAGTGGCAGAATGAGGCTACGCAAACACTGGTTCCTGGGGCTTGCCTTGGGGTTTTCCACCCTCGCCCTCAGCGCCTGCGGGAAAAATCCGCCGCAGGCACCGGCCACCCAGGTGAGCGTATCCGCTCCCGTGGTAAAGGTGACAGCGCAAGCGCTGCAGGCCTACGCCGAAGTCCCGGCGAGCGTCGTAGCCGATCAGCAGGTGCAGTTGTCATCGCGCCTGATGGGCTACATCCGCAACCTCACGGTGCGTGAAGGGCAGGCTGTCCAGGCCGGGCAGGTGCTTTTCGAAGTGGATCCCACGGACGTGGTGGGACAGGTGCAGCAGGCGCAAGCGGGTCTGGCCGAAGCAGACTCCGCCCTGGCCGATGCCCGCTCCAACTACGAACGCTTCAAAGCCCTCTATGCCCAGCAAGCCATACCCGAAAAGCAGTGGGATGCGGTAAAATCCCAATACGCCATGGCCCAGGCGCGGGCCGCTGCCGCGCGGGCGGGAATCACCTCTGCGCAAGCCCAACTGCGCTACGCCCGGGTTACTGCTCCCTTTGCCGGGATCATCGCCCAAAAATTCCTGCAGAACGGAGACTTGGCCACGCCTGGGCATCCCATTCTCAGCATCGAGAATCCGGCGCATCTGCAGGTGCAATGCAGTGTCAGCGACGATCTCTTTACCCGCCTGCACGTTGGACAAAGCCTGGCCGTCCAAGGGGACGGCCAAGTGGTCCAGGCACGGGTGCTCGATCTCGTTGCCACGAGCGATCCCATGACCCACACCCACCTCGTCAAGCTGAGCCTGCCCGACAACAGCGGCCTGCAAAGCGGGTCTTTTGTCACCGTGGCCATTCCTACGGAGCGGCGTACCGGGATCGTCGTGCCCGCGTCCGCCCTCCAGGACCGGGCGGGTATCCCCGGCGTTTTTGTGGTGGATGCCCAGGGCCTTGCCCATTACCGGATGGTGCGGCCGGGGAAGCCGGTGGCCGGTGGGGTGGAGATCCTGTCCGGCCTGAGCTCCGGCGAGACGGTGGTTGCCGGGAATCTGGCGGAGATCGACAATGGTTCCCGCATCAAGGCCGCCGGAGCGACCCATGGCTGAAACGGATCACCGGCAGCCGCAGAACCTCGCCGGGCGCCTGGCGGCGGCCTTTTATCGTTCCAAGATTACCGTCCTGATCATGATCGCCATCGCGCTCTTCGGGGCCATGGCGGTGGCCGTGACGCCACGCCTCTACAATCCGGAAATCGTGGTGCCCGCCGCCGAGATTTTTGTCATGCGGCCAGGTTCCAATAGCGAGGAAATCCACCACCTGGTGGTGCGTCCCCTGGAGGCCCTCATGGCCTCCCTGCCCGGTGTCCATCACACCTATGGCTATGCGGTGGATGACATGGGCATCGTCACGGTGCAGTTCCAGGTGGGGGCCAACGAGGAAAAGAGCCTGCTGGAGCTCTACAACCAGTTGAGCCGCAATCTGGACAAGATGCCGCCGGGCACGGAACAGCCCTTGGTCAAGTCCATCGGCATCAATGACGTACCGATCATGACCATCACCCTGAGCGCGGCGGACATGACGCCGCTGGCCTTGCGCCAAGTGGGCCTGCGCCTTATGGAGCAGCTCCAGAGCGTGCCCGATGTGGCCAACGCCGAAGTGATCGGCGGCAGCCCCCTGGCGGTGAATATCTGGCTGGATCCGGCCCGCCTTGCCAGTGTCGGACTCAGCCTGACCCGCGTCAAACAGGCCTTGCAGGCGGCCAATGTGGTCATGCCCGGCGGCAATCTGGTCAACAACAACCAGCAGATCCCCCTGCGTATCGATGGGGCCTTTGCTTCCGCTCGGGGCGTCGGGGATTTGATCATCGGCAGCCACGACGGCCGCCCGATCTTCCTCAAGGATGTCGCGCAGGTGGAGGAAGGCCCGGCGGAAACGGACATGGCGACCACGACCACTGCCGGCCCTGCCAATGGCCTGGGCCTAAGCGCCGGCACCACCCTGCCGGCGGTGACGATTTCCCTGGCCAAGCGCTCGGGCGCCAACGCCGTGACCGTAGCCGATGCCATCAGCGCGAAGTTGCAGCGGCTGGAGTCCGAAGCCCTCCCCCAAGGGGTCCATGTCACCGTCACCCGCGATTACGGCCAGCGGGCCGATGATGCCGTCAACACCCTGATCGAGCACCTGGGCATCGCCATTGGGGTGGTGGCGGTCATCCTGCTCCTTTTCCTCGGTTGGCGGGAGGCCGGGATCGTCATCCTGACGGTGCCGCTGACTCTGGCCGTAGTGTTGGGTATCGGCTGGCTCACGGGTCAGACCATCAACCGCATCACCCTTTTTGCCCTCATCCTGTCCTTGGGCTTGCTGGTGGACGGGGCCATCGTGGTCATCGAGAACATCCACCGGCACATGGGGGAGTGCGAAGGGGGCAAGTTTGCCCAGTGCGTGATCACGGCCACCAACGAAATCGGCAATCCCACCAATATCGCGACCCTGGCCGTGATTCTTGCCTTCATTCCCATGGCCTTTGTGACGGGGATGATGGGTCCCTTCATGCTTCCCATTCCCATCTTCGTGCCCATTGCCATGATTGCCTCGGTGCTCCTGGCCTACACGGTAGTGCCATGGGGAGCCAATCGCTTCCTGCAGAAAAAGGCCGCCCGCCAGGCAGGGAACTCCGCAGCCCATGGCCACGGTCCCGATCCTTTGCAAAAAGGGTATCTCGCCATTTTCCGGCCGCTCTTGGAGTCGCCGGGCAGGCGCAACCTATTTTTTGTGGTGGTGATATTGCTGCTGATCCTGGCGATGGCGATGCCTGCCTGGCAATTCTTCCGCCCCCAGGGCAGCAACGGGCCCCTGAGCGCCCTGGGCGTCAACGTCAAGATGTTGCCCGAAGGCAATGTCAGCGATTTTCTCATTCAGGTGGATACTCCTGCCGGAACGGCCCTGGATGAAACCGGGGAAGTGAGCGAGGCGGTGGGCAACGTCTTGAGCAAAAATCCTTACGTGAAAAACTTCCAGACCTACCTGGGGCGCTCGGCGCCGGTGGATTTTGCCGGCCTGGTGCGCGGCGACATGATGCGCCAGGGGAGCAATTATGCCCAGATCCAGGTCAACCTGGTGCCGCGGGATGAGCGTCCCATGTCCCATGCGGTAGCTGTCGCGGTGTATCAGGCCCTGGCCCCGGTGCGCCGGAGCTTCCCCCAATCGGTCATCAAGATCTTCGAAGTACCGCCGGGGCCGCCGGTGCGGGCCCAGGTGGTGGCCGAACTCTATGGCCCGGATTATCAAAAACTGCGGGAACTGGCCGGCCCGGTCGAGGCGGATTTTCGCAAGGTCTACCGGATGACCAACGTCGATGACTCGGTCACGGCGACGGTGCCCGAATATGTCATCCATGTGGATCGGCAAAAGGCGCAACTGGCGGGCGTTGCCCCGGCCCAGGTGGCGGAGCTGGTCCATGATTATGTGGCTGGCGTCAAGCTCGGCGACCTGCGTTCCGTTTCGGCGCGGGAGCCCCTGGACATCATCCTGCGCATCCCGCGGGCCGATCGTGCCTGGCGGCAACAGATCCTTGACCTGCGGGTGCGCAGCCAAAGCGGCCAGGAAGTGCCGCTGGCGAGCATCGTGCAGATCCGCCATGCCACCCTGGACAAGCCCATTTATGATCGCGACCAGCATCCCGTGGTCTATGTGACCGGTGATTTGCTGGGTTCGAGCCCGGTTTATGCCGTCCTGACCCTCAACCATTGGCTCGACGGCAAGGCCCTGGACGGCGTTCATCTGAGCACGGCCAACCTCGGCTTCACCCCCGCCCAACCCGATGACATCAACCATTACCAGATCCTCTGGGGAGGCGACATGCGCCTGACCCTGGATGTCTTCCGCGATCTCGGGGCGGCCTTCATCGTGGCGCTGGTCTTCATTTACCTGATGCTGGTGGCCTATTACCAGTCGTTTATGATGCCCATCATCGTCATGGGCGCCATTCCCCTGACCCTGGTGGGTGTGTTTCCGGGACACTGGCTGCTCAACACCCCCTTCAACGCCACCTCCATGATCGGCGTCATCGCCCTGGCCGGCGTGGTGGTGCGCAACTCCCTGCTGCTGATCGATTTTATCATCGACTACCGGCGCCGGGGGTACCCTTTGGAGGAGGCCGTCCTGCAAGGCGGAGCGGTGCGTTTCCGACCGATCCTGCTGACGGCCCTGGCCATCATGTTCGGCTCCGCCATCATGGTCACCGATCCCGTATTCGGCGGCCTGGCCGTCTCCTTGATTTTCGGGACTTTCGCCTCCACTATGTTGACATTGATCGTGATCCCGTTGCTTTACTTCCTGTGGGAGCGACGTCTGGAACAGCAGCGGCAAGGAGTTTGAATCTTTATGAATAGCGAACGTTGGGTACGGGTGATTGCCGGTATTTTTGTCCTTTTGAGCGTGGTCCTGGGCGCGCCGGCCAGCCCGGTCTTTGTCAGTCAGTGGTTTCTGGCCGTCACGCTCTTTGTGGGTCTGAATCTCTTGCAGAGCGGCTTCACCTGTCTCTGTCCCCTGGAGCGCATCCTGATCGCCGCCGGCGTTCGCGATGCGCGGGTTTGCGGGCGGTGAGCGGCGTCATGGGCGAATTGCTGCAATTCCTGCAAGCGCAATGGATGCTGGTGCTTTCCGCCATCGTCGTGCTGGCGCTGCTCCTGCGCGGACCCCTGAGCCGCCGTATCGCCGGTATCGAGGAGGTGGATCCCAGCGCCGCCGTCCATCTCATCAATCACGAAGATGCAGTGATCATCGATGTGCGTGAACAGGAGGAATGGTCGCGCGGCCACCTGCCCAATGCCCGGCACATTCCTTTGGGGGATCTGTCCAAGTATGTGAAGGATCTGGAAAGGCACCGCGGTCATCATGTGATTTGCCAGTGCGCCAGCGGGATGCGCTCGGCGCGTGCCGCAGCCCTGTTGAAAAAGGCCGGATTTGACAAGATCTACAGCCTCAAGGGCGGTATCCAGGCGTGGCGGGGCGCCGGCTTGCCCGTGGAGAAATAGCATGTCCTCCGTGCCCGTGCTCATGTACTCTACGCCTAGCTGTCCCTATTGCCGCATGGCCGAGTCCCTGTTGCGCAGCAAGGGCGTGACGCCGGAACAGGTTCTGGTGGACCGCGATCCGCAGCAGCGCCAGGTCATGATGGCGCGCAGCCGCGGGCGGCATACGGTGCCGCAAATATTTATCGGGGAGCAGCATGTGGGTGGTTATGACGATCTCGCGGCCCTCGATAAAAAAGGCCTGCTGGACGCCCTGCTCCGGGGGGAAGGCTGAAGGGTCCAGAGAAAGGGCCTGAATTGGCGGCTTGGGAGGTGAGATGTCTACGATCATGGTAGTTTGTCCGGCCTGTGGGGCGGTGAACCGGTTGCCGGCGGCGCGCCTGAGTGAGAATCCCAAATGCGGCAAATGCCATGCGCCGCTGCTCCCCGATCATCCCGTCAACCTGAGCAGCGACCGCTTTGCGTCTTATATTGCCAGGAATGATCTGCCGGTGGTGGTGGATTTCTGGGCGCCCTGGTGCGGGCCGTGCCGGATGATGGCCCCACAGTTTGAGCAGGTGGCGCGGGAAATGAACGGGACTCTGCTCTTTGCCAAGCTCAACACCGAGGCCGAGCCGGATATCGGCGCCCGTTACCAGATCCGCTCCATCCCCACCCTGGTGCTCTTTCGCGGCGGGAAAGAGGCGGCGCGGGTGAGCGGGGCGCTGGGAGCGGCGGAATTGCAGCGCTGGCTCACGGCGCAGCGCTAGACCGGGTGCCGCCGCCGGGAAGCTGCGGCGGGCGATAGCCGCAGGGCTGGCCTTGGGGTAAACTGAATCGCATTTTTACGCAAAAGGATCAGCATGGACGAACAAAACGCGGTTTTCATGATTGAGCGGCTCTATATCAAGGATGCCTCCTTCGAGTCTCCCAACGCCCCCAAGAGTTTTTTGATGAGCGAGGCGCCAACGGTGGACGTGGGTTTGAACACCGCCACCGCGCCGGTGGAAGGTGCGGATGATCTCATGGAGGTCGTCCTCACGGTGACGGTGAATGCCAAATCGGGTGAGCATACCTACTTCGCCATCGAGGTGCAGCAGGCGGGCCTTTTCCGCATGCAGCATATTCCCGAAGAGCATCTGCCGGTACTCCTGGGAGTGCATTGCCCGACCATTCTCTTCCCTTACGCCCGCGAGGCAGTGGCCGACATGGTGGGCCGTGGCGGCTTCCAGCCTTTGCATCTGCATCCCGTGAATTTTGAGGCCTTGTATCAGCAGGCGCAAAGCGAACAGCAGCATATGACGCAGTAGTATCATGAACTGGGCGGTGCTGGGGGCGGGGCATTGGGGGGTGGCGTTGGCCGTCCACCTTGCCCGTCAAGGCTATTCCGTGCGCTTATGGGGGCGCCATCCCGAAAGCCTGCCCTGTCCCTCCGCCGGCGGCGATCTCTCCCCCCATTTCCCCCAGGTCCCCAGGCCCGTTGGTCTCGCCTGTACCACGGACCTCGCCGCTGCCGTGGCGGGTTGCGCGGGCGTAGTGCTGGCGGTACCGAGCCACGCAGTCCGTAACACCTTGCTGTCCCTGCGGGACTACTCTCTGCCAACGGGCCGAATGGCGGTGCTGGCCAGCAAGGGTCTGGAACTGGAAACGGACCTGCGGCTGGATCAGGTATTCGGACAGATCCTGGAAGATCGGCCCTTTGCCGTCATTTCCGGCCCTACCTTTGCCGCCGAGCTTGTGGCCGGCTTGCCGGTGGCCATGACGGCGGCCTCGGCCTCAGCGGCTTTGGCGCAGGAGGTGGCGCGCAGTTTTCGCAATGAGCAGATGCGGGTCTACACCAGCGACGATGTGGCCGGGGTTTGCCTGGGGGGCGCCATCAAAAACGTGCTTGCCATTGCCGCTGGGATTTCCGACGGTCTGGGAAATGGCTTTAGCGCCCGCGCGGCGCTCATCACCCGTGGGCTCGCGGAATTGCATCGCTTGGGCACGGCCCTGGGGGGGAGGACGGAAACCTTCATGGGCCTGGCCGGGGCCGGCGATCTGATCCTTACCGCCACCTCCGACCTTTCCCGCAATCGCCGCGTCGGCCTGGGCCTGGGGCGCGGACTGCCGCTGGCCCAGGTGCTGCGGGAAATCGGCCAGGAGGCCGAGGGCGTGCGCACGGCCCAGGCCCTTTTCCTTCTGGCCCAGCGCGAAGGGGTGGAAATGCCCATCACCGAACAGGTGTTCCGGGTCCTTTACCAGGGGCTCACGCCGCGGGAGGCAAGCGATGCGCTCATGCAGCGGGAGTTGCGCTCGGAATCCACCGTTTTGGGGCAGGGCAGTTCTGCCCACGGGGCCCCCTAGGGGATGGCCATCCTCCGTCTGCCGACGCCCAAAGACCGGGACGGCTCCCGGCGCATTCCCTTTGCGCCCTTCCGCACCATTGGCTTCCTGCTCGTGCAATTCGTCGTCCTGGCGCTGTTGCTGCTGGGTGTTCTGCTGGTCCACACGACGCAGGATCTGGCAAGGCTGGATGCCCATACCCAATACATGTCGGATTTGGCGCTGGCATCCCGGGACGCCCTGCAGCGTTGGCGGAAGGAGGGCGCCACTGCCGGGGCGGCGGCCCTTCGGCAAGCCCTGGATGGGGTGGCTAACGGCGCCTATGCCCTGGATAGCCGCAGCAACGAGAGGCTAGCGCATATCCAGTCGCTGCTCGATCAAAGCGGGGGCACTCATTTGCGCGAGGCATTGACCCTTCTCGCCAGCCTGAATCTGCAGGAGCAGGCGCGTGGACGTGATCTGCTGGCGGCGGCGGGGCAGGATGCCCGCTATACCTTGATCGGCACGGCTGTTGCCTTGGCGGCCTTCGTGATTTTCCTGGTGGTTACCCTGGTATTTTTCCGCCTGCGCATCCTGCGGCCCCTGGAGCGCCTGCAACGCGCCATGATGGCGTTGGAGATCGGGTCGTTTACGCGGGTGGTGGATGGTGCCGCGGATCCTGGCATCAGTCCGGTATTGAGCTATTATAACCAGATGCTTGGGCGCCTGGAACTGCTCGAAAAGAACCGTCGCCAATACCTGCAGGATCTCCAGCGGGAGGTGAATAACGCCGCTCATACGCTCATTGCCCAGCACGCCGCCATGGCCCGTTCCGAGCGCCTGGCGGCGGTGGGAGAAACAGCGGCGGCCTTGGCCCATGAGTTGCGCAACCCCCTGGCGGGCTTGCAAGTGGGTTGCGCCAACCTCAAAAGGGAGATGACCGATCCGGCCCTGGCGACGCGCCTGGGGCTCATGGAGGACGAGTTACGGCGGATGAGCCGTCTCTTGGACCGGCCATTGCGGGGGGCCCGCCAGAGCCATGAACTGGGGCAGCCGGTGGTCATGCGGGAAACTCTGGAAGGGCTGTTGAAGCTGTTGCGTTATCAGGTCCCGGACGGGGTGACCTTGCGCCTGCTGCCGGGACCGGAAAGCATTTGCATGCTGCCCCTGGATCAACTGCGCCAGGCGGTGCTGAACCTGGTCCTCAACGCCGTCCAGGCGCTGGCGGAGCAGGGCGGGGCGATCGAGGTGGAGATTCATCAGGAGGCGGAGCAGTTGCGTTTGATCGTCGCCGATGACGGCCCGGGTTTTCCGGAAAGCCTGTTGCGGGAAGGCATTCGTCCCTTTGCAAGCAACAAGGAGCAGGGAACGGGTCTCGGCCTCGCCATGGTGCGGCGCTTCGTGCGCAATCTGGGAGGAGAGATCCAGTTGCGCAACCTGACTCCCCATGGGGCGCAGGTCTCCTTGCGGCTGCCTTGCCCGAACCCCCGCGGGGAGGAAGAGGAAGCGGCCTATGGCGGATAATTTGCTGATCATTGAGGATGAAGCCTTCCTTGGTGCAGAGATGCGGCGCTATTTTCAGAAGGAGGGGTGGGAAGTGCTGTGGGCCGACGGCATCGCGGCGGCGGAACGGATGCTTCTGGATCGCGAGGATGGACCTCTGGTGACCCTGGCCGACCTCAATCTGCCCGACGGCAATAGCCTCGATTTGCTGGAGCGGGTCAAGCCGCGGCTGGTCCATGGCGAGTGGATCTTCCTTACGGCCTACGGCAGCGTGCCCGATTCGGTACGCGCCCTGCGCCTGGGGGCCTATGATTTCCTGGAGAAGCCCTGCGACATGGAGCGGCTGGACATGGTGGTGCGCTCCGCCGCGCGGGGCGCGCGGGCGTTGCGCCGGCTTTCCGATGACACCACTACCCAGCATCGGCGCTATCGGCCCGAAACTTTTCTGGGCAGCAGCGGCGCTGCCGCCCGCGTGCGGGAGATCATCGGCCGCCTCAGCCAATTGCCCTTCAGCGCCCTGGTGGTGTCGGGGGAAACGGGCACCGGCAAGGGCCTGGCGGCGCGCATCCTCCACTATAGCGGGCCCCAGGCGGCGGGGCCCATGGTGGAGATCAACTGTGCCGCCTTGCCCCGGGAGTTGCTGGAATCGGAACTCTTTGGCTATGAGCCGGGGGCCTTCACCGGAGCCGCCGGCCGCCATCGCGGTCTGGTCGAGCAGGCCCACGGCGGGACGCTGTTCCTTGACGAGATCTCGGAGATGGACCTGGAGTTGCAGGCCAAGCTCCTCAAGGTCATCGAGGATAAGGGCTTGCGCCGCCTGGGCGGAAACCACGAGGTTCATGTGGATCTGCGCTTCATTGCCGCCAGCAACCGCGATCTGGAGGAGATGGTGGGGCGGGGGCGCTTTCGTGCCGATCTCTATCATCGTCTCAGCGTCTTTCGCCTGGGTCTGCCGCCGCTGCGCGAGCGCAAGGAGGACCTGCGCGTTTTGGTGCCGTATTTTGTGGCGGAATTCAATGCCCAGGCCGGCAAGCAGGTGCGTAACATCGGTCCCTCGGTCTGGCGCGCCCTGGAGGCCCACGACTGGCCCGGCAACGTGCGCGAGTTGCGCAACGTGGTGGAGCGTGGCGTACTTTTTTCCGAAGGGGCCGAGTTCCCCCTGGAATGGCTGCAGTTGAGTGGTGCCCAGGCGCCTTGCCCGGCACCGGGTGCCTGTCCTGTGGATGGCCGGCACATCATCCTGCCCCTGGATGGCAGCATGGATCTGGAAGGCATGGAACGCTACATCCTGCAGCAGGTGCTGGCAGCGGTGGACAACAATGTCATGCGCGCCGCCCGCCTGCTGGGGACGACGCGGGAAACGCTGCGTTACCGCATTCGCAAATACGCTTTGGGCGGCGCCGAGGATGGCGAGGGATGAGGGCGCCGCCCGCGCCGGCCACGCAAGTCTTGCAGATTTCGCCAAGGCTGGGTACATTGCCGCAGCATTGTGGACGGCGCCTGGCGCCTTGAACCGCCTAAAGTAGAAGGGGATGCCGTTGCAGCGAGGAATGAGACCATGCTGACGCCGGATCTGGCGCAGGCCCTGGACTATCAGGGACGCATCCTGCAGCAGGTTTCGCGGACCTTTGCGCTGACCATACCGTGCCTGCCCGAGGCCTTGCGCCATGCGGTGGGCAATGGCTATCTGCTGTGCCGTATTGCCGATACCATTGAGGACGATCCAGAGCTCTCCTGGGAAGAAAAGGCGCACTGGCAGGAGGTTTTTGCCGCAGTAGTGGCGGGTCAAGCCGATGCCGCGTCCTTTGCCCGGAATTTCGCCGGCCGGCTTTCGCCGCAGATGCCCGGCGCCGAGCACGACCTGATCCGCCATACCCCTCAGGTGCTGGCCCTTACCCATAGCTTCACGCCTTCCCAGCAGGCAGCGCTGCTGCGCTGTGTGCGGATCATGGGGGAGGGCATGGCCGGGTTCCAGCGCAGCGCCTCCCGTGCCGGTCTGCCCGACATGGCAGCCCTCGATCGCTACTGCTACGTGGTGGCGGGGGTGGTGGGAGAGATGCTCACCAGCCTTTTTGTGGAACAGGTTCCGAGCATGGCCGCCCATGGTGGAGAAATGCAAAGGCTGGCGGTATCTTTCGGCCAGGGCCTGCAGATGACCAATATCCTCAAGGACATCTGGGGCGACTGGGAACGCGGGGTGTCCTGGTTGCCGCGAGCGGTCTTTGACCGCCATGGCTGTCGCTGGGAGCAGCTCGCGCCGGGAACCCGGGATCCCGGTTTCCATGTCGCCATCCGGGAGCTCGTCGCCGTGGCCGGCCGCCACCTGGACGATGCCTTACGCTATACTTTGCTGATTCCCCGCGAAGAAACGGGGATGCGCGATTTTTGTCTGTGGGCCATCGCCATGGCCGTGCTGACCTTGCGGCGTATTGCCGAGCGTCCGGATTTCGTATCGGGGGATGAAGTGAAAATCAGCCGCCGCAGCGTGGGCAACGTAGTGCTCCTGTCCCGTTTCATCCATCGTTCCGATGCCCTCCTGAAACTGAGTTTCCGGTTGGGGGCCAGGCCGCTGGCGGCGCTCCGCAATGAGACCGGTTCATGATGAGCATGCATCCGCAACAACGAAGCATCACGGCCTTTCAGTCCCGTCTCGGTGCAGCCATAGCCGCGGCGCGGGCGGCATTGCTGGGGCTCCGGGCCGACGATGGCCACTGGTGCTTCGAATTCGAGGCCGACTGCACCATCCCCGCCGAATACATCCTCATGCAGCATTACATGGACGAGCGGGACCCGCTTCTGGAGCGCAAGCTGGCGGTTTACCTGCGTTCCAAGCAGGCGGATCATGGCGGCTGGCCCCTTTATTATGCCGGGCGCTTCGATATGAGCGCGTCCGTCAAGGCTTATTATGCCCTCAAGCTGGCCGGCGATGACCCCGACGCGCCGCACATGCGCCGCGCCCGGGAGGCCATCCTCGCCCATGGCGGAGCCGAGCGGGCCAATGTCTTCACGCGCATCGCCCTCGCTCTCTTCGGTCAGCTCCCCTGGCGGGCGGTGCCTTTCGTTCCCGTGGAAGTGATGCTGCTGCCGCGCTGGTTTCCCTTTCATATCGACAAGGTGGCCTCTTGGTCGCGGACGGTCATGGTGCCGCTTTTCATCCTGTGCAGCCTCAAGCCGCAGGCGAAAAATCCCCTGGGTATCGGCATCCGTGAAATCTTCCGGCGCCCGCCCGAAAAAGTGGACGATTATTTTACCCATTCTGCCCATGGCTGGGTGGCATGGCTCCTTCTGTTGCTGGATCGCTTGGGGCGCAGTGCGGAAGGGTTGATTCCCCGGCGCTGGCGCCAGCGGGCCGTAAAAAAGGCCGAAAACTGGTTCATTGCCCGCCTCAATGGGACGGACGGCCTCAACGGCATCTTTCCGGCCATGGTCAATGCCCATGAGGCCTTGGCCTTGCTGGGTTACCCGCCCGAGCATCCCTATCGGCAGCAGACCGCTGCGGCCCTGCGGAAACTGGTGGTGGAGCGCGCCGAAGACGCCTATTGCCAGCCCTGCGTTTCACCCGTCTGGGACACCTGTCTCGCTCTCCACGGCCTCCTGGAAAGCGATGGCGCGCTGTCCCCGGAGTTGGCGCGCAGCATCGACTGGCTCAAGGAACGGCAGATTGTGGACGAACCCGGCGACTGGCGGGCGCAGCGCCCCCATCTGCGCGGTGGTGGCTGGGCCTTCCAGTACTGGAACCATTACTACCCGGATTTGGATGATACGGCGGCGGTGGCCTGGGCCATGGCGCGCGCCGGCAGGGAGGAGGACCGGCCCAGCCTCGAACTCGCGGCGGACTGGCTCGCGGGCATGCAGTCGCGGAACGGCGGTTTCGCGGCCTACGATGCCGATAATACCCATTATTATCTCAACGAAATCCCCTTTGCCGATCACAAGGCCCTGCTGGATCCCCCTTCGTCCGACGTCACGGGCCGGGTGGTGGCCTTCCTGGGCAGCTATGGCCGTGCCAAGGATCGCGAGGTCCTGCGGCGCGCCGTGGCGTATCTGCTGCGTGAACAGGATGTCTCGGGAGCCTGGTTCGGTCGTTGGGGGAGCAACTATCTCTATGGCACTTGGTCGGTGCTGATGGGTTTGGAGCAACTGAACGATCCCTCCCTCCAGCCCGCCATGGCGCGCGCCGCCGATTGGCTGCGCTCGGTGCAGCAGGCCGATGGCGGCTGGGGAGAAAGCAACGACTCCTACGTCGATGCGGGCCTGGCGGGGCTGGGCCAGCCGTCCACGGCGGCGCAGACCGCCTGGGCCTGCCTCGCCCTGATGGCAGCGGGGGATCAGGGCAGCGCGGCCCTCTGCCGGGGCGTCCGCTGGCTGGAAGAGCAGCAGGGGGACGATGGACGTTGGCAGGATCCTTATTTTAACGCGCCCGGCTTTCCACGGGTGTTTTACCTCACCTACCACGGTTACCGCCTCTATTTTCCACTCTGGGCGCTGGCCCGCTACCGGCGTCTGGGGCTTGGCGCGTGTCGTTAGGGATCGTGGTAGCCTTGGCGGCAGAAGCGCAGGTATTGACGGAAACGGTGCCGCTGGCGGGGGAGGGGATCGACATTGCCCCAGGCCTGCGCTTGCGTCTATGTGGCATGGGACCGGAGGCGGCAGCGCAAGCGGCGGAGGCGCTGCTGGCCGAGGGCGCCGGGGCCTTGCTGGCCTTCGGAACGGCGGGGGCCCTGGCTCCCGCCTTGCGTCCCGGCACCCTGCTCTTGCCGGAGCATGTGCTCTTCTCCGGCAGGGACTATGCCATCGCCACCCCCTGGCGCAGCCGCGTGGCCGCGCAGATCCATGGGGAGGTGGTCCCCGGTCCCCTGCTGACGGTCGCCGCGGCCTGCGCCCGGCCCGCGGAGAAACAGGCTTTGCACGCGCGCAGCGGCGCCGTGGCGGTAGATATGGAAAGCGGCGCCGTCGCGGCGGTGGCCGCGGCCGCCGGCAAGCCTTTTTTGGCACTGCGGGCGCTGGTGGATC
>Ga0315298_1006377_pt1 | contig 16131 bp, 18 predicted proteins | sample WHS_1_MG_FD_203077 | JGI IMG/M metagenome (GOLD analysis project Ga0315298, IMG submission 203077) | Extremophilic microbial mat communities from Washburn Hot Springs, YNP, Wyoming, USA - WHS_1_MG | ecosystem: Environmental > Aquatic > Thermal springs > Hot (42-90C) | place: USA: Wyoming... | reverse complement strand
TTTTGGCTCATGTTAAGCTACTGTGAAAACACTTGATAGTATTTGACAATGATTAACAAGCCATTGATAGAGCTTTAACATAAACATTCTCTCCTTGATTTCAATTCATAGAGGAAATGTATCACATTTTATGTTTTTCACAATATATTTACATGAGCCGTTTTATTTTATTAACAACTGAAAAAAATTACGAAAGGATGTTGAAAATATGACCCAGATAAAAGAAAAACAAATGGATTTTCAAGCTGGGAAGAACACACATGAGAATATTATTTACGTTTGTTTTGGCGGTCTATCAAACACGGGGATCACAGCTGCTCTTGCAAGTATAGAAGTTGTTAAGAAACTGGGATTGAGGAAAGTAGCGATCGGTTGCCTTGCGGGACTGCCCACGGGAGTGGATCCAGTATATGGTAAAACCAAAGCCGCTAAAAAGGTTATCACAGTTGACGGTTGCCCATTCCAGTGTGCCAGGAAAACTGTTGAGGAGGCGGGCTTTGAGATCGCAAAGAGCATTGTGCTGGTGCGGGACATCGGCATGGAGAAAAAGGCTCTGCATGAAGACATCAGTAGCGGAGATGTGAAGGAACTTATGGAGTATATAAGCGAAGAGGATGTAGCGAAGGCAAAAGACCTTATCATAAAGGCAATAGAGGGTGATTGACAGCCTGTAAGTGTAAGTAATACCAATCTGGTCTGGAACGATAGTCATTATAATGCTTAGGGTTAACATAATGGCAAGGCTTTATGTGCTGTTGCACGGTTGGGTGTGGAAATATGGCTGTTGTTCTCGATTAACTTATAGATCCTTAATCTGTAGATATGCTATACGAATATTGTATATATCTCAGGAAGCTCGGCTAAGGAACTTGGGAAGTAAGGAACCTTGGGAAGATGCTGGACATTAGTAACAGATGAGAAGTATAAAATCAAACGCAAGGAGATAAAAGATGGCTGAAGAAAAACAAATACCAGAGAACGCAATATTCTGTTGTTTTGGCTGTATGTCAAGCGTGGGAACATTGACTGGAGTGGCGATGCTGGAGGCATACAAGAAACTGGATAAAGAGAAGAACGGCTTATTCTGCATTTCCGCAATAGCTGCAGGAGTGCCGAAGCATAGAAAGACAACAGAGCAGGCGAAGAGAATACTTGTCATTGACGGCTGCTATAACAAATGTGCAAAGAAGATCCTAGAGGCGAATGGCTTCAAAGTGGATAGATACCTCAACTTACTACTTGATTTGGATATCCCAAAAATAGGACCTTTCAAGACTTTTGACTATAGCCAGGAGGATTTGGAGAAGGCGGTAAATGAAATAGTGAAAATGGCGGCGGTGAAATAAGAAGGGGATGATTAAAGTGCAAAAGTATATTGTTTTTGTAATCCAAGATTATATCTTGGTTTTTTTATAATTGCCAACTTTGAAAATTGGGCTACAAAGCGTCATAAATACTTGATTTATGGGAATTAGCACAAGTCGTAAATTACCAAATAAAATTTTAAATTAAAGAAAGGAATAAAAATGAACACGCAATATGTCCTACCGGAATGGAGTTTTGAGTTTCATGGTCATCATTGTCCTTTTATGCCGATTGGCTATCGTATGGGCAAATTAGCAATGGAATATCTTGGTGTAGAACGTGAGAAGGATCATGGCTTCTTTGTATTTCCCGAAATTGGTGAGGGTCATCCGCAGACCTGTATGGTTGATGGTATACAGATAGCAACTGGGGCAACTTATGGCAAGGTATTGATAGCAAAGACTTTTTACGGCAAACTTGCGGCTACATTTTATCATCCCAATAAAGGTGCGGTACGTTATTCACTTAAACCTGAGTTTATGGATGCGATGGGTGGATTTGAGTTCTTTGCATATCGCAAAAGGGGAGTTGAACCATCACAAATTCCCCAGAAAGTGACAGACGAGATTATCAACTGGGTATATGAGCAACAAGATGAATTTATGTTTAAGGTCGAACCCAAACCTGACTTCAAATTCTCGCCGGCCAAGGGCTCCTTTAATAAAGACAAATGCACCATCTGCGGCGAATATGTGTTTGAGCGTTATTTACGAATGAAAGATGGTAAACCCGTTTGTATCCCATGCTCCGGGTATAGAAAGGAATGATGTATGAATACACTTTACTTCGCCCCTTTCATTTTCTTTTGCATGGCGTTTGTCTTCTCTATGCTGGGCATGGGGGGATCTCAGCTATACATCCCCATCCTATACTGGATGGGGCTTGACTTTAAGACGGAGGCTATCCCCTTGGGGATGTTATTGAATGTCGTGAGTAGTAGTACGGCGGTAGCGACTTACACAATCAAGAAAATGGTGCTTTGGCAGGCGGCTTTGCCCTTTGCCGTCACCATGCTGATTCTTCCGCCAGTTGGAGCATGGCTAAACGCTCAGACCCCTGTCAAGCCGCTCATTGCCTTCTTTGCAATCTTTACAGCCACAGCGGCAACCCTCATGCTTTCCGGCTGGAAACCCCAAAAAGGGGAAATGTCCTCAAAGGGACGCATCCTTCTTGGTTTATCCGGTGGGAGCATTTTGGGATTTGTTGCAGGACTCATTGGTCGTGGGGGTGGCTCTTTTGTCGTGCCTTTGCTCTATATAGCAGGGCTGGAGGCAAAAGCTGCCGCAGCCACCTCCGCATTTGTAGTCACCTGTTCGGGCGTGTCGAGTTTCATCGCCCACTTGGCGATAGCGGCAAAACCCAATTGGTTCATCTGGACGGGTTGCGTGATTGCTGTACTTTTTGGTAGCGAGATCGGTTCTCACATTATGGCCCAGAAATTGAAGCCCAAAGGAGTGCGCATAATATTTGGTTTAGTGCTATGGGCGATAGCACTGTTACTGTTCGTAAACGATGTGCTTTTGAAATAAGGTCAAGGAGAGAAAAAGGATGGGATTTTACATCATTGCAGGAATAGTTACCTTTGTCTTTACAACGATTTTAACAATAGCGGGAGTTGGCGCAGCGTTTATTTTAATTCCCGCATTTTTAGCCTTAGGAATTCCGCTTTTAACTGCTATGTCAACGGCTTTATTTTTGAATTCAATTGCGATGATTTTTGCCTCTATAAGTTATGCCAGAGAAAAATTGATTGTTTTTAAAACCGCCCTTCCTATTTTGATTGTAGCTACCGCCCTTTCCCCTTTGGGTGCAAGGACAGCAGAATATTTGCCGAGAAATGTGCTGTTATGGTTGTTTGTTGGATTTTTAGTATTCGCTGGGTCAATGATGTTATTTTATAAAGCGAAAGAAAAGCAGATTGAGGCTAGTACAAAGAAATTATTTGGCTACGGGATGGGAGTTGGTTCTGCAGCAGGATACTTAGGGGGGCTTTTAGGTGTAGGAGGGGGAAATTTCATTGTTCCAGTTCTGATCTGGTTAGGGTTTAATCCTAAAAAGGCATCAGCTACAACGGCATTTGTTGTGATATTTTCCTCATTTTCTGGTTTTTTAGGTCATGCGTCTTTTGGAAATATAAAATTGCCGCTTTTAATAATATGTGCAGTGGGTTCGATATCTGGCGCTCTTTTGGGTGCATATCTACTAAAGAAAAAATTAAGCGGAAAGCAGGTTAAAATTATCATTGGAATAATTCTTTATTTTATCGCAGCTAAAATGATTTGGGATTTATTGAAATGATAAATAGTATGGATTTCAACCTGATATAATGGTTTTGTGCATCTGTCAATTGCTAAATTTAGCCTATAAACCAGCACCAAAGGTTAATATGATATTATAGCTACTTAAGGAGGGATAATTATGTTTTCAAGAATTCTTATAGCTACAGACCTAACACCGGCTTCCCAGGAAGTAGTTCATTGTGCAAGAGGACTAAAAGCCTTAGGTACTAAAGAGGTTATTCTTACGCACTGTATTAATATCCGTCATGATGTAGGTGGCATCGCAAAACGGATTGAGGAACTTATTAAGCCAGATATTATGAACCAAAAGCGATTACTGGAAGAGCAAGGGTTCACTACAACAGTTGAGATTGTGCTAGGAATACCGCATATTGAGATCAATCGGTTAGCAGTAGAAAGGAATTGCTCTGCTATCGTTATTGGCTCGATCGGTAGTAGCACATGGGGCGAGGTTATGCTCGGCGGAGTGGCAAATGCAATTCTTCATTACGCTTCTGTGCCCGTTTTTGTTGTTCGTGTAAAAGTTTATGAAAAAGACGGACAAGTGACTTGTAAAGTATCCCAAAGCAATTTCACTGAACATATTTTATTCCCAACGGATTTCTCAGATAACGCTGAATACGCGTTTACTTATGTAGAGAAATTTGTAGAAAGCGGAACCAAACGTGTTACGCTCTTACATGTCCAAGAAAAAACACGTATAGAGAAGTATCTTGAAGATCGTCTTGATGAGTTTAACAAAATAGATCGCAACCGGCTTGAAAGGCTTAAGACAGAATTGGAAAATAAAGGTGCTACTGACGTTCGTATTGAAATACCTTATGGCTCCCCGGTAAAAGAGATACTCAAGCAAATTTCAGAAACAGGTGTATCGCTGGTGATTATGGGCAGTCAGGGTCGCGGATTCATCAGTGAGGTCTTTCTTGGAAGTGTGAGTTACAACATCTCACGAAGTGCTCCAGTATCAGTATTGTTGGTTCCGAAACCTAGGTGATAGATTTTACCTATAACTGAAAAGTTGTCTAATTTTTGGAGATGAATTTTGAGGAGTAAATTAAAATGAAAACTATTGCACAGAAGTTTCAAGACATCTTGAAAATGGAATCACATCCAGTTGCTGTGAAATTCTCCACAGAACTACCAGATTGGGAAGGGTTCGTCAAGGCTGAAAAAAGCAGGTATTGTCAGGCTCTTATGCGCGCACGTAATGGCGAAAAAGTTTACCTGACACCTGATGAGATTGCCTGTCCTGCATCTGCATCGGCTTTAGGTTTTAAGGAAGCACCGGAGAAATTAGCTTCAGGGGAAATGCTGTGTTCATTTGGAATTTTTGGCAATGCGGAGGCTGGAAAACGCACTATTTCAGATATGCCGAAAATTGAAATGGGCAAATATAAAGCTATTGTATTATCTCCTCTCTCAGTAGCTCCCTACTTTCCAGATGTGGTTGTTGTTGAATCCAAAGTAGAACACATAATGTGGCTTGGTTTGGCTTATATACGCGACACAGGAGGCAGATATAATTTCAGCACAGGAATTTTACAGGCAACTTGTGTTGACTCAACGATACTTCCATTCTTAAGCGGAGAAGTAAACATGAGTTTTGGGTGCTATGGTTGCCGTGAAGCGACAGATATGCAGGATAATGAAGCTATAATTGGCATTCCTGGTAGCAAATTACAGGGAATTGCTGACGCGCTTTCAGAATTAGCTGAAAAAGCAATTCCAAGAGTCAGGTCAAAAAATGTGTATAAAGCATATATAGAAAGATTTTCGCGATCATAAGATAAAGAAACAAAGGGAGATGGTAAATGTTAAAGAATATCAAAGTATGGATACTTAACACAAAAAAGATTATAATTATATCTACAATTTTCTTAATATTGACTCTCTTATTTGCTTGTAATCAAAATAAGCCTTCTAGTGACTCTCAGACCATAGATTTGCAATCACAAACCAAAACAACAGGAATAAAAACCGAACAAAGTAAATCAAGTTCTGATTTGTTTGAAAAGGTTAAAAATCCTCAAACAGCAAGTACATCCGTTGGTAAATCAAAAGAAAAGCTTCCAAAGTTGATTGATTTAGGTGCGGATAAGTGCATACCTTGCAAAATGATGAAGCCAATTTTAGAAGAATTAAAAGCGAGTTATGCTGGTAAACTTGATGTAGAGATTATAGACGTCTGGGAAAATCCAAAAGAAGGCGATAAATATGGGATTAGCATAATACCGACACAGATATTCTTCGATCCAGAAGGCAAGGAGTTTTATAGACACGAGGGTTTTATGTCCAAAGAGGATATATTAAATACCTTCAAACAGAAAGGAATGAAACTTGATTAATTTCAGAGGTTCAAAACTTGCTCTATTTTTATTAATGTTGCTCCAAGCGACCTATGCTCTATCTGCTTTTGGGCAGACTACAATAGATGTCAAATATCCCGGTTTATTTAATGGACCACTAAAATATGCGATAACTGATTCTTTGCCGTCAGGAGAGCTATTAGTAGCTAGTGAAGTAAAGATAACTCAGTCTCAACTTGATGCAGAAGTGAAAAAGGTATCTGCGAACCTACAATCTCAGATTAAGGATAATATCTTTTTTCTGCTTGAAAATATCGCAGTTGATCGCTTGATAAATGCCGAAGTTCAAGCTTGGGCAAAGTCAAAGAAAATTAACATAAAAAGTATGAAAGAGGAAGATGTCATAAAAAAATTTGTTGAAGAATTGACTGCCAATGTAACCGTAAGCCAACAGGAAGTAAAGGAATATTACGAGTCTAATAAAGATGCCTTCAAAGGGGCGAAGTTTGCTGATGTTGAGCCTTTCATAAAATCTCAGTTGATCAATGAAAAGAAGCAGGAATTTCTTAACAAATATGTTAATGACATCGGGAAACGGATAGTTATAAAGATCAACGACGATTGGGCAAAGTTGCAATACCCAAAAGCGATAAATAATCCTGTTGACAAGTTACGTCGTTCTGGAAAGCCAAGTCTTGTTGACTTCGGAGCGAGCGGTTGTGTGCCTTGCGATATGATGGCGCCTATGCTTAAAGAATTAAAAAAGGAATATTCTGGAATAATAAATGTGGAATTCGTGGACGTCAGGGAAAATCAGATATTAAGTGCAAGATATGGTGTCTCTTCTATCCCTGTCCAGATATTCTTTGATAAAAATGGGAATGAGTTTTATCGTCATGTCGGTTTTTTCCCTAAGGAAAAGATAATAGCCAAATTAAAAGAGATGGGAGTATCTAAATAATGGGAAAGATTTTCATTGCACTTACCAATGCTGTGCAAGGCTCGCCATTTATTGCTATTTTTGCCTCTCTCGCTTGGGGAATTTTAAGTATCCTTCTGAGTCCATGTCATCTGTCAAGTATCCCACTTATTATAGGATTTATAAATCAACAAGGACGAATTTCAACTAAGAGGGCGTTTTTTACCTCTCTGCTTTTCGCGCTTGGAATACTTTTCACTATTGGAATTATAGGCATTATAACGGCTTCTGCTGGAAGAATCATGGGAGATATTGGAAAATATGGAAATTATGTTGTCGCAGTCATTTTCTTTATCGTAGGACTTTATCTTCTCGGCGTGATCCCTATGCCTTGGTCTGGACCGGGACAAATAGGTATGAAACGTAAAGGGTTATTATCAGCGTTCATTTTAGGACTTATCTTTGGGGTTGCTTTGGGTCCTTGCACATTCGCATATATGGCTCCAATGCTTGGCGTCACTTTTAGGCTTGCAGAGACTAACATTCTTTATGGTATAATATTACTGTTAGCTTTTGGCATTGGTCATTGTTCTGTGATTGTTATAGCAGGAACATCAACAGAACTGGTTCAGCATTATCTCAATTGGAATGAACGATCAAAAGGTGCTACGATAGTTAAAAAAGTTTGTGGTATCCTTGTTATCCTTGGCGGAGTATATCTGATTTACACTGCTTTTTAGCATACGCTTAAGGAGATGGAATATGAAAAGTTTAATATTAATTATAGCTATCATATCGGTTTTGTCTAATATTTGCTTAGCAGATTGGTGCCAATATCTTGGTCCTGACCGAAATGCAATATCAAAGGAAGTCGGTTTAAAACGTTCATGGTCTAAAGGTGAACCAAAAGTTTTATGGACTTTTCCACTTGGCGAGGGATTTGGCGGACCTGCAATTAGCGAAGGAAAGGTATATATTTTAGACCGTATAAAAAACAGCCAAGATGTTATACGGTGTATTGACTTGATTACAGGGAAAGAAGAATGGTCATTCTCTTATTCTGCCCCGGGGAGTGTTAGCCATGATGGCTCTCGGTCTGTGCCAACTATTGATGGCAATTTTATATATACATGCGGTTGCTTTGGAGACCTATATTGTATTGATAAAAGGACGCATAAACCTGTTTGGCATAAAAATATATGGAAGGATTTTGATGGAACAAGAATCCCCGATTATGGGATCGCTCAAAATCCTTTGATTTATGGCGATTTGCTAATCATAGCATCTCAGACGGAAAAGGCAGGCGTTGTCGCTTATGATAAACTTAAAGGAGATGTAAAATGGGTCTCAAAACCATTTCCCACAGAAGAAGGTTATGTATCGCCAAAGATTGTGAATATTGATGGTGCGGATCAAATTGTGATGATAGGTAGCAGTAAATTTATAAAGGAAAGAGAGATCAGTTATGATACCCCTGTCGGCGTTGTTGGTATTGATCCTCTGACGGGAAAAGTCCTCTGGTCATATCAAGGTTGGAGATGTAGGATACCTATACCAAATGTTACAGAAATCGGCGATGGAAGGCTTTTTATCACTGGTGGATATAGAAGTGGCTCTGCAATGATCAAAGTTGAGAAAAGAGACGGTGCATATACGGTCACCGAAATATATAAAACTCAAGCTTTCGGGACGCATGTTCATCCACCTATTCTCTATAAAGGTCATCTATACGCACAATGCACTGACAATACAGGTCGCAGAGATGGGTTGCTTTGTATGGATTTAGATGGCAATGTCAAATGGAAAACGGGTCAATCTCCTGGATTTGATAAAGGCGGTATGATCATAGCAGATGATTTGCTTATCGGCTTAGACGGGTTAAAGGGAGTTTTGTATCTGATAGAACCTAACCCAAATAGTTTTAAAGTCTTGGCAAGTGCGAAATTATTGGAGACAAATCAATGTTGGGCGCCATTGGCTTTATCTGATGGGAAGTTGCTAATAAGAGATCAAAAGCAGATGAAGTGTGTAGTTATCAAATAAATTTTGAAAAGTTGAAAATCTATAATGCGAATATATAATGCGAATATTTGATACTGAATTGAAGATCGCAAAAAATAGCACACGAATTAATAAACTAAAACTAGGATTTTTTATTGACAAAACAATTTTCTCGTGTTAAAATATATAAGTAAATTTTTATATACTTATATACTCATAGTGGATTTTGAGATATGGAAGACGCTGTCAAAGTTTTTAAAGCACTATCAAACGAGGTAAGGTTGAAGATAATTCAACTTTTATCGGAGCGATCTTTATGCGTCAATGCCCTTGTGAGTAAGACTGGCATGTCTCAGCCGGCAATATCACAGCATCTTAGTGTTCTTGAAAATGCTGGTTTGGTAATTGGAGTGAAAAAAGGGTATTGGGTTCACTATGAGTTAGTTACCGAGAGACTTCAAAAATGTGCCAACTTAGTTCTTGAATTGATTTCAAGAGAGGTGAAAGACGATGTGTAAAGAGAAGTCAAAATGCTGTCCAAAGGGCAAAGAACCAAAGAAATGCTCTCCTGAGCAGATAAAGGAGTGCCATCCAGAAGCAAAGGACAAGCATCCATGCGAGGATAAACCCGAGGACAAACCCAAAGAATAACTAACATCGCAATAGTGTCTGACAAACTCCCTAAAATGTCAGGCACTATTTTTTATTCTACATTCACAACTTTAAATGACATAAAAATTGAACTTCAATGTATTAAACAAGATTGACAGAGAGGAAATTAAGTAGAAGGAAAAGGTCTTCTAAAATATGATTAATAATGCAATTATTTTTATCTCAGTTTCAATTATTTTAACGTTGGTCTCATTTTTTATAGATAAAAAGAAAACACTGGCAGGATTAAAAAGGGGATTGATGATGTTTAAAAATATCGCAATCCCTTTTTTAAATATACTGATCCTTGTTAGTTTGCTTATATATATTGTTCCACCTAACATAATTCAGGAATATCTCGGCGCAAAATCGGGTGCATTGGGATTAGCTATCGCAGCAGTTGTCGGTTCTATCGCCCTAATTCCGGGGTTTATCTCTTACCCGATTGCGTCAATGCTAATCAAACAAGGTGCATCATATACAGTTGTAGCGACTTTTATGACGACACTGATGATGGTTGGCATTGTTACGTTACCATTGGAAATAAAGTATTTTGGCAAGAAAGTAGCAATACTAAGAAACGTTTTAAATTTTATTATTGCTGTCATTATCGGATTGTTAGTGGGATTGATCTTATGAAAAAAACACTTAAAAAATATCAACCTTATTTATGGTTAGCCAGCTTTGCAATTTTTACATTGATTTCATTCCTTGTGGGATTTCAGCCGGGGAAAGATATATCTATAAATTTTAAGCAATTTTTCATTGAGATGATTAGCTTTATACCATTTCTTTTCATTATTATCGGACTTTTTGACGTATGGTTCCCAAAAGCGAAAATAGAGAAGCATATCGGGCAGGAATCGGGAATAAAGGGCATTGTTTTGGTGATCCTTCTTGCTATGTTACAGGCAGGTCCTTTATATGGGGCTTTCCCTGTCGCATATATCTTATATAAAAAAGGGGCAAGCATAAAAAATATCTTTATCTATTTAGGCGCATTTTCATGCTTAAAAATACCCATGCTTGGAATTGAAATGGGATATTTAGGCTGGAAGTTCACTTTGGTTAGAACATTGGTATCATTACCTTTGTTTATAGGAATTGGTTATTTTATGGAATATCGTCTTAAAGATAAAAACTTCATAATATACGACATAAAGAATAAACCTTAATAGGAGGTATTATGGAAAGTGTTGATATAATTGCCGAAGAAAAAAGGCTAAGTATGTTTGATAGGTTTCTGACTTTATGGATATTTATCACGATGGCTGTCGGAGTTTTGGCAGGTTATTTATATCCCGACATAGCAAATTTATTGCAAAAATTTCAGATTGGAACTACGTCTATTCCAATTGCAATAGGTTTGATCTTGATGATGTATCCACCTTTGGCAAAGGTCAAATATGAGGAAATGGGCGATGTCTTTCGCAATGTCAAAGTGCTTACCATATCACTTGTTCAAAACTGGATCATTGGACCGATATTAATGTTCGCATTAGCGATAATATTCCTTCATGATCGCCCTGAATATATGTATGGGTTAATTATGATAGGATTAGCCAGGTGTATCGCAATGGTCATCGTTTGGAACGAGCTTGCCAAAGGTGATAATGAATATGCAGCAGGGTTAGTTGCGTTCAACTCTGTCTTTCAGGTTTTCTTTTACTCAATATATGCCTACATTTTTATAACTATCCTTCCAACAAAATTTGGATTAGAAGGGACTCATGTTGATGTCTCAATAGGTCAACTCGCAAAAAGTGTTTTCATCTATCTTGGCATACCATTTATTGCAGGCGTAATAACAAGGTTCAGCTTTATTGGAACAAAAGGCAGAAAATGGTATGAGGAAAAAGTTGTGCCGAAGATCAGTCCGATCACGCCGATTGCTTTGCTTTTCACCATATTGGTTATGTTTTCTCTCAAAGGAGAATATATAGTCAAAATACCATTAGATGTGGTGAGAATAGCTATCCCATTGCTTCTTTACTTCGTTATTATGTTCCTTGTATCTTTTCTTATGGGCAAGAAACTCGGAGCTGGATATGCGAAGACGACAACTCTTGCTTTCACCGCAGCGAGCAATAATTTTGAATTAGCGATCGCTGTTGCAGTAGCAGTTTTTGGAGTTAATTCTGGGGAGGCTTTTGCAGCAGTCATCGGTCCATTAATAGAAGTGCCTGTGATGATAAGCCTTGTAAATCTTGCTATCTATTTCAAGAACAAGCTTAAATGGATATAGAAACTATTAGCCTTATCATAAAAATTCTTGACTTCATTGTAACTGAATGTTATAATTAAAGTCGTAGATAGAAATCAAGGTGATGGGGTTCGCCTCAGAATCATCTTAATATAAAGATTAATGACCCCTACTCATGTTATATCATGGTAGGGATTTTATTTGCCCCTACCAAAGCAAATCTGGTAGGGGTTTTTTATTTATGAGACGTTTATCAAATGAATTTTCATAGTATATTATTTAAAAGAACCGAAGACAAAATAGAAGAATCTTCTAATGAGCCTGATTTTTTTGCTGATCTAAATCTTGATCAGATCATAGACGCCATTACAATCGGTAAACGGGAATATAATTTAAAACCATTTTTCTACTCCCCCTTAAATGATATTGACGCTATAAAATACCGCCACGAAGTCATGCAAGACCTTGAGAATAAGGCTCTATTTGAGTGTATAAAATCTTTTGCACAAAAAATGCACATAATGCGCGAACATCTTTTGCAAGCAGAGAAATTACATTACAAATATCAAAAAGAAAGCTGGTTTTTAGATGCGGTGGAGATTTATTGTGATGCGGTTAATTGTCTGGCATCTGATCTGACCGTCATAGACTTAAAATCACAGGGATTTTTAGCCTTTCGGGAATATTTGACAAATTATGTTAATTCAGAACGTTTCAAATCGCTTCTATCAGAGACGAAAAGACTTAAATCTGATTTATCATCTATAAAATATTGCCTACTCATCAAGGGTAACAGTGTCACTGTTCGCAAATATGAATCTGAAATTGATTATAGCGCAGATGTGGAGAAAACATTTGAGAAATTTAAGCAGGGAGCGGTGAAAGATTACAGGGTCACGTTTTCAGATTGGGTGGAAATGAACCATGTTGAGGCGAAGATATTGGAATTGGTAGCAAAACTTTATCCTGATATATTTTCTCATCTTGATAATTATTGCATAAAGAATAGCAACTATTTAGATGAAACAATAAGAGTTTTTGACCGAGAAATTCAATTTTACATCGCATATTTGGAGCATATTTCTATACTCAAGCGGGCGGGATTGAAATTTTGTTATCCACAGATTTCTGATAAAAGTAAAGAAGTTTATAATCGTGAGGGGTTTGATTTGGCTTTAGCATATAAACTGATTAACGAGAACTCATCTATTGTCTGCAACGACTTTTATCTAAAAAACAAGGAACGTGTAATTGTAGTATCAGGTCCAAATCAAGGAGGCAAAACAACTTTTGCACGCACTTTTGGACAGTTACATTACCTCGCTAAATTGGGCTGTCCCGTTCCGGGTATCGAATCACAACTCTTTATATGTGACAGGATATTCACACATTTTGAAAAGGAAGAAACTATCAAAGACCTTCGCGGTAAGTTAGAAGATGACCTAATTAGAATGTATAAAATTCTCTCTCAAGCTACGTCAAATAGCATTGTTATAATAAATGAAATTTTTACCTCAACAACCCTAAAAGATGCTATTTTTTTAAGCAAAAAGATAATGGAAAGTATAATGCAATTGGATCTAATGAGTGTTTGGGTGACATTCGTAGATGAGTTGGCTTCGTTTAGCGATAAAACCGTAAGCATGGTAAGCACAGTAACTCCCGAAAATCCCGCATTACGGACATATAAAATTGTAAGAAGACCTGCTGATGGAATCTCTTATGCTATATCAATTGCAGAAAAATATCGGCTTACTTATGTTCGGTTAAAGGAGCGTTTAAAATCATGAAGGTTTTTCTTATGTATAAAGATCGTGATTTTGACCTCCAACGAAGATTACCAAAAAATGAGCAAGCATTGATACAAGACCTTGAATTAGATACATTGTTCAATGCTATGGCACTTGGTGATGAGTTCCTATTTGAGGTAGTAAAAAAAGCTATTTTAACTGGTTTGAATGATAGTTTGGATATAATACTATATCGTCAGCATATTCTTAAAGATTGCTTGAAAAATCCTTCTATCATAAGAGATATTTACAATATAGCGATGGAAGCAATTGAAAGCAAGAAAAAATCTTTTTGGGGTTTTTTTGGCAAATATCCTTCTTCAATATTACATGGTTCAATAGAAGTTTTGCAGATATTTATGGGCATACTCAAAAGATTGAGGGGAATTGCAGATGAACATGCTGATAAATTTGAGTCAGAAGGCTTTACTACGTTTTTTACAATGATTAAAAATGAACTTAGCGATGAATACTTTGCAGTTATTGAAGAGCATCTGGCTGATTTGAGATTCCGTAACGGAATTTTAATCAGTGCTGAATTAGGAAAGGGCAATAAAGGCATTAATTATATACTTCGCAAACTAAAAGATGTAAAACAGAGTTGGATAAAACAGATTTTTGCTACGAAAACGTCTAGTTATACATTTTATATCAGTGATCGTGATGAAAGCGGGGCTAGGGCATTATCAGAATTAAATGACAGAGGGCTTAACCTTGTTGCTAATGCGCTTGCACAATCTATGGATCATATCCTCAATTTTTTTATCATGCTACGGACTGAATTAGGCTTTTACATTGGTTGCTTAAACTTGTATGAACAACTTGTCAAAAAGGGAGAACCCATATCATTTCCCTTACCTTTCGCATCTGATAAACGTAAACATTCCTTTAATGGATTATATGATGTGTGTCTAACTTTAAGCATGGAACAAAAAGTTGTTGGCAACGATATAAACGGTGATAATAAAGACCTTTTTATAATTACAGGTGCCAATCAAGGCGGAAAAACGACTTTTTTGCGAAGTATAGGCTTGTCACAATTGATGATGCAATGCGGTATGTTCGTCCCCGCTGAATCTTTTTCGTCAAACATATGTGACCACATTTTTACACACTTCAAAAGAGAAGAAGACCCAAGCATGAAAAGCGGAAAACTTGACGAAGAACTCAGTAGAATGAGTGATATTATAGATAATATAACTTCTAATTCTATGGTGTTATTAAATGAATCATTTTCCGCAACAAATGAAAGGGAAGGATCAGAAATTGCAAGGCAGATAATTAGCGCACTATTGGAAAAACACATTAAAGTTTTTTTCGTTACACATTTATATGACTTTGCATATAGTTTTTATGACAAAAAAATGGAGAATGTAATGTTCCTTCGGGCTGAAAGACAAAGCAACGGAAAACGAACATTTAAATTAATTGAAGGTGAACCATTACAGACCAGCTATGGTGAAGATTTGTATGACAAAATATTTAATAATACATAAAGGAGAAATTAGCTCTCCACTTTTATAATTTGCCTTTAATCTTTCATATACTTTTCTTTCAATTCAGGATCATATTTTGCTCGCCTGTTAGGGCATTTCTCCCTTGGGCAAAGCTGACAGCTTGCAAAACTACTTTCAGTTGGAAAATATATTCCAGATACAGATTTTATCGGTATCATCAAGAAACTATCAGTTAGTTTAACTCCAATAAGTTTTTCTACATCGCCAAAGATTGAAAATAACGGCTTTTGTTCAGATATTGGCCAATCCTCTAAAGACCCAGGATTCATTGATGACATTTGCTTAATTTTGTATCTACCCTTTATGTAATTATAAAGATAGTTGATTGCAGAATCAAGTGCAATTTCCTTAATAGTGTCTATGATGAATTTACTCATAAGGTCGTCTTCATCTTTGCCTATTGATTCTGCTTCTATGCCAGAGGTAGCGACATAAGGAAAGACTCTCCCGATATTCTCAAGATTTACCCTAAGAACTTTGCTTACAAATCTAACACCGTCAAGCTCTATAGCATCTTTATCTACATGTTCAACAAATTTCACATCATATATAGCTTTTGGGCGAATTATCGGCTGAATTTTTTCTATGAATTCGTTGATAACCTCAATGTAACGGCTCTCATTTCCTAAATGAAGTATGTTCATAACTTCGTCAGTTTTTATTAAAACTGGTATATTATCCAATATTTCCATTTTTATTATTCCCTATCTATAATTTAAAGGTTAAACATATAATTTATACCTTATATTTTATAATATTTTTAGGAATAATACAATGGAAAAGCTCAGAGAAAACTGCTTGCTAAAAGTGGCAAAAAGTGTTATAGTTATTGACAAAATCCATTAAAGATAAGGAGTATAACGTCTATGAAGCAAAAATCTTATTCAAATAGAGCAAGATATTGTTTACCAAGCACCATACTTATCATTTCAGCACTTATGGAATCAAAAGCTTTTGGCTCATGTTAAGCTACTGTGAAAACACTTGATAGTATTTGACAATGATTAACAAGCCATTGATAGAGCTTTAACATAAACATTCTCTCCTTGATTTCAATTCATAGAGGAAATGTATCACAT
>Ga0315298_1006376_pt1 | contig 16135 bp, 12 predicted proteins | sample WHS_1_MG_FD_203077 | JGI IMG/M metagenome (GOLD analysis project Ga0315298, IMG submission 203077) | Extremophilic microbial mat communities from Washburn Hot Springs, YNP, Wyoming, USA - WHS_1_MG | ecosystem: Environmental > Aquatic > Thermal springs > Hot (42-90C) | place: USA: Wyoming... | reverse complement strand
TACTCTGCTGTCGTCGCTGTTCAAGGACCGCGAGGCGACGACTCGATTATTGTAGTGGTGCATCTACCGTGCCAAGGGACGTACTTGGCGGGATGGTTCTCTTGGTCAACAGTGCGAGGGCGGGGGCTCGAGCTGTAAACAGGTAAAAAGCACGTTGTAGCACAGGGGCCCGGCGCTTGCGCGGCCGATCGCATCAATAATCAGGCAAACTCGATCGGGCGAAGGGCGGGTTGGCTGGGCATAAGGCCCCTCCCTACATCTCTTCATTTGGGCAGTAGCGTCGCTGTGCGGGATTCTCTTGAGGAAGTGTTGAGTTGATGCTTGTGGGCGATCCACACTGTCATCCCACCTCCTCCTTTTGCTGAACCATCCCCTCCTCGTGTGCTACCTCACCACAGGGATCACGTGCAGCGACCGATGCCCGTGCCGGCGGGCCTCCACAAGGCGTTCGAAAAGATCGAGAGTATCTTTCGCCATTCTGCGGGCATTGAAGTGTTCCTTCACTGCTCGCAGGCCGTCACGCCCCATCTCTCTGCCCACGCCGGGATGTTCGACCAGATAGCGGATTCTGTCCGCCATCTGTCCCGTGTCGTTGGTCCGATAAATCAGGCCGCAATCGTACCCGTTCCAGCGCAAGATTTCTTGCCCCGCCCCTGTGTCAGGGGCGATGACCGGGATTCCCGCGCCCATCCCTTCGCAGAGAACTAACCCGAACGGCTCCGACTTGATAAACGCGGCCAGTAGGGCGCCGCTAGTCTTGAGCAGTGCCACCTTGTCGGACTTGCTTGGAACAAATCCTATACAGTCGACGTGATCACGCAGATCCATCATGTTGATCTTGGACTGCAGCACTGGGTAATAATAGTCGTTCATAGGCCAGTCGCCCACGATGCGCAGTCGGACTCGAACGCCTTCGTTCAAGAGTATCCTTATGGCGTGAAGCACCAAGTCCACGCCCTTTTCAACATCCATTCGGCCGAGGCTCGTAACAACGAACTCATCGGGACGGCAACCGCCGGACCCAACTAGCCGCCAGGTCCTGGTCTTAGCCTCTTCCATGTCCATAGAGTACGGCTCATCGTCCACTATGCCATAGTGAATCACGTGTGTCTTGTGGGCCAGAAACGGCAGGTCGCATTCCACGTTCTCTCGAACGTTGGACTCAGATCCGGAGATAACGGCGTCGATGCGATCGGAATTTGCCCTTATGACTGATATAAGATCGACTCCGCGACGCTGACAAAGCTCGTAGCCCTGAGCGGCAGTGACAAAGGGTATTCCCAAGTCGTCCAGTTCCCCAAAATACCCCGACATCGAGAGTTCGCACGCATAGTCTATGTCAGGAGCGAACTCCCGGCGTATCCGATTAACTTTAGCCAGACCTCTCCGGTCCGGATGATAAATCAGGTTTCTTAGCACCTTCTGTGGGTCGATCTCGATCTTGATTCGTCGGCCGTTAGGCGCCTTAAGCTTTTCGGGCCCTCCCTTGGACACCTGGCGACGAGCGTACCACGCTAGCGGCCATCGTACTAGCACAGGCCACTCACTCAGCATAGAATGAGCGATGTTGAATCCTTCGAAGACGTAATCCAGTTGCTCCGGATCAATTTCGTCGTTATAAGGTGGAGCGAAGCCAACCAGAGGCAATACCTCGCATCCGAACTCGCGCAGGTACTTCACGAGGGCGACCGACTGCTGAATGAGACCGCCATAGCCCAACTGACCCGTTATACCAAAGAAGATTCTCAATATGAGTGGCCTCCTGGATGACACATTCTTCTAATAACCTCAGCCTGCCCAGCCAGCCAGCACTGCACAATATATCACTTGCGGACCAAACCGGCAAGGAGTCGTGGGAGCGCTGAGGGGCTCTTGCTCGGAGTGGCACAAATCGTGCCGCCAGGAACCGAGAGCGGGACGGTTCATAGGAGCAGGTAGATAGGGTAACAATGTTAACCGCGTGCGAGGTTCCCCTTTGGCCCGACTGTTACCGTATCTGTGGACCACCTCCCGAGAGCAGCCGCCAACTGAGTGGGAGGTTGAGATGGCAGAAGACAGTGAACTTCGAACGAGAGTTGAGCAAGCGCTTGCCGATTTTGCGCTTTACCCTATAGATATCAGCGTGGACGACGGAGTAATCTACCTCAACGGAACGGTTGAATCCGGTCTTGAGAAGCAGAAAGTCGAGAGAGCAGTGGAACGGGTTAAGGGAGTGCGCAAAGTTGTCAACAACCTGGCTATAGGAGAGGTTGTCCCTGTGCGTCTGAACACGGAGGGGCAACCAATGGAAGACGCCGACTTCCAGGAGCTTGACGAATTCGAGCCGGAGGTCGAACCAGACTTAGAAGACAATATTGGGACCACCGACGTGATGGAGACGACCTCCGAGGGCGAACCGTTCTTTCCCCCCACGGACCCAGTGGTACTTCCGACGTCAAGGGAAGAGCACGGCATTAGGGTTACGGGCGGATTCGCGCCGACTGCGGACGATAACCTTACGCCCGAGGCACCTCCGGAACACATGCCCCCGGTTTACTACTCGGACGACGAGATAGAAGAAGCCGTTCTCGAAGCGTTGAGACGCAACGCTTCAACGGCCAGCCTTGTCCTCCGCGTTGGCGTCCGAAATGGCATTGCCTACGTGCGTGGCAAGGTGCAATCGATGGAAGACGTAGACCAAGTAGAACAAGTCATCGCTGAAGTCCCGGGGGTGCTGGAAGTGAGGGAGGAACTAGAGATAGAATAGGCTCCCCTGCCCTTCTGTTGCATATGCGGTGGGCTTTCGCTATACTGGTGCCGAGGGGGAAAGCTCGCTCGTGCAGCATTCGGCAGTTGACCAACGTCGCCACTATAAGGCAGCAGCGTTTGTGATTGTTTCCCTGACCCTGGCCATTTTGGTGAACCTCTGGCTTGGATTCAGTAAGGGGCAGACACTGGGCTACGGCGTAGCCACCTATGTGGCCCTGATAGCTCTGAATTACCGCTCTATGCTCGCGTACGACCCGCTGTCCATAATGCGTGACCTGCTGGCAGGGGATGAAGACCACGAGAATGTTGACACCTAGCTAACTGGCTGATATCATAGTTGTATACGTGGGTTCCGTTTGGCGAGGACTGAGCGTGTTCCTCGGTTTTCCTGATTTGAACAACTGGTACCCGTCGCAATACTTTCCGTAGCACCCCGAGCACGGGAACGAGGAGTGGACCGCCAGAGATGGCGGCCTCGGAGTTTATTGACGCGCGATGACGTAGATAGTTAGCGACGCGGAGAGGCCCGGCGTGGAGGCTACTGTCCGTAGTGATGGGAGCGCAACTCTTATCTGCCATTCGTTATCCTCGGCTCTCCGTGTACAACGGGAGGTACGCAAGTGAGCGAGGAGATTCCACTACCGTTTGCTTTCCCCAAGTGCCGAAAATGTGGTGGCGGAGATCTTGTTCCACTGTCCGATTTCGGTAACCAGGGGGCTGCTATCCACTACAAAGCCTGGGTATGCACGAATCCAACTTGCGGGTTTAATCTCAAAATCCGCAATGGCGATGTCTATCTGAACGAACCTATCAACAACGGAACAATGGCGGCGCTGCGCACACGCTACAACGTGTAAAACTGAAGCTCCGGCTGAGACAAGAACAGCCTGAATGATCTGAGCCTTTGGGCTATTGTGGTGCTAGTGGTTCACCATAGAGAATTTGAAATAGCGTCATTCTGAGTAAATCAGGGTCCCAAGACCCTGCGCAAGGCAAAGAAACTTCAAGTCTCCGAACAGCCGAAGCGCAGCGGAGGCGAAGAATCTTGCCGCACGGGGCCGAGACCCTTCGCTACGCACAGGGTGACAGTTACATTATAATCACTGTGGTTGACTACTAGGCAGGCTGGTGCCAGCCCGTTTTTTCGCCAGGAGCGCCCCCAGAAAGGCCATTGTTGGTCTCCTGCCAGTTCCCTCGATCGCTAGCACTGGTTGGCACGATAGTTGCAGGGGCAACTCACCATGGCTCGGATTGTGTGGGAATCGTGGCGCCAGGTTCCCAGATCATCTACAATAAGAGGTTAATCGCTCAGTGGGTTGTGATGACCAAGATTCTTGTAGTGGAAGATGACGAGGACGTGCGCAACTTGATCGGGACAGCCCTGAGGATGGAAGGGTACGAGCCCGTATACGCCTCAACTGGCGATGAAGCTCTACAACTGGCCAGAAAAGTGGCGCCGCATCTGATCCTCCTGGATGTAATGCTCCCTGGATTGGATGGCTTCGAGGTTTGTCGTCAACTGCGGAGAAATCTGGTGACTTCTGGCATTCCGATCATTATGCTGACAGCCCGTGGTCAAGTTGCAGACAAGCTGAGAGGTTTCGGCCTCGGAGCAGATGATTACATAACGAAACCATTCAATACCGACGAACTCATCGCTCGGGTGCAGACTCAACTCAGGCACCTCGAGCAAACTCTTCTTTCCGAGCTGACTGGGCTGCCGGGCAATAGGCTAATCGAGAGAACTATTGAGCGACTAGTTCGCGATCCCGAGAAGAAATGGGCTGTTCTTTACATCGACATAGACAACTTCAAGGCCTACAACGACGTCTACGGATTCATGCGAGGCAACGAACTGATAAAAGCTACCGCTCGAATTATCGAACAGACGGTGGCGGACCTAGCGGGAGATGGCAAGGCTGCTGGCGAATTCGGCTTCGTGGGGCACATCGGAGGCGACGATTTCGTAGTGATCACGAGCCCAGATGACGCAGAGCGCGTCAGCAGGGAGATCATTAGTCGGTTCGACAAGGAAGTGCCAAAGTACTATGATCCAGAGCATCGCAAGCGAGGCTACATCACGACTATGAATCGGAGGGGTCAGTTGGCCTCCTTTCCGATTGCCACTCTGAGCATCGGAATCGTGAGCAACAGGTATCGCAAGTTTGAGGATTCTCTCGAGGTGAGTAAGGTTGCCTCCGAGGTAAAGCAGAAGGCAAAAGGAATGCCAGGCAGCTCCTACTATGTGGACCTGAGGAGGTAGCAGCCGATGGATATGGCCCAAGGTATGGTGCCCCATATGGGCATGAAAGTCTCACCTAGACTGGTCGCAGCTAGCTACATACTGGAGCTCTCTTCGTTAGAACTTCAGCAAGTCATAAATGAAGAACTCGCCGATAACCCTGCTCTGGAATTGATAGAAAAAGCTACTTGCGGTGTTTGTGGTAGCGTGCTGCAGGGAAGCATCTGTCCCCGTTGTCTAAGTCAGCAGAAGATAGAGGAACGCGGCGACGAAGCAGATTATCCAGAGGAGTACTTCTCCCACTACAGCGCTTCTGGGTCAAGTGACGAGGATTTTGACCCGTTGAGCCAGGTAGCTGCCCAGATGACCATCGCGGAGCGGCTGATGGGGGAGCTCCAGGCGATGCTGGCCAAAGAGGATATCCCAATCGCCGAATTCCTGGTGGGCAGCCTGGACGATAGCGGGTACCTCAAATGCACTGTCGAAGAGGCAGCCGAGTTGTTCAACGTGGAGCAGTCCCGGGTTGAGATGGTTCTGGCTTTGCTTCAGTCGCTGGAGCCGCCGGGTATCGGCGCACGCGACCTCAAGGAGGCGCTGTTGATACAGTTGGAATACCTGGCCCAGGACGGGGTCGAGATTCCTAAGGCTGTTCGCGGAATAGTGACCGACCATTTGGCTGAGCTTGCTGAGCACAAGTACAGCAAGATAGCTGCCGAGATGGGGGTTACCACCGACGAGGTGATGGAAGCGAGCACATTCATTAAACAGAGGCTCAATCCCTACCCTGCTGAGGAGTCGGAGAGCTTCCAGCCCGGTATGGTGAAGAGCGGAGCGTCTCACGTGTTGCCAGATGTCATTATCGCTCCGGGTGAGAATCAGGACGAATACGAAATCGAGGTGGTGGAGTCCAAGAGGTTCTTCCTGCGAGTAAGCCCGATGTACCACCAACTCCTCTCCGATCTGGAACGCGAGCCGCTGCGTTTCTCGGAAGACGAGAAGAAGCATATCCAGCATTATGTGTCCCGAGCCAAGCTCTTTATCGCCAATATCAACCAAAGGCGGCAGACTCTTCACCGTATTACCGGTTGCATAGCTAAAGAGCAGAAGGAGTTCCTCCGGAGAGGAATCCGGCATTTGCGCCCATTAACCCGTGCGACGGTAGCCAAGGAGCTGGGGATGCACGAATCGACAGTGAGCAGGGCAACCGCATCTAAGTACGTTATGCTTCCATCGGGCGAAGTGATTCCATTCAGCAACTTCTTCACCGCCTCGTTGAGTGTGAGAGATGTGATCAAGGAGATGATAGAAAACGAGAAAACGCCGCTAACAGACCAGGAGATCGCGGCGGAACTCAGCAAGCTAGGCATCTTCGTCGCTCGACGCACGGTGGCTAAGTACAGGGAGCAACTGGGAATACTCCCTTCATCTCTCAGGTAGCGTTGTTCGAGGCTTTCTGGATGGAAGCACCGCGAGAGGCCGACAACGACTGCCCTATGCGTAGCGCTAGATGGAGAGAAAGGCGGATCTCTGGATCATCCAGATCAAGGCCCGAAATTTCGCGAATGCGGTGCAGGCGGTAAAGGAGAGTGTTTCGGTGCAAGTGCAACCTCTCAGCAGCCTCGGTTGGACTGCCGCGCGAGGTGAAAAAGACATCAAGAGTCTTGACAAGCTCCGAGTTGTTCTTCCGGTCGTATTCGAGTAGCTTGCCCAGGGTTTCGTGGTAGAACGTTCGCACCTCCGAGTTGCCCTGAATGCTCAAGAGCAGCCTGTACAGGCCAAGGTCCCCAAAGTAGGTAGTAGTGCCTCGACCAAAGAGACGAATTCCCAGGGACACCGCCTGTTCCGCCTCACGATGGGCAGTCTTCAGCCCTTCCACTCCTTTATGCAGCCGGCCAATGCCCACGGAAACCTGATTGCCAAGAGATGCCGACAGACGCACTCGCAACGTATCTGCCAGGTCTTTCAGTCGCCGCTCATTAGCATCGGCTCCAACAGGGCATAGCAGCACCGCAGAGTTGCCCTTGATCCTCAGCAGCACTTCTCCCTCGCGAGAGCGAACCTCCCGCTGAATGGCTTGTTCGATTTCTTTTTCCAGTCGGCCCACTCGGCCATCCCGCTCCACAGAAGACTCCGAGGCCGTGCGCAGAACAAGCAGTCGAAACACCAGCACCGCGTGTTGGACGCTCAAATCGTACCCAAGACGCTTGGCTCGGCTGAGGATCACCTCTTCTCCTGGATAGCTTCCACTGAGGAGCGCATCCACGAAGCTCTCCTGCATCCTGTCTTGGGCATCGAGCACAGCGCGCTCGCGGGCCAATTCAACTGCCAGCGCTGCCGCGCCACGAGATGCCGCCACGTGCTCCAGTTCCGAGATTTCCTCCACCGGACCGATCAAGGAGAGATAAGCCAAGACACCATCCCTCGTCGCGACCGGGGACACTACCCTGGCAAGCTCAGAATCCGGAAACGCAAAGCTCTTGGTGGGGGGGTCTGACGGACTCGGCCTCTGGCCCTCCAGCCATTGAGCAATAAGGCCACGGTTGGTCTCGAGCAGGGGCAGCAATTCTTCCTGAGAGAACTGAAACTCTTCCGGAGCCTCGATAGACCGAATGAGAAACTCCTCATCTTCCACCACGACTGCTCTCCCGGAAACACGGGCCAGAGTCCGAACGATAGTCGCTACCCCTTTCCCCTCGATAGCCATCTCCATTAGCTGACGGCTCAGGTCCTGGCTTCTGGCATATGTATCCAGGCGTCTCTCGGCCAGTAGCCGGGCTACACGGCGCTCCAACTCGTTCAGAATGACTTCTTCTGGGAGTGAGAACAGGGGCAGTCCGAGCACCTGCGCTCTATATATAGCCGTTCGGTCCGGCGCACCGTTCGCCACTGCGATTGCCACCACACCCATGCTGTTCAGTTGGCCGATGAGTTCAGCAAGCGTGACGCGTTCATCCAGCGCTCTCAGAGCAGACAGTGAAACGAGAGCAAACTCTCCTCCCTTCAAGGCGTCGAACGCCGGTGGCCTCGGCCTCAGGCTGGTTATCCAACTCACATCGCGACCCAACCCCGCCTCACCCGCCAGCAACTCTGTGCCAGGAGGTAATACCGTTGTCCAAATGTCCCTTACCGTCACCATTTTGTGCACACAGACCAAAACTCTGGCTGGTTGAATGATAACAAGCGCAGTAATTGGCTGTCAATGTGCGACATCAACAATCAGATGACGGGGTGCTTTATGCAATTTGCACAATTGCTAGTCTCTCGACTGCAAGAAGTGGGAAAGGAGCACTCGAACCAGCCGCAGTCCGATAGGTCCAGTGCCACGTCGTCGCCTGCTCGAAATTGACAAATACAGACCAAAGTACTAGTATTTCGGCATCTTACTCAGTTGTAGCTGCGGAGGAGTGGCCTGTGGACAAGGTCGTCTTAGCGTATTCAGGGGGACTCGATACGTCGGTGGCCATAAAATGGCTTTATGACCACTATGGATTGCAAGTCGTCACACTGACCGTTGATCTCGGGGCAAACGATCGCGATTTGGATGCTATCAGGGACAAGGCGATGGCGATTGGCGCGATCAAAGCCAAAGTGGTCGACGCCAAGGACATATTCGTTAAACATTTCGTCTTCCCCGCGCTCCAAGCTGGCGCCTTGTACGAGGGCAAGTACCCGCTGGCAACCGCGCTTGCTCGGCCACTGATAGCCAAGCTTCTCGTGGACGTGGCGCGGGAGGAAGGGGCCAGCGCGGTGGCGCACGGCTGCACAGGGAAAGGCAACGACCAGGTCCGCTTCGATATCGCCACGGCAGCCCTGGCACCCGATCTGAAAGTGATCGCACCGATTCGCGAGTGGAGAATGTCGCGGGATGAGGAGATAGAGTACGCTGCCAAACACGGAATCCCTATTCCTGTGACGGCGGAAAACCCGTACAGCATCGACCAGAACTTGTGGGGCAGATCGATCGAGTGTGGCGTGCTCGAGGACCCCTGGGCTGAGCCGCCCGAGGACGCGTTCGAATGGACCAAGAGCGTTGCAAATACCCCCGACGAGCCCACTTATGTGGAGATACAGTTCGAGCGAGGAATCCCCGTTGCGCTCGACGGCGAGCGGATGAGCGGAGTTGAACTCATTATGAAGCTACACGAACTGGCTGGCAACAATGGAGTGGGACGCATCGATATGGTCGAGAACCGGCTCGTGGGCATAAAATCGAGGGAGGTCTACGAGGCCCCTGCGGCGGTAACGTTGCACGAGGCGCACCGAGCGCTTGAAGAAGTGACCTTGAGCAAGGAATCTGTGCGGTTTAAAGAAATCGTAGCATCCCATTACGCCGACCTGGTCTACAACGGGCTGTGGTTCTCCTCGCTACACCAGGACCTCGCGGTGTATGTCGCCAGCTCGCAGAGACACGTCACGGGCAGCGTACGCGTGAAGCTGCACAAAGGGACCTGCAAGGCAACAGGTCGCCGTTCCGCCTACTCCTTATACAACCACAGCCTGGCCACCTACGATCGCGGCGACACTTACAACTACGATGCCGCCGAAGGGTTCATATCCATCTACGGACTTCCTCTGAGGACTCAGGCCAGAGTGCAGATGCTACGCGAATCGGCGGAATCTTTGGGGTTGCTGCCTGAAACAGCCGAGACACCAGTTGTGGAGAAATAGGGTCAGTGAAGCTCTGGGGCGGTCGGTTTGCCAAGAACACAGATAGTCTGGTCGAGCAGTTTACCGCGTCGATCAGCTTCGATAAAAGCCTTTACAGGCAGGACATTTCAGGCAGTATCGCCCACTGCCGAATGTTGGCTAAGCAGGGGATAATATCCGATTCGGAGGCCGAGACTATCGTCGCCGGATTGCAGGAGATTCTGCGGGAAATCGAGAGAGGCGAGTTCCCCTTTAGCGTTCAACTGGAAGACATCCACATGAACGTGGAGTCACGGCTGAAGGAGAAGGTCGGCGAGGTAGCAGGGAAGCTCCATACCGCGCGCAGCCGAAACGACCAGGTTGCCCTGGACCTTCGAATGTTTACTCTAGAGGCGATCGTGCAGACCGTTGGGAACATCGTACGCTTGCAGCGCGTGCTCGCATCCCTTGCCGAGCGGCACCTGGAGACGATAGTGCCGGGCTACACTCATTTGCAGAGGGCCCAGCCGGTCCTGCTGGCGCACCATTTCCTGGCGTACGTTGAGATGCTTCGGCGGGACATCGGGCGGTTCCAGGATGCCTATGAGCGCTGCGATGAGATGCCTCTTGGCGCTGCGGCCCTCGCTGGCACGCCTTACGACATCGACAGAGACGCCGTGGCCCAGTATCTCGGTTTCTCGCGTGTATGTCGAAACAGCATCGATGCCGTCGCGGATCGAGACTTCGTGGTGGAATACATCTCTGCCTCGGCCACGACGATGATGCATCTGTCGCGCTTGGCCGAGGAAGTCGTTCTCTGGTCATCCAGCGAGTTTGGCTACCTGGAGCTTGACGATGCTTACTCCACAGGCAGCAGCATTATGCCTCAAAAGAAGAACCCGGACGTGGCTGAACTGGTTCGGGCTAAGACGGGGCGCGTTTACGGCCACCTCGTAGCCATGCTCACGGTTCTCAAGGGTCTGCCGCTGGCCTACAACAAGGACCTGCAGGAAGACAAGGAGGCGCTCTTCGACACCGTCGATACTTTGCAATCGTGCCTCCAGGTGCTGGCTGGGCTGCTGGCATCGTCGAAGGTGAACGAAGGAAGAATGCGAGAAGCAGCCGAGCAAAGCCTCAGCATCGCGACCGACCTGGCCGATTTCCTGGTGCTGCGCGGCTTGCCGTTCCGCCAGGCCCACGAGGTTGTCGGTAGGCTCGTTGGATACTGTTTGGAAAACGGCAAGACCTTCAATTCCCTGACGCTGGCCGAGTACCAGCGTTTCTCGCCGCTGTTCGACTCCGCCGTTCACGCCATAACCGTCGAAAACTCCGTGCGTTCCCGGAGCAGCCGTGGAGGTACCGCTCCGCACCAGGTGAAAGAAGCCCTGGACGAAGTGCGCTCCCATCTCGACACGGAAGAGAAGTGGATCACGGCCAAATCCGGAAAGCAAGCGCTAGGGCTGCCCACACCTTAGCGCTACGGCAGAACCTCGAGCGTGTCGGCGCGCTCGTGCACGAGGAACGGGTGCGGTCCCGCCCAGGGCCACAAACCGATTGAACGCACCCCTCCTAGTCCGCGGCCACCACTCGCAGGGTGACATTTGCCTGACTCTGAATAAAGAACACCGCAATCAACACTGGTCAAGCAGTGAGCAGCCTATCCCTTTGCCTTGGAATGCCGCCCCCTTTTGCTTCATCCTGAACTTCGCGGTAAATCTGCTCTCCGGTCTTCCCGGTCTTGTTGCTTCTAGCTGCCTTCAGGTCATTGAGGAAAGCCGGCTCCAAATCGTCGTAACCCGCCTCCCTAATCAGCTCGATGGCTCTACTGGCGTAGGCGAGGTTGTGCCGAGGTTCGAGTCGGTCCAGGTCTTCGAAGAAAAACGAACAACTGGTGAACATCAGGTGCCTGAAGTATTGCGCTTCCAGAAGTTGCGAGATACGTGCGTCCTGAGTGCTGGTGGAACCCGGCACGAAGCGGTTCAAGAACTGATTCTGGGTTTCCTGGCCCAGTCTCACGAGGATATATTGCTCTAGAGCTGTGAACGGCTCTCGCAGAATTCCAGAAGTCTCCACGGTGTAGATACTATCAACGCTCTCCGCTAGCCGGTTCAGGGCCAGGCGAAGATACCACTTCCAGGTTCCGCTGCCCTCGGTGCAATCACAGGCGTCCCTCCAGCGTTTGACCCCGTGATGGCAACTCCAAGAAGTATCCTCTTCGATCAATATCTCGCGCCTGGGCTGGAACTCGCGAAGGTAGCGACCAAGGGAGACGATTTCGTATCCCAGTTTGGGAGCGCTCACTGTGAGCAGGTATCTGAGGAAGTGATCGCGCCAAGCTTTGTGGTGCCCGTAGAGCTCACCATCCGTGGCTACGAGCACCAACTGTGGTTCGCTCTTCAGCGGATTCAGAGCGCGGGGCAGCAAGTTTGCAGCGAAGGCTTCGGCATCCTCGGTCACGTAATCATCGAACGACAAGCCCGCGCTGAGGTCGTCGTCGAAGAAGAACACCGTGATTGAACGCCCTCCCGGCAGTCTGATCAGATAGGGCTCAGTGGTGTCGACGGAAGTTGCCGCCTGCCAGGGGGCAAGAATCGTGAACCTCATCCCCATCTCAGCCATAATGGACAGCGTCTCGTAGTCCACCGCCGTTTCGGGCAGCCACATACCCTCCGGCTCGCGCCGAAACCGGTGCCGAAAATCGGCGATTCCCCACGCTATCTGAATCCTTTTTTCCTGAGCAGTAGTTGCGAGCGGCAGGATGGTGTGATTGTACGACTGAGCGATGGCATTGCCCGCTCCACGCCTTTCCACGTTATAGCTATCCGCAGCAAGTATCAGACTGTAAGTGCGCGAATCGTTCGGTTCGAGCCACTCGGCCAGAGTTGGCCCAAGATCGAAATTGATGAGGCGGAAATTTCCCTTCTCGGCATTAGGACGGTAGCATTCCGCGTTTATCTTCTCGTTGTAGTCGTGAAACGGCTCCGCTCCGCGTTCTCGGTCAATCCTCTTCGTGTATGGGTTCCATCTGGCGGGCTGGTAAAAGTGGCCGTGGACACAAAGGTATTTCGTAGACAACGTTCTCCTCGATCTCGGTCTTGTACCGAGGACATTTCTCAACCGGCACAAGGTGCTGCACGCTGCCGCTTGATAACACGATTCTATACTACCCCTGGCCGACAGTCAATTGCGCGGGCGTAGGAATGCGGAGGGCCTCATGTCATTGACAGCCCCAATACCCAGTGTTACAATTTTATCTAGAGGCGATAACAACCGCTACGCGCACTGGCTGTTGTTGTGGCTGTGAACCGAGGCGGGTAAGGGCTAGTTCGGGAGAGGGGCGCCGTATCTGGTCGCTTGGGCCTCGGGGAGCCAATAGCGAAACCGACAACAATGAGAGTTGTCGGTCTTCTTTTTGTCTAGGATTCACGACCCTGATATTTGGACGAACACGTGCTCTGTCGGCAGCCGAGCGCCGACCGGCCTTCGGCTGTCCTGCTCGTGAGCGGTTAGCCTGTGCTAGTGAGCATTAAGACATGCGCTTAGGTCTTCCCGAGAGGGGGCTCTCTAATCTATGCCAAAAGGCGTATCCGTTTATCTTTCTTTCCACGAGCCACGACGATTGCGAATCCCGGCGGTAGCAGCGTCTAAACCCGAGAACCTGCGAGACTCCGTCATCGATCAGGAACGCACGGAGCGATTCTTCAGAATATGGCTTGAGGAAGTCTGCGAGCCTTACTCGTGTTTCATGCGGCGCATGGTAGCCGCAGGCGCAAGATTCGTGATCAATGTGTCTGGACCTCTATTCGAGTCCCTTACTGCGAGTCGCACTCGCACTGCGCTGTCGTTTATGAGTCTTCTGCGCCACCCAAGAGTGACTTTCGTCTGCTCCGAGGCAAAGCACAGCTTGAGCTGCTACCTCGATATTGATCAGTTCACAAAGCAGACGAGACGGAGCTATGATCTGGCCATTTCAAATGGGATTGTGCCCTTAGGGGCCGTCGCTCCTCAGATGTGTCTGAGCGCTGATATATACTACGCGCTTGCAAGGGTGCCGGTCTCCTTCGTGATAGCCGACGGCTATCACAGCGTGCTCGGGGGAAGGAATCCGGGCTTCTTCAGGCGCAATGGCTGGGGGCCTTTCATCTTCACGAGAGACAGCGAGATGAGCCTGAGGATAACATCGATGATGGACGCGCCCTCCGAGCCTTTGTTTGAGTTACCTGCGATGAGAATTGCACAGCAAGTGGCCGAATCGGAGGGGGATTGGGTGCTCCTGGGATTGGAGGCTCCTTCTCGATCCGATCGTGCCTTGGTGGAAGGCGGCTTGAAGTTTTTGGAACACCTCTGTGGCGAGATCATTCGCTCAAAGATGGAATTCGTCGATGTTAAGGGATTGATTGGTAACAGTGAGATTCCCAGCACAACCCTACCGCTGACACCGCTGCCAGCGGTTTCGGCTGAGTACGGGAGTCTCTCGTACTTCCTGGGCCATCCCGTCCAGCAGTCGATTTTCGGGCTGATGCACCAGGCCTATTCCGTTGCCCAACTCACGAGGAATGACCAGGTCGTCGAGGACGCGCTGGACCTAGCGCAGTGGGACCTGCTCTCTTTAGTTCACCGACTCCTGATGTCCAACGGTCACGGGCAAGAGCCATCGTACCTCGCGCCCGAGCAGTGGCGGCGGCTTGGCCGTGATACGGTGATTGGGGAGATACATAGGGCGATCGAGAACTTCATCGTATGTGTCACGGAGTTCTATTGTTGACGAGTCACTGGCATAGGAATGGTATATCGTGAGAATAGCTTTTCTTTCCTGGGAATCTCTCCACTCCATCGCCGTCGGCGGAGGGGCCATGCACGTCACAGAACTTGCAGCCGCCCTGGAACGTAAGGGACACGAGGTACACGTATTCACCCGGATGGGCCACAACCAGCCGCAGTACCAGTGTATTGACGGGGTCCATTACCACAGATGTCCGTTCGACCTTAACCCGAATTTCCTTACCGAAATCAACAACATGTGCCATTCCTTCGTGAACCATATGTGGGCAACCGAGGACTACATCGGCCCGTTCGACATCGTTCACGCCCACGACTGGCTAACAGCGAAGGCATTGGTATGGGCGAAAGAAGGGCGAGGTCGCCGGTGCGTTTTCACCATCCATTCGACCGAGTACGGACGCTGCGGCAACAACCACTGGAATGGCAATTCGGAGATAGTCAGGTCGTATGAGTGGGAAGCCACCTTCCGTGCGGACCGCGTGATTGCTGTCTCCAAGACACTCAAGAAAGAGGTAATGGAGATCTATCACGTTCCTGAGTGGAAGATTACCACAGTCTACAATGGCGTTCCAGTACACAATTTCAATGGATGGATCGACCCGGCAGAGGTAAAGGGGCACTATGGAATTGGCCCACTTGATCCCACCTTTCTTTTCGTAGGGCGGATGGTCTATCAGAAAGGCCCCGACCTGCTTGTTGAGGCCATACCCTCCGCGCTCAACGCCGAGCCCAGAGCGAAGTTTATATTCTGTGGCGATGGCGACATGCGCATGGGGCTTGAGAACCGGGCGCGAAGCCTCCAAGTAAGTCACGCCACGCGATTCCTAGGACACGTGACGGGACAACGCCTCACCGACATCTATAGAGCGTGCGATGCTGTGGTAGTGCCGAGCCGGAACGAGCCCTTTGGAATAGTCTTGTTGGAAGCGTGGGCAGCCGGCAAGCCGGTCATTGCCACGGCGAACGGCGGCCCCCAGGAATTCGTCTGGCACAACGTGACCGGGCTGATCATCTATCCCGCGATAGAATCAGTTGCATGGGGGCTGCGCACGATAATGGGAAACTACGAACACGCACGATGGATGGGAAGAAACGGGCGCTACGCTGCAGAGACGGCGTTTTCCTGGGACAGCGCAGCAGACAAAGCGCTTGAAGTATACTACCAAATTCTGGGCTGAGGCGGTTCTGGACCGGCTGGTGTGAAAATAGCTCAGGCATTTTCACTAGGGAAGGTGGCGGCAGGCCGCCCGCGAAACTAATACGTACCAGGGAAGGCCGCTACTGGCGGATGGAGACGAAGCGATGCGGATAGCTCTACTGCGCATTGGGCAAGCTGGCGCCAGCCTATGGAAGGATAGTGCGGACGACGATGTCTACGATTTCGGCAATGCCCTTGCTGCCAAGGGACACGAAGCCCATCTGTTCGAAGCGCTGGCTGTGAGAAAATCGAGCTATCAGCGGAAGGATAGCATACACTACCACACTGTGAGCATTAAGGGCCGTAGCGCTGTGGCGCAGGAGGCAATCGAATCCTGCCTACTTTATTACCTTCAGTGCACAGAAAACGTGGCCGGCTCCTTCGATATTCTTCACTGTTTCGACGCCTCGCTCATCCCCGTTGTCGGCCAGTTGTCAGCATCAAGGCCAGCCGCGGCTTTTCTATCGATCATCTCCGATCAAGCGGCCTCTCCCAATGGATTTCTGGTCACGAGACGCCGCGGCTGGAGCGCGGAAGAG
>Ga0315298_1006373_pt1 | contig 16141 bp, 10 predicted proteins | sample WHS_1_MG_FD_203077 | JGI IMG/M metagenome (GOLD analysis project Ga0315298, IMG submission 203077) | Extremophilic microbial mat communities from Washburn Hot Springs, YNP, Wyoming, USA - WHS_1_MG | ecosystem: Environmental > Aquatic > Thermal springs > Hot (42-90C) | place: USA: Wyoming... | reverse complement strand
GGCCCCCTCCCTTCTTCCTTCCCAAGAGACCCGGTGTCCCGGACACGGCCCTATCGACTCACCCGCGGAGCTAGCAAGGGCCACGCGGTTACTTCAGGAGGCTGGGGATGTATGCCGGGCCTCGCCGCGATCAGCTAGGGCTGGCAGGGCCGAGAAAACCCGGGTTCGCAACGCCCACCAGGTCGGCCAGATGGGGCACGCCCTCCCTGTCCATGAACTTCGCAAGGCCATCCACGATCTTCAACGGGATCGTCGGGTCCACGAACACGGCAGTCCCCACCTGGACCGCAGAGGCTCCGGCCATCAGAAACTCCAGGGCGTCCTCCACGGAAGCGATGCCTCCCAACCCCACGATGGGGATACGAACAGCCTGGGCCACCTGGAACACCATCCGCACCGCCACCGGGCGAATGGCCGGCCCCGAGAGGCCACCGGTGATGTTGCCCAGAAAGGGTCGGCGTCGGCGGACATCGATCTTCATCCCGACCAGTGTGTTGATCAGCGAGATGCAATCGGCCCCAGCCTCCTCCACGGCCAATGCGATAGCAACGATGTCGCCCACGTTCGGCGACAGCTTGACCATGAGCGGCAGCGTGGTGCATCGCCGCACCGCCTCCGTTACCTCCCCGGCCGCCGTAGGATCGCAGGCAAAGACCGCACCCCCGGCCCGCACGTTGGGGCAGGATACGTTCAGCTCGATCCCGGCAACCCCTGGCACCCCATCCAGAAGCCGGGCGCACTCGCAGAAATCCTCGATATCGTCACCGGCCACGTTCACCAGCACCGGAACCTTCCAGGTTGCCCACACGGGGGCCTTCTCCGCAATGACTCGCCGCACCCCGATGTTCTGCAATCCGATAGCGTTCAGCAGGCCGGCGGGGGTCTCGGCTAGACGGGGCATCGGGTTGCCACGGCGGGGCCGGAGAGTAGTCCCCTTGGAGATGATGGCCCCCAGCCTCTGGATGTCGATGAGCCCGGCGTACTCGGTCCCCCAGCCGAAACAGCCGGAAGCCATCATAACGGGGTTCTGCAGCCGCAGTCCCATCTTCCGATACGGAGCCAGCTCCACGGAGAGATCGACAGCCATATCACTCCCCAACCCCGACATCGGGCTTCCTACGAACGCGGCAGCCGCCCGGACGCGCCATGGCGCTACCCCACGGCCTCGGGGCCATCATCCCCAAACCAGCTCCCTGAGCTCGAAGACGGGGCCATCCTCGCAGACGCTCTTCATCTCGCCCCTCCGGGTCTCCACAACGCATCCGAAACAGGCCCCCACCCCGCAGGCCATGTTCTCCTCCAGGGAGACCTGCACTGATTTCCGCACCCCGGCCACGCGCACCATCTCCAGAAGGGTTAGATACATGGGTCGCGGGCCGCAGGCGTAGACGGCATCGGCCCACCCGAGAAAGTCGCTCGCCAGATCGGTCACCATGCCCCGATGCCCGGCAGAGCCGTCGTCCGTAGCTATCAGATACTCCACCTCCGCTGGAAGGAGGTGGCTCGGGTAGACGCGGTCCGAGGATCGGAACCCGAACAGCACCACCACCGAGCACCCGACGGAGACAGCATACCTGGCCATGGCAACTATTGGGCCGATCCCGCTGCCTCCACCCATCAGCAGCAGATTTCGGCTGCCACGGTGTAGCTTGAACCCATTCCCCAGCGGCCCCAGGCAATCCAGCCTTTCCCCGACGGCCTTTTCCACCATCAGCCTGCTACCCCGGCCCACCGGCCGGACAAGAAGCTCGACATCCTCCTGACCGATGCCCGACACGCTCATGGGGCGCCGAAGCAGTGGGTCCATGGACTCCGCGAGCCTGACATGTAGGAACTGGCCAGGCCGCGCCTCCCTTGCGATCTGAGGAGTGCGCAGTCGGATCCGCCACAGGTCGGCGGTAACCTGGCTCTTCTCAATTATCTCGGCGGTCTCGAGCTTCAGCTCCCCCTCCTCAAGATGCCGCTCGGGCGCACCCTGTGGCCGTTCTCGCGATACTCTCTGAGGGGCAGCACGTTGTAGCTCAGCCCCCGCGACGCCAGCGACTCGGCCACCGCCCTGGCGGTGTCCAGCGACGTGAAGCAGGGGATGCGGCGCTCGGCCGCAGCACGTCGGATCTCGAAGCCGTCCCTCAAGGGGACCCTGTCCCCGCTCATGGTGTTGACCACACCGTGGACCACTCCCTCGTGGATCACGTCGATCACGTTGGGGTGGCCCTCACCCAGCTTCTTGGTGATCACGCGAACCGGCAGCTTCACCGCCTCGAAGAGACGAGCCGTGCCCTCGGTGGCGTACAGCTCATATCCGAGGTCGTGGAAGCGTCGGGCGATGTCCAGTGCCTCCGGCTTGTCGCGATCGCTCACGGAGAACAGCAGCGCCCCGCTCGGGGGCAGCATCAGGCCCGAGGCGAGGAGGGCCTTGGCCAAGGCCGACGAGAACTCCAGATCGATCCCCATCACCTCGCCCGTGGACTTCATCTCCGGCCCCAGATAGGTGTCAACCATCGCCAGTTTGCTCATGGAGAAGACGGGGGCCTTCACTGCCACCAGCCTCCGCTCCGGCCATAGACCGCCCCTGTACCCCTGCTGCTCCAGGCTCTCCCCCAGCATGACCCTGGTTGCTACTTTGACCATGGGCACGCCCGTCACCTTGCTGAGGAATGGAACCGTTCGACTGGCCCTCGGGTTCACCTCCAGCACGAAGACCTCTCGCTGGTAGATCACGTACTGGACGTTCATCAGCCCCCGCACACCCAGCGCGCGACCGATCCGCGTGGTATAGTCTACGATCGCCTCCGTTTCACGAACCGTCAGGTCCAGAGCCGGGTAGACGGCCATACTATCCCCGGAGTGCACGCCGGCCCTCTCGATGTGCTGCATGATCCCGGGGATCAGCACCTCCTCGCCGTCGCAGATGGCGTCCACCTCCACCTCCTTCCCGCCGAGATACTTATCGATCAGGAAGGGGTGGCCCGAGGAGAACTCGGCCGCAGCCGACACGTACCGCACCATCTCGCTGGCGTTGTGGACGATCTCCATGGCGCGGCCGCCCAGGACGTACGATGGCCGTATCAGGACCGGGTAACCTATGGTCTGAGCGGTGCGGAGGGCCTCCTCCAGGGTGGTCACGCCCGCGCCGGGGGGCTGGGGTATACCCAGCCGATTCAGGAAGTCCTCGAACCGGCGCCGGTCCTCAGCCAGGTCTATGGCCTCCACCCCACTCCCCAGGATCCGCGCACCGGCCTTCTCCAGCTTCTCCGCAAGGTTGATGGCCGTCTGGCCACCGAACTGGACTATGACGCCTGGCCCCTGCCTGGCTCCGCCACACGAATTGTTGCTGAAGGGCTCAGAAACCATGGAAGAGTCACCAGAGGACAAGCCTGCGTCCAGCACGGAGTCCTCCGCCCTCAACCCGGCCTCGTTATCCAGGATGTCCCTCACGCTCTCCTCGTCCAGCGGCTCGAAGTAGAGGCGAGAGGAGGCATCGAAATCCGTGCTCACGGTCTCCGGATTGCTGTTGGCCATGATGGATTGGACCCCGGCTTCCTTCAGCTCCATGGCAGAGCGGACGCTACAGTAGTCAAACTCGATCCCCTGCCCAATCCTGATGGGGCCGGAGCCGATGACCAGGGTGGACTCTCCCTCCAGGGGCGTGGCCTCGTTCTCCGACTCGTAGCTGCTGTAGAAGTAGGGCGTCGCGGCCGCGAACTCGGCCGCGCAGGTGTCCACCATCTTGTATACTGGGACTATCCCCCAGCTGTGTCGAAGGGCACGCACCTGCTCGGGCAGCAGATCGGCAAGGGTTCCGATCTGGGCATCGGAGAAGCCAAGCCTCTTGGCCTCAGCCATGAGCCCCGCCGTCATCCTCTCGCCCAGGAGCCGTCGCTCCATGGCAACGATTCTAGCAAGCTTCGACAGGAAGAAGGGATCTATGCCTGACAGCCGATAGATCTCCTCCAGCGACATCTCCCGACGCAGGGCCGCCATGAGAGCCCAGAGCCGCTGGTCGTTGGGCACTGCGATGAGGTTCCTGAGTCTCTCCATCACCTCGTGTGGCTCGCCCTCCTTCCAGGAGGGGTCCTCCCACAGGAGGCTGCGGTTGCCCTGCTCCAGCGAGCGGACGGCCTTCTGCAGCGCGGCCTCGAAGGAGCGGTCGATGGCCATCACCTCGCCGGTGGCCTTCATCTGCGTCCCCAGGGTGCGATCCCCCCCTGGGAACTTGTCGAAGGGCCACCGCGGGATCTTGATCACCAGATAGTCCAGCGCTGGCTCGAAGGCCGCAGTGGTCTGCTGGGTGACGGCGTTGGGGATCTCGTCTAGTCGGCGCCCAACGGCGATCTTGGCCGCCACTCTCGCGATGGGGTAGCCCGTAGCCTTGGACGCCAGGGCCGAAGATCGACTAACCCTGGGGTTGACCTCGATGACGAAGTATCGCTCGGATCTAGGGTCGAGGCCGAACTGGATGTTGCACCCCCCCTGGATGCCCAACGCCCTGATGATCTTGAGGGAGGCGGACCGGAGCATCTGGTACTCCTTGTCCGAGAGGGTCTGGCTGGGAGCAACCACGATGGAGTCACCGGTGTGCACCCCCATGGGGTCGATATTCTCCATGTTGCAGATGGTGATGCAGTTGTCGGCCGCATCCCGCATCACCTCGTACTCTATCTCCTTCCAGCCGATGAGCGACCGCTCCACCAGCACCTGGTGTATGGGGCTCGCCGCCAGGCCACCCTCCACCACGCGGCGGAGCTCCTCCTCGTCTCGGGCTATGCCCCCACCGGTTCCGCCAAGGGTGTAAGCCGGCCGGATGATGAGGGGATATCCGATCTCAGCCGCAAACGCCACCGCCTCGGCCGTGGAGTGGGCGATCACGCTCTCCGGCACCGGCTCGCCGATCTCCTGAAGCATCCTTTTGAAGAGCTCACGGTCCTCAGCCCTCTTGATGGTGTCCAAAGGGGTGCCCAGCAGCCTCACCCCATGCCGGTCGAGAATGCCGGCGTCGGCGAGCTCCACCGCCAGGTTGAGGCCCGTCTGACCGCCCAGCGTCGGAAGCAGACCGTCTGGGCGTTCCCGCTCTATCACCCTGGCCAACACATCCACCGTCAGCGGCTCGATATAGACTATGTCGGCTATCTCCTCATCGGTCATAATGGTGGCCGGGTTGGAGTTCACCAACACCGTGGTTATTCCCTCTTCCCGCAGTGCCTTGCAGGCCTGGGTGCCAGCGTAGTCGAACTCCGCGGCCTGCCCGATCACGATAGGCCCCGAGCCGATCACCAGCACCTTCTTTATCGACTTATCTGCCAACGTTCCCCCCAGATCTGCCCATTAGGTGAGCTCGAAGGGCCGTTCGGGAGCTCGGCCAGCCCCACCAATCCCCTTCGCGCCGACACGCCGGCCCCATCACCCTAACCCCTTCTCACAATCTCCAGGAACCTGTCGAACAGGTACTGGTTGTCCTGCGGCCCCGGGCTCCCCTCGGGATGGTATTGCACCGAGAAGACGGGAAGAGTGGGATGAGCCAGCCCCTCCACCGACCCGTCGTTCAGGTTGATATGGCTCACGAAGAACCCGCTGTCCACTGGAATGGACCCGGCGTCCACCTGGAACTCATGGTTCTGAGATGTTATGTCGACGCGACCGGAGATCAGGTCCTTCACCGGGTGGTTCCCGCCGTGGTGCCCGAACTTGAGGCGGCTGGTGGTAGCTCCCACCGCCAGCGCCAGTATCTGGTGCCCCAGGCAGATGCCCATCATGGGAACCCTCGCCTCCAAGAGTCCCCGGGCGGTCTCCACCGTTCTCGAGAGGCTAGCGGGGTCCCCCGGGCCGTTGCAGAGGAGAACTCCGTCAGGCCTCATTTCCAGGACCTCGCCCGTCGTTGCCACATGGCTTACATTGGTCACCCGAGCTCCGCGCCTCACCAGCGACCGGATGATGTTGTGCTTTACGCCGCAGTCCAGCAGGACGATGTGCGGTCCATCAGCCGACTTGCCTACCTGCAGGACATCCGCCGCGGCGCCTGCCCCGCTGACCTCCCCCACCAGATCCTTTTCCGAGAGCGAAGGGATGCGCTGCACCACCTTCAGCATCTCTTCCAGCTCGGGATCCTCGGGAATGGCCACGCGCTGGAACAGCCTGGCGCGCATGGTGCCGCGCGTGCGCAGCACCCTGGTCAGAGCCCGGGTGTCGATGCCCTGCATGCCCGGCACCCCGTTGGCCGCCAGCCAATCCCCGAGGCTCATCTCCCCCTGCCAGTGGTGGTAGAAGGGCGCGTAGTCTCGGACGATCAGCGCCGCAAGCCAAGGGCGAACCGACTCGTTGGCAGCCCTGCTGACCCCGTAGTTGCCTATCTGGGGATGCGTCATAACCACCATCTGCCCACGGTAGGAGGGGTCGGTACACACCTCCTGATACCCTGTCATGCTGGTGTTGAAGACGACCTCACCCTCGGCATCCACCTCCGCCCCAAAGGGGCTTCCTATGAAGGTGGAGCCGTCCTCCAGTACCAGAATCGCGAGTCTTCGGCTCACTCTGACCCCTTCCTACTGCTCTGCACCCGGCGCGGGCCGCCGACCATCGAAGACTACCTCCCCACCCACCAGCGTCGTCATCACCTTCCCGCGGAGAGTGAGCCCCGCAAGGGGAGTGTTCCTTCCCTTGGAGAAGAAGCGCCTCGGCTCCACCGTCCACTCGGCCTCGGGATCGAAGATGGTGATGTCGGCGGGTGATCCCTTGCGCAGGGTCCCGCTGGGGATCTGAAGAACCCTGGCGGGCTCGCAGGTAAGATAGCGTATCAGCGTCATCAGGTCCAACTCCCCGGAGTGCACCAGCACCATCAGCGCTCCCAGGGCCGTCTCGAGCCCCGAGATGCCGCTGGCCGCCAGGCCGAACTCGCACTCCTTGTCCACCACCGTGTGGGGAGCATGGTCGGTGGCTATGGCATCGAAGACCCCCTCCTTGAGCGCCGCCACCAGCGCGGCAGCGTCCTCCTCACTTCGTAGAGGAGGCGACACCCTGGTGTTGGTGTCGTAGGGCTCCGTGGGGATACGACCCCATCTGGCCAGAACAGATGGGGATGCCCACTTCCCGCCTGCCACCCAGTCCTCGGTGAGGAGAAGGTGGTGTGGTGTTACCTCGGCCGTGACGGAAAGCCCTTCCTCCTTGGCCGACCGGATCAGCTCAACAGCTCCGGCGGTGCTTATATGCTGGAAGTGAATGTGTCCGCCGGTAAGCCGGCACAGCGCGATATCCCTAGCCACCACGCTCTCCTCGGCCGCGGAGGGGATGCCTCTCAGTCCCAGCAGGGCTGAGATCCGGCCCTCGTGCATGAAGCCCCCCGCCGCCAGCTCCGGGGACTCGCAGTGCTGGGCGATGGGCCTCCCCAGCATCCGGGAGTACTCGAGGGCGTGGCGCATGAGCTTAGGGTTGGCCACCACATGGCCATCGTCCGTGAAAGCGACGGCCCCGGCCTCCGCCATCTCGCCCATCTCCGAGAGCTCCTCGCCCTTCTGTCCCTTTGTAACAGTCCCCGTGGTAAGCACCCGCACAACGCCCTCACGCCTGGCGGTGTCCAACACGAACTCCACATCCGCCGCCGTGTCGATGGTTGGTCTGGTGTTGGGCATGGCCACCACCGTTGTGAAGCCACCGGCGGCGGCGGCCATGGTGCCTGTGGCCATGGTCTCCTTCTCCTCGAAGCCGGGCTGCCGCAGGTGAACGTGAAGGTCCACGAAGCCCGGACAGACGACCTTGCCCTGGGCATCGATTATCCGCTCAGGGGGGGTGTCGGCCGGCGGGGCGATCGGTCCAAGATCCGCAACCAGGCCATCCACGACCCTGACGTTGAAGGGACCATCCATCCCTTGGCTCGGATCCAACAACCTCCCGTTGACGATCCACAGCTCCGTCATCTCTTCTCCCCCTCCAGCGGAAGGTTGACGTTTGGACCGATCAGCAGGTAGAGGAGCGCCATGCGTATGGCCACCCCGTTAGCCACCTGCTCCTCCACCACCGATTGGGCCCCGTGGGCCACATCGGGGGCGATCTCGATCCCCTCGTTCATCGGTCCAGGGTGCATGACCAGGGCTCCCGGCTTGGCCCTGGCCAACCTGGCCGCGTTGAGCTGATACATGCGGACATACTCCCGCATGCTGGGGAGCAGCCCGGACTGCATCCTCTCCAGCTGGAGCCTCAGAGCCATCACTACATCCACGCCCTCGATGGCGCTGTCCAGGTCGGTGGAGAGCCTCAGGCCAGGCATCACCTCCCCGCCATTCCGAGCGGCGGTCTGAACCCACCAAGAGGGCAACAGGGTAGCCGGACCGCACACCGTGACCTCGGCTCCCAGCTTCGTCATCGACCATATGGCCGACCGCGCCACGCGGCTGTGGAGCACGTCTCCTAGGATGAGCACCCTCCTGCCGGACAGCTCTCCCAGCCTGGAACGGACGGTGTAGGCGTCCAACAGCCCCTGGGTGGGGTGTGCATGCCAGCCGTCGCCGGCGTTGATCACGGACCCCTTCAGCACCCTGGCCGCCAGATAGGGGGCGCCCGAGTAGGAATGGCGAATGACCACCGCATCGGCGCCCAGCGCTTGAAGCGTGCAGAGGGTATCCACCAACGATTCGCCCTTGGTCACGCTGCTGGTGGAGGCTGCCACGCTGACCGTATCGGCACCCAGGTTCTTGGCCGCCACCTCGAAGGAGACCCGGGTGCGGGTGCTGGCCTCGTAGAAAAGGGTCACTACGGTCTTGCCCCTGAGGGTAGGGACCTTCTTGATGGGCCGCCGAAGGATCTCCTTCATCACGTCCGCAGTATCCAGCACCCGGCGGATCTCCCCCGGCGAGAAGTCGTCCAGGTCGAGCACGTGGCGCCGACGGAACGGCTCCGGCGCTGGGGCGGCACCCGCGTCGGCCTGGATCCGGCCATCCACAACGGTCTCAGCCATCACGGTCCTCCTCTCCTACCGAGTCAACACCACCTCGTCCACACCATCGGTCTCAACCAGGTGGACGTGGACATCCTCGTCCCTCGAAGTCGGCAGGTTCTTGCCGACGAAATCCGCACGAATGGGGAGCTCCCTGTGGCCACGGTCGATCAGAACCATAAGCCGGATGACCTCGGGCCTACCGTAGTCCACCAGCGCATCCATGGCCGCCCGGATGGTGCGGCCCGTGTAGAGCACGTCGTCCACCAGTACGATCCGCTTGTCCGTTATGTCCACGGGTATGGCCGTCGGCCCCAGCGGCATGGGCCCTCGCGTCATCACATCGTCGCGGTACAGGGTGACATCCAGCTGGCCAAGCGGGACCGAGACACCCTCGAACTCCGCTATCCGGCTGGCGATCCGCTGCGCCAGCGGAACGCCCCTGGTCCTGAGCCCAACCAGCACCAGCCGGTCGGTTCCCTGATTCCACTCAACGATCTCGTGGGCCATGCGAGTCAGGGCCCGACGCACATCGTCGGCCGTCATGATGCTCTTGCTAACCACGGCTCCCTCCACTCACAGGGCAAAAGAAAACCCCTCCGCCACGTCTGCCATAGCAAGAGGGGCCACCCCGGTGCATCATCCGCGTCTCCTTCCCGGCCTCACAGGACCGGATTAAAGGTGCGACCCATTCCCGACTGGAGAACCGTCGCTGCGCCTACTATACCAGACGGTCGCCGCTCCCTTCAAGAGCTCGAAGACGGGCAGGGGCCGCCCCCGCGGTACACTGGCATCCCAGTGGCGGCCCACAGCCGACATCACTCCGCGGGCCTTTTGCGACTGGAGGAGTGACTACACCGTGTAGGTGGCGGAGCGCACCCTGAAATCCAGGCGCTCCACCATCTCCAGCAGCTCCCCGATGAGGCGAGCGACCTCCTCGTCCTCCGGCTGGGAGAACTTCCCCACGATCTGCTGTGCCTCGGTGAGCGCCTCCCGCGCCACATCCACCCTGTCCAAGACGAAGCCGGCCGAATCGGCATCCATATACAACCCTCCGTGCGGAGACCAGCCCCATTAGCATGGCGGGCTTCCCACCGCCCCCCGATCCTCAGTCCCAAGCTAGCCAGTTCCATGCCAGGAGGGGTGCAGACCGGGCTGGCCCGGGAATTGCGTAGGCCAGGTGGTAGAAGTATTTTTTGCATTGGAAACCAAAATAGTATAAGATTATCGGGCCCGAGGAGGGCTCCCGCGACGGCGCAGGGAGCAGTGCATCGACGCACCAGGAGCTTCGATCAACTGCAAGGAGTGGAGAGATGTCAACAAGCAAGGGCGGCCTTGAAGGCGTCGTCGCCGGAACGTCGTCCATCTGCGAGGTGGACGGCATCGGCGGCAGACTCAGCTATCGCGGGATCGATATCCATGACCTCGTCGCCAACTCGACCTTCGAGGAGACGGCGTACCTGCTCTGGTTCGGGCAGCTGCCCACACGGACCCAGCTGCTGAATCTGGAGGAGAAGCTTTCCTGCTGCCGGGAGATCCCTGGAGGCATCACTCGCATGATCTCCGAGTTCCCCGAGACGGCGGAGCCCATGATGGTGCTCCGTACCGCCGTCTCGGCCCTGTCCATGTTCGACCCCGGGGGCACCGACCACCACCACGACGTCGACCTTAGTCGCGCCATCTTGCTGACATCGCGAGTCCCTGTCATCGTGGCCACTCACCACAGGACCAGGCAGCGGCTGGACCCGGTGCCGCCCAGGCGCGATCTGAGTCTGGCCGCCAACTTCCTGTACATGCTCACGGGGGAGATCCCTTCCGAAAGAAAGTCCAGGATACTGGACCGATGCCTCATCCTCCACGCCGACCACGAGTTCAATGCGTCGACCTTCGCCGCCAGGGTGGCCGCTGCGACCCTGTCGGACCTCTACTCTTCGGTGACGGCAGCCATCGGAACCCTGGCAGGGCCGCTCCATGGGGGCGCCAATGAGCAGGTCATGCACATGTTCCAGCGCATCGGGGATCCCGACCGGGCTGTCGAATATGTCGCGGATCTGCTGGCCCAGGACAAGAAGGTCCCGGGCTTCGGCCATCGCGTCTACCGCACAGAGGACCCCAGGGCCTTCGAGCTAAGGAAGATGTCCGCAGACATGGCCGACGAGACCGGCGACTCCCGCTGGTACGACATGTCCAGGAGGATCGAGGAGTACATGATCCGCGAGAAGGGGATCAACGCCAACGTGGACTTCTACTCGGCCTCCGTCTACTACGGTCTGGGGATCCCCATCGATCTCTTCACCCCTGTCTTCGCTATCAGTCGAGTCGTGGGGTGGACGGCACACATCCTGGAGCAGTACTCCAACAACCGACTCATCCGTCCGCGCGCAGAGTACACCGGCCTTCACAACGTACCCTACGTGCCCATCGACCGCAGAGTGGAGAGCACCTCTCCCGAGGGAATGGTGGCTGCCTGAACCCGGGTGGTGCGCGGGGCGAGGTGCTTCAGCTAGCCTTCGCCCCGCGCACCACTGACACCGACGGCTCGATGGACGGCCGTCGGACCCACAGCGCTCCTGCCCCCAACAGCTCCATGTAGAGCCGGACTGTCTCCGCGGAGGGCATTGTGCCGCGGTCTCGCGCCAGTTTGCGCTTCAGCTCGCGGTAGCATCCATCCGCCGATCTTCGATCGCCTTCGCGGAAATAGCACACCATCAGGTCGCGGACCACGTCCTCCTGCAGGGGATCGCTCTTCAGCGACTGTAGCCCCACCCGGATGGCGTCCCGCCAGCGACGAAGAGCCATGTAGTGATCCATCAGCAGCCGGGCAAGCCACAGAAGCCTCCCCCGAAGCTCCTCCCGCCGGGCCACGCACCAATCGAATGGGAGCCCTTCCAGGAGCTCCCCATGGTAGATGGACGCGGCATTCTCCAGAAGAGAGACCAGCTTCTCCGACAGGACCGGCGGGCTCTCATCCTCGAGCATTCTGGCGGCGTCGGCCACCATGGATCGAAACTCCTCCAAGTCCAGCCCGCAGCCTTCGCCGTCCCATCGATAGATTCCGGTCCCTTCCAGCAGAGGGTCCACCGGCGGATAGCCCGGGCCCAACGCCTCGCGTAGGCGGTAGAGTGCGACGTGCAGCCGCACGTTGGCCACGGCCAGCCCCTCCTCCACCCATACACCCCGCAGGACATCGTCCCGTGGAGTGGCCCGGCAACGGTGCACCAGGAGGAACGCCGCCAGGTCTCGGGCGTCCGCCGATGGCCAATCCACCACCTCCCCGTCCACGGATGCCCAGAACCGGCCCAGCGAGTGGAGCGCTACCCGGGACCTGCCAACCACCGCCCCACGGTGCAGATCCGGCCAAGCCACGCGAGGAACCCGCAGTGCCGCCGCGCCGCGCTCTGCTCCCTTCATCGCTCTGCGTGCTCGCTCCGCCAGCCCGGGGTCCCCGTTGGCCCGCGCTATGGGGGCTAGCAGACCCTCCGCACCGGCCGCAGCCACCCCCAGAAGCGAGGCCGCCTCGGCCTCTCCAACCGCTTTTCGGACCGCCAGAAGGAGAAGCCTTTCGCGATCCGCAGGTGGGTCCAGCGAAGCCCCCACGAAGCCCTGCTCCGCCGAGATGGAAAGAGCCTGGCCGAGGTGCCTGGCAGCCCTCCATTGAAGCCCGAGCCGGTCGTATGCCGTGGCCAGGGTCTGGTGCGCCATCGAGAGCCATCGCGCGCTACCGCTGCGAGCAAATGCATCGGCCAGCCGGAGAGCCAGCCGCAGCCCGATGGCGACGCGGGGGCCGCGCACGAGACGGGTGGCCAGCACCAGGGCAGCCTGGTCGGCCAGCGGCTGGTGTCGGCACGCGCGTGCACCATCCAACGACCTCTGGGCGCAAGTGTCCGCCTCCGCGCCCTTGCCCCGCCTCGAGAGGGAGACGGCCCTGAGCAAGAGAGCCGCAGCACTCTCCTCACGATCTCCCGGTAGCTTCTCGGCCTCCTCCAGCGCCATGCCCAGCACGTCATCCCACGCCGCATCGCCCAAACGCTCCAGCGCAGCGGCCAACAGGGTGCGCGATCGCACCGTTCCCAAGGCATCGCGCAGCCGCTGGGCCGCTGCCAGGCCCCTCTCCGCCGCCGCCAAGGCGTGGTCCGGCAGCCCGCGGTCCAGATAGGCGACCGAGGCCAGACTCGCGGCGCGCCCCATGGCCACGGACTCGCCGTCGTACAGTGCAGCCCGCTGAACCGCCCTGCCAGATAGGGCCAGAGCAGCCTGGTGGTGCCCCATCCACCCGGCCAAGCAGCCCAGCTGGAGGAGCGCCTCAACCACCATCTCCTGTCTTCCGCTCAGCTCGGCATCCAGCAGGCCCCCGGCTGCCGCGACGAAGGCGTCGGACAGAGAGCCCAGATGCTCCAGCGCCCGTGCCTCCAGTCGCAGAGCCATGGCCCGCCCCAAGGGGTCCTCCACCGGCAGGATCTCCGCCGCACGGCGAGCCGCCTCCATGGCCACGCCGTAGCGGCGGTCCCGCTGATGAACATCGGCCCAGTAGACGAGCCTTCGCCCTTCGGCCTTCCGGTCTTGCGCCGTCGCTGCTTCCCTCTCAGCAACCACCAGAGCTGCCCTCGCCTCGTCCACGCGGCCCCCGCGTAGCAGCAGCCCCGCCTCGGCTACCGCCAGGGCTGGATGTCCGTTCCTCACCTGCCTGGGGAGTGCCCTTGTCCACCGGAGAGGCAGGTCGGCCGCGCCCGACGGGCCTGCCGCGGCAACCATTCCCTCGATCATGAGGGCCGCCTGCTCGTGGTCTCCCATAGCCAAGCACCTGGAGATCGCCAGGCGGCGCGCCCCAGCCGAACCCAGATACTCGGCAACCCGCCGCTGCAACCCGCTGTATTCGTGAGGCAGAAGTCGTCGCGACAGCTCTCGCCGAAGCGCCGCCCAGAAGTGCGGCTCGCAGAAAAGGGGAAGGCTCCTCCCCATTGGCCGGAATACGGGGAACCCCATCTCCAGAAGCGACGCGAGAAGGGGGCCGGGCTCCTCGATCCCCACCCCTTCACGACAGGAAACGGGATCCAGCCAAGGGAGGAGGGAACTTCGCAGCAGATCCTCCCTGAAACCGCCTGGAAGGCTGGAGAGTAGCTCCCTCAGTAGCAGCTCGTAGCCGTGCTCGGTTGGGGCGATCCTGCCGAGAAGGTGGCGCTCCGACCCGAAGCGCAGGATCATGGACGTCATGCTGACCGCGGACGGCCAGCCACCGGTCTCCTTCGCCAGTCGATCCAGCAGGAAAGGGTCGACTGGCCGGCCGGCTCCTCGCGCAAGCAGGCGACGCGCCCCATCGGGATCCCACAGTAGATCCTCCGTCCTGAGCTCGGCCAGAGCTCCTTCCGACCGCAGGACCGAGAGGTAGAGCCTCGGTTGCACCTGGGAAGCAACTATCAGCCGCAGTGGTGAACCGGGGTTGCGCAAGGCGCGCTCGACCGCCTCCACCACGGAGGGATCGGACAGGTGGTGAAACCCGTCCAGGAAGATGAATACCCTCGTGGGCTCGAGCCCGCGAAGCTCATCCAGGAACAGATCCATGACCCGATGCAGCTCGGTCCTGACGTCTTCCAGGTGTCGGAGCACCGCGCAGAGCTCGCGGCCAAAACCCGGCACTGCTCGCCGAACCGCTCGAACGAGCCCCTTCATGAACACAGCGGGGTCGTCATCGGTCTCGTCCAAGCTGTACCAGGCCAGTCTCAGTGCTCCGTCGGCATCGAACCTCGACCACTGGGATGCCACCGAGGCCATTAGCGAGCTCTTCCCGTGTCCCGGCGGCGCCACCAGCAGAACCAGTCGGCCACGGAGCCCCACGGAGATAGCCTGCATCAGCCGGTGCCGGGGTTCACTCTCCTGGACCGGCACATGGGGGACGAATTTCCACTCGCTACCGGGCTCTTCTTCCATGTTGGAAACCATTCGGTTCATTGGCTGCCCATCCAGAACCACACTGGCGGACCGGTGCTGGGTTCTGGATCTGGGCCACGCGGGGCGTCAGGCGTTCCCTGCGATAACCACTCAGGCCCCGCTAGGCCACCTTGGGCACTCCCCTCGGGCCGAGTAGGGTGGCAACCTGCTCACCTGTGAGTGTCTCCTTCTCCCTCAACAGCTCCGCGACTGCCACCAGTTCTTGCTTGTGCTCTGCCAGGATCTGAGTAGCCCGAGAGTGTGCCTCATCTACCATCTTCCGGATCTCCGCGTCCACAAGAGCAGCCGTCTCCTCGCTATAGCTTCTCTGCTCGAAGAAGTCCGTTCCCAAGTAGTCCACGACCCCGGACGAGCCCAGGCTCACAGTACCGATCTGGGAGCTCATCCCGTAGATGGTCACCATCTTGCGGGCTATCTCCGTGGCCTGCTGCAGGTCGTTGCTGGGGCCGGTAGTGGTCTCGCCGAAGATCAGCTCCTCGGCAGCTAGCCCTCCCAGGGCGAAGGCCAGCATCTCCTCCATCTGCGAGCGTGTCCACAGATGGCGTTCCTCGGTCGGCAGCAACCGGGTATGCCCCCCAGACATGCCACGCGCTACTACCGTCACCTTATGGACAGGATCCAGGTGGGGCAGGTGGTAGGCCACTAGGGCATGGCCCATCTCGTGGTAAGCCGTGATCGTCTTCTCTTGCTCGCTGATCAGCCGGCCCTTCCGCTCTGGCCCGGCGATCACCCGATCGATGGCCTCCTCCAGGTCGGATGCTTCGATCACCGTCTCGTTTCTTCGTGCGGCGAGGATGGCGGCCTCGTTGAGCAGGTTCTCCAGGTCGGCCCCCGAGAAGCCGGGGGTCTGCCTGGCCACCGTGGCCAGGTTCACCTCCGGCGACAGCGGCTTCCCGCGAGCGTGCACCCGCAGGATCTCCTCCCGCCCCTTCAGGTCCGGGCTGTCCAGAACCACCCGCCTGTCGAACCTCCCCGGCCTCAGGAGCGCCGAGTCCAGGATGTCGGGCCGGTTGGTCGCCGCGATCACCACGATCCCGGTGTTCTTATCGAAACCATCCATCTCCACCAGGATCTGGTTGAGGGTCTGCTCCCGCTCGTCGTTCCCTCCACCGAGGCCCCGACCCCGCTGCCGCCCCACCGCGTCGATCTCGTCGATGAATATGATGCACGGGGCGTTCTTCTTGGCCTCGTCGAAGAGGTCACGGACCCTGGAGGCACCGACCCCCACGAACAGCTCGACGAACTCAGACCCGCTGATGTGGAAGAAGGGGA
>Ga0315298_1006372_pt1 | contig 16142 bp, 12 predicted proteins | sample WHS_1_MG_FD_203077 | JGI IMG/M metagenome (GOLD analysis project Ga0315298, IMG submission 203077) | Extremophilic microbial mat communities from Washburn Hot Springs, YNP, Wyoming, USA - WHS_1_MG | ecosystem: Environmental > Aquatic > Thermal springs > Hot (42-90C) | place: USA: Wyoming... | reverse complement strand
TGGGGACAACATTTTGTTCAAGGTAGCGCTGATTGCACCGATTGCGATGGAAGAAGGTTTGCGTTTTGCGGTGCGCGAAGGTGGACGTACCGTTGGCGCCGGCGTGGTCTCAAAGGTGGTCGAGTAAGGTTTCAAGTTGTTAGTGTTGAACGGCGGCATTGTCCGCCGTTTGCCGTCTGCAGGGCAGTAGCTCAATTGGTAGAGCAGCGGTCTCCAAAACCGCAGGTTGGGGGTTCGAGCCCCTCCTGCCCTGCCATTATTAAAAAGGTGTGGTGTTCATGTCGGAAAAAGTGAAGCTCTATTTTGCGGCAGGATTGGCTGCCCTCGGGGTGTTCGCCTATTTCCTCATTCCCATCCACCTCGGTACGTATTACCCTGGTGCTGCGCTCATTCTGGCTTTGTTGGTTGCCGCAGGCTTTTTCGCTTCCAGTAACTACGGCAAAACACTTCTGACTTTTTTTCGGGAGGCTTATGTCGAATTGCTGAAGGTGGTTTGGCCGACGCGTCCCGAGGTCTTACGTAGTACAGCCATCATCATTGGTTTGATCGCTATAATCGCGATCTTCCTGTGGCTGGTGGATTTGGCACTCCTTGGGGTGGTGCGGCTGCTACTCGGAGGAGTCGCGTAAATGTCTATGCGTTGGTATGTAGTTCATGCGTTCTCGGGCTTCGAGAGAAAAGTGCAGGCAGAGATCCGCGAGCGTGCCAATCGGGAAGGGCTTGCCGATAAATTTGGCGAGATCCTCGTTCCTATTGAGGAAGTGGTGGAAATGCGAAATGGCCAAAAGACCAACTCGCAACGGATGTTCTACCCTGGCTATGTCCTGGTACAGATGGAAATGGACGATGTCAGTTGGCACCTTGTCAAAAGTACGCCGCGGGTCACCGGGTTTGTCGGTGGCTCTGTGGGCCGTCCACATCCGCTGAGCGACGCGGAGACCGACGCCATCATGGACCGTATCAAGGAAGGCGTTGAGAAGCCGCGTCCGAAGTTCAGCTTTGATGCCGGTGAGCAGGTGCGCGTTGTAGATGGCCCGTTCAAGGATTTTAACGGTGTCGTCGAAGAAGTGAACTTCGAAAAAAGCAAGCTGCGGGTTTCGGTGACCATTTTTGGCCGCTCTACGCCGGTGGAATTGGATTTTGGTCAGGTTGAAAAGGCCTGATTGTTTTCAACAGAGGGAGCCTGACGGCGTTTGCACCTCGCAGGAGTTAAGTAAATGGCAAAGAAAATAACCGGATATATTAAGCTGCAGGTGAAGGCCACGCAAGCTAATCCGAGCCCGCCTATTGGCCCGGCCTTGGGGCAGCGCGGATTAAACATCATGGAATTCTGTAAAGCGTTCAATGCCCAGACACAGGGTATTGAACCGGGTTTGCCATTGCCGGTGGTTATCACCGTTTTCGCGGACAAAAGTTTCACTTTTGAAGTGAAGACGCCACCGGCAGCCGTATTGTTGATGAAGGCGGCCGGGCTGAAGAAGGGCAGTGGTCGCCCCAATACGGTAAAAGTAGGTCATGTGACCGAAGCGCAGGTCGAAGAAATCGCCAAAACAAAAATGCCTGATCTCAACACGCAGGATATTGAATCAGCAAAGCGCAGCGTGCGTGGTACCGCCCGTAGTATGGGCCTGACGGTGGAGGGCTGAAACATGGCGACGAAATCTAAGCGTACACTTGCTATCAAGGCGATGGTGGATCGGAACAACCGTTACGCGATTGAGGAAGCCCTCGAACTTGCCAAGAAAATGGCCACGGCAAAATTCGATGAGTCGGTAGATGTGGCCGTGGGTCTGGGTATTGATCCGCGCAAATCGGATCAGGTGGTACGTGGCGCGGTAGTGCTTCCCAATGGTACCGGAAAGCACATGCGGGTGGCCGTCTTCGCGACAGGCGATAAAGCGACCGAAGCGCGCGAAGCCGGTGCCGACATCGTCGGCATGGAAGATCTCGCGGAGCAGGTGAAGGCCGGACATATGGACTTTGATGTGGTGATTGCTACACCCGATGCCATGCGTGTGGTGGGCACACTGGGCCCAGTGCTGGGTCCCCGTGGTTTGATGCCGAACCCTAAAGTGGGGACGGTGACTACAGATATACGTACGGCCGTAATCAATGCCAAGGGTGGGCAGGTGCGTTATCGTGCCGACAAGGGTGGTATTGTGCATAGCACGATCGGCAAGTCTTCCTTCGAGGTGAAGGCATTGCATGAAAATCTGTTGGCGCTGATCGACAGTCTGCGTAAAGCCAAGCCGACCACCAGTAAAGGTATATATATCCGTAAAGTGAGTATCTCCCCGACCATGGGTCCTGGTGTCGCCGTGGATCTCGGCGGCCTCGGTTAAAGATTTCCGTCTCTGGGCGGGAAGGTCGGCGTAAGCCGGCGTACGAAGACCGCAGGGGGCGTAAGCCTTAATGATTTTCCCTGCGTAGGCGACGGCGTGCCAAACCTTTTGGCCGCCTCGGTTTAGATAGGAGGTGACATTCACGTGAGTCTTAAACTCGCAGAAAAGGAACAAGTCGTCACCGCTTTGCAAGCCAAACTCATTGGGGCGCAAGCCGCAGTGGTGGCGGAATATCGCGGTTTGACGGTGGCACAAATGACGGTTTTCCGGGCAGAAGCACAAAAGCAGTCGGTGCATGTGCAGGTTGTGAAAAACACGCTGTTGAAGCGTGCCCTCGCGGGAACATCCTTCACGGTGATGGACCCCTTGTTAAAGGGTCCTTTGGTGTTTGCGGCGGCGGAGGACCCTGTTGCCCTTGCCAAGCTCTTCACCGACCATGCAAAGCGTTTCGACAAACTGGTTATTACCGGTGGCGTGCTTAGTGGCAAGCAAATCGATGCGGCGGCAATAACGCAGTTGAGCAAAATGCCTTCGCGTGAGGAGTTGCTGGCCAGATTGCTCGGCACCATGCTGGCACCGGTTTCCGGCCTTGTCCGCACCCTTAACGAGGTCCCGAGCCGTTTTGTTCGGACCTTGGCGGCAGTCCGCGATCAACGCGCTGCCTAATTCACTATTGAACTGAAGGAGTTGGTAAAATGGCATTGTCCAAAGTAGAAATTTTAGACGCTATTGCTGGTATGACCGTACTGGAGCTGTCTGAGCTTATCAAAGAAATGGAAGAGAAGTTTGGCGTGTCTGCGGCGGCCGTCGCGGTTGCGGCACCCGCTGGTGGCGCGGCGGGTGGCGAGGGTGCGGCGGCTGTAGAAGAGCAGACCGAATTTGACGTTATCCTGACCGCTGCCGGTGCCAACAAGGTCAACACCATCAAGGTGGTGCGGGCCATTACTGGTCTTGGCCTGAAGGAAGCGAAGGACCTGGTCGACGGTGCGCCGAAGCCAGTGAAGGAAGGCGTAGCTAAGGCTGAAGCCGAAAGCGTCAAAGCGCAGCTCGTCGAGGCCGGTGCCGAGGCGGAGATCAAATAATCTGTAGTAAATAGGGTAAACTTATCGGCTGGCGGCGTAAAGCGCTGCCAGCCCCCCATTGTTTGCGGAAAGCAGCTTTAACCGCTTGCCCCTGAACCATGCAGTCGTCGCGCGGAGCATCCATGGCCTACTCTTTTACTGAAAAGAAACGGATTCGTAAAGACTTTGGCAAAAGCCAGAGCATTCTTGCTGTGCCATATCTGCTGGCTACGCAGATGGATTCCTACCGGGAGTTTCTCCAGGAGTCTGTGTCCCCGGCAGCGCGAAAAGCAACGGGTTTGGAAGCTGTTTTCCGCTCGATTTTTCCGATGGAGAGCTATTCTGGCAATGCCACGCTGGATTATGTTTCATACCGTCTCGAAAAACCGGTGTTCGATGTGGTTGAGTGCCGTCAGCGTGGACTGACGTATTGTGCCGGATTGCGTGTGCGTCTGCGCTTGGCGGTGATGGAAAAAGACGACGCCACGGGGGCCAAGCGCGTTAAGGACGTGAAGGAGCAAGACGTCTACATGGGCGAACTGCCGCTGATGACTGAGCACGGTTCTTTCGTGATCAACGGCACCGAGCGTATTATCGTTTCGCAGTTGCATCGTTCGCCGGGCGTTTTCTTCGATCATGATCGCGGTAAGACCCATTCTTCGGGAAAGCTTCTTTTTAACGCGCGCATCATCCCTTACCGGGGCTCGTGGTTAGACTTCGAATTTGATCCCAAGGATCACGTCTATGCGCGTATCGATCGCCGTCGCAAATTGCCGGCAACGACCCTTCTGCGCGCGTTAAACTACAGCACTCAAGACATTCTTGAGATGTTTTTTGATACAGAGACTTTCCGTATCATTGACGGTGATCTGCGATATGTCTTAATCCCCCAGCGGTTGCAGGGTGAAATGGCGACTTTTGATATCGCCAATCCGCAGACCGGTGAAGTATTGGTGCAGACGGGCAAACGAATTACTGCACGTCAAACGAAAGCGCTCGCCGAGGTTCCAGGCATGCACGAGATCCCCGTGCCGGATGCCTTCCTTCTGGGTAAGGTTGCCGCCAGGGATGTCGTGCACCCAGAAACCGGCGAAGTGCTCGTGCAGGCTAATGAGCCAATAAGTGGTGAGGTCCTGGATCTTCTGCGTCAAGGGCCATCGCTTACGCTACACACCTTATATATCAATGAACTGGATCGTGGGCCTTACATTTCTGAAACGTTGCGCGTCGATACGTCGCGTGATGCCCACGAGGCGCAGATGGAAATCTATCGCCTGATGCGTCCGGGTGAACCACCGACGAAGGACGCGGCCCAGAACCTCTTCCAGGGACTTTTCTTCAGCCCGGATCGCTATGATCTGTCTGCTGTAGGCCGCATGAAGTTCAATCGCAGGGTGAATCGCGACGAGATTACTGGTCCTGGCGTACTCAATAACGAGGATATTGTCGCGGTGCTCAAGGTGCTGATTGCCCTGCGTAACGGTGTCGGCGAGATTGATGACATCGACCATCTTGGTAACCGGCGAGTGCGCTCAGTCGGCGAATTGATGGAGAACCAGTTCCGCCTCGGTCTGGTACGCGTCGAGAGAGCCGTGAAGGATCGTCTCGCGCTAGCCGAGAGCGAGGGCCTCACCCCCCAGGATCTCATTAACGCCAAGCCCATTGCGGCGGTGGTCAATGAGTTCTTCGGCTCCAGCCAGCTTTCCCAGTTTATGGATCAGACCAATCCACTTTCGGAGGTCACCCATAAACGCCGGGTTTCCGCACTGGGGCCGGGTGGCTTGACCCGTGAGCGGGCGGGTTTCGAGGTGCGTGACGTACATCCGACACATTACGGACGTATCTGCCCGATTGAAACGCCAGAAGGCCCGAATATTGGTTTGATCAATAGCTTATCCTGCTATGCACGCACTAATTCCTATGGTTTTCTTGAAACGCCTTATCGACGCGTTGTCGATTGCCGTGCGACCGATGAGATCGAATACCTGTCGGCTATTGAAGAGGGTAATTATATGATTGCCCAGGCGAACTCCGCGGTGGACGAAAATGGTGTGCTGACCGACGAACTCGTCTCTTGCCGACACAAGAATGAATTCACCCTGGCGAATCCCGACCAAGTTCAGTTCATGGATGTTTCGCCGCGACAAATCGTCTCGGTGGCGGCCAGTATGATCCCCTTCCTGGAGCATGATGACGCCAACCGCGCCTTGATGGGTTCTAATATGCAACGCCAGGCGGTGCCGACGGTGCGCTCTGACGCGCCGATGGTGGGCACGGGCATGGAGCGGGTGGTCGCCATCGATTCTGGTGCGGCGGTTGTCGCGCGGCGTGGCGGTGTGGTGGATATCGTCGATGGTGCCCGCATCGTCATTCGCGTCAATGATGAGGAAACCTTGCCGGAAGAGCCCGGTGTGGACATTTACAACCTCGTGAAGTACGCACGTTCGAACCAAAACACGATACTGAATCAGCGCCCCGTGGTCAAGGTGGGTGATTTGGTCAGTTGCGGCGATGTGCTAGCCGATGGGCCGAGTACGGAGATGGGTGAACTGGCTCTTGGTCAAAATATTCTAGTGGCCTTTATGCCCTGGAACGGCTACAACTTTGAGGACTCGATCTTGATCTCGGAGCGGGTGGTGGCTGAAGACCGCTATACCACCATTCATATCGAGGAGTTCTCGGTCTTCGCGCGTGACACCAAACTGGGACCGGAGGATATTACCCGGGATATTCCCAACGTCGCGGAGGGCGCCTTGCGCCACCTCGATGAGTCCGGCATCGTGATTATCGGTGCGGAATTGGCGCCGGGTGACATTCTCGTCGGCAAGGTCACGCCCAAGGGGGAGACCCAGTTGACGCCGGAAGAGAAACTCCTGCGAGCGATCTTCGGTGAAAAGGCCTCCGACGTGAAAGATAACTCCATGCGGATGCCGGCCGGTATGTATGGCACGGTGATCGACGTGCAGGTCTTTACCCGCGACGGTATCGAGAAGGATAGCCGCGCCAAGTCCATTGAGGAGCACGAGCTCGCACGGATTCGTAAGGATCTGAACGATCAGTATCGTATCGTTGAGGAAGACAGTTATCAGCGTATCGAGCGTCAGCTTATTGGTAAGGTTGCTGAGGGTGGCCCCAACGGCCTTGTGGCCGGAAACAAAGTGACAAAGGCCTATCTGAAGGATTTGCCGCGCAGCAAGTGGTTTGAGATCCGTTTGCGCACGGAAGAAAGCAACGAGTCCCTGGAGCAGATCCGTGCCCAGCTCGAAGACCAGCGCCAACGTCTCGACGCGGTACTCGAAGAAAAGCGGCGCAAGCTGACGCAAGGGGATGATCTGAGTCCAGGTGTTCTGAAGATGGTTAAAGTGCATGTGGCCATCAAAAGACACTTGCAGCCCGGCGATAAGATGGCCGGACGCCACGGCAACAAAGGTGTGGTATCGAAGATCGTTCCCGTAGAAGATATGCCTTATCTTGCCGACGGTACGCCGGTAGATATTGTGCTCAATCCGCTGGGCGTGCCGTCACGAATGAACGTGGGACAGATTCTCGAAACCCACTTGGGGTGGGCGGCTAAGGGTCTGGGTAAGAAAATCGGCGGGATGCTGGATAGTGAGGTCGCCATGTCAGAAATGCGCGCCTTTCTCGCGGAGATCTATAATCGTTCTGGTAAAAAAGAGGATCTCGACAGTCTGACTGATCAGGAAATACGCGAGCTCGCCATGAATCTTCGCGGTGGTGTGCCCATGGCGACCCCGGTCTTTGATGGCGCTTCTGAAGAAGAGATCCGCGATATGCTGGAGTTGGCGGATTTGCCGCGCAGCGGTCAGGTCACGCTGTATGATGGGCGGACCGGTGATGCCTTTGACCGCCCGGTAACGGTGGGCTATCTCTATATGCTCAAGCTCCATCACCTGGTGGATGACAAGATGCATGCCCGTTCCACCGGACCTTACAGTCTGGTCACCCAGCAACCCTTAGGCGGCAAGGCCCAGTTTGGTGGCCAGCGCTTCGGTGAAATGGAGGTGTGGGCGTTGGAGGCCTATGGTGCGGCTTACACCCTGCAGGAAATGCTCACCGTGAAGTCGGACGACGTAAGCGGGCGCAGCAAAATGTATGAATCCATCGTCAAGGGTGATTTCCGCATGGATGCCGGAATGCCGGAGTCTTTCAATGTGCTGTTGAAAGAACTGCGTTCTTTGGGTATCGATATTGAATTGGAACAATCCAAATAAATTTCCGCCCGCGGCGGGCAAGGGTGAATGCCTTGAAAGACTTATTAAAGCTCTTCAAACAAAACGATCAGCAAGAAGAATTCGATGCGATTCGAATCGGTATCGCGTCCCCTGACAAGGTGCGGTCATGGTCTTTTGGCGAAGTAAAAAAGCCGGAAACGATCAATTACCGGACCTTCAAGCCGGAGCGCGAGGGGCTGTTCTGTGCCAAAATTTTTGGGCCGATCAAAGACTACGAGTGCCTCTGTGGTAAGTACAAGCGTCTTAAGCACCGCGGCGTAGTCTGTGAAAAGTGTGGCGTTGAGGTGACTCAGGCGCGAGTCCGGCGTGAGCGGATGGGACATATTGAACTTGCCAGCCCCGTCGCGCATATCTGGTTTCTCAAGTCTCTGCCGAGCCGCATGGGCATGATTCTCGATATGCCCCTGCGCGATATCGAACGGGTCCTTTATTTTGAGGCGTATGTGGTGGTTGATCCGGGTGTGACTGCCCTTGAGCGCGGAAACATCCTCACCGAAGACCAGTATTTGGACGCTTTAGAAGAACACGGTGACGAATTTACGGCCAAAATGGGTGCCGAAGGTATCCGCGACTTGCTGCGCGGTATTCCGCTGACTCAAGAAATTGAACGGATCCGCAATGAGCTGCGGGAGAGCAATTCCGATACAAAAACCAAGAAGTTTAGCAAGCGCCTCAAGATTCTGGAAGGCTTTGAGCAGTCCGGCAATCGTCCCGAGTGGATGATCTTGGAAGTGCTCCCTGTTCTGCCACCGGATCTGCGCCCGCTGGTACCGCTGGATGGCGGGCGCTTCGCGACCTCCGATCTCAATGATCTCTATCGGCGCGTCATTAACCGCAACAACCGATTGAAGCGCCTGCTAGAGCTGAAGGCACCGGACATCATTGTCCGTAACGAAAAGCGTATGTTGCAGGAAGCGGTGGATGCGCTTCTGGATAACGGGCGTCGCGGGCGCGCCATTTCCGGCCCCAACAAGCGTCCGCTCAAGTCGCTGGCGGACATGATCAAAGGTAAGCAGGGTCGTTTTCGCCAGAATCTGCTCGGCAAGCGGGTGGATTATTCCGGCCGGTCCGTTATCGTCGTCGGACCCGAGCTGCGTTTGCATCAGTGCGGATTGCCGAAGAAAATGGCCCTGGAGCTGTTCAAGCCCTTCATCTTTAACAAGTTGGAGGAACGTGGCCTGGCGACCACAATCAAGGCCGCCAAGCGCCTGGTTGAGCAGGAAAAGCCGGAGGTCTGGGACATCCTTGAAGAGGTGATCCGCGAACATCCGGTGATGCTCAACCGCGCACCCACCTTGCACCGTCTTGGTATACAGGCTTTTGAGCCGATACTGATCGAAGGTAAGGCTATTCAGTTGCATCCGCTGGTGTGCGCCGCGTATAACGCCGATTTCGATGGCGATCAGATGGCAGTGCATGTCCCGCTTTCGCTGGAGGCACAACTGGAAGCGCGGACATTGATGATGTCCACCAACAATATTCTGAGCCCGGCCAACGGGGAACCGGTAATTGTGCCGTCTCAGGACATTGTACTCGGACTTTACTACGTCAGTCAGGAGCGTGCGGACGCGAAGGGTGCTGGTGGTGTTTTCGCGGATACGGCGGAAGTGCGGCGTGCTTACGAGACCGGCAACCTGGGGCTGCACGCTCGAATCACCGTCCGCTTTCGCGGGGAGCGTATGGACACCACGGCAGGACGCGCCCTGCTTGGAGATATTCTTCCCGAAGGCCTCCCCTTTAGTGTGATCAACCGGGTGCTGAAGAAAAAGGTGATCGGTGAACTGATCAATATCTGTTACCGCCGCCTGGGTGTTAAAGACACCGTTATTTTTGCCGACCAGTTGATGTATACAGGCTTTCGCATGGCCACGCGTGCGGGCATTTCCTTCGGTGCGGGAGACATGGTGACCCCCCCGGAAAAGGAAGGCATCCTGGCGCGCTCCGAGGATGAGGTTAAAGCCATTCAGGATCAATATACCTCGGGTCTGGTGACCGAGGGCGAACGCTATAACAAGGTCGTCGATATCTGGTCGCGCGCTACGGATGAAGTCGCCAAGGCCATGATGGACCGGGTCAGCAAAGATACGGTGTCCTTGCCCGATGGCGGATCGGTCCAGCAGGATTCGTTCAACTCTATATTTATGATGGCCGATTCCGGGGCGCGTGGTTCTGCGGCACAGATCCGTCAGCTCGCCGGTATGCGCGGCCTGATGGCAAAGCCTGACGGCTCAATTATTGAAACCCCCATTACCGCGAATTTCCGTGAAGGTCTCAACGTTCTGCAGTACTTCATCTCCACCCACGGTGCCCGTAAGGGTCTTGCCGACACTGCGCTAAAAACGGCGAACTCCGGATATTTAACGCGGCGTCTGGTGGATGTGACCCAGGATCTGGTCGTGGTTGAGACCGATTGTGGTTCGGAGGAAGGTCTGCCCATGACCTCTCTCGTGGAGGGCGGTGAGGTCATCGAACCACTGCGCGACCGCGTACTGGGTCGCGTAGTGGCGGAAGACGTGGTTCACCCCAACACCGGTGAGGTCGTCATTGCCCGCAATACCCTGCTCATGGAGCAGCACTTGGGTCAATTGGACGAGTTGGGTGTAGATGCCCTGAAGGTGCGTTCGCCGCTGACCTGTCGTTCACGGCATGGTGTCTGTGCGCTGTGTTACGGACGTGATCTGGCGCGCGGCCATCTGGTCAATGCGGGCGAAGCGGTCGGCGTTATTGCTGCCCAGTCCATTGGCGAACCAGGTACCCAGTTGACTATGCGCACCTTTCACATTGGTGGTGCGGCCAGTCGGTCTGCGGCGCAGAGCAGCATCGATATCAAGCAGGGCGGGGTGTTCCGTTACCAGCCCAACCTTCGGCTGGTCACCCACTCCAGTGGGCGGCATGTGGTCGTCGGACGGAATGGTGAGGTGACGGTCACCGATGAACAGGGGCGTGAAAAGGAGCGTTACAAAGTACCTTACGGCGCGACCATTCTGGTGGATGACAATGCACCGGTTACGGCAGGTCGGCGGGTGGCGGAGTGGGATCCGCATACGCGGCCTATTGTCAGCGAAGTCGGTGGTCGAATTTCTTTGAAGGATGCGGTGGAGGGCACGAGCGTGGCCATTCAAACCGACGAAATCACGGGACTGTCGACGCTTGTCGTCATCGATGCTAAACAACGCCCATTGCAGGGCCGCGATTTGCGACCGGTAATCAGTTTGCTGGATGAGGATGGCCAGGATCTGAAATTGCCGGGCACTGATTTGCCTGCACGTTATTTCCTGCCGGCAAAGGCGATTATCGCGGTGCATGAGGGTATGGAAATTCATCCTGGTGACATTCTGGCACGTCTGCCGGTGGGTACCACCAAGACGCGCGACATTACCGGCGGTCTGCCCCGTGTGGCTGAACTCTTTGAGGCACGACGTCCCAAGGACTTCGCTGTCATCGCGGAGCACGAGGGCATCATTGGCTTCGGCAAAGACACCAAAGGTAAGCAGCGACTGATCATCACCGACGAGAATGGGGACCAGCACGAGTATCTTATTCCTAAAGGTCGCCACGTGACGGTCTACGAAGGCGAGCGGGTTAGTCCCGGTGAGCAGCTTGTAGAGGGGCAGCCGGTTCCGCATGATATTTTGCGCGTATTGGGTGTGCAGGCTTTGGCCAATTACATCGTCGATGAAGTGCAGGATGTATACCGTCTGCAGGGCGTGCGTATCAATGATAAGCATATCGAGGTGATCCTGCGCCAAATGCTTCGCAGGGTCGAGGTGACATTTAGTGGGGATAGCTCCCTTATTCCCGGCGACCAGGTGGACCGGGCGCGGGTTGAAGATGAAAATATCAAGCTTGAAGCCCTTGGCAAAGAACTGGCGCGCTTCACCCCGATGCTGTTGGGTATCACCAAGGCAAGTCTGTCCACGGAATCCTTCATCTCGGCGGCGAGTTTCCAGGAAACCACTCGCGTACTCACCGAGGCTGCCGTATCAGGCAAGGTGGATGACTTGCGAGGTCTAAAGGAAAACGTCATTGTTGGACGACTGATCCCCGCAGGGACGGGTCTCGCTTATCATGAGCATCGTCGGCGACTGAATCGCGGGGAGCCTGTCCATTCCGTGGAGAAGGCGGTGCGGAGTGATCTCTCCGTATCGGTAACCGAAACTCAGTAATTGGTTATGTGACTAAGACTTGCCTTGACAGTCAAGACAAGTCTAACTAGAATGCGCCCTCTCATCGATGAGAGGCGGGCTGCCATCATCGTACTCTGGAGATTGTAAATGCCCACATTAAATCAGCTCGTGCGTAAGCCACGTAAGCGGCCTGTCGCCAAAAGCAAGGTTCCTGCCTTGGACGCTAACCCGCAGAAGCGAGGGGTGTGTACCCGTGTCTACACGACAACCCCTAAAAAGCCCAACTCAGCGTTGCGTAAGGTCGCCCGTGTGCGTCTCACGAATGGTTTTGAGGTCAGTAGTTATATTCCGGGTGAGGGTCACAACCTGCAAGAGCACTCGGTGGTGCTGATTCGCGGTGGTCGCGTAAAGGATCTTCCCGGTGTGCGCTATCACATCGTGCGTGGCACCCTGGATACGGCTGGCGTTAAAAACCGTAAGCAGTCGCGTTCCAAGTATGGCGCCAAGCGTCCCAAGTAAGCATTAATTGTAAGGAGTTGTTGCGCCATGCCAAGACGTCGTGAAGTACCCAAGCGGATTGTCCTGCCGGATCCCAAATACAAAGAAGAAGTGATTGCCAAGTTCGCTAACGTAATGATGCGCGATGGCAAAAAGAGCACCGCTGAAAAAATCGTTTACGGCGCCCTGGAAATGGTGGCGGAGCGCAGCAAAAGCGACGCCCTCGAAATTTTTCGTAAGGCGATTGATAACGTGCGGCCCGTGGTGGAAGTGAAAAGCCGCCGCGTCGGTGGCGCCACCTATCAGGTGCCCGTGGAAATCCGTTCGGATCGACGGATGGCGCTGGCCATGCGCTGGCTGCGCGACTCGGCGCGTAAGCGTAACGAAAAGTCCATGGGCAATCGCCTCGCGGCGGAAATTCTCGAAGCGGCCGAAAATCGCGGTAATGCGGTTCGCAAGCGCGAGGAGACCCACCGTATGGCTGAAGCCAATAAGGCCTTTGCACATTTCCGCTGGTAACTGGTTGCACCTTACGCACAAGGACTGAAACGTGGCTCGCACAACCCCCATCGAACGTTATCGCAATATCGGTATCATGGCGCACATTGATGCCGGCAAAACGACAACCACTGAACGCATTTTATTCTACACCGGCGTCTCTCATAAGATTGGCGAAGTGCATGAAGGTACTGCGGTCATGGACTGGATGGCCCAGGAGCAGGAGCGCGGTATCACCATTACCTCCGCGGCGACCACCTGCTTCTGGAAGGGTATGGATGGGCAGCGCGCCGAGCACCGGATCAATATTATTGATACGCCAGGCCACGTCGATTTCACCATTGAAGTGGAGCGGTCACTGCGTGTGCTGGACGGCGCCATGGCCGTGTTTTGCGCGGTAGGTGGTGTGCAGCCCCAGTCTGAAACGGTATGGCGACAGGCCAACAAATATGGCGTCCCCCGTATTGCCTTCGTGAACAAGATGGATCGCCAGGGCGCGAACTTCAAGCGGGTTGTTGAGCAGGTCGCGACCAAGTTGCGGGGTAATCCGATTCCGATTCAACTACCCATTGGCGAAGAGGATCGCTTCAGCGGCGTCATCGATCTGATGAAGATGAAGTCCATCAACTGGGATGACGCGTTGCAGGGCACCCGGTTTACGGAAGAAGAGATTCCCGCCGCTTTGCAAGCGGATGCCGAGGCCGCGCGTCACTTCATGGTAGAGGCCATCGCGGACGCCGATGAAGACGTGATGATGAAATACCTCGAAGGTGAGGAAATCAGTATTGCGGAATTGAAGGCGGCCTTGCGCAGGGCGACGATTGCCGGTGCCGTGGTGCCTGTGTTGTGTGGAAGCGCCTTTAAGAACAAAGGGGTGCAGGCAGCGTTGGATGCCGTGCTGGACTACCTGCCGTCGCCAGTCGATATCAAACCGGTGGAAGGCACGCATCCTGATAGCGGGGTGGAAATCGTCCGCGCTGCAGATGATAGCGAGCCTTTCTCGGCCTTGGCGTTCAAAATCGCGACGGATCCCTTTGTCGGGCAGCTCACTTTCTTCCGGGTTTATTCGGGGGTGCTCACTGCGGGTTCCACGGTGCTCAATCCAGGCCGCGATCAGAAAGAACGTATTGGCCGCGTGCTACAGATGCATGCCAACGAGCGCCATGAAATCAAGGAAGTGTTCGCGGGAGATATTGCCGCCGCCGTCGGGCTGAAAACCGCCTACACCGGAGATACACTCTGTGACTTAAGTAAGCCGATTGCCTTGGAGCAGATGGAATTCCCCGAACCGGTGATTCATGTTGCGGTCGAGCCAAAAACCAAGGCAGATCAAGAAAAGATGGGCGTCGCCCTGGGCAAGCTTGCTCAGGAAGACCCGTCGTTTCGGGTGCGTACCGATCAAGAGTCCGGGCAGACCATCATTTCCGGTATGGGAGAATTGCACCTGGAGATCATTGTCGACCGCATGAAGCGCGAATTCGGCGTTGAGGCGACCGTCGGTGCTCCGCAGGTGGCGTACCGCGAGACGATTCGCAAAATGGTTGAGTCAGAAGGCAAGTTTGTCCGTCAGTCAGGTGGACGCGGTCAATACGGACACGTATGGTTGCGTCTTGAGCCCCTTGAGCCAGGAAGCGGTTTTGTCTTTGAGAACGGGGTGGTCGGCGGTACCGTACCCAAAGAGTTCATCAACCCAACCGAAAAGGGTATTGAAGAAGCGCTGGAAAATGGTATCATCGCTGGCTTCCCTGTGGTGGACGTTAAAGTCACCCTTTTTGACGGTTCTTACCATGATGTCGACTCTTCCGAGGCGGCATTCAAAATCGCAGGGTCGATGGGTTTCAAAGCGGGCGCGGCGAAGGCCAACCCGGTATTGCTGGAACCCATTTTTGCCGTAGAGGTGGTAACTCCGGAAGAATACATGGGTGACATCATCGGTGACATCAATAGCCGCCGCGGTATGATGCAAGGTATGGAAGACGAGGCGGGTGCAAAGATGATCCGCTGCGAAGTGCCTCTGGCGGAAATGTTCGGGTATGCGACGACCGTGCGTTCACTTTCCCAGGGCCGGGCTACCTATACCATGCAGTTTGAGAAGTACATGGAAGTCCCCGGTCATGTGGCCGAGGCCATTGTCAAGAAAAGTCAGCGCTAGTCGTAACGGGAGAGTTCAAGATGTCCAAAGGGAAATTTGAGCGGACGAAGCCGCATGTCAACGTGGGAACGATTGGTCACGTGGACCATGGTAAGACCACATTAACGGCGGCGCTGACGAAGGTGTTGTCGGCGAAGTTTGGCGGTGAGATTCGCGCTTATGATCAGATTGACAATGCGCCGGAAGAGCGGGCACGCGGGATCACGATTGCGACCTCGCACGTGGAGTACGAAACTGCAAATCGTCACTATGCCCACGTCGACTGTCCGGGTCACGCCGACTACGTGAAGAACATGATTACCGGGGCGGCGCAGATGGACGGCGCCATTCTGGTTTGTTCGGCGGCCGACGGCCCCATGCCCCAGACCCGCGAACACATCCTGCTTGCCCGCCAGGTGGGCGTTCCCTATATTGTCGTGTTCCTGAACAAGGCCGACATGGTGGATGACGCCGAACTGCTGGAGCTGGTCGAAATGGAAGTGCGTGAACTGCTTTCCAAGTACGAGTTCCCCGGTGATGACATTCCGGTGATTATTGGCTCCGCGCTGAAGGCCCTGGAAGGGGATCAGAGCGACATAGGCGAGCCCGCGATTTTCAAACTGGCGGACGCCCTCGACAGCTACATTCCGCTGCCCGAGCGCCCCATAGACAAGCCCTTCCTGATGCCGATCGAAGACGTATTCTCCATTTCTGGTCGTGGCACGGTGGTGACGGGACGTATTGAGCGTGGCATTGTTAAGATTGGCGACGAGATCGAGATTATCGGCATTCACAACACCGCCAAGAGCATCGTCACTGGTGTGGAGATGTTCCGCAAGATTCTCGATCAAGGGCAGGCCGGAGACAATGTCGGCGTTCTGCTGCGCGGCACCAAGAAAGATGACGTAGAGCGTGGTCAGGTACTGGCCAAGCCCGGCAGCATCAAGCCGCACACGCGTTTTGAAGCCGAAGTGTATGTATTGTCCAAGGAAGAAGGTGGCCGTCACACGCCATTCTTCAATGGCTATCGTCCGCAGTTTTACTTTCGTACTACCGACGTAACGGGAGCGGTGGAACTGCCGGAAGGAGTAGAAATGGTGATGCCGGGTGACAACATTCTGTTCAAGGTGACGTTGATTGCACCGATTGCGATGGAAGAAGGTCTGCGTTTCGCGGTACGCGAAGGCGGCCGTACCGTTGGCGCTGGCGTGGTCTCCAAGGTGGTCGAATAA
>Ga0315298_1006371_pt1 | contig 16143 bp, 9 predicted proteins | sample WHS_1_MG_FD_203077 | JGI IMG/M metagenome (GOLD analysis project Ga0315298, IMG submission 203077) | Extremophilic microbial mat communities from Washburn Hot Springs, YNP, Wyoming, USA - WHS_1_MG | ecosystem: Environmental > Aquatic > Thermal springs > Hot (42-90C) | place: USA: Wyoming... | reverse complement strand
TATCGGAGCTGGTTGACGAGGTCTGCGGCCTTGCCGACTGACCGCACCCGGCAAGCGGCTCCATTGCGGCAAACGCATCTCGCCGAGCAATCAAGGGACAGAAGTAGGGCGGCGGGCGCAGGGAGGAAGGTGACAAGAAGCGGCATGGATGGAAAAGGGATAGAGTGAAGGCAACGCCCAGGCCACCTCCCCTCACCCCCCCGGCCCCCTCTCCCACGGCGCAAGCTTGGGGAGAGGGGAAGCCTCCGGCGTCTCAGGAGCTTACACAACCGACCACACCTCACACGCTGCTCCCAGCTCCCCTCTCCCCGTACTGGGGAGAGGGGTGGCGAAGCCGGGGTGAGGGCAATTCCTAGCGCCCGGTTGTAGGCTAGTGATGAAGGCAACGCCCAGGCCACTTCCCCTCACCCCCCAGCCCCCTCTCCCACTCGCAAAGCTTGGGGAGAGGGGGAGCCTCCGGCGTCTCAGTAGCTTACACAACCAACCACAACCTCACACGCTCCTCCCAGCTCCCCTCTCCCCGTAAGTGGGAGAGGGGTGGCGAAGCCGGGGTGAGGGCAACTCATAACCGCCTCTAGCATCATACAAGGGTGGCGACGCCGGGGTGAGGGGAACTCCGTGGCCGAACCTCCTTTGAAAGACAGCCTTCAACATCATCATCAGCATGGATAGAAACACCAGGGCGAGCGTGAAGACGAAGCGCAAGCGGGCCAGTTGAAGCCAAGGGCACCTACTGAGCCCGATCGCGCGCTGGGATTCATTGGCCCCAGCTTGCCTTCCCGGAGGAAAGGACGTGGCCTTCGTTCTGCAGAAACCGATGCCAGGGGGTGGCAAGATGGCATACGGTGCTCTTCTGCTCGCTCTGCTTCTGCTCGCCCTGCCGGCCGGCCCCGGCCGCAGCGCCGATGGCGGACTCCAAAACAGCTCGTTCACCCAGGGCAGCAACAACAGCCCAACGGGTTGGGTGCTGAGCGGGTGCCAGGGCAATTGGGAGCCCGGCCGCGTAACCGTTATCGGCTCCGGAACCGACAGCGGCTTCTGGCGCTCACAAGCGTTCTCGCCAGTGGCCGGCAAGCGATACCGCCTTAGCTTCCGATTGAGCGGCTCCGGCACGGGCGGGTGCGCCATCAGCGGCCTCGATTGCGCCAACCGCGACTACGCGGTGAGCGCTTATTCGACGCCTCACAGCTTCGTCTTCCGCGCTCCAGAGGGTCACCCGGACGCCTTCCTGCGCCTAGGACAGTGGCAGGTGCGCGGGCAGGTGGCCTTCTCCAACGCGGACCTCCGCGAGGCGATACCGGTCTACCGCCACGAAGCCGGCCTGGAACTGGGCGCCGGAGAGCGCGTCCAGGGCGATCGGTACACATTCGAGGCGCCCCTCTCAGGCGATGGCAGCAACGATTCCCGTCCCCTGCTCCGCGCCACCGCTGGCTTCAACAGCGACCGGTGGACCTTCGTTGATGGCCAGGAGGTGGTCTATCGCCACGCGCTGCCCGGTGCCATGCTGGTAGCCGCGGAGGTCACCGTTCGCGTCGGCTACTACACTGGTGGCGCATGCGCGGTTGAGGCAAGCGCCAACGCCCGGAACTGGCTAACCATTGGGCGCATCGATTCGGTGGCGTCCCAGACCTTCGCCGTGCCAGCCGATCTCTTTCCAGCTCCCCAGCTGTTTGTGCGCCTCCGCGCCGAGCGCACTGCAACCAGCGACGCCGGTACGCCCGATTTCCAAGTGGCCGGATACGCGTTCTCCGCAAGGTTGAACCGGCGCTTCCCAGCTGCCGTGGGGACCACCAGATACCTGTGTGTGAACACCGCAGCGCCCAGGCTTGGCGTGGAGGTGGTGGACCTGGGTGCTCTGGTGCCCGGCGGCGATAACCGCGTGCACATCCGCCTGACCGGTGCGACGGTCGGCGCGGTTGCGACGGTCTCGGTGACGGAGCCGGGCTCGGCAAGGGCCAAGACGTACCGAGCCGCGCTGCTGCGCCAAGGCGGTACATCCTCCGCTCGCATCCCTTACGAGGTGCGCCGCGCTGGCGATGGTCAATTGCAGGTCTCCGTGCGCGTCGGCCGCCGTACGCTGTGGAGCGCCTCAACGGAGTATCGCATCTCGCTGCTGCACGCCGCCGACTACGGATACCGCCTCCCATCCTCCGGCAACGTCGCCCTGTGGTGGTGCGAAGCCACGTACAAGGTGTCCCGCGATAGGCCGGTCCCATCCACCAGCCGCCCAGAGGTGACGATCGAGGCCGCCAGGGGCGAGTATGAGCCCGCGCAGGTGGTTATCAGGCCCACCAAACCACTCAATGGTCTCGCCGTCTCGATCTCTGACCTCGTCTCCAAAGCCGGGCGAATTCCCTCATCCGAGGTGGAGCTGCGGCGCGTGGCCTACGTGCATGTCAACACGCCCACCGACTCATATGGCGAGTCGGGCGACTGGCCCGACCCATTGGCGCCAATCCGCGGCCCCCTCAACGTGAGCGCGGGTGCTAACCAGCCGCTCTGGATCACCGTTCACGTCCCGCGCGACGCCAAGGCTGCTACATACCGGGGCAAGCTCCAGCTGTCATCGGGACGGTGGCGGCAAACGGTGCCCGTCGCAGTGCGGGTGTGGGACTATACACTGCCTCGGTCATCTCGCATCACTTCCGCGTTCGGCTTCTCCGTCGGCCTGCTGAAGCGGTACCACAACCTCGCCACCGACGCGGAGCTCGCTCAGGTGATGGACCTGTATATGCGCGACTTCGCCCGGCATCGCATCTCGCCGTACGAGCCGCACGCCCTCGCGCCCATAAAGGTGGCCGTGCGCGACGGACACGTGCACTTGGACTTTACCGAGTTCGACAAGGCAGCGGCGCGCTATCTGGACGGCTTGGGGTTCACCACCATCCGCATAGGCCTGGAAGGAATGGGCGGCGGTACCTTCTACTCCAGAAGCCCGGGCGTCTTCGGTGGGTACCAACAGGGCACGCCGGAGTACGAGCGCCTTATGGGTGAGTACCTTAGGGCGCTTCAGGATCACTTAGAAGAGAAGGGGTGGCTACCAAAAGCTTACACTTACTGGTTCGATGAGCCGGACGAGAAGGACTACGAGTTCGTGCGTGAGGGAATGAGCCTCATCCACCGGTACGCGCCCAAGTTGGCCCGCATGCTTACCGAGCAGCCTGAGCCAGCGCTGCGCGATTCCGTCGACATCTGGTGCCCCATCCTAGACGCCTATCGCCCAGACGCCTGCCACGCGGAGCAACAGCGAGGCAAGCGCGTGTGGTGGTACGTGTGCACCGGGCCCAAGGGCCCTTACACCACCCTCTTCATAGACCATCCCGCAGTGAACATGCGGATGTGGGTGTGGCTGGCGTACAAGTACGGGGTCAACGGCTTGCTTGTGTGGGATACCAACTACTGGACCAGCGATACGGCGTTCCCGCCTCCCGCGCTTCAGAACCCGTGGGAAGACCCAATGAGCTACGTGTCCGGCTACGGCACGCCCGCTGGAGCCAAGCTGGGCTGGGGCAACGGCGATGGGCGGTTCCTGTATCCGCCGGAGGGCTACGCCGATGGCCGCAAGCGCATCGAGGGGCCAGTGGACAGCATCAGGTGGGAGATGCTTCGAGATGGGCTGGAAGATGCGGATTCGTTGTTTGTTTTGGCGGATGCGGTGCGCAGCGCGAGGGCAGCTGGCGCTCCCCTGTCCCTCATCTCCGAGGCAGAAGCGCTCGTCGCCATCCCACAGAGCATCGCTGCCGGCCTAACGGAGTTCACGCGGGACCCGCAACCTATGTACAAACACCGGCGCGCCGTCTCCCGCATGATAGAGCGCCTTGCACGGTGGCGAGAGGGCCGGAACGGGCAGTAGGCTTGGGGCTAGCTCGGCTACCGGCCGATCTTCGCTGTCCGCCTGACAGCATGGCCAAGCAGCCTCACCATGGCCTGCAGGGTCATGCGGAGCAGCACATGCCTAGGATGGCTAGCGCTACGGTGCAATGCCTCCAAGCGATCATGTTGGGGCCTCCTTGCGCGGACCAGCGAACTGGCAACCAATCGGCCCGTACGGGAAGAGTTCGGCAGCCCGGCGGATGGGCCCTATCGCGGGTTGGAGAGAAACAGAGCGTTCTCTGCCCGCTACTGCCTAGGCGGTGCCAGTTCGGTTGGTGTGACCTCCCTCCATCTCCCTTGAGCCAACGCCATCGCTGTGACGTGGGTTGGGGAGGCGCTGACGCATACGGGCCTCCAGGGCCACGCCGGTCAGTATAAGCCCGGCGGCAAGCCAGAACGGCGTGCGCAGCGAAACCCTGTCCGCGGCGGCACCGGCCACCAGCGGACCCGCCACCATGGCTGCCCCTATCACAGCCTCGTGAATGCCCGTGCTTGCCCCGTGCGCGGCTTCCCTATCCAGCCCGTAATACAGGCTTGCGGAGTACGACATACCGCGCCCCAAGCCCATCAACAGCATGCCCGCCGCAAATGCGATGGCTGTGGTGCCCGCGCCAATGACGGCAAGTCCAGCGGCAGACACTATCTGCATGGCGACGATTGGGGTCAGCTTGTAGTGCCAGCGGGAGGTCCTAGACACCAGAGCGAACGAGACGGACTGTGCCGCCATAACGGCCGCGGTGATCAGGCCGATGAGGCCGTTGGACATGGCAAGCGACCGCGCGAGCTTCGGGAAGATGGTGCTGGATGCCGATCCCGCAAACCAAAGCGTGAAGTTGGCCACCCAAGCTATTCGCAGATGCCCCCCGCGGAACGCTACCGGCAACCGCGGGTCGGCACCCGTCTCCAGTTGAGAGTCAGCTGCTTTCGCTGGTGGAGCAACGCCCCTTGCGCGCCAAGCGGCGTATAGGGCGTCTGTAAAGGCGGCCCCGCCAATGGCTAGAAACGCCGCTCTGGGCCCCACAAAGTCGTAGAAGTAGCCGGCCGCCGCAGAGCCGGCTAGAATGCCAAGGGTCCAGCCCACGTTGAAGATTCCCACGCGCTCGCGGGTCTCTTTGGGGTTATCCGTATGCAGCAGCGTCTCAAAGCAGGGCCAGAAAAGCGCGCAGCCAACGCCACCGATGGGGGCCGAGAGGATGAGCTTGAGGGGAGTGGAGACAACGCCGTACAGGACCGCCGTAACGCCGTAAAGGGCGGCGCCGGTGGCAAGTATCGCTCCGCGGTGGTAGCGGTCGGCGGCGCGCCCGGCAGCGGGGCAGAACAGGGCATAGGGCAAGCCCCAGGCAACGCCGATGAGGCCAAGCTGCAGGGGGGTTGCCCCAAGGTCCTGCGCGCGTATGTTCACCAAGAGCCCCGCCATGGCGATGGTGAGGTCCATGATGAACGGGATGACGGCGAAGTCTAGGCGCCTCACGGCTGGCTCGGCCTCGGGTGCTTGGAAAGGCTCACGGTAACGAGTTCCGCGCGCTGGGAGCGTGTCCTGCCCTGGCGCAGTAGTGATGAAGCGTGGCTGGGGCCGATGAGTGCAGTGTGTGCAAAGGTTGGGGCGCGCGAGGTGCATGCCGTTGGTGCTAGCGGGCGCGCCCCATTGCGATGGCTAGAGCTGGACGGCGGTGGATTTGGACATAGCCAGCACCTCGTCGGCGGTGACTTCCCTACCCAACCGATCGGAGAGGTAGATGCCCTCGCTTATCAGCATGGTTTCAAGCGCCACCTCCGCGCAGGGCAAGAGCGGAACGCGCCCCTGTTGCGCGGCTATCCAGTGGTGCTGGGGCGAGTCGTAGGCGTCCTCGTTTTCGTTGAGCTGGTGCCAACGCCAGTCGGCACTGTTGACGTCGAACGTGACGTCCACGTCCACGTCGCTGAGTGAGCTGTGGAAGCTGAGAGGGTTAAGCCTGATGCCGCCCTTTGAGCCCACTATGCAGCTCCCCTCGAAGGGGTTGAGGTGAATGGCCCAGCTTTCAATGATATCCAGCGTTACGCCTCCAGTGAGCTTCACAAAGCCCACGCCGAGCTCCTCAACGTCGAAGTTGCTGATCTTGCGGCGTGTGGGGTCCATATCCACCTCTTGATAGACCTTGCCGCTGATGCGCTCGACGGGGGGCATTCCCAAGAGGAAGAGAATCTGCGCGATGTGGTAGACGCCCATATCGTAAAGGGCGCCGCCGCTGGCCGTGGCCTTTTGGACGAACGAGGCGGTTCCGTAGCCGTCCACGTATGGCCTGCCTCGCCTGCGGAAGCCGGTGGACCTGGCGTGGTACAGTTTGCCCAGCTTCTCCTCCGCGATGAGTCGCTTGGCAACCTTGGTTTCTTTGCTGAAAATGGTGCCAAGCTGGATGCTGAGCAGCCTGCCAGTCTGCTTGGCCGTGTCGTACATGGCCTTTGCGTCCACGTAGGCGCCCGCCATAGGCTTTTCGCAGTAGACGTTTTTGCCAGCGTGGAGGGCGGCGATGGTTACGGGGGCGTGGAAGTTGTTGTGCAGGCAGACGTCCACGGCCATGATATCGTCCCGTTTGAGCAGCTCCCGGAAGTCGGTGTATACGTGGGGAATGTGGTACTGCTCCGCCACGCGGGTGGCCTCGGCCTGATCGATGTCGGCCACGGCCACCAGCTCGGCGCCGGGTATCTTCGAGTAGGCGTCCACGTGACGCTTGCCGATCTGCCCCACGCCGATGATGCCAAGCCTGATCGGGTCCATACCTTCTCCTTTGCGGGTGCGCCTAAGCTAAGTGTATGGAGGTGGGGACGGTTGCTCCGCTGAGCTCCGCGACCACCATGCGTTCTGCTCCTGGGTTCCTGATTCGCGTGCGCTTCCCTTCCTTGCTGGGTTAGATCGTTTTCTTGCTCTCTTGCTGTGCGGGTTTTGGGGCTGAGCAGTTGGCCACTCCATCCGGCGTTTGGATGGATGGTAAGGACGGGAAGAGAACATATGTTCTAAAACCTATTGACTCCGGCCGCCTGGCCGACTATACTGGTGGCGAACGGATGTTTGAAAAGGAGGTGGATCGCTGTGGCCACCATTGCCCACCTGCATCTGCCGGGCTTCTACGCCGAGGTGGAGCGCACGCTGAACCCGGACCTAAAGGCCTGCCCGGTGCTGGTGTGCAGCACGGCGAAGTTGAGCAGTGCCGTGAACGATTTGGGCGGCCAGCAGAGGGGATCGGTGGTGCTGGACGCCTCGATGGATGCCCGCGCCGCAGGGGTGAAGCCCGGCACATCTAGGCAGCATGCCATGCGCATCTGCCCATCCGCGGAGGTGGTGGAGTACGCCGCCAGCGGCTACGAAGAGCACGCGCGCGAGGTGCTGGAGATGTGCGCGGCCCATTCCCACTGCGTGGAACCACTCTACAGCCACTCGGTCTTTCTGGATCTAAGCCTCAATCCAGATCCAATGGACGCTGCGAGAATGCTGGCCGCGGAGTTGTGCAACGCCGGATATGCTCCGCTGCTTGGAGTGGCATCTTGCAAACTGATGGCCAAGGTCATCACCCTCTATCTGAATGCTCAGCGCTGGCCCGTAAACCACAACCGCGCCTACCGCCTCAAAAACGAGACGGCCTTCCTCAGCACACTCCCGATAGGCTACTTGTGGCCTCTTGATAGAAGCATCACGGAGCGGCTCCGAAAGCTTGGAATCGGCAGGGTTGGCGACTTGGCGGACGTCCCGCTCACCGAGCTGGAGCGCCACTTCGGGCAGATTGGGCGGCTTATATACCGCTACAGCCTCGGCCTGGATAGCGATCGCGTGCGCCCCCTTTATCCCCCACCCTCCGTACAAGCCAGCGACCACCTGGAGTACGCGATTAGAGATCTGTTTCTCTTGGAGGCCAGGCTGCAACGCCTTTCCGAAAGGGTGTACCGCGCCCTTGTGCGAGAGAGGTTGACGTGCAGATTCGTGCAGCTCAGGCTCTTCTTTGCCGACGGTGGCTCGGTTGATGGAGAGGTTTCGTTGCGCACGCCCGCGTTCTCCCAATCCGATGTGCACGCCGCCGCCAGGAGGGCTCTAAACAACGCCCGCGCTCAGCGGCCGGTTTCGGGCCTGCTGCTTAAGGCCCACAGTTTGGAGCCGCTTGTTGGCTCTCAGCTCAAACTTATAGAGGACGAGAAGTCAACCAGGCACAAGTCACTTGAGCGCGCCATCCACTCCGTGAGGGAGCGATTTGGGAAGGATGTCGTGCGCGTTGGTTCGGCCGTTGGCATCACCAGGCGGGAGGCGTTTTTGGAGAGGTTAATGGCGTCTTGGACGGGCTAGGATCCATGAGCAAACGGCTTGACGAGCTTATACAACCAGCCATTAGCCAACATGGCCGCCCAACGGCTTTCTCCTGGCGCGGCACCACGTTCCCCATCGCGGAGATCATGGATTTCTGGGAGGAGGTGGGGCGTTGGTGGGCCAGCGAAGGCACAAGACGCTATTACAGGGTGAGAACCCCCGATGGCAAGGTGTTTGAATTGGAAGAAGAGGCAGCTATCGGGGTGTGGCGGCTCTCCAGAGTAGTGGATTAGCGCGCGTTCTTGCAGGCCATGGGCTTTGTGCATCTACATAACCACTCGTGCTTCTCGTTTCTGGACGGCGTCCCGAAGGTGGAGACCTTGGTGCGTCGCGCCGCTGAGCTCAACATGAACGCCGTGGCGCTTACGGATCACAATAACGTCAGCGGCGCCGTCCGGTTCCATCGCGCGGCCACAAGCGCTGGCATCAAGCCCATCCAGGGAGCGGAAGTAACCCTCCAGAACGGCTGCCACCTCACCCTTCTGGCGCGCAACTCCGCCGGATACGCATCGCTCTGCCGCATCATTACCCGCGCTCATCTTAATTGCAACGGCCCCATCGATCGCAAAAACCCACAAGCGTCCTGGAACGCGGTGGCCGAAAACGCCGAGAACCTCATCTGCCTGTCTGGATGCCGTAAAGGTGAGGTGCCGCGCTTGCTGCTTAGGGGGCAGCTAAAAGAGGCCAAGATGGCCGCGCTGAGAATGCGAGACGCCTTTGGCCGCGGCAACTTCTACCTTGAAATGCAGAACAACGCCCTCCCGCTCACCAAACGCCTCAACAGGCTGTTGGCCCAGCTGGCAGAGCATATTGGTGTGGGTGTGGTGGCCACCAACAACTGCCATTACCTAACCCCAGACGAGTTTCCGGTCCACGACACCCTAACCTGCGTCCGTACCCTAACCACATTGGAGCAGATCCACCCGGATAGGCCGCTCAACGCGCGCAACTACATGTTGTCTCCGCAGGAGATGGCCAGGGCGTTCCGAGATTACCCAAAGGCGTTGCTCAACACCGGCCTAATAGCCGAGCAGTGCGAGCCCGCCATCGATTTCCAGGCGCGCCTTTTCCCTCACTTCACAGCGCCCAACAGTGAATCAGCGTTCAGTTACCTATACAAGCTGGCCTTCGCGGGCGCCAGGGAGCGATACGGCCGCGTAACCGACGAGATTCGCGCCCGCTTAATGCATGAGCTAGATATCATCCGCCGCTTGGACCTCCAGGAGTACTTTTTGGTGGTGTGGGATGTGGCTCAGTTCGCCAAGCGCAGGGGCATACGTCACTCGGGCCGTGGTTCGGCGGCGGACTCTGCGGTGGCCTACTGCCTTGGCCTCACAGACGTGGACTCCATACGCCGCGGGCTTCTTTTTGAGCGCTTCCTTAGCCTGGAGCGTGCTCAGAAGCCAGACATAGATATCGACTTCGATTCGCGCTACCGCGATGACGTGACCAGGTATGTTTACCAGAAATACGGCGCGGATAACGTGGCCACCGTCTGCACCTTCAACACCTTTCACATTCGCTCCGCCATCCGCGATGTCGGAAAGGCCATGGGTTTCCCCGAGCCGGAAATAGATCGTCTTGCCAAGCGCTTTCCGGTTATGTACCCAGGTTGCCCAGTGTGGACGGGCGATGTCGGGGAGGCGCTCAGTAACGTGCCGGAGCTGCGAGATAGCGATATCCCATTCCAACGTTATAAGTCGCTCTTTGAGATATGCGCCAAGGTGGATGGCAATCCGCGCTTCATCGGCACCCACCTTGGCGGCGTGGTGATAAGCCGCCAGCCCCTCACAAACGTAACCCCGCTCCAGATGGCTGCGAAGGGAATGGTGGTTACCCAGTTCGATAAGGATGATATAGAGGAGCTGGGCCTCATCAAGCTTGACCTACTGTGCCTTCGGATGCTTTCTGCCGTTGATGACAGCGTGAATGCCATTAACGCCGGATGCAAGGATGGCAGCCAGCGCCTAAACTACCCCGCGATACCGCTGGATGATAAGGAAACGTACGAGCTTCTGCGCTCCGGGCAAACCGTGGGCGCGTTCCAACTCGAAAGCCCGGCACAACGTGCACTTCAGGGTCGCCTGGGCGCGGATAACATAGAGGACGTTATCGCCAGCGTGGCCCTCATCCGACCGGGCCCAATAGAAGGTAACATGGTGGAGCCGTTCATCCGCCGCCGCACCGGCGTGGAGGCGGTGACGTACCTCCACCCAAAGCTGGAGCCCATCCTCAGAAAGACCTACGGCGTGGTGCTCTACCAGGAGCAGGTTATTGAAATAGCCACTGTAATAGCCGGCTTTACGCCAGGTGAAGCGGATAAGCTAAGGCGGGCAATGACCCACGCCAGACGCCGGCAGGATATGGATGAGATAGGCAAACAGTTCGTGAGGAAGGCAGTGGAGCGGGGTGTTGACCTTGAGGTGGCCAAGACCATCTTCTCTTACATAGTGGGCTACGCTGGCTACGGCTTCTGCGAGGCGCACGCAGCGGCGTTCGGCCACACGGCGTATCGCACCGCCTATCTTCTGCGCCACCACCCAGCGGAGTTCTACGCGGCCATACTCAGCAACCAACCAATGGGGTACTACTCTCCCAACACCATCTGCCTTGAGGCCAGACGCCGCGGCATAACGGTGCTGCCGCCCAATATCAACCGCAGCGCCAAGGAGTTCACGGTGGAAGATGGCTGCATCCGCGTGTCGCTATCGCAGGTGAGAGGGATGAGCAAGCCGGCCCTCGAGGCGATCCTTTGCGCTAGGGAAGAGGGGGGACCGTTTCGCTCTCTTCTGGATTTCTGCAGGCGCGTCGGAATATCGAGCAATATCAGGCAGCCGGTTGACAGAGACATATTGGAGAACTTGGTGTTGTGCGGTGCGTTTGATGAGCTGCATCCCAACCGCCGACAGCTCTTCTGGAGGCTTGAGGAGATACGCCGCCAAGCCCAGGTGGAAGATTCCCCGCTGTTCAAACACACGGGACGCCAACAGGCCGTGTTTGGCGCAGATAAGGCGCACCTCTTCACCGATTCTCTGCAAGACTTCTCTGACTTCGAAAAGTTTGCATTGGAATGCCAAGTGTTGGGCATCAATGTGACTTGTCACTGCATGGCGTATTACAGAGACGCTTTACGTGAAATGGGTGCGATAACAAGCGGCGAGTTGCTTCAGATGCGGGCCAACCAGAAGGTGAGGATTGGTGGGCTGCTCATCAACCCACATAGACCTCCAACCAAAAGCGGAAAGGTGGTGGTGTTCCTTTCGCTCGAGGACGAAACCGGCCTGGCAGACGTTACCGTCTTCGAGGACGTTTACCAGAAGTACGGCAACCTCATCTACAGTAGGCCCGCCCTGATAGTGGAGGGCGTGGTGGACCGCCGTGGCAAGCACCCCAGCGTCATAGCCGAGAGAATGGCAGACCTATCGCCCAAGTACCGCCGCGCAGACACGCAGCGCGAGAGGGCCGTGGTGGCCATGGTAAGATAGAGCTGGCCACAACCACCACGGCCAAAACGTGCGGCTTGTCTATCCGCCAGCGCTGGGCAGCCCCAGACCAAGTGCCAGCCAGAGTATCAGCAGCACATCCGCCACGTCTATGCTACCGTCCCCGTTCAGATCCCCTGCTTGTACCTGCGCGGGCGTGGGCGTGCCTATCCCCACGGCGAACTGCAGCGCCACAACCGCATCTGCCACCTCAACGGTGCCATCGCCGTTTAGGTCTCCGAGCACCACCTGCGGCGTTGCTGGCTTGAGAGACTGCAGCGCCTTTGCCGCGTTCACCTTGGCAATCGGCGTGATAGGCGGCGACACGGCAATCGGGTCCGCGGTCGACTCGATCGTGCTCCTAACCTCGTCTGGTGTGAGTGTTGGGTCCACCGAAAGGATGAGCGCCGCCAGCCCCGCCACAATTGGCGATGCCATGGAGGTACCGCTCAACTGCCCGTAGCTGTTGGCGTGCACCTCCGCACCAATGGTGCTGCTGCCCACCGGAAGGGTGGAGAAGATGCCAACGCCTGGCGCAGCAATGTGAATCCAGCTGCCCCAATCCGAGAAGCTGGCAATCTGATCGTCCCGCGTGGTGGCACCCACAGCGATGCATAGAGGATCCGCTGCCGGATACTCCACTATGCTCGCGCCATCGTTGCCTGCTGCAACGGTCATAACCACCCCGTTAGCGGCGGCCTGCTGAATGGCGGCCTGCATAGTTCTCGTCTCGGCGTCGCTGCCCAGGCTCATGTTCGCCACCACGCGGGTGCTCGCGTGCTGGGCCGCCCATGAGGCCACCCAGTTCACGCCGGCCGCCACCTGGGCGCTGCCGGCTCCCCCTTTGCTATCCAGCACGCGCGCCGCTATGATGTTGCAGTTCCACGCCATCCCCGCAATGCCGATGGCGTTGTTGGTGATCGCCGCAGCAATCCCCGCCACGTGCGTGCCATGGCCGTTGGGATCACCGCTCAGTCCGTCACCCACAAAGTCGGCGTAGTCGATCACCTTGCTGCCAACATCTGGATGACTTGTGTCCACACCGGTGTCCACCAATGCAACCACCACGCTAGACGATCCAAGCGATATGTCCCAGGCGGCTGGCGCACCAATGTCATCCAGGTACCACTGATCCCCAGCCTGGTAATCCGGATCGTTTGGAGTCTCAAACGCCCACACCCTGCGGTCCGGCTCAACGTAGCGAACTGCATTTGGCAGCTGCGAAACGGCGGCAGAGCGCCTAACGGCAGTTTCGGCCTCATCCACGGCCAGCCCTGGCTTGAGCACCCCCACATACACGCCGCTCATACCGAGCACCTTTGAGCACTTGGCGAAAGTGGCGCCCGAATCTGTGCCGGTTATGCGACCGTGGATCTCGTTGGACTGCTCATCGGAAATGCCGTCTTGGTAGCTCACAATGACCCTGCGTTCGGGCCAGGGCTCCGCGGGCTCAAGCCCCAAGGCACGGTAGAAGATCCGCGCCGCGTCCTCAACGGTCACGGCCCCATCGCCAAACCAGCCGTCCGGGTTCACCGGGGCCACATCCGCCCTGAAGCGCTGTTGCGGAGTGGGCTCGGTCATACCCAGGGCGTACGAAAGAGCGATGGCAACGTCCCGCACGTCCCACGTGCCGTTTAGGTCCAGATCGCCGAAGTGAGACTGAGCGGATGCGTTGCAGGTTGAGAGGAAAAGCAAGCTCGCCGCTAAGGCACCGATGCGCACGAATCGGATGTCATAGCTAGCACGCATGGCACAGCCCCCTGGTGAGGTTCCCGCAAGAGACGTGCCCACGTGCCAACCGACGGCGCAGCACCCATCGAACCGGTTCACGCCACCTTCGTGCTAGAGAAGGGGCCGCCGCAAGCACAGATCAGCCTGGATGTGGCACGGTGTCTTCGCCGCTCTACCGCCTTCCCACCGGCACGTCCACCAACACCACGTCCACGTCTCGGTCTCGGGCTACGGCCAGCACCCGCCCAGAAGCATCCGCCGCAACGCTCTGGCCGCCGTACGTCTGCCCCGCCCAAGGCCCGTGGGTCATCTGGCCCACCAGGTTCGTGCCGATGGTGGCGCAGCCCACGGATTGGGCCACACGGCACACCAGCGCGTGTAGCTCACGGGCGTGATCCGGCCATTTGCCGACCGGCGCCGCCCAACCGTACGGCACCACAAGCAGATCGGGCTGGAGGGCCGCCATCCGCCTAACATTCTCCTCGCTGAACGTATCGGCGCAGATCAGCACGCCCACCCGGCCGATGCTGGTCTCAGCCACGGCTATGGCCTCCAGCGACCCCGCGGAGTAGGGCGGATCCATCAACCACGGCAGAACGTCCAACTTGCGGTGCTTCAGCAAGAAGGCGCCGTTGCCGTCCACCAGAACGGCCGCGCCATATAGATGCCCGCCGTCCTTCTCGTCCAGCCCCGCGCACACAATCAGACCGTGCTCCTGTGCCATACGCCCGATGCGCTCGCTATCCGCGCCCGGGATCGGCGCCGCCATTGTGTGCGCCTCCGGGTTCTGCCAGCCCAACACGCACGACTCCGGCAGGCACGCCAACTGCGCTCCGCCGGCCGATGCGGCGTCCAACGCGAACTGCATGCGCCTGAAGTTGCCCTCGCGGTCACCGTCAATGCAGAGAATCTGACACATTGCGGCACGAACTGTGAGCATCTTCCCCCCAGTGCAGGCGGCCGTAGGCAAGCCGTCCTCGCTGAGCTGTTCCCCACTGGAGGAGCATCTCCTCTGTAACGGCGGGAGGGGCGATGGTCCTATGCGCCAACACAAGCCAACTGCATCCGCACCATCTGTGGCCCTTACCACCGTTTGGCCACCCCCTGCGGAGTTCAGGAAGAGAGGGATGCCTCGCGCACCTCACACACTCCTCCCAGCTCCCCTCTCCCCGTAAGTGGGAGAGGGGTGGCGAAGCCGGGGTGAGGGGATGCCCATCACCGCCTCTTCCACCATACAAGGGGTGGCAAAGCTAGGGTGAGGGGAACTCCCGGCTTCTCAGTTGCAGGCCAGGGGCGAGGGCAACCGGATACCATCCGCAACTCGCCGCATATCGCAGCCGATGGTTCAGTGTCCCGGGCGGCATCCCCATCCCCCCGCTTCCCGGGAAAGCTACCGGTTGAAATACGCTGACCGCCGCGCTACACTTACCTGGTGATGCCGGCCAACGGGTCCTCAGCATGCGCGGCCGGAGAAGGAGGCATCTTTGGCTCAGAGCCTTCAGCCCAGCGAGGAAAACGCCCAGCCGCTGTTTACTCGCGTCATTGAGAACACGCTCCAGCGGCATATACCGATAAACGCAATCATCGAGCTCACGTACCGCTGCAACCTCAGGTGCCGCCACTGCTACATCCCCGAGGACAGGCGACACCCCAAGGACCTGACCACCGAGGAGCTCAAAGACGTCATCACCCAGCTCTCCGAACTGGGCTCGCTCTACCTCACCCTCACAGGTGGCGAGGTGCTGGTCAGGCGCGACTTCTACGACCTGGCGTGGCACGCCAAGCGCCTGGGGTTCGTGCTCAAGCTGTTCACCAACGGAACCCTCATCACCCCCGCCCACGCCGACCGCATAGCCGAGCTCGCCCCCCTCAGCGTGGATATCAGCATCTACGGCGCCCTCCCAGCAACGCACGATTCGATCACCGGCTCTCCGGGCTCTTACGCCAAAACCATGATGGGGATACGGCTTCTGCGGGAGCGCGGCGTGCGTGTGTGCGCGAAGATGCCCCTTATGGCCGCCAACTTCGCGGAGTACCGCAAGGTCCGCGAGATCTGCACGGAGCTCGGAGTTCAGGTGCGGATGGACCCAAGCATCACCCCAATGGACGACGGCTGCACCGGCCCGCTTGCCCTTCGAATCAGCGATGAACAGCTGTTCCGCGTCTTCTCGGACAAAGACGTGTGCCCCAAAGGCCACCTGCCAGCCCCGCCGTCCCAGATCTGCGAGGCCGGCCGAAACACCGTCACCATCACGCCCCGCGGCGATGTGCTGCCTTGCCTTCAGCTGCAACTGGTGGCCGGAAACGTCCGCAAAGAGCCGCTTCGCACCATCTGGGAGAGCTCTCCGCTGCTCACCAGAATGAGGGAGCTGCGCCAAGAGGACCTGCTGGCGTGCTCCACGTGCGAGCTCGCCACTTACTGCAACCGATGCCCCGGCCTCGCACACGTGGAGGATGGCAACTACCTGGGTTGCTCCTCTCGCGCGCGTCAGTTGGCGCGCGTGCGGCGCCGCGTCGCGGAAGAGCATGCAAACCGGATGGAGGGGGCCAACTCGCAATGAGCGTGGCGTCCACCATTGGCTTCGCCGCGTCTGGCGGCGATCTCCACCGCGCCGCGGAAGTTGCCATCGAGCAAGCCGGCCTGAGCGATGTCGCCGAGCGCGTCCTCCGCGGCGAGCGGCTGTCCGAGCAAGATGGCCTGCAACTCATGCGCGCCCCAGACCTCAC
>Ga0315298_1006370_pt1 | contig 16144 bp, 11 predicted proteins | sample WHS_1_MG_FD_203077 | JGI IMG/M metagenome (GOLD analysis project Ga0315298, IMG submission 203077) | Extremophilic microbial mat communities from Washburn Hot Springs, YNP, Wyoming, USA - WHS_1_MG | ecosystem: Environmental > Aquatic > Thermal springs > Hot (42-90C) | place: USA: Wyoming... | reverse complement strand
AGTGCATGATGGGGCGCGTCCTTTGGTTACTAGTGCTGAGGTGGAGCGAGCAGTAGCCGCTTTGGAAGAAAATCCCCGCCTGGACGGAGTGGTTCTGGGTATTCCAGCGGTTGACACGATCAAACTGGTGGACGAAAACCGGATGATTGCCCGCACTCTTGACCGCAGCCGGCTCTGGCATGCACAAACTCCGCAGATCTTTCGTTGGCGGGTGCTTCTTGATGCTTACAGTGCTGCCGATGACCTTTTGATACAGGCCACCGATGATGCCTTCCTGGTGGAGTCGCTGGGAGGCAAGGTGGCTGTGGTTCATGGGTCTCCGGAAAACATCAAAGTCACCGATCGCTTTGACCTGCGCAGAGCCGAGCGTATCCTGGCTGAGCGCTTGGAGTAGCGGGTACTTCGGGGGACGGTGTGCTTAGAGTAGGGATTGGCTTTGATGCCCATCGTTTTGCTCCCGAGCGTCCCTTGGTACTGGGCGGGGTGAAAATTCGTGATCACGACGGGTTGCAGGGCCATAGCGACGCCGACGTACTTACGCACGCCGTCATTGATGCTTTGCTGGGGGCGGCGGGTATGGAGGACATCGGAGCCCTCTTTCCGGACACCGACTCCCGGTACAAGGACGCCTCGAGTGTCCAGCTTCTAGAGACCGTAAGCCGGCTGCTTTGGCGCGGGGGCTGGAGTGTGGTCAATGTAGATGCAGTGGTCATTTGCGAAGAGCCTAAGGTAGCTGGGCATCGAGCTGCTATGCAGGAACGGCTTGCCCGGGCTCTGGGAGTGAAATCCCAGCAAGTCATGGTTAAGGGGACCACCACTGAAGGCATGGGCTTCCCAGGCCGAAGAGAAGGAATTGCAGCTCAGGCGGTGGCCTTGATAAGGCGGTTTGGGGGCCTGCAGGAGTCCTAGGCTGCCAGGTTGAGTTGCGGCGGCAGGTAGATTTCGCGCCGCGCCAGCTGTAGATTTGGCGCCGCGCCAGCTGTAGATTTAGCGGTTGAGCGATTTTAGGGGAAAGGAAAGAGAGCGGTGCGTCTTTACGACTCGATGGCTCAAGACAAGCGAGATTTTGTCCCCCGAGATCCGGGGCGGGTGTCCATGTACGTCTGTGGTCCTACGGTCTACAACTACGTACACGTGGGGAACGCTCGTCCCTATGTTTTTTCCTTGGTAGCCAAGCGCTATTTTGAGTCCCAGGGTTACAAGGTCACGTTGGTGGAAAACATCACCGACATTGACGACCGCATCATTGCTCGGGCTGTGCGGGAGGGGCGGACTGCGGACGATGTAGCTCGTGAATTTGCCGAAGCGTATCGCGAGGACACCGACCGTCTCGGCTTGGGACGGCCTGACGTTGAGCCATACGCTACTCAGCATGTTCCAGAAATCATTGAGCTGGTAGCCAAGCTCATTGAACGCGGTCATGCTTATCAGCGAGGCGGGGATGTCTATTTTGACGTCACGAGCTTTCCCGAATACGGAAAGCTATCAAAGCAGCAAGTAGCCGAGATGCGCCACGGAGTGCGCATTGCTCCTGACGAGGACAAAGACGACCCCCTGGATTTTGCTCTCTGGAAAGGGGCAAAGCCGGGAGAACCGGCATGGGAGAGTCCTTGGGGTCCGGGGAGACCGGGCTGGCACATCGAATGTTCGGCGATGAGTCTTAAGTACTTGGGGCCTGGCTTTGACATTCACGGTGGGGGACGTGACCTTATTTTTCCTCACCACGAGAACGAAATCGCCCAGGCTGAGGCGGCGCTGGGAGTTACTTTTGTGCGCTACTGGACTCACAACGGTATGCTTACCTTAAGTCAGGAAAAAATGTCCAAGAGTCGCGGCAACGTGCTTAGCTTGCGGGAGGTCTTAGGCAAGCACCGGCCTGAGGCGTTGATAACCCTGTTCCTGAACAGCCACTATCGCAGTCCGATGGAATTTGGAGAGGATGGGCTTGAGGAAGCGGAACGTCAGGTGGAGCGCCTGCGGAACGTCTTTGTGTCTCTTAGAGAGCGGGAAGCGGATGCCCCCGGCATTGCGTCAGGCGACGGGCAAGAGCTGGCGGTTGAGTCTGCAGAGGGCGGCTTTCTTGAGCAAGTAGCAAAGAGGCAAGAGGCATTTCTTGAGGCTATGGCGGACGATCTCAACACAGCAGCTGCTCTAGCCGAGGTATTCTCGCTTGCTCGGGAGACCAATGCCGCCCTTGCTTCCGGCCTGCTTGATCCCAGCCAGGCACGAGCAGTGCGCACGCAGATGGCAGGCATGGTGCATATTCTGGGCTTAGACGCAGTCACGGGGGAGGAGGAGGCTATCCCCGCGGAGATCATCGCCATGGCTGAGGAACGGCAGCGCTGCCGGGTGGCCCGAGACTATGCACGTGCAGACCAGCTGAGGGCGGCGATATTGGAGAAAGGCTACGAGATAAGGGACATTCCCCGTGGGTTCAAAGTGGTTAAGAAATCCGGATGACGGCATGGATCTCATCTACGGGCGTAACGCAGTTCGCGAGGCTCTGCGTGGTCGAAGAAGGGTGCACTCGCTGCTAGTTGCGCAAGGAGAAAAGCGGGAGGCGCTGGAGCACGATTTGCGCGCTTGGTGCGCAAAATTTGACCGCGATCTGCCGCCGGTGGCCTTTACTTCCACTTCGGAGTTAACGGCAAGGCTAAACACGGCCGAACACCAGGGGGTGGCAGCGGTTGTGGACCCGTACGAGTACGTTGGTTCCGATGAAGTGCTTCGAAATTTCAGTTTACTTGTCGCTCTAGATGAAGTCCAGGATCCCCACAACTTGGGAGCCATCATTCGAAGTGCGGAGGCAGCGGGGGCGGCTGTAGTGATTCCCCGGCACCGGGCAGCCGAGGTCACGCCGGCTGTGGTTAAGGCCTCGGCTGGGGCAACAGAACACGCGGCAGTAAGTCAGGTGCGGAATCTAAGCGACTTCTTGGCTAACGCCCGCTCGGCTGGTTTCTGGATTTACGGTGCCGTACCGGGAGCCGCCGCCGTCTACTACGACGAGGACTACACTTATCCCACTTGCTTTGTTCTGGGGTCTGAGGGCGAGGGGTTGGGACGCCGCGTGGCGTCTTTTTGCGACGTGCTAGTCTCAGTGCCCTTATTGGGGAAGATAAGCTCGCTTAACGTTAGCGTGTGCACAGCGTTATTGCTTTTTGAGGCGGTGCGGCAACGTCAGTGCAAACAGGGGTAGAGCACGGCCGCTCGACAGCTACTATGACCACTGTCGACGATGACAATTTACATCATTGATGGCTATAACGTGCTTCATGAGCTTCTGGGTCACCGGGCAGTGGACGACCTGGAGGAGGAGCGCAAGCGCCTAATTGACCGTGTAGCAAGCTACATGGGGGGCACTACCGACCGGGCCATTATTGTTTTTGACTCTCGCAGTGGAGCCTTGCAAAAAGTCGAGAGTGCAACTTCGAATGTAGAGGTGTACTTTGGCTCCTTTTCTCGCTCGGCTGACAGCATCATCGAGCGGGCCGCTTATACTTTGAGCGCCGGGGAAGGCGTGGTGGCTGTTTCCTCTGATTATGAGCTGCAAAAGACTATTTTCCGGGCCAATGTGGTGCGATGCTCTTCCCGCCAGTTTGTTTTGGATTTGCAAGAGCACACAAAAAGGATTGCAAATTTGGGAAAATGCATTAGAATAAGTCATCGAGTAGAAGATAGGATCGACCCCGAGGTAGCAGAACGTCTGCGCGCTCTCAGGGATGAGCTGGCGCGCAGGTCGGGCGAGCAGGCCCGGTGAGCGGGGCGGCCTGGGCACGTGGCGCGCGCAGCGGCTTGGGCGCGGCGCGCGCGGGGTCCAGCACAGGGGAATTACTCGGCGACTGGTCTTCGCGGGAGGGCTGGCAATGAAAAAGGCGGCGGCTGTCAGACGGGGAAGGCGGTTAAGCAGGACTATTCCCCTCGGGTTATGGGCTGAGCCAAGCGACGAAGAGCTGGTGGCCGCGGCCAAGAAGGGCGATGCCGAAGCCTTCCAGATCTTGTGGGACAGATACCGGCATTTTGTGCGTCTCAAGGCCAATTCTTATTTTCTGGCCGGGGGTGATGCGGAAGATCTAATGCAGGAGGGAGGTATTGGCTTCTACAAGGCAATCCGCGATTACGAGCACAACCGCAGCACCACCTTTCGCAGCTTTGCCGAACTATGCATAACCCGCCAGATTATCACCGCAATAAAAACGGCCTCTCGCCAGAAGCATTTCCCGCTTAACACGTATGTGAGTTTTAGCCACGTTCCGGTGGGCGAGGACCTGGACAGTCGCAGTCTGGCCGATCTACTTCCCTCGGGGCGCACAAGTGATCCCGTGCAGCAAGTGATAAGTTCAGAGGAAGTTAAGAGCCTAACCTGCTGCCTGGCAAGAATGCTTAGCCCGTTGGAATCCCAGGTTCTTAAGTACTACCTGGAAGGCAATTCATACGAGGCAATTGCTGCTCAGATTGGCCACGACACCAAAACAGTTGACAACGCGCTCCAGCGCATTAAACGCAAGGTTACCCTGCATCTAGAAAGCCGCCGCGTGTTGCTTTAGGGCGCCACTTAGGGCGCCTGTCAGGGCGTTTGCTCGGGTGCTCAGGGTCGTTTGTGGGGCGGCCTGGGTGCGGTCTACAGCAGGATTTAGGGCAGCGCTCGGGTCGCCGCGGACTCAGTAGCGGGTGCTAGTCCTCGTTCCCCGCGAATGACCTGAGCCGGAGGCTTGGCTCTGGGAAGCTGCCGTTGAAACAGGAACGACAACTCTTGCCGCTGCTGCTGCCCCGGTGCCCCGCCGCTACCCCGTTGGCTCGCTGCTACCCCGCCCCTGCCCCGCCGCGCCGGCGCTGCCCTGGCGCCCCTGCGTTTCAGCTGCCTTGGTGGTCGTTGTGCTGCCTTTTGTTGCCGCGGTAACGTGGGTGCCCGTTGCTGCTCTTCGTTGGTGCGGTGCTGTGGGCCACTATACTGCTCTCGGGCTCTTTGCGCGGTAAAATTAGCGCCTGCATGGTACGGTGCTAGGATTGGTGCCGCGCGGCGCGAGCCGGTGTAGCTCAATGGTAGAGCAGCTGATTTGTAATCAGCAGGTTGGGGGTTCAAGTCCCTTCGCCGGCTTTCTTGTTTTGGGCCAATTCGGTATGGAAGTTAGAACTTTCAAGCGGGAAAGCGCCTGAGTGGCTCCGTGAGGACTGAGGGGCAAGGTTTGGCGGTTGCGCAGGTAGAAAACCCGGCAGCACTCTATCTGGCCGGCTATTCAGCTTGATGAGTGGGCAAGACGTACTAGCCAAGCAAAATTCTTATGTAGTCGTACTCGGGTCTTCTTTCTTCCTGAAAAAGGATATGTGCCTCTGCGAATTTTTGCCGGTCCCAAGACCCGCCCTCGTACCTCGTGCGTAGCTCCTCGTAAGGAGTTACCGAGATAATGAACGAGTCAAGAGCCACATTCTTATGCTTGCTTCTCTTGGCTAGCTTCTCGCCGAGTGCGGGCAAGCTTTCGTGGAGACGGGCCTTTTCATCCTGCTCGTATGCAGGGGCGTTCCACATGCCATGGGGGTCCACAAAGACGATGCGTTGATGTGTGCCACTCAGTATCCACAGGACAAAGTCTGGGTAAAAATGTCTGGTCTCGAAAAACCCGATGCCAGCTCCGCGGGACAGATTCCGCAAAACGAAAACCTCTTTGCCTGCTAGGAAGTTGTTCTTTTCTTGCTCGCAGAAGCTGCGGAGATCCTCCACGAACTTCTTTTCACCTTTGTTCAGGCCTGGAGGCGTGATCTTTAGTTTGTCATTGCTAACCAAAAGCGGCTGATAGAGGTGACGGGCAAAGCAGATGCGGGGTAGTCCCGAGTTCTCCTGCTCGTACAGCCGCCGTTCCTCATCCAAGAGCTGCCTGACGGCCTCAAGGAGCTCTCCATCGAAACGGGGTATCTCGACTTTGTAGGCGGGGGCACGTCCACCGGTTAATTCCCGATTGAAAGCTAAAATGGGGCTCTCTGCTACAAGTGACTTGTAGTCAAGAGCCCCCTCTTCCCACCATTGCCGGTGTAGCTGATAGAAGCGATCTAGATAGCGGCAGAGTACCTGGGTTACAGCGTCCTGTAGCTGCACCCGCCTCTCAAATGAGTCCGGTCTAAGTGTAGAATCTTCAGCTCTAACTCTGCAGCCCCCGCTTTCTATAATCTTGCGCAGCATTTCAGGGCGGATGACTACGTTAGCCAGTCCCTTGCGTTCCTTATAGGCTAGAACATCAAGATAAGCTTTCTGCCAGTCGATCAAGTCTAAGCTTTCAGATGGGATGGGTTGCGGTTGTCCGCTGATCGCCTCTCCTGTTTGTATGGTTAACCCGCCACTTGCTATTACTTGCACGCGAGTGGACCTATCCACGCACACGCGCAGGCCTTCCAAGGGGTCAAGAAGCAGCGTTTTCTCCTTAGTAAAGTCGCGGCCTTCCTCGGGCCAAGGCAACACCAAGCCCCGCCTTAAGAACTGCTCGTCCAGTTTGACGGGCACCGGCACGACGACAGGGGGCTCCATCTCAACTCCCTCACGTTCTAGATAGGAGCGGAATTGATTCATGTAGTTGGCGCGCACGGCAAAGATGTTCAGCGTCTCCAACAGGCGCAGATGCCTGGGATGTTCGCCAGGGAGTGCAGCGCTGCGCTTGAGGCTCAGGTCTTTGCCTTTCAGCCGCACGCCTCGCCCGAAAAGTTGAATGATCTGCGAGCCTTCCTGCCGCCCGATATTGAGCAAGCCCATGCTCGCTACACGCCAGGAATTCCAGCCCTCCATGAATTTTTTGGCGCCAATCAGGACGTGGAGAGTTGAATTGGGACAATTGAGGCGCTCGAAGAGCGCACCGCTGATGGCATCCTGTTCCAGCGCAATTTCCGGGGCATTTGCTTCGACCAGTTGTTTAAACGCGGTTGTGTCGCCGACGTAGATGAGACCGAAGTAGTCCTCGGCGCCGGCGGCCTTCAATCCCAGTTCGCCGGCGCTGCTTTTGATGTCGCACAGGTGCAGGCCACCAGCGGCGGGGGCATGGAAAACGCGCGTCAGCAGGTCGTCGTAAAGCGTAGACAGTGTGTCGGGCGAACGAATCTCTTTCCCATAAATCTCTTTCACATAAGGAAAACGTCCGGCAAAGATGTCTTGCCCATCGGGAGAGACCAGGCCGCTTTCGCCATTCCAGACGCTTTTAATGGTATTCTCCGTCCAGGAACGGTCGCTCAGCACGCGGTGCAGAAAACGCGCTACGGTCAGCACATCGCTGCGCGGCTGTTTGTTTTGGGTATAGACGGCGTTGACCGTGCTGCCGACGAACACCCACAGCGGTTTTTCCAGGTTGTAGGGGCGCAGGGCGTCGGCCTGTTCCTCGTAAAGGCGCAGCTGTTCGTAGAAGGCCAGCAGGTTGCCAAGCAGTAAAATGTCCGTTTTGTCGGTCTGGGTTTCTTCTTTCAGATTGAGAACGCGGAAATCCTTGCCGAAACCGTCGCCATAAAAGTAGCGGTACGAATAATCAAAAACGATGCACTTGCCGTACTCGGCGGTGAGCGGATCGTTTCGCGCCGCGGAGAGCGCCTGCCCGAAGGTGGCGCTGTACTCAAACGTGAAGCCAGTCGCGCCCAGCGCGTCGCGGTATTTGCGCCAGGCCTCGCCACCAGAGCCTTTGTGCCCCTCGTCCACAAAGATAAGATTGCGTCCTTCAAACGCCTCAACCGGCACGCTCACGCCGCCACCGCGCTTTTCCTCCACCAGTTTGGTGATTTCGATGACCTGGACAACGTCCCGGCCGCTGCTCAACAGGCTGCCGGCGTTCAGGGCGAAGCGCCGTGATGGTATACCGGAAGCGGCCAGTTCGGCCAGGTGTTGTTCGCTCAGGCCCTCGTTGGGCGTGATGAGCAGGATGTTGTCCAGGGGCTCACGATGATAGTGCAGGAACTGGTGGTAGTTGAGGTGGAGAATCAGCGTCTTGCCGCTGCCCGTCGCCATCCAGAAAGCCAGTTTGGTGAGGTCTGCTTCGGTGAAAGGTTCGTCCTGCGGTTCGGTGGGCAGACGACGGGGGTTGCGCTCCCGCACAAAGGCTTTCAGATCGGCCAGCAGTTGCGTTTTGGTGTTGAATAACCGGTCGAGGAAGATTTCCGTGTACAGGGCAGCCAGGTACTGGAAGTAGCGCAGGGTGATGCGCTCGGTGCGTCCGCGGTTGATTTTCTCCAGGTGTTGACGGATGTTCTCGTCGTAGCGCTGCAGGTCGTCGGCAGGGATCTTTACCTGACTGCCGCGGGCAATCAAGTGGTGATAGAGGAAACTGCGGCCGTCCGCGCCAAAGCCCTCGGCGACAGTGTGGGTGTCCTCCAGCAATTTCCGGTTGCTTTCATAGCCCAGCAGGCTGTTCAGCCAGGCGAGCAGGACCAGGCGGTTTTCCAGTTTGGTATATTGCTGGATGCCGTCCGGCACGTCAAACCTCCCGGATGTTCTCGAAACCTTGCCTGATGACATCCGCCATTCTCTTCTGTCGTTCCTTGAGGAATTGCTGATACTCCATTTCGTACCAACGCTCAGGAAGAGCGTGCAGGAAATACATTCTCCGAATTTCCTCCGGCGAGAATCTGCTTTCAAAGTCGGGCACATATTCGCGAGGAGAACGATCAGAGATTTCGATATTATCGCTCCATTCTCCCAAAGCATAATTAGCCACCTGATTGATAAGACGCTTATCGCTGATTTTGATCCGTTGAAGATATCGGCGGGGAAAGAGGTGGTGACGCTCTAAAGCAGACTTTTTTGCTCGTGTCGAGGGGTCCAGCAAAGCAGAAACCTTCATTTTGGAATGGAGAACGGGGGCTTCCAAAAGACAAAGTGCCGCATAGTAAGCAAATTGCCCGGTATTTCTGGCTGCCGCCGTCTCCAACTCGTTGGGTAATGTGACTTCCCAATAATCCCATGTAAGAACCGCGTCAATTTGCTGGTTTAGAATACGCAAAAAGTCATCCGGGGAATATGCTTCTCGCAAAAGCGCAAGGTCTTGTTCCATACGGCTTTCGGGAGAGCCAGTATAGCGGCCGGTGAGCGCCGCCATGAAAAACCAGCGGGCGATTACCTCTCGCAGACGATAAGAGTCAACTTCAAAATCCCCCTTGCCAATGAGCCACAAAGCATAGGTGTATAGCACCGCCATCCCGGAAGAAATGAACTGAGAGCTCAGGTATCCCGCACGCCTTAAGACCTTAAAAAATTCGTGCCAGTTCTGAAGATCCAGCACATAGGATTGACTTTCTCTGAGGATAGTGAATTGCTTTTCGCTTTGCTCATCTGAGAATTGCTTCATTTGCAAATCCTTGCCCCGCAAGAGAGAGTGCACGTACTCCAGCGGTGCGCGTGGAAAGCCAAGTGCCACACTCACCCGCAGCAACTGGTCGGGATTGGGCAGGAAATAGTGATTGTAACGCGAAGGCTCGTTGCTGCTAGATGGTGTCTTGGCCTGGCGCCAAAAGTCCTCCAGTTGTTTTCGTCCCTTATCCCAAAAAACAGACATCAAAGTGAGAATAAAGTCAGCCTGGTTGAGCGGTGTGCCTTTGCTGTTGATGCGCACAAAGATCTCCGCCACGCGGTCTTCATCTACTGAATAGGATATTTCTAATGCCGTAATCGGGTAATCCTGTAGTTTAACCAGACGATCAATAGCAGTGGGGATTTTGTTTTCTTCATCAGGAGAGAGAGCACGGCGCTCTCTTAATCGGTTCAGAGAATCCTGGATGAACGTAAACGTATTGGTCTCTGGCTTCCACAATACGCTAATATCGGCAATCCATCCCGAGTCCTTTTCAATAGCAGAATTGGTCACTTCAATTTTTTCTTCTAGCGGATGAAAAGCAATACGGATCAATTCAGGGCGAAACTCTTTGTTGATGATCAATATTGCTTTGATCACTGCGTAGACAGAGGTCAACCGCTGCTGTCCATCCACGATCAGCAGTCGGGGTACTTCGTGCTCGCCACTCGCAGCGATGGTGCGGTGTTCACCGGAATAGCCGTTCTCCCAAAGGAGCAGATAGCCGATGGGGAAGCCGCGATACATGGAGTCAAGAAGGTCCCGCACTTTGCTGCGCGGCCAGACAAAGGGACGCTGGATGTCGGGCAAGCCGATTTCGCCCATGTGAATATCTTCGATGAGCTTTTTCAGCGTGTAATCCACTTTTTGAAGAGAACGTCTGCTATAATCACATGTCGGCTTGACCTTGTGGCTCTTCCGGCGGCACCAGCGGCTCAATCATCCCGATCAATGCTGGGACATCGTGTTGGACGATTTCCCACATTCTCACGAGGTCAAGATGAAAATAGTCATGTGCGATCCGATGGCGCAGGCCAATGATCTGAGGCCAGGGGATTTCGGGATGCGCGGCTTTGGTCTCGTCGGACAACTGGCGTGCCGCCTCGCCGATGTTCTCCAGGGCTTTAGCAATGGCGTGCTGATGCAGTGAACTGCGTTGAAATTCCTCCCAGGTCAGGCCCTCGCCAAATTCTCGGGCTTCCCTGGCGGCGATGAGCATATCGAGCAAAAGGGCTGGGTCACGCCACATAGATGCGCTCCAGGTTACTCAGGATATGTTTGCGGCGGATGTAGTTCTTGCTCTGCTCTACGAGCCGCCGTTCGACCAGGTCTACCTTGCGGCCAAGCAAGGTTTCCAGCTCTTCGATCATTTCTAACCACTGCCGAAAATCCCATTGAACGCCTGGTTCAAAGGTGACCAAAACATCCACATCGCTGTCGGGCCGGAAATCCTCGCGCAACGCCGAACCAAAGATGGCTAACTCCGTGATGAGCCAGCGCCGACAAAAGTCGGCAATCCGTTCCCGGGGCAGGTCAATCCGCAAAGCCATGACTACACCTCCACCGGCGCAAACATGCGCGCCTTGAACAGCCCATCCAGCGAGCGCGCGCCGGGGATGCGCGAGTCGCCGTTGACGTAGATTTCGTCCGCGCCGGCGATCAAGTTTTGCTCCGCGACGAAGGCCGCCTCGCGTTCGTAATCCTCCACTCGCCAGCCGGTGATGTCGCGCCAGAGGACGAGGACGGTGCGGCCGTTGCGCAGTGCGCCGCGATAGACCAGGTAACGTCGCCCGCCATCGTCATAAACGCGCCGCGTCTGCACATCCAGCCCTAGGAGATGGGCGAAGGTTTCGGGCAGGTCCACGGTGCGCTCGCGGGTCTCGCCGTCGCGGTGGAGGTGAAGTTTGTAGGAAAAGGGCGCTTGCAGTTTCTCCACGTTGAGCAGGGTTTCGCTGTGGCGCGTTTCCCAGCGGAGCATGTAGGAGAGCAGGTAGTCATCGCGGAAGAGCTCCAGCGCCTTTGGACCGCTTTCCTCGTCGAAGGTCAGGTTGTTGAGGGCGTCCTCGTAGGATTCCAGGCGAATGACCTTGACGAGGCGCGGGCTGCGCTCGGCTTCTTCGGCAGTGGCCATGCGCTTGGGCTTGCCGTCCTTCCACTCCGGCGTGAAGGTGACTTTTTTGATGCGCGGCAGGAGCACGGTGTCGAAGTAATCGGCCATCTCCACCAGGATGAACTTGCGCCTGCCGCCGTCTTCGCGGTTGAGATTGATGACGGCGTGGCCGGTGGTGCCGGAGCCGGCGAGATAATCTAGGACGACTGGTAGCGAGTGCCACTCTTCTGCTTCTATTGCGACCAACCGCTGCCCGAGAGACGCTGGCTTTGGGAACGAAAAGACGCGCCCGCCAAACAGGTTCTCTATCTCTTCTGTTCCGTCTTGGTTAAACGGACCCAGCAGAAGCGAAAGTGGCTTTCCGCGTCTCATGCGCCCCTGTTCGTCACGCAAGTACTGCTTGAACCTGACGCTAAACGAACCGTCAGGCTGCCTATTGAACACAACTTCGTCGTTAGCGATTGCCGCTTCCATACGTTCACGAGACCAAATCCACTGTTTATCGGGCCATATCTCTTGCCCTTCGTACATGATCGGGTAGACGAGATTTGGGCGCGGATCCTTGCTTCTCGTAGCAAGCGGCTGCGTGACGAAGCCTCCGCGGACAGCGAACTTAGCGTCCCGTCCGGAGTACTGGGCGATAGATTCCTCATCCAATGGCGCTGTGAGAGTAACCGCAGGATCATTACAGAATACCAGAATATGCTCATGAAGATCGCCTATGCCCCGTGTAGCTGCTCCTGGACCGTATTTGTTTTTCCATGCGATCATTGCGTGGAAACTCTGCTGACCAATAACGGACTCCCCGAGAAGGCGTAACCGGGGCTGCTCGTTGTTGTCAATGTGAATGAACAAAAGACCCTGTGGATCGAGCAATAGTCTGGCGACCTCAAGACGATTTCCAAACATCGACATCCAAGATGAGTGCTGGTACGCATCTTTGTAGAGGAACCCGTCGCCGCCCGTGTTATACGGCGGATCAATGTAAATGCACTTCACCCGCTCGCGGTACTTCTCCTGTAACAGATTAAGCGCCTGCCAGTTTTCGCTGTGCACCAGGAAGCCGTCGGTGCTCTCGTCCAGATCGTCAAAACTTGCCAGCAGGCGGTCGGTGAAGTCCTGTGAGAAGTGGCGCGTGTCCAGCACCAGGGTGGGGTGGGCTTTCAAGAAAGCCGCGCGACCTTCGGGCGTCGCCGGGTCGCCGGAGAGCAAGTCCGTGGGCAGGTGGCCCAGGGCAAAAAGCGCCTTCCATTCCTCCCACTGCGCCTCGCGGGCGGCGATTTCTGGGTAAAAGGCTTCGGGAATATGGCCAACCGTGACGAGGTAAAAAGTCTCAGTGACAAACTTTTTCTTCTCCCAGAGCATTTTCTGAAAGTCTTCGATCTGCGCCAGAAACTCGATGATGCGCAGGCCAATGCGCTTGATGAGGCGCAGCAATTGAAACCAGCCCTCGCTCAACCCCTCGCCGGCCGCTTCCAGTTCCTCCAGGTTGAGCACTTCGTTCTTCAGGTAGAAGTCCAGTTCACGGGAGAGAAAGCCCTTCAGGTCCTTGTGGATGAAAAAGTCGCTGGTGTTGCGGCGGGTGTACTGGCGCAGGTGGTGCTCCAGATAGGTGACGGTTTCGCCCTTTTCGGTCCTGCGCCGTTCGGCGCTGAGGGCGGCTATCGTTTCCGGGGCTTTGACGCGCCTGGGAATCTCCGCGACGGCTTGGGCGAGGATGGCTTCCTGCTGGTTCTTCTGACCGTAGGTGATGGCCTCCTGCGCGGTCAGCGGGCGGTACTCGAAGGGGATAACCACCTGACGCGCCGCCTCGTCCCAGACGATCTCATCCAGGCGCGGCAGGAAGAAGCGCTTTTCGCCCTTGACGTTGTTCTGCTCCACATCCGCCTGACGCAGTTTGAAGTGCACGGTCACGCCGTTGGGGGCTTTGTAGGTGTAGTCGGTGAAATACTCGGCGGTCTTGATGTAGTACTGGTCGTGGTTGGCCCAATAGAGATAAACCTCTTCGCCGTTGTAGGGGATGGCATAGCGTTCCTTCTTGGAGTAGCGGCGTCTGGAGATGAAGTCGCCCTCCTGCCAGTAGCGGCTGAAGAAGGTGTAGAGGTGGTTGTAGACGGCGGATTCCAGCGCCTCGCAAGAGCGGCTGTTCTTGGCCCTGGCCTGTGCCTCCAGATATTCTTTACCAGCTTTGGTGTTGCGATAGGCTTCCGCCAGGTTGCCGCTGGCGCCCAGGGCGTCCTCGCCCAGGGCTTCGAGCACCTTCTTGCGGGCTGCCTCCAGCGCCTGCACTGCCTGCGCCTGTTCGGCCAGCGCGCCGTTTTTCAGCTCATCCTCGATGGCCTGTGGCAGGTCTGTGGTGATGAAGCGCTCAATCACGGCCCGCTTGTGATTCATGATGCGGTAGATGCCGAAATCCAGGTCGGCACAGTCAAACTGGAACAGTTCACGGAGAAGCTGCTCGAACTTCGTTTGGGAGTCGATCATCTCTTTGCCTCGCACAATCGAGCTTTTTGGGCGCGCGGTCGCAGTACGCAAGATTCTATCGCCGACACTAGAATAACGCCGGCACCGGACAGGTTTTCGGCCGCGGCACGCTCACCTGAGAGCGGCGTTGAGCTCCGACCATGTGCTGCTAAATGTCTCGTGCTAGCAACATTTGGGGATTCCATGCGGTCGGCAAGCTGAGTCAACCGTTGGTCTGCTTTCCATCGCTGACGGGATGAGGGTGGCTATCCGAAATCGGCTCCGCCGCGGCGACGAGACAGCTACTGACGGGTGATGCGACCACTGGGCGGAGTCTCTAAACGTCTCTTGAAGGGCGGAGCCTGAAAGAATCAACAAGACCAAGAGGAACCACCCACTGAACCCGGGGCGGTTCACAGGGATTGTGCAGGAACTTGTTGCGCAAACCTGGACCAGCTAGAACGCTCGGCCTTACATGGCCTCTGGACCTCATGAGCCTAGAGCTTCGAGATGCCCGTGCTCGCCACGCCTCCTGCTGGTGCCCCCGGGGTCGCCGCGGCGCGAGTACAGGTTGGCGCTGCCCATTTCTGCGCATTTGCTAGAGGGGGTAGGGCAACAAAAGACAGACTGGGCAACTCTGCTTGTTGCGAGTCAAGGTACCCTAGCGTGGGTCGCGATGTGCTCCTACGCTGACTGTCCTAGCACGGGGGAGCACGCTGAACGAGGGCCAGGCTTTCACCTGCGCGGCAGAGCCTGAGCTTTGCTTGAGCTTGAGAGCAAGGTCGCTGAGCTAAAAGAACTTGCCGTCCGCCAGATGCTTCCGAAGGCTTGGCGATCATGTGGCAACTATGGCGATTAGTTGGCAATGGAAAGTACTGGGCCAAGGGACATGCTGTTGTGCAGGAAAACCGCAAGGGACTCAACGAAGGCACACAAACAGTACTAATAATAAACAGAGCCACAGAACAGCAAAGTGGCTCACGATCGCAGATCGAAAACATGCCCGCTCGGGGGCCCTGTAGTGCTCCGCCCCAACCAAGCCAGGAATCGCCCGGTGAGGGCGCTATAGAAGAGCCGGCAGGCGGATGACGCCCGGGGAAAGGTCTTGTCTCTGGCTCGCGCCGGTATCGGCTCCATGGCGGACGCCAAGCAGTTCTTTTCTTCCGCCCCCACTCGCCGCTAGGGGCAGGACCTCACCTGGCTGCTGCGGTTATCTTGACGAAGGTGTATGTCCTTTGACCCCTTTTGGCAAGAGTGAACATCCCCGTACCAGTCAAACTCGCCATGATGTCTTGTTCTTTCATATGGTGATCGTGAAACGAAAGAACCCCGTCCGTTTTTAGCACCCTGTGCAGCTCCCGAAGAACATCAGCGGGGCGAGCCAGGCCATGGAAGGTGTCGTAGAGAAGAACCACGTCCACACTGTCATCAGGTAGTCCGGTGCTGCAATCAGAAAGAATCACTTTCACGTTACTAGCCTCATGGCGCTCCGTGATTTGCCGAACTGCCTGCAGTGCTGCCGGATCTATGTCAAGCGCGTAGATCTGACGGGCCGGACCGACAAGTTCAGCAGGTGGGGGAGATGTAGCCACCAGGGCCGCAACCGTGGTCAACAACCGTAGTCAAGTACATGTGACCCTGCTCTGCTCCCAACCTCGCGCAGCATGTCCATGCGCGGGCGAAGGAGGTCGCGGATACTGAAGACGAAGGCCATAACTTTGAAATCGAAGGCCATGACTTCAAAATCCAGGTTCAACGCAAGCTTGTTATCACGGTTACTGCTTTCCCCGTTCTGCGGTGTATCCCAGGACGTGGTGTAAGAGCGTCGTGTCCTAAGTCCTGCTGCCCTCGGAACTGGGAGAATTACGGGACGGACAGGTGTCCAGTCTATAATCGTCCAGCAAGCTAGCGGCCCGTCTTTGTCGGACTGGAGGTTTGGATGAGCACCCAAGGCTTCAAGTACGTTTACGGTCCGGTGCCTTCCCGGCGCCTTGGGCGCTCCCTGGGAGTCGACCTGGTTCCCTACAAGATTTGTACCTACGACTGCGTTTACTGTCAGCTGGGTCGAACCACCAACAAGACGGTAGAGCGGGCAAGCTTTGCCCCTGTGGAGGAGATCCTCGCTGATGTCAAGCGCAAGGTGGAGGTCATCGGCCACGCTACCGAGCCCCTGCTGGGCCCGCACGACACGCCGGAGACCCGGCTAGCGGACGTCCTTGCCTTACTGCAAAGAAGACCGTGCACGGTGAAAGATGTGGCGGAC